>Ga0116156_10000422_pt1 | contig 45653 bp, 41 predicted proteins | sample AD_UKC045_MetaG_FD_89891 | JGI IMG/M metagenome (GOLD analysis project Ga0116156, IMG submission 89891) | Active sludge microbial communities of municipal wastewater-treating anaerobic digesters from USA - AD_UKC045_MetaG | ecosystem: Engineered > Bioreactor > Anaerobic > Digestate | place: USA...
ATGTGCTTATGTTAGCCTGATCCCAGGTCGGGTTCTTGGTGCGGGCGGCCGGAATCGAACCGGCACTTCCTTACGGAAAACGGATTTTAAGTCCGGTGCGTCTACCAGTTCCGCCACGCCCGCTTCAGCGCCTGTTCACGCTCATTGCGGCAGAAAAGGCAAGCCTGCTCGCGCGTTTTGCCTGAACGCTGAGAGAAGGCTAAGGAATGCGCATGAGTCTTCGAACGCTCCTCATTGCTGGCCTGCTGACGCTGGCCCCGCTGCCCGCCTTCGCGCAGGACCCGGAAATCCCGGTCGCCCAGGCGCCGATCGAGATGGTGGCCGAGCTCGCCGAAGTCCTCGGCCGGGCCCATGCCGTGCGTACGCTGTGCAATGGCGACAATGATTCCACCTGGCGGAACTACATGCTGAACCTGATGGCGATCGAAGCGCCTGCAGGCTCGCGTCGTGCAGCCCTCACCGATGGCTTCAACCGCGGTTATCGCGGACAGAACCGCGACACGCCCGCCTGCAACGACCAGATGCCGCGCATCGAAGCCGGCATCGCCCGCCGCGGCCGTGAACTCTCCGACCAGATCGCGCGCAGCTATCTCAACTAGCCGCTGGCGCAAGCGGCCGATTTCGCACCCGCGTCATGCCGCCCTCAACGATGTCGTAAGTTTCTCCCACCACGGTGATCAGCTCCCGAGGAGGATCGGCCATCCCCATCCAACCCGCCATACGGCAAGGCAAGGCTGCGCCCTCGCCCGGAGGCGCCGCGCTCGGTAGTGCAACGGCGACACTTGCCGCCTTCTTTACCGGAAAGTTGAGAAAGCGTTTCTACGCGGATGTCCGCCTGTTCAGCGATGATCCCGATGCGACGCGTCAGGTTGCTGCAGGTTATATGTGCCTCGCCGCCGCACTCGGCTGGGTCACCAGCTTCGTCTCGATCCTCCTCGCGAACCCGAACCACATCGAGGCGCACGTCCTCGCGGTGATCAACTTCGCGGGCTGCAGCTACGGCTTCATGCAGATACGCCTGCGCCGCGATCCGCGACTGGCGATGGACTGGCTGCTCGTGTTGCATCTGATCTCGGTCGCGATCCTGTCGTTCAAGCACTCCGGCCTCGTCGCTCCCATCGCTGCATCACTTCCCGCCATCGTGGGCGTGACCACGCTGTACGCCAGCAAGCGCATACGCTTGCCCATCATCGCTTTAACCGCACTCGTCGGCAGCTTCTGCATGTTGACCTCCGCCGGAGCGATTGGCGTGCCATCAACCTTCACGCCGCAGGCCCATGCGGTGATGACGTTCGCAACCATGTTGTTCTCCTCGGTCACACTCGGCGGCATCGGCTGGGTCGCCAACATCGCGCGCGACTATTCAGTCAACCGTCTGCAGGAAGCTAACAATCTCGTCCTTGAAAATGCCGCGCGCAGCCGTGTGGCGCTCGAGGCCGCCCGCGTCGGTCTCTGGGACGTGCCGGATGCAGAACTGCAGCGCTTCCACGTCTCGGAAAGCTTCCAGTCAGTGACTGGCTATTCGGGAGACGAGTTCAACGCCATCTTCGGCGAGGGCATCAGAAAATTCATCCACCCGGACGACATCGCCGCCCTCCGCGACGCCTTCGCCCTCGGCCGCAAGCGCATGTCGCGCCTGCGTATCGACTTCCGCCTGATGACGAAGGCCCGTGGCTATCGCTGGTTCTCCGCACGCGCCCGCTATTCGAAGAACCCTGACGGCAGCATCCGCATTTCCGGCTCACTGCAGGACATCACCTTCATCAAGGCCGCCGAGGAAGCCCTGCGCGCCGGCCGCGATCGCGCCCGCGAGGCCAACAAGGCAAAGTCCGACTTCATCGCCGTTATGAGCCACGAAGTCCGTACACCGCTCAACGCCATCATGGGTTCAGTCGAAGTCCTCAAGCGCGGACACCGCGACAAGGAAACGACCGAGCTTGTCCGGCTCATCGACGACGCCGGCCGCAGCCTCCTGACCATCGTCAGCGATCTCCTCGACGTCTCCAAGATCGACGCTGGCAAGCTCGATGTCACCTACACGTCCACAGACCTGAGCGCGCTCCTGCGCCGCACGGTCGAATTCTGGGGGCCACAGGCGTCCAACAAGGGTCTCAGCCTCACCGTCGATTGCAGCGAAGCGGAAACCAGCACACTGATGCTCGACGCCGGCCGCATCCAGCAGATCGTCGGCAACCTCGTTTCCAATGCCGTGAAGTTCTCCGACACCGGCTCCGTCACTGCCCGGCTCTCAACCTACGACTCACGCGACGGCCGCGTCGAAGTCGTCATCAGCGTGATCGATACCGGCCCAGGCATCCCGGATGCGCTGGCTGAAACGATCTTTGCTCCGTTCGAGCAAGCGCCAAGCAATGCAAGCCGCGGGGGCACAGGCCTCGGCCTCTTCATCTCGCGCCGCCTTGCACGCCTGATGGGCGGAGACCTGACGCTCGAACCCGCCCGCCGCAACGGCTCTCACTTCCGCCTGTCGCTGTTGGCTGAACGCGCGCAGCCCGATCAGATCATCACCGTCGAGACACCCGACGAACCGATGTGGGACGGCAAGCGCATCCTCTGCGTCGACGACAATGAGAACAACCGTCGTATCGCAGAACTGCTGCTCGGCAAGTTCGGCCTGGACGTGACCTGCTGCGCCTCGGGCGATGAAGCGATCGACATCTGCGCGATACAGACATTCGACTTGATCCTGATGGACATCGTGATGCCGGGCCTCGACGGCATCGAAACGCTGCATCGGCTTCGCACCGACGCCGGATGCCAGAACCGCGATACGCCCGCCATCGCGCTGACGGCCAAGCTCGCGCCGGAAGATCTGGCCACCTATGCCGCGGCTGGATTTGAAGGCGTTGCCGGCAAGCCGATCAACATCCGCGAACTGGCCTCCGCCATCGCGCCGCTGATCATCGATCCGGCTCGCGCCTAAGCGCCGGGTATCTGGCAGGCGATCAGGCGAGGCCCGCGCGTTGCAACAGCGCGCTGCAGGGCATCGTTGAACTGAGCACAGGTCGAAACCGATTCCGCGCCGACGCCCAGACCTTCTGACAGCTTCACCCAGTCGATCTCCGGCGAGCCAAGGCTCAGCATGCTGTTCGCGGCCGGCCCCGGATTGCCAGCGCCCGTGCGCGCCAGCTCGATCTTGAGAATGCGATAGGAGTTGTTGACGAACACGATCGTCAGCACGTCGAGATTTTCGCGCGCCATCGTCCACAGCGCCTGCACGGTGTACATGCCCGAGCCATCGCCAGCGAGACAGACCGTTTTCACATCCGGCCGCGCAACAGCTGCACCCACAGCCACCGGCATGCCCTGCCCGATGGCGCCGCCCGTAAGGCCCAACCACTCATGCCGCGCGGCGCCCGCAAGCGCCATGTAGATCGGCAAGCTGGACGTAACGCCATCATCGGAGATCAGACAGCCTTCGGGCAGATAAGCCGCGAGCGACATGCCGATCGTGCTGGCGTTGAACTCGTCGCCCGTGGCAGGCGCAGGCGGCGTCCAGTTGATTGCGCGCAACGGCGCAGGCGCATCAAGCCAGTCGACCAGCTTGGCGATTGCATCAGCGCTATCCGTATCGGGCCCGCCCAAATTGATGGTGCGCGCGCCCTTGGGCGTGAAAGCTCCGGGCGTGTTGGGATAAGCGAAGAACGCAACCGGCGGTTTTGTTCCGGCGAGCAGCAGCAGATCTGTCTCCGCAAGCGACTCAACGGCGGCCTCCGCGAAGTATGGAAGCCGTGGCGCATCATACAGCCCACCGCCGCGAACGTGACGCGCCATGAAGGTGTCGGTGAACACACGAATGCCCTGCGCCGCCACCCGCCGCAGCATCTCCGCGCCGCCGGCATGCAACGCCGTGCCGTTGACGAGAATAGCGGGGCGCTTGGCCTTGGTGACAGCTCGACCCGCATCCTCGATGACCGAGTCGCTGACGATCTTGAGACCAGCACGCGGACCGGCAACAGCGCGCGACGCGCCCTTCGTCCAAGCCGTATCGGCAGGCATGATCAGCGAAACAGGTCCGGGTGGCGGACCGTAGCTGGCTTCAAACGCCTCGACCGCCAGCTTGCCAGCATCCTCAACCCGATCGACCGACTTCAGCCAGCGCGAATTGGGCCCGGCCAGACCTGCAATGTCGGACGCCAGCGGCGCATCATAGGCGCGGTGCGTCACCGCGTGATCGCCGATCAGGTTGACCATCGGCACGTAAGCGCGCCGCGCATTGTGGATGTTGGCCCCGCCATTGAGATAGCCCGGCCCGAGATGCAACAGCGTCAGCGCCGGCACACCCGTCATGCGCGCATAGCCATCCGCCGCGCCCGTCGCCACCCCCTCGAACAGGCACAGGATCGAGCGGATACGCGGTTCGCGATCCAGCGCGGTAACGAGATGCATCTCGCTTGTGCCAGGGTTGGCGAAGCAGGCGGCGACGCCGCTATCCGCCAGCGATCCGATAATCGCCTCAGCGCCCGTCATCTCTGATTGCGTCATGCCTATCTCCCGGTCGCGGCGACCCTATCTGCGACCTAAAGAGGAGGCAAAGAGATGAGGCAAAGAAAAGCCGGCCCCGACACGCGGGACCGGCCGAAGAGCGCGCGTCGGGGGACGGAGATGTCATACTCTCCGCGCGCGTGAGGTTGGGATTCCGAGCCCTTGGGGAGGCAGCCGGACCCATCTGGCGGCATAGCGGTCAGCGTGCCGCCACCCAGACATCATTCAAACGAGCGGTATGGTGCGATCCGTCGCAAGAATTATCATGAATTGCGCGATTGCTGCGGAGAGTATGACGCAGCGCCGCAAAGAGCGCGCTAGCCGCCGCCACCGTGATGCACGGTCGCTTCCCGGTCGCTCTCCGGATAAAGATTGGCGCCGCATCGCTTGCAGTGCGCGGCATCCTTCTCATGCAGCGCCAACGTGCAGGCCGGGCACGCGTGGCGCACCTTGTCGCCGATCGCGATCGCGCGGATCAGCTGCAGGAACAGCGTGACGCCCAGCACCATCATCACGATGGCGAGCATCCGGCCCCACGTGCCCTGCATCGTGATGTCGCCGAAGCCTGTCGTCGTGAGCGTGCCGACGGTGAAATAGAGCGCGTCGAGATAGTTGCCGATCTTCTCGTTCGTTCCGTGCTGGCTGACGAACACCAGCGCCGCGACGATGAACACGAAGACAACAAGGTTCACGACCTTGGAAACGACGAACGAATTATAGTGCAGCCACTTGGCCGGCATGCGCTGGTGATCAAGAAACTCGAACGCCCGCACGAGACGCACAACCCGGAACACACGCAGGAAGACCATGTTCTGCGCGATGAACGGCACGATCATTGTGGAGGCAACCACGATGTCGGCGAGATTGGTTAGCTTCAGGAAGAACCGATACTTCTGCCGCTCGATATAGAAACGCGCCAGCAGGTCGAGCGTGATGACGGATGCGATCAACGCATCGATCACCAGCCACATCATCGTCGTCGGGTTGTCAGCGCCGTGCCAGGAAATCTCGGGATGAACGAGAAACAGGCCGATCGTGATCAGATCGAACGCCAGCATCGACCAGCGGAACACGCCCGGCCATTTTCCGGCGCCAGAATAGAGCCAGAACAGCGCCCGGTTCAGACCCTTGCGGTGCTCAACCATCTCAGACGTGCGGCAGCGTTTCGACGAACCGCACCGGCTCGCCCCTGCCCGGGGCCACGAGCGCGCCATCGCTCATCACCAGCAGGCCGCGCACGAACGTCGCCACCGGCCAGGCCTTCGCCTCGAAGCCATCGAACGGCGTCCACCCGCAGCGCGAGGCCGACCATTCATGCGTGATCGTCTTGCGCGCATTCATGTCGACGACCGTGAAGTCGGCGTCATAGCCCAGCGCGATACGCCCCTTGCCGGCAATGCCGAACACACGCTGCGGACCCGCACTGGTCAGCTCGATAAAGCGCTCAAGGCTCATCTTCCCGTCAGCCACATGGGTCAGCATCACAGGCACAAGCGTCTGCACGCCCGGCATGCCCGAGGGCGACGCCGGATAAGGCCGCGCTTTCTCTTCCTTGGTGTGCGGCGCGTGATCAGACCCGAGCACATCCGGCACGCCCTGGTTCACAGCCTTCCACAGCGCTGCGCGGTGCTGCTCGTCTCGGATCGGCGGGTTCATCTGGGCATAGCCCTTGAGGCGGATGTAATCCTCCGGCCCCACCAGCGTCAGATGCTGGGGCGTCACTTCGCAAGTGGCGATATCCTTGTTGGCCGCCAGCATCTCCATCTCCTCGCCCGTCGTGACGTGGAGAACGTGGATGCGCTTGCCGGTCTTGCGCGCAAGACGCAGCAGGCGCCGCGTCGATGAGATCGCAGCTTCCGCATCGCGCACTTCATAGTGCGAAACCCAGTCGCCCTGCCGCGCCAGCTTGCGGCGTTCGGCGAGGCGATATTCGTCTTCCGAGTGGAAAGCCGCGCGGCGCGAGATCGCGTTCAGCACACGCTCGACGCCCTCATCATCCTCGACCAGCAGCTGGCCGGTGGATGCGCCCATGAACACCTTCACGCCGCACACGCCCGGCATGCGCTCCATGATCGGCAGCAGATCCGTGTTGTCGTGCGTCGCGCCGGCATAGAAAGCGTGGTCGGTGTGCATCCGGCCTTTGGCGCGGGCGAGCTTGTCCTCCATGATCTCGGGCGTGACGGTCGAAGGATCAGTGTTCGGCATCTCGAAAACAGCCGTCACGCCACCCAGCGCCGCCGCGCGCGATCCGCTTTCCAGATCTTCCTTCCACTCCAGCCCCGGCTCGCGGAAGTGGACCTGGCTGTCGATTACGCCCGGCAGGATGTGAAGCCCGTGCGCCTCGAAAACTTCCCCAGCCTGCGAAGCGTCGAACGAGCCGATGCCGGCAATCTTGCCGTCTTTCACGGCCACGTCGGTCACGGCGATGCCGCCCGGCGTCGCCACGCTTCCACCCTTGATGATGAGATCAAATGTCGGGGGCATCAGTCAGCTCCTGCTGGTCTGGCGCTGTCCTAGACCCGCTGACCAGATTCTCCAAGCTGCTGTCAGAGTCTGAGGATCGAACACGCCCGAAGCTGCAAAAAGCAGCGGCAGGAATCGGAAGGGCGGCCCTTTCGGACCGCCCCTCCCATCACCCGCGCCTTTGCCGGCGTCTATAGGTACACCTGTTCGCGGGAGGAAAGGCGAAAGCCTCTCCCGCGTAGCGATCAGGTGTCCAATTCGTCTTGATACATGTCGGCCATCAGAGGGCCGTCGTGGGAGCTCAGCACTTTGAAAATATAGATCAGCAGAGCAGCGGCAATTACCGCCCAATGCAGCGCCGGATTCTGCGCTGCCTGCACCATCACTTCCCACATGTCTCGCTTGTCTCCCGCGACTTGAGTTCAACCTAGCGCACGCGAATTAACGAAGCCTCTCGCAAAACTTTCACAGAGGTAAGCAACGCAAATTTTTTGAGGGGTGGTTGGCCGGTTTCGGCCTCATGTCCGCGTATCGCGGAAGCGTTCTGCGGCTAACCAACGTGACGCAGACTCTGCGGTTCCGCTTGCAGACGAAACTATTTCGATGGCAGGTGCTCGCTTATGGGAAACGGCGGTCCGAAAAATCGCAACGCATCGTACACGCCTGGCTCACCACGCGCCTGGCAACGCATGCTATCGGGTCGCAGGCTCGATCTTCTTGATCCCTCCCCGCTCGATATTGAGATCGAAGATATCGCGCATGGTCTTGCGCGTGTGGCGCGCTGGAATGGCCAGACAAAAGGCGAGCACGCTTTTTCCGTGGCGCAGCATTCCGTGGTGGTCGAAGAGTTCGTCGCGCGTCTGTGGCCGGAATCATCAGCCGCTGACCTGCTCGGCGCGCTGCTGCATGATGCGCCCGAATATGTGATCGGCGACATGATCTCGCCGTTCAAGACCGCGCTTGGCGTCGACTACAGGCAGTTCGAAGCCCGGCTCGAAGCTGCAATCCGCCTCCGGTTCAGCCTGACGCCGCATATCAGCGACACTATCAAGGCGCGCATCAAGCAGGCTGACCAGTGCGCCGCCTTCTTCGAGGCGACCCGCCTTGCCGGCTTCGACATTGATGAGGCGCTGTCCTTCTTCGGAGCCCCGCCGCCGGGCCCTGCCCCCGACATGACGCCCCTGTCGCCGATCGACGCTCAGGCCCTTTTCCTGCGCCGTTTCGCTGAACTGATTTCAGACGTCGATGCGGACGCAGCAAAAGGCTAGGCTTGCCCCATGACGATCTGGATCTGCTCCCTTGCAGCGGCCCCCGACATGGCCCAACGGCTGAAGCCGTCGCGTGTCGTTAGCCTGCTGAGTCCTTACGATTCCTTTCCAAGCTTCTCGGGGCTGCAAAAAGACCTTCATCTGCAGGTGGCCATTCACGATATCGCTTCAGATATCGGTGATTGGCAGGCCCCGGCGCAAACCGACGCCGAGCAGGTTATCCGCTTTGTGGAAGGCTGGGACCGCGCAGCGCCCATGCTGATCCATTGCTGGGCCGGTATTTCCCGCTCGACCGCCAGCGCCTTCATCACGGCCTGCGTCCACAATCCCAAGACCGACGAGGAAGAGATCGCCTGGGCGATCCGCGACGCCTCCCCCACCGCCTCGCCGAACGTGCGCCTGACCGCTCACGCCGACGCCCTGCTCGGCCGGAACGGGCGCATGATCCAGGCGGTTGCCGCCATCGGGCGCGGTCAGATGTCGGAAGAAGCCCGCGCCTTCTCGATCCCGTCCATCTATGGCGGCGATGCATGACGCCCCCGATTGCCGTTGGCCTGTCCGCCGTGATCGTGGCTGCCGACGCCAATGCGCCCTACGCCCTCGCCACGCGCCATGCCGACAACGCCACCGGCCTTCCCCACGGCCGCTTCGATCCGGCAGGACACCGCACCTTCGAACTCGGCCTGCGCAACTGGGTTCGCGCACAGACGGGCTTCGAGCCCGGCTATGTCGAACAGCTGTACACCTTCGGCGATCTCGGCCGCGAACTTCCGCAGGCTGAACTTGACGATGCGCCCACCGGCGCGCGGCTTATCTCTGTTGGCTATCTCGGCCTCACGCCCGAACGCACCGATATCTCCGGCTTCGATGCCGTATGGCGCGACTGGCATCGCTACTTCCCGTGGGAAGACCATCGCAAGGGCCGGCCCGACATCATCGATGAAGTCTTTGCGCCCGCTCTTCTCGCGTGGGCGGATGCGAGCGGCAAGAACCGGTCCGCTCGTCTCTCGCGCACGCAGATCGCGTTTGGTCTGGATAGTCAGCCATGGATCGAAGAGCAGACGCTCGAGCGTTACGAACTTCTTTACGAGGCCGGCCTTGCGCCAGAAGCCGCGCGCGACAGCGGACGCAAGACGTCGACAGCGCCGCCCGAAGCGCTCGGCGAGCCGATGATCTCCGATCACCGCCGCATCCTCGCCACCGCGATCGGACGCCTGCGCGGCAAGATCAAATACCAGCCCGTGGTCTTCGAGCTGATGCCCGACAAGTTCACGCTGCTCGACCTTCAGAAAGTGGTCGAAGCCATTCTTGGCCAGCCCCTCCACAAACAGAACTTCCGCCGCTCGCTTGATCGCTCGGAACTCGTCGTTGGTCTGGGCCAGTTCACGCAGGCCACCGGCGGCCGCCCCGCCGAGCTCTTCCGCTTCCGCTCCGAAGCCCTGCGCGAGGGCCACGTCCCTGGCGTCCAGACACCCCGCGCCTGAAGCCGCGCCTAAAGAGCCTCGGCAGATTATTCCTCTCGACGAAATGACAGATTTATGAGAACCTAGTTATGCTCACATTGAGCTTAAGTCGGGCTATCCATCCGTGAAGCGCCTTTCTCTTGAAAGGCATTTTTTCGGGCCCACCTTATGCTCACATTGAGCAAAAGGGCGTTCTCCGCCCTGCTGGAGCTGGAGGGACCTAGAATGGCCCGTGTGATCGAGTTTGGCCCTGGCTGCGACATCCCCGTCGCCCGCCGCAGGCCGTCTGCCTCGGAGAAGCGTGGGCTCGCCTACACGGACGAGGTGAAGGCAGCGACCGATCCCCTGTACCCGCAGGTGAAGGACTTCGTGACGCCCATGGAATGGCCGGCCATCGCGCCGCTCGTCTTCCACATCAACAAGCTCAAGAAACAGCGTGACGCGGTCATCCTCGCGCACAACTACATGACGCCCGACGTCTTCGCCCTCGTCGGTGATTTCCGCGGCGACAGCCTGCAACTGGCCCGTGAAGCCGCCGTGACGGACGCCAAAGTGATCGTCCAGGCCGGCGTCCACTTCATGGCCGAAACCTCGAAAATCCTGAGCCCCGACAAGACGGTGCTGATCCCGGACATGCGCGCCGGCTGCTCGCTTGCCTCGTCCATCACGGGCGAGGACGTGCGCCTGATCCGCAAGAAATACCCCGGCCTGCCGATCGTCACCTACGTCAACACGACGGCAGACGTGAAAGCCGAATGCGACATCACCTGCACCTCGTCGAACGCGACGCAGGTCGTCGAACACGTTGCCGCGAAGTGGGGCGTCGATCGCGTGATCATGGTTCCGGACGAGTATCTGGCCCGGAACGTTGCCGCCAACACCAGCATCAAGATCATCGCCTGGAAGGGCCATTGCGAGGTCCACGAGAAGTTCACGGGCGAGGATGTGCGGCAAATCCGTGACGCTCACCCGGGCGCCATTGTACTGGCGCACCCCGAATGTCCTCCAGATGTCCTTGAAGAAGCCGACTTTGCGGGTTCAACTTCCGCACTGTCGAGCCACGTCAAGGAATCAGGCGCCCGGAAGGTCGTCCTCCTGACCGAATGTTCGATGAGCGATAACGTCGCCGCGGACAATCCCGGCGTGGAGTTCGTCAAGCCATGCAATCTCTGCCCGCACATGAAGCGCATCTCGCTGGAGAACATCTACGACGCTCTCGTCGAGATGAAGCACGAGGTGACGGTGCCGGAGGACGTTCGCGTCCGCGCCAAGGCGGCGATCGACGCGATGCTGTCGCTCCCGAAACCGAAAGTGTTCCCGAAGTTCAAGGTCGGGGCCGACGTGTACGAGCCCGTCGAGATCATATGAGCTTCTCGCCGGTCAAACGCCTGGCTGCCATCTTCGGCTGCACGATGGTGCTCGCCGCAGCCATGCCGGCGTTTGCCGACGACATCGCGGGCGACTGGCTGTTCGACACCTCGAAGTTTGCGGACAACGACTGCCAGATCTCTGGCCGGATGACGTTCACGCCGACCAAGATCAAGAACACCTACACCTGCCTGTTCGTGTCCGAGCAGATCTGCGGCAAGCTCAACGGCAACCTCTACATCAAGGTGCAGCAATCCTGCACGGCGCAGCGCATCGGCAAGCAGGTCGCGATCAAGTCGAAGGTCGACAAGGTGCAGGAGCGTCGCCCGTTCGTGCCGCGCCCGGAAGACTGGTATCTCGCCGACAACTTCATCGTTCAGCTCTCGAACAACAAGGCCGAGATGAATGGCGAACACTATGACGAGCAGCGCAACCTGAAGGCGCGCTTCTGGCGCGACGTGGAACTGGTCGGATAAAATGCTGATGGCGGGGACGAGATGATCATCGCTCGACGCCTCGGCCTTACCGCCGTTCTCGCCTGCATTGCCGTCGCGCACAGCTTCGCTGACGACGCCAAGCCGCAAGCCGCACCCTCGCCTGCCGGCAGCTGGAGCTTCCAGACCAAGCCCATGGACTATGGCTGCGTCCTGTCCGGCGACATGACGATCACGCATTCCGCCAAAAAATCCTTCAAGTGTCAGTTCAAGGCCGTCTGGTCGTGCCAGACGCGCGCGCCCAAGTCCGTCACCACGGATCAGACCTGCGTCGCCACGCAGACCGGCGACAAGATCATCATCACCAGCCGCGTCAGGAGGATCACCAAGGTCGATCCGCCCGAGATGCTGGAGCTGTCGAAGACAAACTACGCCGCCGACCACTTCGAAATCACCATCGACGCGCATGGCGACGAAATGGAAGGCTTGTTCAAATCCTATGGCCAATCGCCGGTGAAATTCCGCAGGCGGCAGGACCTTGTTGGATGATCATCCAGTGACCACGACACGCGACATCCTCATCGTCGGCGGAGGCCTCGCCGGGCTGTTCCTGGCGCTCAAACTCGCGCCGCGACGCTGCACCGTCATCGCGCTCGCGCCGCTGGGCCAGGCCGCAGCATCCGCATGGGCCCAGGGCGGCCTCGCCGCTGCGCTGTCTCCGGAAGACGAACCCTCCCTGCACGCGATCGACACGGTCGCCGCTGGCGCAGGCATCGTCGATCCGGTCGTCGCCCGCCTGATCGCCGAAGACGGCCCCCACCGCGTCCGCGACCTGCTTGCGCTCGGCGTGCCCTTCGATCGCACCGCAGACGGTGAACTCGCCCTCTCGCTCGAAGCCGCTCACTCGCGCGCCCGTGTCGCGCGCGTCGCTGGCGATCTGGCCGGCAAGGCCATCATGGAAGCGCTGACCTACGCCGTCGCCGCCTCGTCCCACATCGAAGTCATCGAGGGCGTCAAGGCGCTCGCGCTGCTGCAGGATGCCAATGGCCGCATCGCCGGCGTCCTCGCGCAGGAAAAATCCGGCGGCCACTTCCAGATCCGCGCGGCAGAGACAATCCTCTGCGCAGGCGGCTCGGGCGGGCTCTACGCCATCACGACCAACCCAAAATCATCTCAGGCCGATGCACTCGCCATGGCCTATCGCGCCGGCGCGCTGATCGCAGACCCGGAGTTCGTCCAGTTCCACCCAACCGCCATCGACATCGGCCGCGACCCGGCGCCCCTCGCCACCGAAGCCCTGCGCGGCGAAGGCGCCCACCTTGTCGACCGCACCGGCCGCGCCTTCATGGCCGACTACCACAAGCTCGGCGATCTCGCCCCGCGCGACGAGGTGGCCCGCGCCATCCATGCCGAACGCGAAGCTGGCCGCGGCGCCTTCCTCGATTGCCGCAAGGCGATCGGTGCGCACTTCCCCGAACACTTCCCGACCGTTTTTGACGCTTGCCTGTCCGCCAGCATCGATCCACGCATCGCGCCGATCCCTGTCGCGCCAGCGATGCACTACCACATGGGCGGCGTCGTCACAGACCTGTGGGCGCGCACCTCGCTCGAAGGCCTGTCGGCCTGCGGGGAAAGCGCCTCCACCGGCGCGCACGGCGCCAACCGCCTCGCCTCAAACTCGCTTCTCGAAGCCGTCGTCTTCGCTGAACGCGCCGCGCGCCGCCTGAAGGACGCAACACTCACGCAGCCCGGCGAAGCCACCGCCATCGCGCCGCCGGACATGAACGAGCTCACCATGGTCGAACTGCGCAAGCGCATGCATTCGCAGGTCGGCGTCGTGCGCGAAGCCAGGGGCCTCACGACCACGCTCGACTGGATCGACGCCGCCACGCAAAATGTCGGCCCGGCCCGCGCCCTCCTCTCCGCGCGGCTCATCACGGCTGGCGCTCTGGCGCGCGAGGAAAGCCGCGGCGGCCACTACCGCTCCGACTTCCCGGAAACCCGCGCCCCTCACCGCACCTTCATCCGCCGTGGCGAAGACGGCGCACCGCTGATCCAACATTCCGCGATTGCGGACGGAGACTGACATTGAGCGACCTTCTGCCAATCCCCGCCCTGCCTGACATCATCATCGAGCCGCTCGTGCGCCTCGCGCTTGAAGAAGACTTCGGCCGCGGCGGCGACATCACCACCGACGCGGTCATCCCGGCTGCCACGCGCATGCGCGCCATCATGGGCGCACGCGAAGCAGGCGTCGCCGCAGGCTATGACGCCGCCCGCCTCGCCCTCCGCCTCGTCGACCCCGACGCCAAGTGGACCACACTCGTCGAAGAAGGCGTCGCCTTCGAAAAGGGCGCAGCCCTCGTCCGCATCGAAGGCTCTGCGCGCTCCGTGTTGATGGCCGAGCGCGTCATGCTGAACTTCGTCGGCCCGCTCTCCGGCATCGCCACGCTCACCTCGCGCTTCGTCGCAGAGGTCAAAGGCACAAGCGCGAAAGTCACCTGCACCCGCAAGACCAGGCCGGGCTTCCGCGCCCTAGAAAAGCGCGCCGTACGCCTCGGCGGCGGCGTGAACCACCGCCTCGGCCTCGACGACGCCATCCTCATCAAGGACAACCACATCGCTGCTGCAGGCGGCGTCGCAGCCGCCCTCAAGCGCGCTCGCGCGGCCGTAGGCCACCTCCGCGCCATCGAGATCGAAGTCGACGGCCTCGACCAGCTGCGCGAAGCCCTGCCTTACAAGCCCGACGCTGTCCTGCTCGACAACATGTCGACCGCGATGCTGAAGGAAGCCGTCGCCATCGTCGGCGATCAGGCCAAGACCGAAGCCTCCGGCGGCGTGCGCCTCGATACCGTGAAGGCCATCGCGCAGACAGGCGTCGACTACATCTCGTCAGGCGCGCTGACGCACTCTGCGATCAATCTCGACGTAGGTCTGGATTTCGAAGCCTAGGTTTCGACCACAAGGCATCGACTAGAGCGGACGCGTATCAGCAACCTGCGTCGCCGCCACCGGCGTCGGCGTTGGCGAGATTGCCGCCGTCTCGGCGCTAGCGGGAACCAGCGACACAGCAGTCGGCTCGACCGGATCGGCAGCTTCTTCACCGCCAGCCGCAATCAGATCCACCCCAACCGGGATCGCCTGCTCGCGCTGCTCCTGCGCCTGCAGCGCGATGCGAGCCGTCGTCCACTCCGCCGTGGTTTTCGGGAAGCGATAGAAGATGTGCGTGCCGATGACTTTCGTCTCGACCATGCCGGCCTTCCAGTACGGGTTCACGTAATCCGTATGGTAGTGCGTGGCCTTGTTGGTCAGCGGCTTGTTGAGGCCGAGCATGACGTTCATCGCCACAGCCTTGGCGCGATCCCACGCCGGGCCGCGCGGCTTGTTATGCAGCGAGCCATCGCAGGTGAAGGTGAACTGGCAGCCCGTATCGCGGTACTGGCCCTGATAAACCACGCCACACACCGTCTTCGGGAAGCGCGGATCGCGAACGCGGTTCATCACCACTTCCGCGACAGCAATCTGGCCATTCGCCGTTTCCGAGCGCGCCTCGAAATAGACGGCCTGGGCGAGGCAATCGATCTCGTCCTGCTCGCTATGGCCGCCGCCAAGATTTTCCAGCGTGAAGCCCACCAGTCCGCGCAGCGCGAAGCTGTCACGCGAACGGATGGTCACGTCCTCATCCGTGAGAACGGCAGGCGACGACGCTGCAGCCTGCTTCAGCAGGGCCTGGGGCGAGGCAGTATTTGTGAAAGAAACCAGTCGCGCGGGCTGGCCTTCTGCGGCCGACTCAGCTGCGATGGATTGTGCGAGGACGATGGCGTCGGCGCGGTAGGCTTCCTGATCTTTCTGGTCGCCAAAGCGTTGCGAGATGAGCGGCCCGCCAAACGCGAACACGGCCGCACAGGCGCCGATCGTCAGCACGCGCTGACGGGTCTGCCGTTTGTCGGAGTCCGACATCCTCGACCACCACCCGACAGCCGCTGTAACCGCGGCCTCCAGATGGGCGAGAATAAGACTGAGTGCTTTCGGGAGGTTTAACACCCCAGGCATCCCCTTAATCTTCGTAAACCGAAACAACGGCTGGGCGCCCGCGCGCGCCCGAAGTGACACTCCAAACCAAACACCCCGTCGCTTTTCTTTTTTGAACTGCGCGACGTACAGCCGCCCTATCTGGGCCTTTGGTACCGGGCAACCCCGGGAATCCTGTCAGGAGAGTTTCGCAAATCCCGCGCCAGGGAGAGCCAGCCCCGCATCCAGTCTCCTGGAGGGCGAGCTGTTAACCTTCGCGTTTACGAATAGCCCCTCTTTTCAGGTCGGTTTTTCCGATCCGAGGAGTCCAGATAGGGTCCGGCGGCTTGAGAGCAACACCCGGAACGATTCACCATAACAGGGATTTGAGCGCCCAATTTGGCTCGGACGCTACGTCAGCCGACTCCTGTGGATAAACTTTCGGCACGTCCCAAAATTCGCCTGGGACGTGCCGTAAGGGTCAGGCCCTGTCCCGGGCCAGCGCACGCAAACCGCGCCAATTGCCCGTAATCGCCAGCGTAATGCCCGGCTTCTGGATGTTCACGAACAGCGTTTCGCCATCGGGCGAGAAGCACGCGCCGCAGAACTCGGATTTGCCCGGATCGGCATTGCGCGCGAGCGTGTAGATCAGGCCATCGGGCGCAACCGCGCGAACGAAGTTGTCGCCGTCGCCATCCTCGCACACGATCAGTTCACCACGTTGCGACGCGACGATGTTATCGCACTTCTCGAAGTCGCTTTCGCCCCTGCTCTCCACGAACAGCTCAAGCTGGCCCGGCGCATCCGCCTCGCGCGCGGAGCCTTCAAACAGGCTCGGTATGTAGCGCCAGATCTGACCGATCTGCGCCGCACCGCCCGACGTGCAGGTGAAATAGACCGCCGGCCCCGCCGCCTCGAGCGCGAACGCCAGCCCCTCGCCACGCGCGAAGATCGCCGCGCCAGCCTTGCGCCCCCGCAGACGCAGATCGCCATCCGGCGCTTCCACATCGCTCATGTCGATCCAGCGCACCGCATAGTTCCGGTTCTGGATCATGCGCAGCGCCGGATCACCGCCCTGCTCCTTCGACCAGTTGCGCGTATCCGCACCCGCCTGCTCCACCAGCGCCAGCGCCTGCAGACGCCCACCCTTCGCCAGTTGCCCACGCGCAGCCGGCAGGAAGCGATAGAACAACGAGTCGCCCGTATCCTCGGTCAGGTAGACAATGCCCGTCGCCGGATCGACAGCGGTTGCTTCATGCGCGAACCGTCCCATCGCCGTCAGGGCGACAGGCTCGACCGGCTTGGTCAGCGCGGCGGGAACCTCGAAAACGAAACCATGACGCTGGCTCGCATCGGCGCCCGGCATCATCTGCGTCTCTTCGCACGACAGCCACGAACCCCACGGCGTCGGCCCGCCTGCGCAATTCACCGCCGTCCCCGCCAGCGACAGGTGCGTCCGCTCCACCCGCTTGGTCTTGAGGTTCACCAGCGCCGTCGTCGTCCCGCCCGCAAACGGCTTGCCGCCCGGCGAGAGATCATAGATGCGATCCCGCGAGATCTTGGACGTGCGCGACAGGTCCGCCCCGAAAGCCGAAACCGGCGACGTCGCGCCCAGCTCGTGGTTGCGCACGATCAGGCAACGATCAGCATCGCCCTCGATCGGAAACGCCGCCATGCCATCATGCGCCCCGGGCTCCAGCAGCCCGTCCGACATCTCATCGCCCGTCCGCGACAGCACGACGTAGGACAACCCCGGCGCCAGATCGAGCAACCCCTTCGGGTCCGGCTCCAGCGCCAGCGACGACACCCGCTGGTTCACCGCAGGCCGCCCCGCAGCCGCCGTCACGCATCCACCCAGCAGCTGCAACGCAGGCGCAGCCACCGCCACGCTGGCGGCCGAACGGATCAGATTGCGGCGGGACAGGAACATGGGCGACCCTCGGAAACTGGCCGCCCTCTACCCTGCTTTGGCACGCCTGCGCGTGAAGATTTTGTGGCTCAGCGCGCCTTCTTCAGCACCGCATGCGCCGCCGCCAGTCGCGCCACCGGCACGCGGAACGGAGAAGCCGAGACATAGTCCAGCCCGGTTTCCTCGAAGAAGAAGATCGAGGCCGGATCGCCGCCATGCTCGCCGCACACGCCCAGCTTCAGCCGCGGACGCGTCGCACGCCCACGGTCGCAGCCAATCCGCACCAGCTCGCCCACGCCATCGCGATCGATCGAGACGAACGGGTCCTTCTCGTAGATGCCGCGCTCCTCATACGTCTTGAGGAAGCGCGAAGCGTCATCGCGCGAAATGCCCAGCGCGGTCTGCGTCAGGTCGTTGGTGCCGAAGGAGAAGAACTCCGCCTCCTCCGCAATATCGCCCGCACGCAGAGCCGCACGCGGCAGCTCGATCATCGTGCCGACCAGATACTCCACCTGCGCCTTGCGCTCGTTGAACACGCGCTCAGCCGTCTGCACCACGATGGCGCGCATCAGCTCCAGCTCGCGACGCGTAGCGACAAGCGGGATCATGATCTCCGGGATCGGCGCACGGCCGGATTCCTTCGCCACATCCAGCGCCGCCTCGAAGATCGCACGCGCCTGCATCTCGTAGATCTCGGGATACGTCACGCCGAGACGGCAGCCCCGGTGACCCAGCATCGGGTTGGACTCATGCAGCTCTTCCGCACGCGCCTTCAGCAGGTCAGCCGAAATGCCCGACTGCTTCGCAACGCCCGCAATGTCCTCATCGGTATGCGGCAGGAACTCGTGCAGCGGCGGATCGAGCAGGCGGATCGTCACCGGCAGCCCCGCCATGATCTTGAAGATGTCGGCAAAGTCCTGCCGCTGCATCGGCAGCAGCTTGTCCAGCGCCTTGCGGCGGCCGCGCTCATTGTCCGCGAGGATCATCTCGCGCACCACCGGGATACGCACAGCGTCGAAGAACATGTGCTCGGTACGGCAAAGGCCGATGCCCTCAGCGCCGAACTTGCGCGCCGTCTCCGCATCCAGAGGCGTCTCCGCATTCGCCCGCACCTTCATGCGGCGCGATTGATCCGCCCATCCCATCAGCTCGCCGAAATCGCCGCCCAGCTGCGGCTCCACCATCTTCACCGAGCCAACCAGCACCTGCCCCTTGGCGCCATCAACCGTGATGATGTCGCCCTTCTTCAGCGTACGTGAGCCAACGCGAACAATACCCTTCTCGGCATCGATCTGCAGCGAACCCGCGCCACACACGCACGGCCGCCCCATGCCGCGCGCCACGACAGCCGCGTGGCTCGTCATGCCGCCGCGCGCCGTCACGATGGCCTTTGCCGCGTGCATGCCCTGAATATCTTCCGGCGACGTCTCGATCCGCACCAGGATCACAGCCGTGCCCTTGGCCGCCAGCGCCACAGCTTCCGCCGGCTCGAACACAACTTGCCCCACAGCCGCGCCAGGCGAAGCAGGCAGGCCCTTCACGAACACATCGCGCACTGCATCGTCCGCAATCGCCGGGTGCAGCAGCTGGTCCAGCTGCGCGGGCTCAAGCCGCAGCACAGCCTCTTCCTGCGTGATCAGCCCTTCCTTGCACATGTCGACGGCCAGCTTCAGCGCCGCATGCGCCGTGCGCTTACCCGACCGCGTCTGCAGCATGTAGAGCGTACCCTGCTCCACCGTGAACTCGATGTCCTGCATGTCGCGATAGTGCGTCTCCAGACGCGTCGCGACTTCCAGAAGCTGCTTGTAAGTCTCCGGCATCGCCTCTTCGAGCGACAGGTCCTCCGACTTCAGGTCCGCCTTGCGCGAGTTCGAGATCGGCGCAGGCGTGCGAATGCCGGCGACCACGTCCTCGCCCTGCGCATTCACCAGATACTCGCCATAGAACCGCTTCTCGCCGGTCGACGGATCGCGCGTGAACGCCACGCCCGTAGCCGAGCTCTCGCCCATATTGCCGAACACCATCGACTGCACGTTCACAGCCGTGCCCCAGCTCTCCGGAATATCGTTCAGCCGCCGATACGTGATCGCCCGATCATTCATCCAGCTCGCAAACACCGCGCCGATGGCGCCCCAGAGCTGATCCTTCGGCTCCTGCGGGAACGGCTTGCCGATCTTCTTCTCGACCGCCTTCTTGTAGAGCGCGATCACCTCGATCCAGCTCTCCGCGCCCAGATCCGTATCCAGGTTGAAGTCGCGGCTTTCCTTGTAGTCGTCGAGAATGTGCTCGAACTCATCATGCCCGATGCCGAGCACAACGTTCGAGTACATCTGGATGAAGCGGCGATAGCTGTCATAGGCAAAGCGCCGGTCGCCCGACAGCTTGGCCAGTCCCTCAGCCGTCTGGTCGTTCAGGCCAAGGTTCAGCACCGTATCCATCATGCCCGGCATCGACGCGCGCGAGCCCGAGCGCACGGACACCAGCAACGGATTGCGCACATCGCCGAACTTCTTCGCCGTGCGCCCTTCCAGAGCCTTCAGCGCATCATTCACCTGCGCTTCGAGATCAGCCGGATAGTTCCGCTTGTTCTTGTAATAGACGGTGCAGACTTCCGTCGTGATGGTGAAGCCAGGCGGCACAGGCAGCCCCAGCTTCGACATCTCCGCAAGGTTCGCCCCCTTGCCTCCCAGCAGGTTCTTCATGGACGCGTCGCCATCCGAGGCGCCGCCGCCGAAATCGTAAACCCACTTGGTGGCGAGTTGGCTCATGGTTCGACCTTCAGTCTGTGCCAGAAACCCTCGTCCTTCGAGACGGCCCTTTGGGCCTCCTCAGGATGAGGGCTTCCCCTCTTCAATTTCAGCGCCTCGTAAAGCGCCGGACTATCTTAGCGCCTCATCCTGAGGGATCGCGAAGCGATCGTCTCGAAGGACGAGGCGCGTGCTCACTTACCCTTCAATCTTGCTGAAATCCGCCACGCGGTTCAGCGCATCACGGATCTGCGAAAGAATGTTCAGTCTGTTCGCGCGCGCCGCTGCATCATCAGCGTTCACAGTCACCTTGTCGAAGAAAGCATCCACGGGCCCGCGAAGTTTCGACAGCGCACGCATCGCGCCCGCGAAATCTTCCTTGTCGAGCGCAGCCGAGGCATCCGGCGCCGCCTTGTTGAGCGCAGACACCAGCGCATCGACCTCGGCAGGATCGCCCGCCATGGCCGCGCCCTGACCGGAGTAGGACTTGCCGTCCTTCTTCTCTTCAATCGCCAGAATATTCGCCGCGCGCTTGTACCCCGCGAGCAAATTCTTCCCGTCCTCAGTCGCCAGGAACTCACCCAGCGCTTCAACGCGCTTCACGATGAGCACGAGATCATCCTCGCCCAGCGCAAACACCGCATCGATCAGATCATGCCGAGCCCCCTGCTCGCGCAGGTGGACTTTCAGACGGTCAGCGAAGAAGGCGAGGAGATCGGAAGAGCTGTTGGCTGAGTCCTGATCAATGCGGCTAAGAATTTGCTCGGCCTCGCTGATTTTCTCTCTGATCGAGTTCGCGCTCTCAACGATCTGCGCCAATTGTTGTTGTAGCTTCGCAAACTCGTCGTTCGTCGAGAGATCGTTTATGCGCCTTTGAATTCGATTGGACTGATCGTCCAGCGTCCGAACTTCATTCTTGAGTATGGCGATACGCGCAACCTCTTCTACTCGCCGACGTACGACGCCGCCGTGCTGTTGAAGTATCGAAATGAGGGGCAGTCGATATCCGCCCTCCAGAACAATCCGAATAATCCCCAGCGCCGCACGCCTTAGCGCAAACGGATCTTTTGATCCTGTGGGCTTTTCATCGATCGCCCAAAAACCAGAGAGGGTATCGAGTTTGTCCGCGAGGGCGACAGTCGCACCCAAAGTGCTACCTGGGACATGGTCCCCTTGGCCTTTTGGCTTGTAGTGATCCCTAATCGCCTCAGCAATTGCGATATGCTTGCCAGCATCGGGCACTTGCTTTTGTTCGTACTGATATGCGTTTGAACCAGCACCGAGAACGGGAATGCCTACATCTTCTCGGTATAGGTATCGACCCATGATGCCTTCAAGCTCAGGGAACTCTCCGACCATGTCGGAGACGAGATCGCATTTGGCTAACTTAGCAACGAGTTCCGCCTGACTAGGATCAGCATCGACCATCGATGCTATCTCGCGTGCCAAGACCATAACGCGCTCGGCCTTATCCTTCACCGTTCCTAGCTTTTCGTGGAAGATAATATTTTTGAGCCTGCTGAAGCGATCTTCGAGTTTAATCTTGCGATCATTATCCCAGAAGAACCGCGCATCGTTCAGGCGCGCGCTCAGCACGCGGCTGTTGCCCGCCGCGATCTTCTCGCCGCCATCGGCCGCATCAAGATTCGCCACCACGATGAATTTCGGCGCCAGCCCGCCATCCTTCTTCGCCGGATCGCGCACCGCGAAATACTTCTGGTGCGTCCGCATCGACAGCTTGATCACTTCCGGCGGCAGGTCGAGGAACGACTTGTCCATGTCGCCGATGATGACGACCGGAAACTCCGCCAGCCCCGCCACCTCTTCCAGCAGCCCGATATCATCGACCAGCTCGAGGTTCTGCGCCGCGCAAAGCTGCTTGGCTTCGGTGAGGATGATTTCCTTCCGCTCCTCGCGATCGAGGATCACGCGGCCCTTGTTCTTGATCACGTCCTCATAGTCGTCGAACCGGCGCACCTTGAACGGACCACGCCCCATCACGCGATGACCTTCGGTCAGGTTGTCAGACTTGATGCCCTCGATCTCGAACGGCACGACCTCGCCATCGAACGTGCAGAGAATACGGCTGATCGGGCGCACCCAGCGCAGGTCCCCCGTCCCCCAGCGCATCGACTTCGGCCAGTGGAAGCCACGAATGATCTGCGGCACGAGAGCGGCAATCACATCCGTCGTCTGCTTGCCCGGCTTGCGCACATGCGCCACGTACACGCGGCCCTTCTTCGGCACTTCATGCACATGCGCCTGGGAAATATCGCTCAGCCCGGCTTTCTTCAGGAAGCCCTGAATGGCGGCGTCCGGCGCGCCCTCCTTCGGCCCGATCACATCCTCCACCACGTCGGCGGATTTGACCGGCAGCCCCTCGACCACGGCAACCAGCCGGCGCGGCCCCGAAAAGCCCTTGATACCTTCCGGCAGCAAACCAGCCGCCGAGAGGCCATCCATCAGCGCCTTGACGAGATCGGCCTCGGCCTTCGCCTGCATGCGGGCCGGGATTTCCTCGGACAGGATTTCGAGCAGAAGCTGGGGCATCGGGCCTTGCTGTTTAGACCGTGTTCGCAGTCGCGGAATTGGCTGCGTCAGTGCAGCGGAACGGGCCCAAATGCAAGCTTTCGCCGCCGGTTGCTGACGGTTGTTGGGGAGACAGGCCAAATCGGGCCCGACAGCCCTGAAAATCAGGGCGATTTCCCAAGCTTTCCGCCGCCCCGGCCGTACCGAAATGGCCGCTCCACCCGGCGATCCGGCTCATGTTCCGTCCGGCGTTCCAGACAGGAGCGGGCGCAACCATTCGGCCTGCTGCGAGTCCAGGCGTGGCAGCAGCACACGTGTCGTATAGTGCCCCAGCAGCGCATTCCCCCGCATGAACGCCCAGTCGACAATCTGCGACTGCTGGAACTCCACAATCGCCCCCGCCCGCAGCGCACCGAGATAGCGCGGGTTAACGCTCAACTCGCCCACGATCTTGCTGTCGCTACGTGCGATGCTCTCCAGCCAGACATCCTCGGCCCCCGGCTGCCCGTCGCGCCGCGGGATCGAGGCCTTCAGCGAGAAATCATACTCATCGACTTCCGGCGCCACGAAATGCTCCCAGAAGAAGGGCAGCTTCGCCCGCGCCTGCTGCGCCGCCGCCGACAGGTCCTTGTTGAACACCGCGTCCGGATCATCGCTTTCACCCGAACAGGCAGCGAGCGCGATCAGACAGGCGAGAAGAAGCGCGCGGACCACTAGTTCGGTTTGGGCGCAGCCGGATCAACCAGCTTGATCTCGAAAATCTTGGGCCAGTACTTGCCCGTCACGAAGATGCGGTCGCCGCTGGCGTCATACGCAATGCCGTTCAGCACATCGACGCCCCGGCGATCCTGCGGGCTCAGCAGGTTGGCGAGATAGACAACACTGTTCACCTTCCCCGTCGCCGGGTCGATGCGCAGGATGCGGTCGGTCTGGAACACGTTCGCCCAGATCTCGCCCTTGATGAACTCCAGCTCGTTGAGCTGATCCACCGGGCGGCCATTCATGGTCACCTTGATCTCGCCCGTCTGCGCCAGCGTGTCAGGGTCCATCACACGAATCGAACTCGACCCATCGCTCATGAACACTTGTCGCCCATCGGTGGTCATCCCCCACCCTTCGCCCTGATAGGTGAACTCACCCTTGGGCGCGAGCGTCGCACGGTCGTAGATAAAGCCCTTCTGGTTCTTCCACGTCACCGACACGATCTTGTCGGCCAGCACGACGGAGCCTTCGCCGAAATACTGCTTGTCGATCACATGCTCGGCCTGCACGGCCCCCGTCGCCAGATCATAGCGGCGCACCCAGGATGTGCCCTCCATCCCCGTGCTCTCGTACATCGCGCCGTCGATGAACTGCAGCCCTTCCGTGAAGGCCGTCTTGTCATGCGGGAACGTGTTCACGACCTGATAACTGAACACCGGCACGGCCGGCGCGGCAGGGGTTGCAACGGGCGCAGGCGCCGTCGATGGCGAGCACGACGCGGCGGCGAGGAAGATGGCGGCAAGCAAGGTTCTCATGCCGCAATCTCTAGCCCGGCCTGCACGCATTCGCCAAGCATGTTGCGGCGGCCAATCCAGACCGCCGCATCACGAAAACGCCTTAGTTCCCACCCGGCCGCGGGCCCGCCGGCGCATGTGCCGGCAGCGCAGGCAGCGCGCCGACCATGCCATCCGGCCGCGCCTTGGCCAGCATGCGCTGGTAAGCCGGGCGCTGCTCGATCTTGGCCTTCCAGGCGTTGATGTTCGGATAGCGCGTCTTGTCGACGACATTCAGCGCCATGCCGAAGTTCAGCGGGAACACCATCATGATGTCCGCCGCCGTGAACTCCGCCCCGCCAAACCACGGATGCTTGGCCAGATAATCCTCGGCAAACTGATATTCAGCTTCCGAATCCACCAGCGGCGAGCGCGCCGTCGGCGGCTTGATCATCCACACGCGGTAATCCGCAATCACCCTGCCCGCGAGCGAGCCTTCAGCGTGGTGCATCCAGATCATGTGCTGGCCATAATCGACGCTCGCCAGCGGCGGCGTCAACTTGCCCGGCGCATAGCGATTGAGGATCGTCTCGATGATCGCGCCCGATTCCGTCATCACTTCGCTGCCGATCGTCACGGTCGGCGCCACCGGCATTCCCGGGTTCACCTTGCGGATTTCCGCCATCGACGCCGCGAGATTGCCGCGCGTGAACACGAGCTTGTAGGGCATGCCCAGCTCTTCCATCAGCCACACGATCCGTTCCGACCGGCGGTTCTCAAGGTGATAGATGGTGATCTCCGGCATCGGCATCGCGGCAGTCGCAACCGGCGCACCCGCCGTCGTGCTCGCGCACGCACCCCCGAAAGCCGCAGTGAAGGCAAGCAGCGCAGAGGCTGCGAGTAGGCGTTTCATATGTAACTCCCTGGCTTCTCTTATATCGTTTTATCTATCAGGACGGCGCGCGAGCGCTGTCGGGCAACGGCTCGGGCGGCCCCAGCATGCCGTCCGGCTTCGATACCCGAACCATGCGCTGATACGCCGGCCGCGCGGTGACCTTGGCGTTCCACGCATTGATGAAAGGGTATTTCGTCTGGTCAACGATGTTGATCCGGAATGCATATTCCAGTGGGAACTGCATCATGATGTCCGCCGCAGAAAACTCTGCGCCGCCAAAATACGGATGCTTGGCGAGATAACTTTCCGCAAACTTGATCACGCCGCCCGCATCGACCAGCGGACCCTTCTGCGTCGGCGGCTGGATCTGCCACACGCGATAATCCGCCAGCGCACGCGCCGCCAGCGAACCTTCCGCGTAATGCATCCAGATCTGGTGCCACGCATAATCCTTGCTGTTGAGATCAGGGATCAGCTTGCCGGGCGCATGCCGGTTCAGAAGAATGTCGATGATTGCGCCGGACTCCACCAGAACGTCATCGCCATAAATCACGGTCGGCGCGACCGGCATCTCCGGATTCACCTTGCGGATTTCCATCAGCGACGCGCCCAGGCTTCCGCGCACGAACTTCAGATCGTAAGGCTGGCCGAGCTCTTCCATCAGCCACACGATCCGCTCCGAGCGTCGGCCCTCAAGATGGTAGATCGTGATATGCGGCATCGGCGTCGCCGCCTGAGTCCCTGAGCCCTGTCCCGGCCCATATCCTGGCCCATGTCCTGACGGTGTCGCACAAGCCGATAGCATTGCGACCGCCATCGCAGCGGCGAGAAACACAAGGCGCATCCGTCCCTCCCTGCGCCGCCACCCGCCCTGGCTGCGCTGTTCTGTTATATAAGCAGCGTTATCTCTTCCGCGTCCGCCCGCAAGGCGCCGCTAGGGCACAAACGCGTGCTTGCATTCTTGAGCGGGAAATATTATTTACATTGTAAATCAAAAACAGGGAATGCGCCGATGGCAACGTTTCGCGACAACCTTCTCGCCGGCAAAACCGCTTTCGTGGCCGGCGCCTCCAGCGGCATCAACCTCCAGATCGCCACGCGCCTCGCGCAGGCCGGAGCGAAAGTAACGATCCTCTCCCGCTCACCCGACAAAATCGAAGCCGCAGCGCAAGGCATCCGCGACAAGGGCGGCCAATGCATCGGCATCGCCCAGGACGTCCGCGAATTTGACGGCGTCGGCGCCGCCTTCGCGAAATCCGTCGAGGCTCATGGCGAGATCGACATTCTCGTCTCCGGCGCCGCCGGCAACTTCGTCGCCCCGTTCAACAGCCTGTCCTACAACGGCTTCCGCGCCGTGATCGACATCGACCTCGTCGGCCTGTTCAACGTCATGCGCAACGGCTTCCCCCACCTGCGCAAACCCGGCGCGAGCTGCATCACCATCTCCGCCCCGCAAGCCATCCACCCCTACCCGCTGCAATCCCACGTCAACGCAGCAAAGGCCGGCGCGGACATGCTGGTCCGCACCCTCGCCGTTGAATGGGGCTCATCCGGCGTGCGCGTGAACGCCATCATCCCCGGCCCCATCGCCGACACCGAAGGCATGACCCGCCTCGCCCCTACCCCGGAAGCCATGGAGAAAAGCGCCAAGGGCACGCCCCTCCAGCGCCTCGGAACCAAGGACGAAGTGGCAGACCTCGCCCTCTTCCTCGCTTCAGATGCAGCCGCCTACGTCACCGGCGCCATCATGCCCTGCGACGGCGGCCTCTCCCTACTGGGCGTCGGCCGCGTCGGCTGAGTCCACTGCCGCGTTACGACCCAAACAGCTGATCGTGCGTCGTCGTTTTCGTCGGTGACGGCGACAGCACGGGCTTGGCCTTCGGCCGCTTCCGCGCCTCGATTATGTCCAGCACGATCCGCCCCACCAGCGCCACCGCCAGCGGCGCAAACGCCAGCAGCATTGACGGAGCACCCATGTCCCGCGCGAACCCGATGCCCAGCAGCATCAGGGACGCCATCACATAAAAGCCGGAGAGGATCAGCTTCATCGGCCGCCCGAACAGCCGCTTCCAGCCCATGGCCAACCGCACCGCGAAAAGCCAGTAGAAGACGATCGCAATCCAGCCCGCCCAGCTCAGATCCTGCTGCCCAAGCGTCGCCATGATCGCGACGTCCGCCACAACGCACGCCAGCCCAAGCAGGTGAAACAGGATCGTCGAGACGAGTTTCATGCGCCCTTTCTCGGCCCAATCATGCCTGCCATGCGCAGTTCGATCAGAACAATAACAACTCCGCCCGCCCCATAAGCAAGCAGATCCAGCCAATCGAAAGAACCGCCAAAAACGATTCTGGCCAGCCCGTTATCGCCCAGCCCCACCACACTCAGCAGTTTCGCGGCCTGAGCAATCTCAATCAACACGGCAATGGCCAGTGTGGTTGCGAGAGCTGAACCCAATGTGAGCGGCGTCACCGCCCGCAACGCAGTATAAACCAACAGAATAGCCAGCACGTCGCCGACATACGGCCGCACAAAACCGTCACGCACAAACAGCGCGATCACAACCTCAATGCCGAACAACACAATCGCGGCAATGAGATAGATCAAACGGGGAAAGCCACGCGGAGGCACGTCAGACCTCTCCGGCTATCGCAGCGCGTCGAGCAAGGCGCGCGTGTTCAGAACTGCGATAAACAAAAAGCGCATGTCGTCCTCGGCTTGGATGCGCCAAGGCTAGCGGTGGTTCTGGCGAAGAGAAAGCTCCACCCCGCGCAGAAACTGCATCACGCCGCTACTTCTTCGCGCGCGGCGCAGCCGCCGCAGCTTTCTTCGGCTTCACAGCCTTCTCGCCATTCAACGCCGCCGCAGCCTTCACCAGTGCGCCCAGCGCCTTCTCGTCGATCTTCTCACCCTGACGAATATCGATCGCCCGCCGCGTCCCGCCCTCAAGGCTGGCGTTGAACAACCCCTTCGGGTCCGGCAGCGACGCGCCCTTCGCGAAGGTCAGCTTCACCACCTCCTTGTAGGTCTCGCCCGTGGTGATGATGCCGTTGTGCTCGAACACCGGCACGCCGCGCCACTTCCACTCCTCGACCACGCCGGGCACAGCCGCATGAATGATCTTGCGCACCCGCGCCAGCGTCTCGCCCCGCCAGTCGCCCAGCTCCTTGATCCGCCCGTCGATCAACGCGGAAGGCGAAGCCGTAGCCTTGGCTTTCGTCGCCGCGCTGACAGTCTTGGCCACCGGCTTCTTCATCGCCATTCCCTAAAGCTTCTCACCCGGCAGCTTCGCCGCCTGCTTCACCCAGCTCGCAAACTGCGCCTCGTCGAATGCGCCCTCACGAACATGCAGATAGCGCGTGCCCTTCACCTTGGAAGGCTCCACCGGCGCAGGCTTCAGCCCAGCGCCCCGGAAGAACGTCACCTTGATGTACTTCGCGTACACATGAAACGAGACGAACCACGTCCCGTCGCCCTTGCCATAGAAGTGCGAGTTCCACTTCACCGCCTTGGCGACCTTCGGCACGGCCGCCTCGATGATCACATCCATCTGCTTGCCGATCGCGCTCTGCCAACCCGGCATCGCCTTGATGTAGGCCTGCACCGGCGCATCACCATCGCCCTTGGCAATCTGCGGATTGCCGCCCGACAACCGCACCACGCCATCCGCCCCCGCCTTCAACGGCTTGCGCACTCTCGTGGACGCCTTCGAGGTTACAGCCCTCTTCGTAACCATCTCCCCAACTATTCGTAAGCCACGGTATCACATCTCAAACCAAAAAGGCCGCCCTTGCGGTCGGCCTTTTCGACTTCTCAGAGACACCAACTCCCTCGAGCATGCACGTGTACATGCGAGAATTTTACACTTGGGCTTAGTCCTCAACTTTCCTGCTAACATCGATCATCGGAATAGCAGCGGCTCGCATCGACCCGTACTCTCTAATCATAAGCCGGTATCTGCCGTTATGCCGTTTGCCCCGCGACACCCAGATCGCAAATTCCGCATTTGGAGGAATGGACGCTGGTAAAGATGGGCCAGCTTCAATTGCACCGTGCCGCACATTCAACCAAAGAAATCCGAGTTTCTTTGCCTGAAGACTAGCGCTCGCGATGTGCGCGGGAACGTTGCCAGAATTTTTGAGCTTCAGGTGCCAGGAATGATCATCGCCAACTAGTTTGCCATCAATGTAGCTCTTGCCGCTCGACTGCATCGAAATTTCGGCAGTTAGCGGCACACTAAAGAACGTAAAATACCGCCAAGCCGCGGCAATCGCCGCTATGGCTAGAACAACGTTGGTCGCCGCTCCGATCCAATCAGGTATGCTGGAACTATCGATTGAGCTCATTTGAGATTTGATGCCCTATCTCGATGAAAGCTGCTACGTTCCAGTCAGGCCTGCTGCGTCTTCTCCCACGCCTCTGCCGAACCCTTCGCCAGATCACGCACCCGCGCGATGAAGCTCTGCCGCTCGGTCGGAGAAATAACCCCGCGCGCGTCCAGCAGGTTGAAGATGTGCGACGCCTTCAGCGCCTGCTCGTAAGCCGGCAGCGGCAACGGCTTGTCCAGGGTCAGCAGCTTCTTGCAAACCTTCTCGCAATCCGCGAACCAGCGCTGCAGAACTTCCGTATCCGCATGCTCGAAGTTGTAAGCCGACTGCTGCTTCTCGTTCTCGAGGAACACATCGCCATACGTCAGCGGATACTGCGACTGCGGATCGTTGAACGGCAGGTCGTAAACACGATCCACGCCGAACACATACATCGCCAGCCGCTCAAGCCCGTAAGTCAGCTCGCCCGACACCGGCCGCACATCGAGACCGCCCACCTGCTGGAAATAGGTGAACTGCGAGACTTCCATCCCGTCACACCAGACTTCCCAGCCCAGCCCCCACGCGCCCACCGTCGGGTTCTCCCAGTCGTCCTCGACAAAGCGGATGTCGTGCACGCTCGGATCAATGCCGATCTCGTACAGGCTCTCGAGATAGAGGTCCTGGATGTCCGGCGGGTTCGGCTTCAGGATCACCTGATACTGGTAATTGTGCTGCATCCGGTTCGGGTTCTCACCATAGCGGCCATCCTTCGGGCGGCGGCTCGGCTGCGGGTAAGCAGCAAACCACGGCTTCGGCCCCAGCGCCCGCAGCGTCGTCGCCGGGTGCAGCGTCCCCGCCCCCACTTCCATGTCGTGCGGCTGCAGGATCGCGCAGCCCTTCGACGACCAGTAGTTCGACAGCTTCAGGATAATCTCCTGAAAGCTCTTCGGCTTCACGATCTCACGTTTCAGGGCGGCGGGCTTGGTGGTCATGAGAAATCCTGACTGACGCGGCCCCTCATAAGCCGAGCCATCCAAGGTGTCATCCTCGGGACAAAGCCCGGAACGAAGCCCCGCGCCGAATTCCTCCAAAACCGTCCCGGCAGCCCGCAGGATCAACCATCGGTTAATGAGTGCGCATCATCTATGCTAATAGCATACACCAAGGATGCCATCTCATGCTCGCCGCTTTCAAACCCCGCTCCGCCCCGCACCACCCCGTCGCCCCGGCTCTTCCCGCTCCATCGGCCGCGCCTGACATGGAAACCGTGTTCAAGGCCTCGGCTTTCGAAGGGTCAGCCGGCGCCATGATGACCGTGGACCGCGATCTGAAAATCCTTCACGTCAACGAATCGACCCGCCAGCTCCTGCGCAACAACGCCGCCGCCTTCCGCGCCGTCTGGCCCACCTTCAACCCGGACGTGATCATCGGCACCTGCATCGACATCTTCCACAAGGCGCCGTCGCATCAGCGCCAGATCCTGGCCGATCCGGGCCGTCTGCCCTTCAAGACCGATATCACCATCGGCAACTTGAAATTCGCGCTGCACGTCACCGCCGTGTTCGACGCCCAACGCAACTATGTCGGCAACGTCCTTCAGTGGGACGATGTCACTGCCGCCCGCCTCAACGCCGGCATGCTCGCCGCCCTCAACCGTTCGCAGGCCATCATCGAATTCACCACCGACGGCACGATTCTCAACGCAAACGACAACTTCCTCAATGCGATGGGCTACCGGCTCGACGACATCAAAGGCCGTCACCACCGCATGTTCATGGACCCTTCCGAAGCCGCTCTGCCCGAATACGGCCGTTTCTGGGACCAGCTTCGCCGCGGCGAATATCAGAGCGGCGAATACAAGCGCATCGGTTCAGGCAACAAGCCGATCTGGATTCACGCCAGCTACAACCCGATCCTCGACGCCAACGGCCAGCCGATGAAGGTGGTGAAGTTCGCCACCGACATCACGGCCAGCGTCGAAAAGCGCATGCGCAACGAGAAGCTGTCGGTCCAGATCGAAAGCGATCTCTCCGGCATCGCCGACAACATCTCCAACGTTTCGCGTCAGGCCAGCGAAGTGGCCGGCGCAGCTTCCCAAACGACCGAGACCATCCAGAGCGTCGCTGCCGCAGCCGAAGAGCTGACCGCGTCGATCAACGAGATCTCCTCCTCGGTCGCCTCCTCCAAGCGCTCGGTCGAAGAGGCTCACCGCCTCGCGCAATCCGCCGACGCTTCAACCGCCGCACTCACCAAGACGGCCCAGCAGATGACCGGCATCGTCGAGCTGATCGACGACATCGCCTCACAGATCAACCTGCTCGCCCTCAACGCCACGATCGAGTCAGCCCGCGCAGGCGAAGCCGGCCGCGGCTTCGCGGTCGTCGCCGCCGAAGTGAAGCAACTCGCCGCGCAAGTCTCCGCCGCCACCAAGACGATCTCCAGCGAGATCCACGGCGTCCAGTCGGTCTCCGCCGACGTGGTCTCCTCGCTGAAAGCGATCCAGGGGTCGGTAAACGGCATCTCGAACAGCATCTCGGAAGTCGCCGCCGCCGTTCAGCAGCAATCCTCCGCCACGTCGGAAATCTCGGCCACCATGCAGATGGCGTCCGGCTCCGTCACCGCCATCGACCGCGGCATCGGCGAAATGGCAGGCGCAATGTCGTCAGCCGCCAACTCGACAGAACTGGTCCGCGGCAACATGCAGATGCTGGTGAAGTAAGCTTGGCCTCAGCCCGGATGGCAGCGCCTAGCGGCGGCTGCCGTTCGGGCGCACAGCCAGCACAGCCAGGATCAGGAAAGCGCCGATCAGCGAAGCGGCCTGAATAACAACTTGCATAACTCTGACCCTTACTCGCGTGCAGAATACTCGCCCGCGTGCTGCCAACCATCTAGGCGCGCCTCACCTCTGGCGCAGGACCTTCCGTCACTATGTCGCACGACGGCTCGGCCCATCTTCGAAATCAGAAGACAGGTCAAAATTGGCGGCCGAATGCGTCCGCGATGGGGCGAAGACTTGTCAGGTGTGTATCAGCGCTCAGTTATCGCGCGGATCGTCCCGGGGTGTGTTCTTTCGGGCACGGTGATCATCCAGCTTGCGCACCACGACCTCATGCGGCGGCTCCTGCCCGTCTCCACCCGGCGATGATGACGGCGGCCCGCCGCCAAGCCGCGCACGGATCGCTGGCGTCAGCAGCAGCAGGATCAGCAAGGCCAGCAGTCCAATCAGGATAAATCCGCCCATGGCGGTCTAACTCCACCTACTTCCAGTCCAGTGCACCACCCTCGAAACAAGCCGCAGCCCGCTTCGAGAACGCGCCGCCCGCAACATCATGCAGCGCCAGTCCATCATATAGGGTGACCGGCCCCCGGCGCAGCCCCTTTCGCCCGCGCACCAAAACGCGCCCCGCAGCCGCCCCCGGCGTCGGGCGAACAGGCAGAACCTCGATCTCGCCCATGCGCGGGTTCATCAGCTCCAGAAGATCCGCCAGCACCGCCGCACGATGGATCATGGTTATCCGCCCGCCCGGCTTGGTCACATGATGCAGGAACAAGACCCACGCCTTCAGCGGCGTCTCCGCGAGATAAGCCGCCGTCTTCCCCGGCGCAGGCGCACGCACAGCCGCCGGATCGAAGAAGGGCGGATTGGAGAACGCCTGATCGTAGACATTCTCCAGCGCCGATGGCCGCTCCGCGATGTCGTGCGAACGCACATCCGCCCGCTCGCCAAAATCATTTGCGGTGATGCCCTGCCCAGCCAGCGTGATCGCAGCCGCATCCCGCTCGAACCCGGTGAAGTGGCTCCACGGCAGCCGGTGCGTCGCGCACAGCAGAGCCGCTCCCGCCCCGCTCCCCGCCTCGGCCAGCGACTCACCCGGCTTGGCAGACAACGACGCCGCCAGCAGCACCGCATCCATCCCGGCGCGATACCCCTTGGCTGGCTGAACCACGGTCACAGCCCCGCCGAGAAACCGGTCATAGGTAACCAGGCCCTCGGTCACTGGTCTTCGCCGCCCGTATCCGGGCCGCCCGTATCCGGGCCGCTGCTATCTGGGTCAGCGTTCCAGTCCGCCTCGGTCACCTCCGGCGGCGTCGCGTCCAGCTGCTTCAGCACCTCTTTGGCGGTCTTTGCATACTCATCCGGAACCATGATCCGGCGCTCCACCGCAGCGATACTGCCCTCGGCAGAGGCCATGAACCTGTCGGCCATGAAGGGATAGCACCCGGCCCCCTTCAGGAGCACCATGGCGTAGTCCAGCCGGATAGCGTCGTTTGTCCTCAGAACTTCGATCATTTTCGCGACAACTTGCCACGCCGCTGACCAGCCCCGTGGTTCCTATTTCTTGACCAGCTTCTCATGCGACGAATATCGTATAATAGCTGCGTCCCGTGAAGCGGGTTGGATAGCGCTCAAGGGGATGGGATTGGCCGGTTACGCCGAAATCCAGACGCAAGCCTCACCGCCTGCAACGCCGACGGATCGCCTTGTGGCGCTCCTTCGTCCCGAGCTGGCTGAGGTCGAACGGCTGCTCGCTGAGCGCGCGGCCAGCCCCGTCGCGACCATTCCTGACCTTTCGGGCTATTTGATCGCCGCTGGCGGCAAGCGCCTGCGCCCTGTCCTCACCCTGGCCGCCGCCCGCGCCGTGGGTGGCCGTGGGGGCGATGCGGTCTGCAAACTCGCCACCGCCGTTGAATTCATCCACACCGCCACCCTCCTCCACGACGACGTGGTGGACGACAGCGACCTGCGCCGCGGCAAGGCCGCCGCCAAGAACGTCTGGGGCGCCTCCGCCTCCATCCTGGTCGGCGATTTCCTCTTCGCCCGCTCGTTTACCCTGATGACCGAGACGCGCGACCTGCGCATCCTCGACATCCTCAGCCGCGCCTCCTGCGTCATCGCCGAAGGCGAAGTCCGCCAGCTCGCGGCGCTCGGCAAGGTCGACCTCGCCTTCAACGAGTACATGGCGATCGTCGAAGCCAAGACCGCCGCCCTGTTCGAAGCCGCCTCGCGCGCCGGCGCCTACACCGCGACGAATGACGACGCCGTCGCCGACGCCATGGGCGAATACGGCCGCCGTCTCGGCCGCGCCTTCCAGATCATCGACGACCTGCTCGACTACGGCGGCCTCACCGCCGTCATCGGCAAATCCGTCGGCGACGACTTCCGGGAAGGCAAGCTGACGCTTCCGGTGATCTACGCGCGCGAAGCCGCCGACGACACCGACCGCAAGTTCTGGGACCGCGTCATGGGCGAGCGCGAGCAGGTCGACAGCGACCTCGCCCACGCCATCCACCTGATCCGCTCCTCCGGCGCCGCCGAACGCACGCTGCAAACCGCACGCGACGAAGCCGCCGCCGCCAAAGCCGCCCTCGCCCGCGCCTCCCGCGGCCCCTTCCACGACGGCCTCGCCGACCTGGCCGACTACTGCGTCAGCCGCGCTTTCTAGAAAACTATTTGGGGCGGCCCACGGGCGCCCCACCTTGTCCCGCTCATCCCGACGAAAGTCGGGACCCAGGGCAACCAACGCTGCTGTCAGACTTTGCCGTCTGGCTCAGGCGATATCCGCCCCAACCAACCCAGCCGCCACACCCGACCGCCGCACGCGCCAGTGTATCCACACCGACACCAGTGCCAACGCGCCAAACGCAATCGCCGGCATCTGCCCGCCGAGGATCGTCGCCGCCACCGCCACCACCGCCGCATTCACCGCCCAGAACGCATGCACCAGCGCCACCTGCCAGTGATGCAGCCCGGCCTTGATCGCGATCTGGTAGGTGTGGTCGCGATGCGCCGCGAACAGCTGCTTGCCCTTCATCGACCGCCACGCCAGCGTCATCAGCACGTCCGACAGGAACGGCAGCAACAGCATCGGCGGAATGAACAACAGATCCGGCCGCGCCCGCACAAACTCCAGGCTCAAGCCGCCAAGTATCGCGCCCGCAAAATACGCTCCCGCATCCCCGGCAAACAGCTTCCCCGGAATATTCCACACCAGGAACCCGGCCAGCCCGCCCGTCACCGTCATCGCCAGCAGCGACAGGTGCCACTGCCCCGTGAACCCCGCGCAGATGCTAAGGCCCAGCGCCGCAATCGCCGCCATCCCCATGGCCAGCCCATTGGCGCCGTCCATGAAGTTCACCGCATTGATCACCACCACCAGCCACGCCATCGAGCCGATGACCGCCAGCGCATACGGCAGCGCTATGACAACACCCGGCCACAGCCCCAGCACATCCGCCCGCGCGCCAAACGCCGCCATCAGCCCCGTCAGCACCAGCACAGCCACCAGCCGGTACGACGCCCGCAATGTCAGGATATCATCCGCCAGCCCCAGCAGCAGCGCCGCCATCGCCCCGGCCCCGGTCACCCAGATCACCGCATCCAGATCCCACGGCGTCAGCTCCGTCACCACCACCGTCGCCAGCAGCGCCGAGATCGCCACCGCCACCCCGCCCGATGTCGGCACAGCATAGCGCTGCGTCTTCCGCGCCTCCGTCGGCGCATCCATGATCCGCACCGACATCATCACGCGGCACAGCAACGCCGCCGGCACAGCCGCCAGCACGAACGCAAGGATGAGGCGCAATGGCTCGCTCATGCCGACTGGCTAACGCAGATCGTCACGCCCAGCCACTCCCCCACCTGAACTTGAAGCCCTAAGCCGACGCCCCGCGGAACGTCGTCGCCCGCACCCAGTATTTCCGCTTCTTCTCGGAAATCCGCCGCGCCGCGCCCTCGGCCGCCGCATCGCTCTCGAAAATGCCAAAGCAGGTCGGCCCGCTCCCCGACATCCGCGCCAGCAGGCACCCCGGCTCCGACCGGATCATGTTCAGCACCCGCTCGATCTCCGGGCTGATCGCCACCGCCGCCGCCTGCAGGTCATTGCGATATTGCTGCAGCGACGCCACGAACCCTTGCAGATCGTCCCCCACCGGCGGCTCCACCTCGCGGAAATTCCGGTTCGCGCCCATCTGGTCGAACTTCGCGAACACCTTGCGCGTCTCCAGCGCGATCCCCGGATTGACCAGCACCGCCGGCATATCCGGCGCCACCGCATCGATCAGCCGCTCGCCAGTCCCCCGCATCACCAGCGGCCGCAACCGCACGCACGCCGGCACATCAGACCCGAGCTGCACCGCCAGCCGCTCCAGCGCCGTCTGCCCGAACTCGATCCCCCACATCTCGTTCAGCACATGCAACGTTGCCGCCGCATCCGACGACCCGCCGCCCACGCCGCCCGCAACCGGCAACTCCTTGTGCAGCACCAGATGCGCGCCCAGCCCGCCCCGCTCGCACGCCTCGCGCAGCGCCATGCCCGCAGCCAGCGTCAGATTGTTCGGCGCATTCTTCAGCGACTTCGCGCCCGATCCCTCGACCTTCAGCGACAATTGCGGCCCCGGCCGCGCCGAAATCCGATCCGCCGCCCGCGTATCCGAGAACATCACCAGACTGTCGACAGGATGCAGCCCGCCCGCACCGGGCGCGCCCACATGCAGATACAGGTTCACCTTTGCAGGCGCCCAGGCCGTCGAGAAGTTCGCACGATTTGGCAGTAAGCTCATGGGCGCGAAGCTAGACTCGCTGCTGGCTTCGCTGGCAACCCCTTGTCGAGCTTGTTGCGCAGAGTTTGTTCGTGGTCCGGCCCCGGCTTCAGCCGCAACGCCGCGATCCACTGATAGCGCGCCTCTGCATTGCGCCCCGCGCTCCAGTAGGCATCCCCCAGATGGTCCACAATCTCCGCATCCGCCGGCGACAATTCCGACGCACGCTCAAGATACGTCACCGCTTCCTCGAACATTCCCAGCTTGAAATACGCCCAGCCGAGGCTGTCGATGATATAGCCCTGATCCGGCCGCGCCGCCGCAGCCTGGCGCACCAGCGCCAGCCCCGCCTGCACCCGCTCGCCATTGTTGATCCAGCCGAAGCCGAGGAAATTCTGGATCTCCGGCCGGTCCGGCTCCAGCTCCAGCGCCATCATCGCGTCGGCCTCCGCCGCACGCCAGTTGCCACCCGCACTCAACGCATTGGCCCGCGCGAACAGCACGCGCCAGTCCGGCATGCCGGTCGATGCATCCTCCGCGATGATCGCGTCATACAGCTTCCGCGCCCGCTCATGATTGCCGTTGATACGGTTGAGGTCCGCCACGCCCACCTCAATGTCGCGCCGCTGCGAAGCGGCCAGCGCCTGATCCGCCGCCACCAGAGACTCGCCCGGCCGATCCATCCCCTCGAACAGCCATGCCTGCTGGATCAGAGCCTGCGCACGCCACGGCGACGTCGCCGGCACTTCGCGCAACACCTCGATCGCGTCCTCTTCCCTGTCCTGCTGGTTGAACGCCTCCGCAAACGCCAGCCGCGCCGGCGCCAGCTCCGGGTCCAGCCGCAGCACCAGCGAATAGCGCAACGCCGCCAGCTCCGGGCTCGACTTCGCCACGCCGCCAACCGACGCCAGATACATCACCAGCGCCGCACCCTGCCGAAGCGACAGCTTCGGCCGCAGCACGGGTCGCCCCGTCTCCAGCAACTCCGAAACATAATCCGTCAGCGAGCTCTCGCCCTTCGCCTCGATCTCCATCGCCAGCGCCTTGCGCGCCGCACCATAGTCCCCGCGCGAAGCCAGCAGCCGCGCATTCAGCGACATCACGATATCGCTCGATCCCAGCGGCAGACGCTGCGCCTGATTGAACGCCTCGATCGCGCGCTCGTCGCGCCCGGCATTCAGGAACATCAGCCCCTGTATCGTCGCCTGCTCGCCCGCCAGCATCCGCCGCGTCGGCACCTGCGCCAGCTCGACCAGCCCCTTGTCCATGTTCTCGGTCGATGCGAGCCACGCCGAGAGGAACCCGGCCATATCCGAATTGATCGCGCCAAGGCTGTTGTTGCGCAGCCGCTGCAAGGCCGCAGGCCCCTTGCCCGCGCCAATCTCGTCCACCACCATCACCAGCTGCGCCGTCGGCGAATGCCGCGCCACTTCGGGGCTCGCACTCGCCACCAGCAGCGCCGCCTCGCCCGCATCGCCAGAGATCAGCGTCGAGAACATCGCCCGCTCCAGCAGGCTCGCATCCTCCGGCTCATTGACGAACGCGCGGCGATAGTAAGCCGCCGCCGCCGGCGCATCCCCCGACATCCCGGCATAACGCGCCGCGATGAAGTCAGCATACTCCTGCTGCGTCTTCAGCTCGGCCAACGTCGCCTGCGAAAACCACCGGTCCGTCGAACCGACGCTCACGCAACCCGCGCTTACAACACCTGCGCCAACGCAAGCGGAAGCCGCCAACAGATACGCACGAAATCCTGACCACATGCCCAACATGCTGCCCCACCCACACCCTGTCATCAACAGGTCATGTGCCACGAAAGCATATAGGAGAAGCGGGAACTCATGCTGTCAGGTTAACGAGAACCACCACTTGTCATCCCGGAAGCCGCATAGCGGCTATCCGGGACCCATTCCGCCAGCACGACAGCCTCACGATGGTCCCCGTCGCACCACCGCCCGTAACTGCACTCTCACCCGCGTGCGCCGCTTCGAATGACCGCTTTTGACCCATTCCGGTCATTCGACCGTCGGCTGCGCGCAGGACGGCAGTTTATTGTTAAACTCCGCCGCTAAAGATTAGCCTGCGCTGGAAACGCGCGCCAAACAGTCTGAAACCGGGTTCGGGGTCAAACCATGCGACCGATAGTTCTATTGGCAGCTCTCTCTGCTTTCGCAGCTCCGTCGCACGCGCAACCGACCGCTGAAAGCTGGGTGGGGGTCTACCGCTTCAACCATGAGATCGGGATGGCGCATGATGACAAACCTGCGCGTGCCGAGAACATTCTCGAAGTCGTCCCGCTTGGCGCAAACAAGTTGTACGTCAGAATTGATCTATGGGCGCACAACGCGCACCGATGCAAATTCTACGGCGTGACAGCGTTGAGCGGCGACGAGCTTACGTATCGCGGAAAAGAAGAGCGATACTTCGTGGAAAGCCAACGCAACCCGGCGTCGCCAACGGGCACTATCGACAAATACGAGACCGGACGTTGCGAGCTCTCTCTGACGCGTCGCAGCGTGGACGGGAAGGAGGTTATCGTGCTGAGCGACCCTGGCCATCGCTGTCACCATCGATGCGGCGCCAACGCGTACTTCGACGAAGCTTCATGGGACGTGAAATCGCGTCGCGTAATCCGGTATCTGGATCGCTTGAAGGCTTCGCCGGAGTACCAAGAGGCCATCGCAGAACACCAAATGCTCGAGGCTCGTTAAACGAATGACCGCTTTCGGCGATGAGTGAACATTGAAGATCAAACATCGGTCGCTAAAATGGCGCTGCGCATGAAGCGGCGCGGAATCGACGGAGCGACTGGATGATTTTGGTCGCAGCAATCGGGGCTGCTCTGGTGGACATTCTGGCGGTGCCCTTCTTCTCGTGGCCGCCTATCGTGGTTTCGTGCATTTTGGGCGCGATCAATCATATAAATATCAACCGCGAAGCGAGCGTGAGTCTTCGCAGCGTTGTCGCTGCGGTGACCTTTATTGTGTTCGTTTGTGCGACGCCTGCATGGCTTCTGGCCATTGGACCGGTCAAGCCGTCCGCAGGAGCTGTGGCAGAAGAACAATGGTTCGGCCTTGCCCCCTTTTTAGCTCTGAAGGCAATCGGCTTTATGTGCGTCATCGCCGTAAGCGTCGGCTGCCGTCTCGTTGGAAAGCGTGTGAGATCATCGGGCAACGAGGCATAAGGTCAATGACCGCTTTCGGCGAATAGCGGACATTCGCAAGTGGTCACATATGAGCCCGTTGGCGCCGTCATGCGGCGTTGGCATCTGCCTCAATCGAGATTTGGTGCGGTTGGTCGCTTCTCCGCCCTCATCCTGAGCCCGTCGAAGGACGCTGCGACCGGGATGACAGCCGGAGCGCATTCACGCCCGGCTGCTCAGCCCGTTAGATATCGCTATTGCTCTCACGCTTCGGATCGCGCGGAACTTCCGGCGTATCGCGGCGAACCGGCGCCGGCGTGGTCAACCCGGATTTCAGCTTGCCCTCGATCAGCTCGCGACTCTGGTTCGGCGGGAAGGCCTTCAGCGACGTCTCCCAGAACTTCTTCGCCTCCGCCTCTTCGCCCAGGCGCCACTTCACATCGCCCATATGGTCCGAAAGCTCCCAGTGCGCGAACGGCTCATAGGCGCGCAGCGCCATCTCGATGAAGCGGTTCGCCTCGCGGAAATCGCCATACTGATAGTACGCCCAGCCAATGCTATCGAGCAGGTTCGGCTCATCCGGCGTCAGGCGGATCGCGCGCTTCAGCAGGCGGAAGCCCTCATCCAGCTCCTCGTCCGACGCATGGCCGTCGATCAGCGAGTAACCGAAATTGTTCATCAGCCCGGTATTGTCCGGCTGCTCCGTCAGCATGTGCCGCATCATCGCGAGGCCTTCATGACGCTCGGGGCTCTCGACCAGCATCGACGCCAGGAATTGCTGCGTCGTGTCGTCGTCCTGCAGCGCTTTGGCTGCATGCGCATCGGCCACTGCGCCGCTGACATTGCCCGCCTGCAGATGCGCCTGTGCGCGCGTCATCAGGCCGAACACCTGCTGCTCGGACGTCAGCGACCCCTGCTTCAGCGCCTCGTTGACCAGCTGCACCGCACGGCTCGTCTTGTTGCCCGTCGTCAGCGCGCTCGCCGCCTGAATCTTGGCGTCGGCGCTGTTGTCGATCTTCAGCGATTCATTCGTCATCGCCTCCAGCGTCTCGGGCGAGCCCAGCTCCAGCGCCGACAAACCGGCCGTCGCATAAAGCAGCGCACGCATCTCCTTCTGCGGCTGGCCGATCTGCGCCAGACGCAGCGCCGGTTCGAACTTGCCCTGCTCGTGCAGCTTGGAGACTTCCTGCACGCGGATCTCGCCATTGTTCGGATCGAGCAACAGCGCACTCTGGCGCATCGACGACAGCAGGTAGTTGAACGGTATCTTCCCGCCACGGCCCGACATCACGGACATGATCGCTTCTTGTTCCTCGATCAGCCCCGCCTCATCGCCCAGCGCCTGCGCCATCGCCTGCGGCAGCGTCCGTAGCGGACGCTTGTCCTGCCCCGCCTTCGCGCGCTTCAGGCGATCAGCGATGTAGCCGTCATCCGGCGCCGCCGTCGAAAGGCGCGTCAGCAACTCGATCGCTTCGGCATCGCGGTTCACACCCCGCAGCAGCTCCGCCTGGCGCAGCGCCAGCAGGCGCTGGCTCTGGAACTGGCGCGCACGCGCGAAGTAAGTCGGATCTTCCTGATCGTCCGCGCTTGGCGCATCGAACGTCTTCGGCGCCTGCTCATAGACCGCCAGCGCCGCAACCGTATCGCCCAGCCCCTCGGCCAGCAGCGCGCGATGCCCCAGCAACGTCGCCGCCGGCAACACGCTCCGCATCTTCGTCATCTCGGTCTGCGCATCGGCGCCATTGCCGTTGAACGCATAGACCCACGCCCGCAGATGATTGGCGCTCATCCATTGCGACGCCTTCCGGCTCGCCATCCCGTCGATCACCGTCTGCGCAAACGCCGGCTCCTTCGCCGCCAGCGCATCGACGACCACATAGCCCCACGCGCCCGCATTGACCTTCTTCGCGTAGTCGCCGCGCACGCGACTCATGAACGCCGCCATGTCGCCCGCTTCGATCATGTCGTTGGCGCCCGGATACGGCGTCAGCCGCTTCTGGTACGGCGCCGTCGCCAGCGCCGCCGCCGAAGCCGGCGTCACCGGCTCAATGCGCCGTGCTGGATTCGTGGCCGGATCAACCGCGGGCGCATCGGGATCGGCATCCTCCACCAGCGGCGTCTCAAGCTGTGGCTTCGCCGCAGCCATCAGCGTCTTGGGCGCCATCTCCTCGCGCGGCAACGTCCCGCACGAATTCATCGGCTGCACACCCCCGCCCGTGAACACATACACGGTCCGGCACCCGCCCTCGCTGAACCCGGGCACCCCCATCGAAGAGCACGCCGCCAGCACAGCGGTCGCCGAGGCCGCAATCAAAAGGCGCAGTTTCAGGTGTGTCATGGACCCAACGCTATCCGAACGCCGTCACAGGCTCAACTAAGCCCGGCGCACCGAATTGCGACCCATAATTTGTCGTGATCGGGGCAGACCGGCGCCCCCGCCCCGTAGGGTGCATTGAAAATGCACCGCACCGCCGCCGGCCGCAGTTTAGCCCTCATGGTGAGCAGGCGGCAAAGCCGCCGCCCGTCGAACCACGAGGGCGTAAGCCCCGCTACCCGAACCTACATATTCGGATAGTTCGGCCCGCCGCCGCCTTCCGGCGTCGTCCAGTTGATGTTCTGGTTCGGGTCCTTGATATCGCACGTCTTGCAGTGAACGCAGTTCTGCGCGTTGATCTGGTAGCGCTTGTCGCCCTTCCCGTCGTCAACCCACTCATACACGCCCGCCGGGCAGTACCGGTTCGACGGCCCGCCATAAACGCCCAGCTCGCTCTTCTTCTGAAGCTCCATGTCGAGGATCTTCAGGTGCGCCGGCTGATCCTCGCCATGGTTGGTGAACGAGAACGCCACCGACGTCAGGCGATCGAACGAGATCACGCCATCGGGCTTGGGATAAACGATCTTCTTGTGCTTGGCCGCCGGCTCCAGCGATTTCGCATCCGTCTTCGTATGCTTCTGCGTCCCGAAGAACGAGAACCCGCCAAAGAGCGTGTTCACCCACAGATCCAAGCCCGTCAGCGCAACGCCCAGCGCCGTACCGTATTTCGACCACAGCGGCTTGGCGTTGCGAACCTTCTTCAGCTCATCCGCCACCCAGCTCGTCTTGAACGCCCGCGAGTATTCCGTCAGCTCATCGCCCTCGCGCCCGGCCGTGATCGCGGCAAACGCCGCTTCACCCGCCAGCATGCCGGTCTTCATCGCATTGTGGCTGCCCTTGATGCGCGGCACGTTCACGAAGCCGGCCGAGCAGCCGATCAGCGCGCCGCCCGGGAAGGTCAGCTTCGGAATCGACTGCCACCCGCCCTCTGTGATCGCCCGCGCGCCATACGACACGCGCTCGCCGCCACGCAGGTGCTTGATGACTTCCGGGTGATGCTTGAAGCGCTGGAATTCCTCGAACGGCGACAGCCACGGATTCTTGTAGTTGAGGTGCACCACCATCCCGACCGCCACATAGCGATCGCCGAAGTGATAGAGGAACGTGCCGCCGCCCACATTGTTGCCCAGCGGCCAGCCAAACGTGTGCTGCACGAGGCCCGGCTTGTGCTGGGCTGCAGGCACCTGCCACAGCTCCTTCACGCCGATACCGAACTTCTGCGGCTGGCTATCCTTGTCCAGCTTGAAGTCCTTGATGATCTTCTTCGCCAACGAGCCGCGCACGCCCTCGCCGATCAGCACATACTTCCCGTTGAGCTCCATGCCCGGCGAGTAATCAGCCGTCGGCTCGCCATCCTTGCCGATGCCCATCACGCCCGCGATCACGCCCTTGATCGAGCCGTCTTCGCGATAGGTCAGCGCCGAAGCCGCAAACCCCGGATAGATGTCCACGCCCAGCGCTTCCGCCTGCGTCGCCATCCAGCGCGTCACGTTCCCGAGCGAGCCGATATACATGCCGTGATTGTGCAGCATCGGCGGCATCAGGAAGACCGGCAGCGGGATCGATCCTTCCGGTCCCAGCACCAGGAACGAGTCGTGCGTCACCGGCGTCTCGAACGGGCAGCCCTTTTCCTTCCAGTCCGGGATCAGCTCATCCATCGCCTTCGGGTCCATCACGGCCCCCGAGAGAATGTGCGCCCCGACTTCCGAGCCCTTCTCCAGCACCACGACCGACACATCCGTGCCGGCGGCAGCCGCCATCTGCTTGATGCGGATCGCCGCCGCGAGGCCAGCGGGGCCAGCGCCCACGATGACCACGTCGAAATCCATGGACTCCCGTTCGACGGCGTCAGCTGTCATAATCCCGCATCTCCAGTCGCCGGGAATTTATTCCCTCGGCGAATACCCTCATATGTACCGCTAGTTAGCCTCAGGTTTCCCAAGCAACAAGGTTCGACGAATAGTTCCCGTGACGCACCCCCCAACCACCCCGGACAGGGCCCATCTCGCTCTCAAGGCTTTGACCGAATTCTGGGCCGATATGGGCCTGGAAGAGGCCCGCGCGTTCACGATTCCCCGCCAACCGGCGCAAAGAGCCCCCACAACCAGCAGGTCATCCGCCCCCGTCCGCCAGACCGAACGCCCGCCCGGCAGCCTGTCCACCGGGCCAGCAGGACAGATCGCAGGTCAGCTCGGCAGCCCCCAGCTTGGCGGACCGAGGCCCGCCCCGCGCCGCATCAACAACAACCCGATCGCCGACGCCCGCCGCCTCGCCTCCGCCGCGAACACGCTCGCCGAGCTGCGCGCCGCGATCGAGGGCTTCAATGGCTGCGAACTGAAGAAGGCCGCCAAAACCACCGTGGTCTGCGACGGCGCCTTCGGCGCCGACATCATGATCGTGGGCGAAGCCCCCGGCGGCGAGGAAGACGCGCAGGGCCTGCCCTTCGTCGGCCGCGCCGGCCAGCTGCTCGACAAGATGCTCGCCACCGTCGGCCTGTCCCGCAAGGAAAACGTCTACATCACAAACCTGATCTACTGGCGCCCGCCCGGCAACCGCGATCCCTCGCCCGCAGAGATGCAGATCTGCGCCCCCTTCCTCACCCGCCAGATCGAACTCAAGAAACCGAAACTCCTGCTCACCGCCGGCAAGTTCGCGACCCAGGCCATGCTCGGCACCGAAGACGGCATCATGCGCCTCCGCGGCCGCAAACTCCTCTATCGGCAAGAAGGCATCCCCGCCCCCATCAAGTGCGTCCCGCTACTCCACCCCGCCTATCTCCTGCGCAGACCCGAAGACAAAGCCAAAGCCTGGGACGACCTCCGCACCATCGCCACCCTCTGCGACGACCTCGGCATCAAACGCAGCCCCGCACTGTAGCAAGAGCCCCCAATCCGTAGGGTGCATCTTGATGCACCACGCCCCACGCACCACCCCCTCCACCGTCATTCCCGCGAAAGCGGGAACCCAGGGGCCCCACCCACGAACGCCAGCTCCTCGTCCCGCTCCTCCCGACGCAAGTCGGGACCCAGAGCCACACCCACCGTGTAGGGTGCATCTTGATGCACCGGAGTTCGGTCGCGGTGCATCAAGATGCACCCTACGTCCCCACGCTGCGTGATCCGAAACTGGGGGATAGAGCGGGACAAATTCGTAGGACGGTGAAATCCCATCCCAAACAATCTCAACACCCTACACGCCCAAAGTGTAGGACGGAGCCTCCCAGAA
>Ga0116156_10000436_pt1 | contig 44760 bp, 44 predicted proteins | sample AD_UKC045_MetaG_FD_89891 | JGI IMG/M metagenome (GOLD analysis project Ga0116156, IMG submission 89891) | Active sludge microbial communities of municipal wastewater-treating anaerobic digesters from USA - AD_UKC045_MetaG | ecosystem: Engineered > Bioreactor > Anaerobic > Digestate | place: USA...
CCAGTTTATAGAGTTTGGTCAACATAAAATCACCTCCTTCTAGGTTGGTGATTTTATTGTAACCCAAGAGCTACGCTATAAAGGCACACACCACGCTTCGCGTGGTGGTTTACCGGGTTAATAAAAAAAGCCTTTGCTATTTTTAGCAAAGGCTTTTTTATTTTCTTTGAAAATTTTTATCCACTATGTAAAAACATAGTGTTCATACGTAGCATTCAGGTTTTTATCATAACCGGATGACGAATCAAGTTCTATTTTTCCGCAAGCAAGCAGACGCTTCAAGTGAACTGGAAGAATGTCTATGCTTATAGGTACACCTTTCAATTCTGCAATTACATATTCTTCTTCCTTTTTTTCGTGCGGCGTTATAAGAGTCAGGACCGTTTTTTTCGAAAGTGTGGATAAATCAGGAAGCGGCGGAGCATCTTCAAATTCTTCTGGGTTAAGCTGTTCGATCCCAAGCTGTGCACCAAAGATGTTTATTTTTTCTGCAGCCTTTCTCTGACTAAACCAGCCATTTTTTGTTGTCATACTAAGCATAAATCTATCGAATCCGCTTGGTGTAGGGTGGTTCCTGTAAATGGCACCGTGATATAATCCCGTATTTCCATTAAACACAACTGCCAAATAAGCCTCGGGCTTCTGTTGACCTTTGTTCATTGGTTTATCCTCCTTTGATTTTGTATGATATAAATTTTGAAAATTGTTATTAAATAACTGAATCAGCAATTCAAGTTAAGCATTACCCATTTAAAAAAGCAAGTTAAATATATAAAAATAAAGAAGATAGAGAAAAACAAAAAAGTCAGCGATTTTTTCAGTAAAAATATCTGGGCAAACGTAAAGTTTAGTGAAAAATGCCATTTTGCTTTATTTGAGCCTTTTCAAATTCTTTAACAAATGTAGCCATTGTCTTTTTTAGCCAATTTAAGCCATCTGTTTTTCCGTCCCAAAAGTTGATTTTTTTGTTTTTTGTCAAAAAATTGGCAGAAAATTTTAAAAAAATCACAAAATAAAAAAAGTCCAGGGACTTTTTCGGGTGAAAATCTCTGGACAGACTCAAAACTGGGCATAGAACACTTTTTTGCTTTATTCAAGCCTTTTCAAATTCTTCGACAAATGTAGCGCCATAATATTTTGCCTAATATAAGGCTTTTTGCCGATCGCATGAAAAAGCATTTAAAGCGGCTCAGCTGTTGTTTTCCAACTTCCAATTACTTCACGAACAGCCCACAATAGCATTTGCCCTTTTCCGCAATTTCTTCTTTATGGAAAGCGCAGGGGCATATTTTTTTCGCATCTTCTTCCTGATTTCCGCTTATCCGCCGGCAAGGGCAGTATTTCTGGCCTGTTTTTTCTTCATTTCTCAATAATCCGTCCAGCACTCTTTCAACAGCCTTCTCGTCCGGATTCAACTGAAATCCATTTTCTTTGGCATATTCCAAATATTTTTCAATCATTTCTTCTTTTTTATCCATATATTTTTTGCAATTTAGATTTTAATAGCTTATTGAATATTTTTTTCCAACCATTCTTTGACAACATTCTCAGGATTGAATCCAGTGAAAGAATCCACTGGTTTTCCGTTTTTAAACAGCACTACCATTGGAATGCGGTCGACATTAAATTTTTGGGCATTCAGCGGATTATCATCGACATTGGCTTTCAGTAAAACAATTTTTTCCTCGAATTCTTTTTCTATTTTTTCCAAGACTGGCGCTAGCATTGAGCAGGGTTCGCACCAAGTCGCATAAAAATCAACTAAAGCCATTTTTTCTGTCTTTTGAATTTCGTTTTCGAAATTCTCGTCTGTTAAAATAATAGACATATTTTAATTTTTTATTAATTTACAGTATTTCGATTATACATGGAATGTTAATATTTTTCCAGAGGCACAAAAAAATCTGGAACAAATCCAGATTTTTTATTTTGGTACCGCTACGGGGAATCGAACCCCGGTTTACAGGATGAAAACCTGCTGTCCTAACCACTAGACGATAGCGGCAAATTGTTTTTAAATATTTCTCTTATTCTTTTTCTTCCAGCTGAAGATTTCCAATATTTTTCAGCCTCTCTGGCAAGTTTTATATTCGCACACTTTTCTAATATTTGCCAGCTTAAATTTCCGAAATTTTTTGTTGTTTTCACTTCGCCCTTCAGGTGCTCTGATAGCCTCCTTTCTATATTATCAGAAAAACCAACATATGTTCTTGTTCTTTTTTCATCGACAAGTAAATATATATGAAAATTCATATAAACCTGCTGTCCCCGCCTCGCGTCGACGAGCGGTCGTCTCCGCGAGTCGAGGCGGGCTAACCACTAGACGATAGCGGCAAATTTAAAACAATAACAGTGGCAAGCTTAACATAAAAAAAATAATTAGTCAAAGGTTCTTTAAGGGCTAGAATTGAGACTTAATTAAAAACTTCTTGCGAAGTTTTTATTATTTTTCTATTTTCATATTTTTCGCCACTTCCAGCAATTTTTTCTTGGCTCGATTGATGAGCGTGCCGATGGTGTTGACGGGCTTGCCCAGCATAGCGCCAATTTCTTCATAGGAATATTCCTGAAAATATCTGAGTTTCAAAACTTGTTTGTATTTGGGCGGCAATTTTTCCAAAGCCTTGTCAATTTCACGCACAATTTCCATGTGTTCCCATTTTTCTCCGGGAAGCTCTTCATTGAAAGCTGTGTCCAGTTTATCCTTAGTTGTAGAGATGTCATCCCAGGAAACCAGTATCCGTTTATTGCGGCGTTTCAAAAAATTTATTGCTTCATTGTGAGCGATCCTATATACCCAGGAAGAAAACTTGCGGGAAACATCAAAACTCCTGATATTTTTGAAAGTTTTGGAAAATACGTTCTGCAAAATGTCCTCAGTTTCATCCTTGTTACCGACAAAATGAAAAATATAGGAAAAAAGTTTTTTATAATAACGCTCGGAAAGAGTATTGTAAGCAGCAGCGTCCTTCTTTTTCATCAATCTAATAAGCTCAATGTCGTTAAGTTCATGACAACAAATGCCTTTCTGGGAAGCTGAGTTGCAAGACCGGCCCGAAGGACATTTTCTTTCCTGATTCAAAAATCCAAATGATTTTTTTTGTTTCGCGGAAAAAAGTTTCGCGCGCTTACGTGAAGCTAAAGACTGCGGCTGACTTTTCATTTTCCCTGCCATATGATAATATCTTTTAATTATTACATATGAGGATAAACCAAAAACTGTCAGTTGCGTTTCTTTAGAGGGATTTTTATACTATAATAATAACACCTTTATGTCAAGTCTGCTAGTATTAGCCATTGAAACATCTTGTGATGAAACCTCGATTTCCGTTTTGCAATTTGAAAATGGCTTTTTAAGGCTTCTTTCAAACGAAATTTCCTCCCAAATAAAGCTACACGCCAAATGGGGCGGCGTCGTGCCGAATCTGGCCGCCAGAGAACATGTGAAAAATATTGTGCCGGTTTTTGAATTGGCTCTCAAAAATGCCAGGGTTTCCATGCAAAATATCGATTTTATAGCCGTTACTAAGGGACCAGGACTGATTCCAGCACTTATGGTCGGCGCCAATTTTGCCAAAACGCTTTCATATATTTGGGAAAAACCACTGATAGGAATTCATCATATCGAGGGACACATATACGCCAACTTTGTTGGCTTAAGTCAAAAGTCAAAAGTCAAAAGTCAAAATGTAAATTTTCCTGTTTTGTGTCTTGTTGTATCTGGTGGTCATACTCAACTGGTTTTGATGAAAGATCATTTGCAATATGAAATCATCGGACAAACATTGGACGATGCAGTCGGCGAAGCTTTTGACAAAGTGGCGAGAATTTTAGGAATTGGCTATCCCGGTGGCCCAGCCATTGCGCAGCAAGCTGCGAATTTTAAATTTTCAATTTTAAATTTTAAATCAAATTCGAATGACAAAATTTCAAATAATAAAACAAAAGAAAAATCATACGAAATACAAGATACAAAATACCAGATACAACTTCCAAGGCCTATGCTAAATAAACCGGGATTTAATTTTTCTTTTTCTGGACTGAAAACTGCCGTACTATATGAAACCAAGAAAAATCCTAAACTCTTGAAAAATAAAAAATATATTGCCGCTGTTTGCCATGAATTTCAGCAAGCCGCCATTGATGTTTTGATTGCCAAGACTCTCAAAGCTGCCGAAAAATATGCACCAAAAACCATTTTGCTGGCCGGCGGTGTCAGCGCCAACAAAGAACTTCGCGAACAATTAGACTTGGCAATTAAGAAATTTATACCTGATACATGCTACATGATACCTGATACATCCTTGACCGGCGACAACGCTGCCATGATCGCCGCTGCTGCTGCTTTCCGCTGGCAAAAGATGAACGAATCACAAAAGAAAAAAGCAATGAGTGGTTGGAAAAATATCCAACCCGATGCAAATTTGAAATTAAAATAGTTTTTCTTGAAATAATACAGTTAAACTGATATTATAAGGATATTATGGAAAAAGAATTGCCTAAAATTTATGACCCGAAAGCAGTCGAGGATGAAATTTACAAGCGCTGGGAAGACAGCGGGTTTTTTAGTCCGGAAAATATCGATTCAAAAGAAACTTATTGCAATGTTCTGCCACCACCCAACGCCAACGGAGAACTGCATGTCGGACATGCCAGTGGCTACACTGTCATGGATATTTTTGGCCGTTATAACCGCATGAACGGTAAAAAAACTTTGCTTTTGCCAGGCAAAGATCATGCCGGAATTCAAACACAAGTTGTGTTTGAAAAACTATTGCAAGAAAAAGGAACAACCCGACACAAACTGGGACGAGAAAAGTTTTATCAGGAAACTTACGATTTTTGCATTGACCGCGCCAACTATATGCGCTCTCAGGAAAAAAAGATTGGCATTAGTGCCGATTGGTCGCGCGAAAAATTCACTCTTGATCCGGATGTTTTGAAGATAGCCATGGAAACATTCGTTAAAATGGAAAAAGATGGTTTGATTTACAAAGGTAAAAGAATTGTAAACTGGTGTCCTCGCTGCGCCACCGCTCTTTCTGATGTTGAAGTTTTGCATAAAGAAACCCCGGGGAAACTATATTTTATAAAATATCCTTTGGAAAATTCCGCTGATTTTGTGACAGTTGCCACCACCAGACCGGAAACTATGCTGGGTGACAGCGCTGTGGCCGTTAATCCAAAAGATAAAAGATTTACAAAACTTGTTGGAAAAAATATTGTTCTGCCTTTGCAAAACAGAACCATTCCAATTATTGCTGACAGACGCATTGATCAAAATTTTGGAACCGGCGCGGTTAAGATAACTCCTTCGCATGATCCACTCGACTGGGAAATTGGCCGGGAAAATAATCTCGAAAAATTTGATACTATCGATGAAAAAGCTAAAATTACCGACCTGGGAGGAAAATATGCCGGACTCGATGTGAATGAAGCGCGCGCTCAAATATTAACTGATCTCGAGAAGATCGGTTTGTTGGAAAAAATTGAAGACATGGCTCATTCTGTTTCTATTTGTGAAAGGTGCAAAACAATCATTGAACCTCTCACTTCCAATCAGTGGTTTGTTAATGTTGATTCCTTAAAAAAGAAAGCTTTGGAAGCTATTAAAAAAAATGAAATTGAAATATTTCCAACCAACTTTAAAAAAATCCTGATTGATTGGTTTGAAAATTTGCGTGATTGGTGCATCAGCCGACAAATTTGGTGGGGACCGCAATTCCCTGTTTGGTATTGCTCAAAATGCGGTGAAGAAAAATATATTGTTTCAATTGAAAAACCAAAAGCTTGCCCGCATTGCGGCAGTTCCGAACTCATGCAAGATGAAAATACTTTCGACACCTGGTTTACTTCCGGCCAATGGGCACATACAACCTTGAAATCACACGCTGACGATTTTTCAACATTTTATCCAACAGATATGATGATTATGGGCCGCGATCTTCTGTTTTTTTGGGCTTCACGCATGATTATGATGAGTTTATATGCCACCGGCAAAGTGCCATTTAAAAATTTATTCTTCACTGGACTGGTTCGCGACAAAAATGGACATAAATTTTCCAAATCCCGAGGCAATGGAATTGATCCATTGGTTATGGTTGATAAATTCGGAGCTGATGCACTGCGCATGAGTCTTATTATGGACAATGCGCCCGGACAAGACTCCCGCCTTTCGGAAGAAAAAATTGAAACCTTCAGAAATTTTACCAACAAGCTCTGGAACATTTCGCGCTATTGTTTGACACAAGAAAATTTTAAATTGGAAGAAAAGATATCAAAAGAAGATGTAAAAACCATTTGGGATGAATGGATAGTACAGCGTATTGATGAAATAAACCAAGAAATTAATAATCTTTTTGAAACTAAACAAATTTCTCTTGCAGCTGATAGACTTAAAGCTTTTACTTGGAATGAGTTTGCTGATTGGTATGTTGAAATAAACAAGCTAGAAAAAAATAAAAAAGTTCTTGGTTATGTCTTAGATAAACTACTAAAACTTTGGCATCCATTCATGCCTTTCTTGACTGAATATATTTGGACATTAGCAGGAGAGAATGAACTTTTAATGATTTCAAAATGGCCTCAATACAAAAAACACTCACATATTAAGGTATCTTCAAAGGGACCTGAAAAATGTAAATTAATACAAGAAATCATAACAAGCATACGTGATGTAGCTTTTGCTGGTATAAATAAACCAAGAAAAGAAATCACTATAGATATCGCAAACCAAAAACAATATAAGAATAGTGAAATGGAAAAACTTTTGAAAGAGCAGGAACACTTAATTAAAAATCTTCGCACTTGTGTAGAAACATTAAATATAGTTACTACTGGAAAAACAATTGACGGCGCTGAGTTCACAGTCGTTCAAGGTGTGAATATCTATATTAAGCTTCTTGGTGGAACTTTTATAATAGATGATATAAAATCGCAATCGTCTATAGATTCTGTAGGACTTAAAAAGCTAAAAGAAAAAATTGCCAACCTGGAAAAAATTATTGCCGGATTCAAAGCGCGTTTGAAAGGCAAGGATTTTGCCAAAAAAGCGCCTAAACAAATCATTGCTCAGCAGAAAGAAACTTTGGCAAAAAAGGAAGCCGAACTTCAGGAGCTCAAAAAACATCTCGCTTCATTAAAATAAATATGAAGAATGCATTTGAATCTTTTTTATGGGGAATAATTGCAGCCTTGGGGGCGCTAGTTTTGGAAATTATCGCTTTTTTAGGAATTTCTTATAATAAAAATATTGATTTTTCTTTCAGTGTCTTTTTTTCTTTTCCTTTTTTCATTCTAATTGCTGCTGGAATTGAAGAATTTTTCAAATATATTATTATTTCCAAAAAAATTGAGTCCTTTTCCCTAGAAAAATCATATATTGTAAATTCTCTTCTGGTTGGCTTGGGATTTTTTGCAGTTGAATTAGAACTAATTAATATATCTTCCGGATTGCCAAACTGGAACATTTTGAGTGAAATTGCGCTTTTACATATCGGTACGGCCGGAATAATCGGATATATTGTTGCCATTAAAAACCCCCGGAAATTTTTCACTTTTTTATTCGCCCTCTCGTTTGCTGTCGCTTTTCATGCAGCCTATAATTTTTTAGTTATAAAAAGAGCTTTCTTGCAAAATTATGCTGTTTTTTGTCTGCTGGGTTTGATAATTTTAATCAATATTGTCAATTTTTTCCGCATCAGCGGTAAAATCAATCCAGACTCAAAATAACTTGCCAGAGAATAAAAAAAGTCTTATAATATTTATATAAGAATAATTCTTAATTTAGGGGGAATTAACGGTCTTTTTGCCGCCTGTGTGCTATGCGACAAACAGAGATCGGAAATTCATAAACCATACTTATTATGTTAAAAACAAAAAGATCATTCTTTGAGCGCATGACCGGAGCAACATCGGTTAATAATCCAAATAATCAGCGCAGCGATTCTATGCCGGTTTTTGCGGAGGAAGAAGAAACAGAAATGGTTATGAATGCTGAACCAAGAAGCGTTTTTGTCGAAGAAGAAGCCTATGCCAGCAACGCTGAAGGCCAACTGACAATCGATGTCTATCAGACTGATAATGAAATTGTCATTAAATCAACAATCGCCGGAGTTAAACCAGAAGATTTGGATGTTTCCATAAATAACGATATGGTCACCATTAAGGGCGAAAGGAAAAATGAAGAGGTTGTAAATGCCGAAAATTATTATTATCAGGAATGTTATTGGGGAGGATTTTCCCGTTCAGTGGTTTTGCCAGTTGATATCATTTCAGAAAAATCAGAGGCTTCTCTCAAAAACGGCATTCTGACCATCCGACTGCCGAAAGCTGATGTCACAAAAGTCAAGAAAATCCAGGTCAGAGGATTCTAATATGGCTTATAGCTATTAAATTATATCTTTTAGAACAAAAAAGACTTCGGTCTTTTTTTGTTACCACACGTTTTTCTTTTCCTGAAAGCTAGAAGCTGCCAGCTAAAATCCATCTCTAGCCCTTGTTCTCTCCTTAAAAATAAAGTATTCTTGAAGCATGGTTAGATATATAACATTATTATCTTTATTGTTTTTGAGCCCTCCCTTCAGCGCCCTAGCTGAAGAAGTTTCGGCTGGAAATATTGTCAGTAATTCCGCTGCAATCACATTGACCATAAATCAGCAATCTGAAATTGTTCCACAAAACATTGCTAATAGCTGGATAGAAAATTCAAATGTATTTTTTTTATCCAGCTCAGAACGTTCGGAATTTGAAAATATTAATTATTGTCCCGTAAATGAAATTTTCTGCTCTTTGACTTTGACCGAAATGCAGCGGCATCATATCAAACTTTTTTATCAGACATCTTTAAATGATGATGCCATAAAATCCTATATTGACGATCTTGCCAGAAAAGTTAACCGAGATCCTATTGATGCGAAATTTCAAATTGAAGACGGAAAAGTGGCAATTTTTTCAGAACCGCAAAACGGGATAACCCTGGACACTGAAAAAAGCGTTGAAACTATCAAATCTGCATTGAAAAGTAAAGGAATTAAAAGTTCTTTAACTATTGAATTGCCCTTTGTTGCAGAAAAACCCTCAATCGGCTATGAAGATGCCAATAATATGGGGATTAATTCTCTTGTGGGTGAAGGTACTTCTAATTTTAAGGGTTCCCCTAAAAACAGGATTCACAACATCGGTGTTGCTACCAGCCGATTTAACGGCGTACTCATTAAACCGGGAGAAGAATTTTCTTTTGTTAAAAACCTTGGCGAAGTTGATGCTGAACACGGATATTTGCCGGAACTTGTTATAAAACACGACAAAACAGAACCGGAATTCGGCGGAGGAATCTGCCAAGTTTCGACCACAGCTTTTAGAGCTGCAATTTATTCGGGACTTAAAATTACCGCCAGACGCAATCATGCCTATCCGGTTTCTTATTATAATCCGCAAGGCATGGATTCGACTGTATATATTCCAAATCCAGATTTGCGTTTCATAAACAACACTCCGGGATATATTCTTATCCAAACAATTATTGATGGCACAATTTTAAAATTCCAATTCTATGGTACAGATGATGGCAGGCAGATAACTATTGATGGACCCAAGGTGCTCGAAAAAAAATCAGATGGTTCGATGAAAACTACCTTTACCCAGAATGTTTTAGATAAAGATGGAAAAGAAATAATAAAAGATATTTTTAATAGTGCTTACAATTCTCCAGATAAATATCCCCATCCGGGCCAAGAAATTTTTACGACCAAGCCTGATGATTGGTCCAAAAAACAGTGGGAGGAATATAAAAAAACCCATTAAAATCATAATAAAAAGCTAGAAATGCCTGCTTTTGGCCTTGGTTATTTCATTGACGAATTAAATGTTTTTTGATATAATAGTTTAGTTGTTAAAAATTTTGCGTCGTTAGCTCAGTTGGTAGAGCAGATCCCTCTTAAGGATATGGTCGGGGGTTCAAATCCCTCACGACGCACAATGCTTTTTTACATTTATTTCCTAGGGGTTTGAACAAGGAAAGAGATCGGGAAAACCTGGGTTTTCCCGAGGTGGAAGCATTGAAACCGCAAGGTTTCGAGGAGCGAAGCGACGTGAAAATCCCTCACGACGCACAATAATATTAGAAAATATTAGAAGTAGAAATTGAGCCCTCATAGTTCAATGGATAGAACACCAGCCTTCTAAGCTGGTTATGTAGGTTCGATTCCTGCTGAGGGTACATGAAGTCTATAGAGTGGCGGTCATCGTCTAGCGGCTAAGACATCGGTTTGTGGTACCGAGAATCTGGGTTCGATTCCCAGTGACCGCCCCTGTGTAGATTTCAAAATAAAAAATCAAAGGTCATTGTGAAGGGGTCGACAATGGAAGGGGGTCGGGGAAACGATAGTTTCACCGTTGTGGAAGTATTGAAACCGCAAGGTTTCAAGGAGGAACGAAGTGACGACGAAATGGTGAGTTTCCCGCGAGAGGAAAGCATTGAAAACCGTGGTTTTTCAAAGAGCGAAGCGAGTGACCACCCCTGTGTAGATTTCTGTCTTTAATCAATAAAACATGACGCGCTCTTAGCTCAGTTGGATAGAGTGTCTGGCTTCGAACCAGAAGGTCGGGGGTTCGAATCCCTCAGAGCGCACCAAACAAAAAAACACCAAGGGGTGTTTTTTATTATTTATAAATCAAAAAGATGAAATTAATATGGCTTGAAAATATCCTTTATCGGCTCTTGTTGTTTTTCGCTTTCATCTTTGCGCAGCTGAATATCAGCTAATGTTTTTTTGAAATCATTTTCCTTAAACAAAATTCTCTTATTTTGTGATGCCTTGTATTCTTGCTTTCTATCTTCACTCCATCCCTCTCCATACAGACTTTTCTGCCAAATGTATCCGCCAAATGCAATAATTGAAAACAAAAAAATAAAAAACAGTGTCGTGTTTATCCTCTGCCATATCTGAGCTACTTTTTCTGTAGCTTGTTTTATATTTATTTTTTTTATATTTTTAAAATCAAATTGTGTTTTAAGATTCATAATTATTTTGTGTAAAAAACTACATCTATTGTAGTTACGACATTATTGGAGGATATATTTTCTAATAAACCCTCGGGATTTTCAACTGAATTTATGTTTATAGATCCAAAAGATTCTGTATTTGAGATTTTTTTATCGCCTTTCTCGGCCTGTTGCATTTTAATACCTATGATATCACAGTAATATTCAAAATTTTCAAGCTTATGAATAAAATTAACTGCCGTATCGAATCCTCCTTTGAGTTCCAGCTTGATTTGCATGTACTCAGAGCTGGGCAGATTTTCCACGATTGAAACAGGCTTTTTTTCTTCAGTGTCATTAGTCTTTTTTCTTGCTTTAGATGAAACATCTTTCGCTGGTTCTTTTTCCTGCACTGAAATTGTGATAACGTTTCCAGAGTCTTGAGCCAATTTTTCCAATTTTTCAATAAGTTCTACTGCATTGTTTTTGTCAAACAAGACATCGATCATTTTTTCGTTGTTTTGCAAATTTTCATATTGTTCCTGCATCTTTGGAAGATCTGCAAGGCTTTGCTCTTTTATTTCTTGGTTTATTTTTTCTTCCTGAATTTGATCCTGCACACTATTGATACGTGACAAAAGAGGCATAATAATAAAATATATAATTGCCAAAATAAAACCTACATAAATAATAACGGCTAGCAGTTCGCGTTGTTTTTGAAAAATCTTTTTCATCCGTCGCTATAAATTCAAATGAGCTTTGCTCAAATAAATTTTAATTATTCCTTTAAATCTCCACTTGTATATAATTAGTAAAATAAAAAAATTAATTATTTTTTAATTTCACTGCTGGGTTATTTTTTTTGTTTTAAGCATTCCTCCTTTAACACCAGGTCTATTTGAAAATCAATATCATTTTTTACTACAAGATTTGATAATGGTACATTAACATCCTGGAAGCAGGCAGAGTTTTCTAATCTTTCTTTAAATGTTATCAGATCATCACGTGACCTGGCTTTGCCTGCTAAAAAAACTTTATAATCATTGTTTGAAATATTATTCAAATATACGCTGTCTGGAATTATATTACTAAACTCCAGTAGCACATTTTTCCAATGGACATGTCCGTTCTGAATTTTTGCCAACAAGCTGTCCTTCTCATTTATTTCTTTAAATTTTTTCTCATATTTATCGAGTTTTTGATATTCGTCCTGAGACTGCTGACTCATATGAACAATGCTGGATGAATTTTTTTGCAAAATAATAGTATAGTATGTACTTAGCAATATGCATATAAAAATAAAAATTGGCAAAAAAAATAAAAACTCGCCACGCAAAATTCCATGGAAAATTTTTTTTCTCCTTATTTCCTGTTTTCTTTGTTCTGGCAGTAGGTCAATAAATATCTTCATAATGCATTCCTTTTAAAGCTAAACCAATGGCTGTTGAATATTGTAATGATTGATTTTTTTCAATGGCAGGCAAACTTTTTCCCAGTCTTATGTTGGTCCATGGATTACCTAATTCTATTTCGCGCCCTAATTTTTTTGCAAGGTAAGGCAAAATGCCCTTCGTATTGGCTCCTCCTCCACACAAGACCAACTTATCAATATTTTTGGAATATTTAAGGCAAGTCAGATAAAAATCAATTGAACGTTCGATTTCTTGAACCAAATTTTCCAGTACGGGCTTTTGCAACTTAAAAAATGGATCGTCATTAAAATCATTTCCTATTCCATAATTAAATTTTAATTTTTCAGCTTCTTCAAAAGGGATATTCATGCCTTTAGCAATCACGTCTGTCAGAACTTGGCCACAAAGAGGAACACTCGATGTAAAACAGGGCAAACCTCCTTTATTAACAGAAAAACTAGTTCGTCTGTCTCCGATATCCACAACCAGCACAGTTTGCTTATTATTTTCTTCAAGCAAGCTTCTGGCTTGTGCTATTGACTCTATTTCTAGACCCACTGGTTCTAAACCGGCCATTTCTAAAACTTCTATAATTTCATCTACTGTTGTTTTGGCAATAGCAGCGACAAGCAAGTTTGTTTTATTTTTTTCAACAAGCAGTTCGTCGGGTATTACCTGCCAATCATAATAAACTTGTTCGAGAGGCAGTGGGATATTAGCTTCCATCTCCCATTTAACTGCTTCGGCCATTTCTTTTTCATCCATTTTTGGAACAGACACTATACGCAAAAAAGCTTTGGTCTCAGGGAGAGAACAGATGACTTTTTTTGTTTTAATTCTTTTTGGAATAGCTGAGTTTAGGGCTTTTTTTATAGTCAAAACAACCTGTTCCTTCTTTTTTATTTCACCATCGCTTATACACCCTATTGGAAGATTGACTGAAGAATACCCAGCTATGCGCTCTTGCGATCCTTTGTCTTCCAATTTTATAACCTTAACCGAGAGATCGCTAAGATCCAGTCCGAAAACGTCACCCATTTCATTAAAAATTTTTTTATTCAAAAATCCCATTTTTGTTTTTTGTTTATACTTTGTACATTATACATTATATCATATATAAAATCTATAACTCTTCCCAGAGATCCAAGGCATACTCTGTTCCGGTTGGGAAATATGGCGGCGGACAATAAAGCAATTTGTTGTTGAAATTATATACTCTGTCTTCAAATCCGCTAGTGCCCTGTTTAAAATAAGGCTGAAGATATGAAGCGATAGCACCATTAAATGTGATTGAATCACCCGACATGCCGTTCGTTATTCCAACCAGGCCTGTTTGGGCCAGCAAAGCTGCATCAATAATAAAATCATTTGGCCCATCATCTAAAATACGTATGTCTCGCTGAGCAACTAACCCAAGCATATTATTGCAATCATAAGCCGCTAAACGTATGTTGTTATTGCTTATGCCGATATAGATATCTGTAGTATCTCCTCCTCCAGATAGATTTCCGGATACAACAGAAACTCTTTTTCCATTAAGAGATCCTTCTAACCAAATATTATCTTCAACAAAAATCACCCCTTTATTTACAATTGGATAATTTGTTTTGGTCACGCATTTTCCTCGTGCAGAATTACCGTTTTTAATCAATGGACAATCATTTTCCAAGCAGCATGAACCTGTAGTGCAAGATGAACCATTATCTCCACTGTACGAACCTGTAGCACCAGTAACCACTCCCAAATACCCACTTGAACTGCTTATGGCATGAGTACTACTGTTTGCAGCATTAACCGTGCAAACATCAAATGTACCGTCAGTTTTAAGAGTTATTTGCCTGCCGAGTCCTGAATTGTCAAAATATCTACCAATGCCGGCTTGAGCTTTAGTTTTCATGAAAGAAAGGTCTGTTGTTATTCCAGTAAAACTGACTTCGGAAACAGGAAATTCTCTTCCACCGATAAAAACATCGGCGCGAACCGGAACTGTTCCATCGGGCCAAGGATAAGACGGCGCTGAAGGATCGCCACTTGGATAGCTACCACCATCAGACTTGCCCGTATAAACTCCGAATTCTAATTGGTTTATATTTGTGTTAGGATCGTTAAATCTAGGCGGTAAAGCACTGACCATATTATAAGCTGTTCCATTAAAAAGAATTCCGTAATTTGAATGGATTTTGCCGTATACCACCGCTGCTGTTCCAAAATTCAAATAACTATTGGATAAAAATATGTATTCGCTCCATGATGGCCGGCGGAAACGTACCCGCAAAACACGCTGGGCTGTCGGTTTTTTATATGTCCATCCAGTCGAAGTGACTGTAAAAAAAGTTGATCCTTCTTCGGGAACTTCGACTTCCAGGCTATATTTTCCAATTGCCGCATCTTCAGGATCAAAAAATTCAGCTTCATATGGAGTGCCGACTCCAAGCGGACTACCGCTTGTCCAAAAATCTTCAATTTGGTCCGCCGTTTTTCCGGAAAGCTGATGCGCCACATACCATTTATAATAATGTATTCCGGCTTCAGCAACTTGAAATGCTCTTTCTCTTTCTACTCTGTCTTTACTGAAACTTATTTGAGAAGTTATATACCCCAGAAGCGAAGTAAGAATTATGGACACAACAACTACCATAACCAGCGCCATTACCAAACCGCTGCCTTTTTTTGTCTTGTTAAATAAAATATTTTTTATGTTTAGAAAATTCCGCATATTTTCAAATTTTTATTATTCGCTTAAATTCCTCATTTCTACAAACGTTTCCTGCTGGATATTGTCCGGAGCATTGTTTGGATCGATATTTATCTTTAAAAATATTTTTACCAAACGAATCTCTGAAACGTCCGCGGATGTGTCAACCGGATTATTGGCCAAATCTCCCGGATAATTTTTATTATAATACAAAAACATGGGATCGCTTGTCGTATTGACGATATGCTCTGCCATTTTGATTGTTTCTCCATCTCCAGAAGCATAAGTTATTGGAAATGTTCCGGATGGATCGCGCACTCCCATATATACAGTGTCCTCAGCATCAGTAAAATAAATATGCAGACGCTCAGTTTGGCCATCATTATCATAATCAGAAAAAAAAGTTAGCTCATTATCATCAGCTGAAACGATTGGATAGGCCCCAGCATCTGATTGGCGGGCTTTTCTGATATATTTAGTCAGATCACTAACGCTTCTGGAAACAACAAAAGAAGCTTTCCCCATTTCCATGGAATAAGCCTTACTTCTCATTATTTTAGAAAAAAGAAGAACAGTGGCTTGGGTGCCCACAGTGAAGAGAGCAATTGCAACAATTGTTTCAACCAAAGTAAACCCTTTTTTTAAAAAATTATTTTTGCTTTGCATTTTAAGTGCTGGTGGTTAGTTGTATATTTTCTTCTGTAATATTGCCATCAACAATCGTAATCGATTTAGTTTCTGTTTCAAATCCTATGGCTTCTATCACTAAGGTATAATTTCCAGCAACTAAAGGTGTGGCTCCGTCCGGATAAAAAATCACGCCCCGCAAAGAACTGGTTTTGCCGGAAAAGATCTCTGTGCTTCCGCTAACATCCGAAAGTTTGGCCGTAGCTCCAGCCACGGGATTGCCGGCGGCATCTGTGATTTTTATAAACAAAGCATTCACATTTTTAGGCGCAACGCGAATTGTATATGTCAGACTTATTCCTGGAACTAAAACTGCCGGAGATATTGACGGATCAAAATCTATGAACTCATATTGTGCATCGCTTGCCATTTCTATGTTATAACTTCCCGGACTAATACCAGCATATTCTTTTTCCCCGCTTGTTGAACCAGTTGTGTCTGTTGTGCTGGCCATATTGAATCTGCTAACCCAAGAGAACGAGCCAGAGCCAACTGGATTTTCAACATAATCGTGTCCAATAAGCTTTCCACCTTCTATTGAGAATCCGATACTGCCAACTGGATTATTTTGATAATCAGCGGTTTTGACGGTAAGATTTGACAGTTCATTTTGAACAAAGTTATATGTGTTAAGTGATCCAAGAGCGACGCTTGCATGCGGATATATGGGAGAAAATGTAGCAGTTGAATCCATGGTCTCTACTGTTTCATATCCGCTTTTTGACACTGTTATATGATACCCGCCTAAAGACTCGGGAGCGGAAGTAACCAATATGTAACCATTGCTGTCGGTCTGAATGGTAGTATTTTTTACAGGAGAAATATCATTATTGACAATATGCACTGATGACTGTGGAACGCCTGAAGCATCGCTTTCACTAACATTAATAACCCATGGAGCTCCTCCTACAGAACTTTCCAGACCAGGCGGAATAAAATTCGACAAGGAAGAAACTGATTGGTTTTGGCCATTGCTATCCGTCCAGGATACGATTATTTTTACTGTTTTATAGTCATTTGGAATTGCGTCAGCAAGATCCTTTCCATCTAAAGGATCGTCAACATAAGTAACGGAAGTATTCACATGATAAGACCTTCCATTGGCTGTTACATCTTCATCTTCAGGAATATCTCCTTCAACAAAACCGCCAACTGTCCCAATATCATCGTAAGCCAGATTTCTGGCTATTTCCATTTTTTCATTTACCAGAGCGACGGCCGCCAGCCTATTTTTTGATTCGATGATATATTTAGTTCCAACCGTTGAAACAGTATAAAAAGCCAAAAAGGCCACTGACATTATAAAAACGACAATTAAAATTTCAACTAGTGAAAAAGCTTTTTGAAATTTGAAATTTGAAATTTGAAATTTGAAATTCATGTTTTTTATTTATTTTATTGTATCCATCATGCTATACATCGGCATCAACATGGCTACGGCAAAAAAACCTACAGCCACGCCGATTATAACCATGAGTAAAGGTTCTATTATAGCAGACATATTTTTAGTAATCTGATCAACTTCAGCTTCATAAAATTCAGCCAGTTGCAACAACACCGTTTCTGTTTTTCCGGTTTCCTCACCAACTTGCACGATTTGCGAAACTAAAATAGGAAATATTTTTTCATTTTCCGATAGCACTTTGCTTAGACTCACTCCTTTTTGAATGTCCTCTACGCTGCCCAGGAGAGCTTTTTGATAATAATAATTGGTCAATGTTCGGGAAATAATTTTCAATGCTTCTACTGCCCCAACTCCACTTTTTAAAAGCGAGCTGTATATTCTAGCAAAACGCGCGCAATTTGTCTGTTTTATAAGCGGGCTAAATAAAGGAAAATTAATGGAAACCCAGCTTAAAGCTTTTTTACCGATTTCCTGGCGCAGAAAATACTGCATAAAAATTGCAAAAATGACAAAGCCTATGCCCACAGCCAAACTATTATTACGCAAAACATCACTTATACCAATAACGACTTTTGTCATAACAGGAAGCTCAGCGCCCATATCTTTAAACACAGCAGTAAGTTTCGGCAACACAAAAACCAGCATAATTATTCCGATACAAAACATAACTGTCAAAATTACGGCTGGATAAACCATAGCTCCTTTGACTTTACTTTTAAGTTCATGCTCTTTTTCCAATTGCACGGCAATAATCCCCAAAACTTCATCCAGATTACCGGCAGTTTCGCCGACTCTGACCATATTTATGAACAAATCGCCAAAAACATCCGGATATTTGGCCAAGCTATCACTAAAAGAATTTCCGCTTTGAGTTTCATCAAAAACATCTGTCAAAATTTTCTTAAATGCTTTGTTCTCTGTCTGTAGTGCTAGATTGCTAAGCGCACGTGAAACTGTCAGTCCGGAAGCTATCATGATGCCTAAATTTTTGGCAAAAATCATTTTTTCTTTAAGCGGAATGGAAATAAAATTATCCAGAAAATTTTTGCCTGATTTTTTTTCTTTCTCGTCTTCAATTAAACTGATTGAGGTTACCAAAAAACCTTCACCACGTAGTTGTTGCGCCAAACTTTTTTCATCTTTAGCTACCGCTTCATCAGTTTTTGTTTCGCCATTGTAACCCTTGGCGATATAACTATATTTAGGCATAAACGTAAAAATTCCAAGACACGAGATACAAACACCAAACAAATATCAAATTTCAATAATCAATAAACAAATTTTTTGTAATTTTTAATTCGGTTATTTGAAAATTGTTTGGTTATTATTTTTTGGTTTTTGTATCTTTAGAGATTTATTCTTTTGTTACTCTCAAAACTTCTTCGATAGAAGTTATTCCTTGCACAGCTTTTATAAATCCGTCTTCAGCCATGATGCGCATTCCATTAGCCCGGGCTTTTTCCTCGAGAACATCCGATGAGGCATTGGCAGTTATCAGTTTGCCCATTTCTTCATTCATTTCCAAAACTTCATAAATACCAAGACGTCCGTGATAGCCTTCATTGGAACATTGATCGCATCCTTTTGGTTTATAAAAATTAATATTTTTCCAAGTGCTTTTTTCATTAACAATACCTTTCATTTCTGGAGCTGTTTTTAACATAGCTAAAATTTTGTCCATATCAAAAACATCATTTAGCGCTTTCACTTCTTTTTCACTGAGCGTATATGTGGTTTTACATTCATTGCATAATTTTCTGACTAATCTTTGTCCGATAATCACATTGACTGTTGAAGCAATAAGAAAAGCTTCCGCTCCCATGTCCAAAAGGCGCGGCAAAGTTGCGGCAGCGCTGTTGGTATGCAGAGTTGAAAGTACAAGATGCCCGGTCATGGCCGCTTCAATGGCAATCTGCATTGTTTCTCCATCACGTATTTCGCCTACCATTATAATATCAGGGTCCTGACGCAGAAGCGCGCGGAGCGCAGAAGCGAAAGTCATGCCTATTTTCGGATTGATCTGAGTTTGGTTAACGCGCATCATGCGATATTCCACTGGATCTTCAACTGTACTGATGTTGACATCGGGCGTATTCAAAATGTCCATCGCCGTATAGAGCGTTGTTGTTTTTCCGCTACCGGTCGGGCCAGTCACAAGGATCATGCCGTTCGGACGTTTGATGCCACGATGTACAATTTCCAAAGCATCGCCAATAAGTCCCATTTTTTCCAGCGTTAATCCCTTAGAGGACTCATCCAGAAGACGCATAACTATTTTTTCCCCTGCAAAAACCGGCAAAAGGCTCACACGGAAAGAAATTTTATATCCGTCTTTTTCAATTTTAAACCTTCCGTCTTGCGGCAAGCGATGTTCATCCAGTTTTAAATTAGACAAAACTTTGATGCGCGCCACCAATCCGTCATTCACTTGCCGTGGCAATGTCATAGCGTCATGCAAAATTCCGTCAATGCGATATCTAACCCTGACTTCTTTTTCATCCGGTTCGATATGAATATCACTGGCTGATTGTAAAATTGCGTGTTTTATTAGAGTATCCACAATTCTGATAATCGGCAGATCCTGGGCTATTTTTTCCAAATCATTTTCTTCCTCAGCATTAGCAGAAGCCTCTTCTGAGTCAGCGCTGATGATGTCCCCGAATTCAGCTTTCAGGCTTTTTTCATATTGTCTCAGAGACGCTTTAATGCTTTCTTCGCTGGTAAGGCAAGGGATTATTTTCAATCCTGTTTTTTTTCTGATAAAATCAATGGTTTGCAGATCTTCAGGATTTTTCATAGCCACCTTCAGATTCTTGCCCTCTTTTTCAAAAGCAACAATGCTATATTTTTTGGCGATTGGTTCTGGAATAATTTGAAGAATATCGGGAGCAATCATTTCTTTTTCCAAATTAACAAAAGGAATTCCTAAAATATAAGAATATAATTTTCGGAGCTCTGTTTCATTAATTAATTTTTTTTCCACCAGCAAATCGCCCAGTTTTTTCTTGGCTTTTTCTGCTTCAACAAAATTTTCTTCAATTACGTTGTCTTCTAATAAATTGGAGTCTAGAAGAAACTCTTTTAATTGTTTGTTGTTTATTTGCATTTTTGTTTTTTATTTATCCCGTTAAATTATTTTGCTCTGTAAATTAACCAGGGGTTTTTCAAAAATTTTCCGAACTTTTGCAGCCTATTTGATATTTAAGAGCTCTTTTACTTTTGCTGTCACCTCTTCGAGCTTATAATCAGCTTTGACTAAATAGGTTGTGGCTCCGAGTTCCAGGGCTTTTTCCACATCATCTATGCTGTCCAGATTCGTCAGCAACACAATCGGAATTTTTTTGGTTTTTTCGCTACCCCGAACAGAACGCAAAACTTCAAAACCGTCTTTTTTGGGTAAAATAATATCCAGCAAAATCAAATCTGGTTTTTCGCTTATTGCCAGTTTTTCTCCGTTTTCACCATCAGAAGCAACTTTAATTTCAAATCCTTCTGTGCTCAAATAATCTGCCAGAGCTTTTTGCAAAACCAAGTCATCTTCAACAATTAAAATTTTTGCCATATTTGTGTGATAACTCGAAACTGCGAAAGATCACTCGAATTGCTCGAAAATATTTTCGAGTAGTTTGGGTTAATTTTCGAATTTTTCGGGTTTTAAAAAATATTTTTACTTTTTAATTTTGCCTTTTTCAGGTATTGGAAGAGTAAAATAGAATTCGGATCCGACATTTTCAATCGATTCAAACCAGAGAGAACCGCCGGATTGTTCTATGATGTTTTTGGCAATATATAAGCCAAGGCCAGTGCCGTCTGTTTTGTTCTTAATTAAATTATTGCTACGGAAAAATTTTTCTGCAATATTTTGTTGTTCCGCGCGCGGGATCCCAACTCCATTGTCCCTGACACTCACCTGAATCATGTCTTTTTCAGCATCTTCTAAAATAATTTCTACCATACCTTTGCCGTCAATGTATTTAATAGCGTTAGAAATCAGATTATCAAGCACTACTGAAATACGACGCTTATCGGCAATTACATCTAAATGCTTGCTTTTATAGGATTCTTTGATTTTCACATTCGAAGCTAAAGCAAATTCCTTTTGCATCCCAACTGCATCTTCAACCAATTTTCGCATATTGACTTTGTCTTTGGCTAAAGCCAAATTGCCTTGATCTATGCGGGCGACATCCAAAAGGTCATTGACAAGCCTCGCCATTTTTTCGCCGGAGTGCGCAATTGCCCCTACAACTTCTCTTTGTTTTTCAGTCAGTCCTTCAGAAAATTTAGACAGAAGCAATTCTATTCCCCATTTCATTTCAGAAATCGGAGTTTTCAGCTGGTGAGAAGCGACTGAAACGAACTCACTTTTCATCTTGTTTGATTTAGCAACCTCTTCTACGCTTTTAATAATAAAATTTCCGATAGTAAATAGAAGGGCAACGACCGTTGATTCACTTATGACCACAACCTCGATGGAATCATAATGTTTGGATATAACATAAACGCCTGTCATGGCGGCAATTATGATAACACCCATCACAATAAACAAAAAACTGGGCGTCTGCCAAACGCTGATGCCAAGCTCGTCAGCTTGTTTTTTCAGGTTGAATTCATCAAGAATGCATTTTTTTATGCGTGCTAATGTTGTTCCTATTTTGGAAGAATGTTTTAAATGTTTCATATTAAAATTATAACATACAAATCAAAAATTGGCGACAAGTTTTTCAGATATTTTTAATTTAAAAAACTACCCAATCAATTCAGGCAGTTTTTCTTATTCTTTACTGTTTTAAAACTTAAATCATTAGTCCCACTTCAATTCGCTACGGGACAAGCATCTCTTTTTTGATAACTATACTTTAAATTCCACCACTTCTCCATCATGCATAACATATTCTTTGCCAACAGTTTTGATCACGCCTAACTCTTTGGCTTTGCCCCAAGAACCAATTTCTAAAAGCTTGTCCCAGAAAATAACATCTGCCCGGATGAATTTTTCCTGAAAATCAGTATGAATAGCTGCGCCAGCTTCCGGGGCAGTTGCGCCTTTTTTTACAGTCCAAGCGCGCGACTCATCTTTGCCAGTTGTCAAAAAAGTCATAAGTCCCAAAAGGTCATAAGCCTTAATAATAAGATCATTAATGTGCGAATTAAGGCCTAATTCAGCCTTTTCTTCTTCGCTCATGTCAATAAGTTCTTCTTCAATTTTAATATCTAACTTAACATGTGGCCTGTTTTCCAGCTCATCCGCCAATTTTTGGTTCACCCCGTTAAATTGCGCTGAAAGCGCTCCAATTTCATCGGATTTAACGGGGCAAGCATCCGCTACGTTATATACATATAAAAAAGGTTTCATAGTTAAAAGCGACATTTCGCGAATAATAATCTTGCCATTTTCATCGCCAGCCGGAGAATTTAACATTTCTTGGATTTCTTCTGTCTCATTAGCCAATTTTCCGCTTTCTAGAGCCATTTTTACTTTTCGGACGATTTCTAACTGCTTGTCAGCCCCCTTTTTATTGCCGCGCACTTCTTTCTCAACCCGAGCTTCCGTCTTGGTCACGGTTTCCAGATCAGCCAAAATAAGTTCGGTATTTATGACTTCAATATCGCCAATTGGATCGATTTTGTTGTTAACATGGGTTATTTTCTCATTTTCAAAAACCCGCACGACTTGGGCAATTGCGTCAACTTCCCTTATGTTAGCCAAAAACTTGTTGCCCAGCCCTTCACCTTCGGATGCGCCTTTGACAATTCCAGCAATGTCGACAAATTCCACCACCGCCGGCACGATTTTAGCTGACTCAGACATTTTAGCCAATTTTTGAAGACGCTCGTCCGGCACTTTCACAATTCCCACATTCGGTTCAATCGTGCAAAAAGGATAATTATTAATATCCACCGGATTTTTGGTTAGAGCCTTAAAAAGCGTACTTTTCCCTACATTTGGCAACCCAACTATACCTATTTTTAGAGACATAGAATTGTATTTCGTATATTGTATTTAGTATTTCGTATGATACAACAATTATTCAATTAAAGCCAGCTGTGCAGCTGGCTTTAATATTAAATTTTTTCTAAATTTTCTTTACCTTTCCCTTCTTTCTTTTTTCATAAGTCGTGTGGCAGACCTTGTGGCAATTTTTCTCATCATTCAAAAATTCTTTGTAAATAATATCGATTCCTGGATTACCGTGTGAGGTGCGAACTTTTCTTTTTTCATCAGTTGAATACAATCCCGCCGCTCTGGCTTTCCTGATTTCATCATCAATCGGAATTGGCTGGCCGCCACCGCCGATACAGCCGCCCGGGCAAGCCATAACCTCCACATAAGCATATTTAGTCGGGTCGGTTTTAACTTCTTCCAGAATTTTCTTGGCATTCTCCATGCCACTGACCGCCACCACCTTCATTGTTTTTCCGCCGATCGTTACTTTGGCCATTTTTGTTCGCTTAAATTCATGCAGCGGTTTGAATTCCAGATTTTGGAGTTCTTGGCCAGTCAGTTTTTGATAAACTGTCCGAAGGGCTGCCTCCAAAACTCCACCACCGGCGCCGAAAATTTCACCGGCGCCTGAAGGATTGGCTAAAATTTCTTTGTCAGATTCATCCGGTTCGATTTTATCTAGATGGACATCAAACTCTTTGAGTAATTTGGCCATTTCTCTGACTGTCAGAACATAATCGATTGTTTTTTTGCCATTTATAAAAAGTTCCTCTCTTTCGATTTCAAATTTTTTAGCCGTGCATGGCATAATAGAAACGCTGACAATGTCTTTTGGATTAAGATTTTCTTTTTCCGCCCAATAAGTCTTGATCAAGCCTCCCAATATTATCTGTGGCGAACGCACGGTAGTCAGATTTTTGAGCAATTCAGGTTCATAAAATTCAGCGTATTTGACCCAGGCCGGACAGCAGGAAGAAATCATAGTTGTGTTGTCACCTTTCTCAATTTTTTCCAAAAGTTCTTTGGCTTCTTCAATTATCGTTACATCTGCAGCAAAACTGGTATCAAAAACCCTGTAGGCACCGACTTTTTTCAGGGCTGTAAAAATTCTATCTGTAACGTTGGTGCCTAACGGCATCCCAAATTCTTCTCCAAAACTGGTTCGAACTGAAGGTGCGAATTGAAAAACGACTTTTTTCTTGTAATCTTGCAAAAGTTTTTTAACTTTCTTATAACTCTCAATTTCAGACAAAGCATTTACCGGACAATGCATGATGCACTGGCCGCAATAAATGCAGTCCCTGTCTTTTTCCTCTGAAGGAAACATTTCGAAAGTTTCTCCGTGCTGTTTCAGAATTATAAAACCGCCCTTTGTTTGCTTGGCGCACATGTCTGAGCAGTTTTGACAATTGATGCACTTGCTTTGATCCAAAAATATAGACGGACCGAATTGAAATTTAGAAAGCTTCAGCTTGCGATTGATATGATATTTCCCACTTGCCGCATGTTTTTCGGAATATTCCTGCAATTTGCATTTTTCAACTCGGCTGCAATGTTCACAGCTGCCTTCGTGCTGAGAAAAAAGAAGTTCCAAGTTGATTTTAAGAGCTTTTCGAGTAGCCGGCGTGTCGGTATGGATTTTCATTTCCGGTTTGGCCAAAAGCGCGCAAGAAGCTCGCAAAATTTTATCGCCTTCCACCTCAACCATGCAAAGCCGACAACTTTCATGCGGCTCCAGGTCTGAGTGATGACAAAGCGAAGGGATGTGAATGTTTTCTCTTCGGGCAATATCCAAAATTCTTTCACCCTCATTGGCAACAACTTCCTTGTTATTAATATATATTTTAAAGCTGTTCATCTGAATAAATTTTAAAATTTTATAATTTAATATTCTTTTTTTAAAACTTTTTCAATCAATGTTTTATACGGCGTTGCCATGCTTTTGCCCAGCGGACAAAAAGACGTTTCATCCAAAACAAAGAACATCTTTTCTAATTTGTCAAAATCCAGATGGTTTTTTTTCATCATCTCCAAAATCCTGATTGAGCTTTCGCGGCAAGGCGTGCATTTATCGCAATTTTCCTTGGAAAAAAACTCCGCCCATTTCCGCATGAGTTTCAGCGCATCAGTTTTCTTATGATTGAAAACTATGATTGAGGCGGCGCCTTTTTTGGGCTCATCCAGTTCTTCGGGAAGATAAATTGCGCCAGCTGCACCTCCGCCATATTGCACAAAAAAATCAAAACTCGGCCAATTTCCAGTTTCTTCCAATATTTTTCTGACTGGATAATTTTCCGGAAATTCAAACACGCCTCTGTTTTTCACATCGCCTTCAATTGAAAAGAAAGCTTTGTTTTGATAAATATCATTTTTAATCTCAAAAACCCTATAATAAGTTTCGATGTTATTTATCAATGTCGGCAAATTATACAAACCTGCTTCAGCCGGATAGGGCGGTTTCGCGCGAGGCTCAACCCGTTTGCCTTCAATGTGATTCAGAAGTCCGGTTTCCTCTCCCGCCAGATAGCCGGCGGTTTTTCGAAAGTAGGAAATCGGAAAACCTTGGCTGAATTTTTCCAATTTTTTCTTATATTTATCAAAATACTTATGGTTTAAATAGATGAACGCTTCGGAGTTGGCAAAAGCTTGAAGCGCTATTTTAATGCCTTCAATAAATTCCTGTGGATGGTTTTTGAGAATATATTCGTCCTTGAAAATGTCCGGTTCGCCCTCTGATCCGTTGGCAATGATATAAATTTTTTTGCCTTCTTGTTTTTTGACTGCTTCCCACTTGATCCAAGTCGGGAAACCGGCGCCTCCGCGCCCCAAAAGATTAGCTTTTTTTATTTTCTCTATGATATTTTCTGCCATTTACCCTGTTAAATAAGATTTGAATTTCTGTTCAAGAAATAACTTATTTATTATTTAATTGCTTAGCTTTATTTACCCTATCAAAAATAAGATTATTATTCAAATCCTAATTTTGCGAATCAAAATTATTTAACAGGGTAAATTTTAATCTTTTGATTTAATTGCTTTTTGCAAAATCAGCGCCAGAATACAACCGGCCAAAGCCGTATACACCTGAAAAGCTCCCATTGAAACAGCGAATGCTTGAGGCAAAATACCTGATTTTATCAGAAGAATGGTTGGAAAATACAAAACTGAAACCTTGATCGCGATGCTGGCAACCAGGGAAAAATACTTGTTCAATTTTTTAGCAAAATACAAATATTTTAAAGAAGCAACCAGAAACAAATTTCCCATCCAAATGAACGGGATCGTGTATATTAAAAAATAGGTAAAAGGCCCGAAAATCAAACCACGCGATAAAACCGCCAAGCTTGGCAAAAGCACTACTGGCAAAATTTTGTATTTTTTCAAATTAAAGGCCGCCAAAAACAGCAAAGCATTCACAACAACTCCAACAACGATTTGCGGATGGCCCATTGTAAAAGGCAAAAGAAAGGCAGCCATGGCAAACAAAAGGCTTTGGGTATTCTCGCTGATCCTGTCGATTTTAATTTCCCGCAATTGCAAAACCTCCGCTAAAGTTCTCATATTTTTTATTTCTTTATTAATCGTTACCTGTAATGCTAATTACAATTATACACGACGAAGGGCCACTGCTCAAGGCTCTGCTTAAGCTTATTGTAATCAGCCCTTTTCTTTTGCCAATTTATATGCTATGAATAATTGATGCTTTTAAATATTATTAGAATTAAATAATTTGAAATTTTGAAAATTTATACTTTTATAATTATTGAAACTTGCAAACATTCTTTTGCGGCTTCCGCATGAGTGCACTGCAAATCAGGTTTGCAGTGCGCGAATGAAAGGCAAGCAAAAAGAATCGTTTGCAAGTTTCAATATGATATACATGAATTTTGATCATATTCTAATCCATTGCGGAGAAATCACACTTAAAGGCAAGAATCGGAACTTTTTCGAAGCGCGCCTCATGCAAAACATCAAAAAACAGCTCGAGGCTTTTGCGCCTGGTTGTCTTGAAAGTGTTTCCAAAACTTCCGGAGGAATATTGGTAAAACTTAATAAAAAAGAAGTGAAAAATAGTGTTGAAATTAGAAATGCTTTGCTGCATACTTTCGGCATTGCCAATTTTTTCTTCGCCAAAAAAATCAAGCTTGATTTGGAAACTCTGAAAAAATCCGCTTTTGAACTCTCCACTGAAAAAGATTTTGCAACTTTTTGCATTCGCACACAAAGATCTGACAAAAATTATAAACTTAATTCTCCGCAAATAAACGAACAAGTAGGCGAATATATTTTTGAAAAACTAGAAAGAAAAAAGAAAGTCAGTCTCAAAAATCCGGATCTCGAAATTTTCATTAGCATTCTTCATGGCTCTGCTCTCATTTCTTCCGAAAAAATTCAAGGGCCCGGCGGTCTTCCAGTTGGCACTGGCGGCCACGCCATGGTGCTTATGTCCGGCGGTTTTGATTCTCCAATCGCAGCTTGGCAACTTTTGAAACGCGGCGTCTCAGTGCACTTCGCTCATTTTCATTCTATGCCCTACACCTCCAAGGCTTCGCTGGAAAAAGTAGAAAGTTTGATAAAAGTTTTGCAAAAATTCGGCGCTAATGGAAATCTATATTCCATTCCTTTTGCTGATGCGCAAAAAGAAATTATGCTTAAAGCCCCAGCGCCTCTACGCGTGATTTTATACAGAAGATTTATGATGCGCATTGCCGAAAGCTTAGCTAAAAAAGAAAAATGCTTGGCACTGGTAACTGGCGACAGTCTGGGACAAGTTGCTTCACAAACTTTGGAAAATATTTTAGCCGTGAATGAAGCCGCCACTTTGCCGGTTTTCCGTCCGCTCATCGGCACTGACAAAGAAGAAATCATGCAAATCGCCAGAAAAATCGGAACGTATGACATTTCCAAACTTCCCCACGATGATTGCTGCACAAGACTCATGCCGAAAAATCCGGAAACCCGCGCCAAACTCAAAGATGTTCTGGAAGCTGAAAAAAATCTCGACATTGAAAAAATAATTCAAGAAACTTTGGGGAAAACTGAAAAGATTATTGTGAAATAAATCGGCATTTACCCCAGGGCAAGCCCTGGACCCTATCGGTTCCGCAGCCTGCCTCGACTCGCCATCTTCGGAGAGGCAGGCAAGCCGCGGGGTACTTACCTCTTTGTTGCCATCACTCGCTCGGAAATGTCCCGCTAAGCGGGATCGTTTCTCTCGCTTCGTTCGACAATAAAAATTTTTACAAAACAAAAACCATCCGACTAAGGATGGTTTTTTTTAATTTTACATTTTCTACCAATTCCGGAATTCTTCGGCGTTGAATTTGTGCTGTTCAATTTCCCGGCCGATCATTTTTATCCTTTCGCCTATAATAAAAGGGATTGGTGGCGACGCTGGCCTCATGATTTCCCATTCTTGTCCTTTGCAGTCTTTGATAATAATTCTCTCCGGCCTTTCTTTTTCTATGCGCATAATTTCCCCGCCAAGCAACCCTTCTTTCGGCTGGCACCAGATTTTCCGTTTGTTAATATTAATCATTCCATAAAAAGGAATTCTGGCATCTAGCGCGTGATCTATTTTTTTGCCGACGCCGGAATAAAAAAACAGTCCACCCAGTAACAAGCTGGTCAGAATGCTGATGGATACGATCAAATAGACACTGTGGTGATACCAGCCTTTGATGTGCACGAAATCATAGTAGGCGATCCAGGCGAAAAAAATAAGACAGACAATCCAGAGATATGGCAAAGATAATAAGATATATTGGCCGAAAGTTTTGTGCAGGCGCAGATAGATGTCCCAATCATGGTTGGTCAAAACGTCCAGAATAACTGCAAAAGAAAGAGCGCCAACAAAAATCGCCGCTACAAATAAAATCCAAAAGGTTAAATTTCTAGCTGCAAAAAACCAACGCGGCTTGGGGTGAATATTTTTTTCCTTGATGTCTTTAATTATCTTGTCGCTGATTTCTGTCATAAAGAATATTGAAAAAATTAAATTATCTATTTAAATTTATATTTCAGCCTTTTTTAATTTTTTGCTTCGCTTCAACTTTTTCCTTGAACTGTTTTTTGGCGCGATTGATGAGCGTGGCCACTGTGCCCATCGGTTTTTCCAAAATATCTGAAATTTCCTTGTAGTCTTTTTCTTCCAAAAATTTCAAGACCAGTACTTCGCGATATTTTTCATCCAAATTATCTATGATGTCCCTGACCCTGGCGGCATCATGCCTTTTTTCCATACTTTTAGCAATATCCTCTTCGCTGGCTAAAATATTTAAAAGTTGCGAGTCGCCTTCATAGGTCATAGTTTTCGGCCGCGCGGTAACTTTTCTAAAATGACTAACAACTTTATTGTGGGCAATGCGATAGATCCAGGAAGAAAATTTCAGGTCCTGATCAAAATCATTCAGGTTTTTGTATGCACTTAAAAAAACATCTTGCAAAATGTCTTCCGCGTCTTCTTTTGTTCCTGCAAGAATACGCATAATGTACCGCAAAAGTTTTTCCTCATAACGCTCAACGATCAGCGCATAGGCATCAGGATTTTTCAGCGTTTTGGCCACCAGCTCTTCATCTGTCGTTTTTTCGGTAACCTTATTAAGTTCTTTGTTTTTTTTATTCTTCATCAATCCTTTCAGGCATTTTGCATAATTATATACGCCTAGCCCGGCAAAATCGTTTCAGTTTTATAAATTATGCGAATCTGCCTTTAAAAATTAGGCCCTGGCGCTATTTCTTAGCGTATAATCCTTGGGAGCAGCGGAGAGATGCGCGCCACCACCTCGTAGTTTATAGTACCCAAACGTTCGGCGATTTCTTCTGCTGTGATTTCTGCCTTTCTCTGCCGGCCTAAAAGCACAACCTCTTCTTCATTTTTTATATTTTTAAGATGCGAAACATCAACAACAAACATATTCATAGCCACCCTTCCCAAGATTTTGCAGCGTTTTCCTTGAATCAAAACTCCGCCTGAATTTGAAAGTCCACGATCAAAACCGTCGCTATAGCCCTGGGGCGTAACCGCCACTTTCATAGGCCTTTTGGTAACATAGGTCAAACCATAGCCGATTGGATGATTTTTTGGCAAATTTTTTATTTGCGCCACATGAGTGATCCAGCGCAGAACCGGTTTTAATCTGAATTTTTTCGTTTCCAGTTTTTTGCGCAAATCTTCCGACGGCCACAAACCATAGAGACTTATGCCTGTCCTTGCCAAAGATGATTTTCCCTTTTTATTTTCATACGCCATGATGCCCGAGCTGGCAGAAATGTGGGTTTTTATTTTTGTATATCCGTTTTTTAAAAATATTTGGTAAGCTTGATCAAACAAATTCAATTGTTTTTGCGCATGCGAAAAATCCGTCGTGTCTTCAATGTTGGCAAAATGAGAATAGGTTCCGTCAACAATTATGTTCTGGCATTTCTTGAGAACATTGATTAATTTTTGCAAATTTTTTACCAGCACTCCTTGCCGTCCCAAGGCCGCGTCTATTTTGATATGCACGATCGCTTTTTTGCCTAACTTCTTGGCCGCCGCATTTATGTTTTTGATTTGTTTTTCGTCGTAAGCGCAAAGTATTCCTCCAAGTTTGATCGCTTCTGCCATTTCGCTTTTCCCGACATAGCCAAAAACGAATGTCGGCTTTTTGGAAACTTTTCTCAATTCTTTCAGTTCTTGAAAATCATCGACTTGAAAATAATCTGTTTCTTTTTCCAAAATTTTAGCCACGACATTTTGTCCGTGCCCATAAGCATCGGCTTTGATGACAGAAACAATTTTCACACCCGGCCGCAGCAAAGATTTCATCATCCGAAAATTGTGAACTAGATTTTTTTGAGAAATTTCGATATAAGATAACATATACAAATAATTTAAAATTAAAAAATCATTTTGTTGGTGCTGCGTAAAATTTGCCGAAGGTAAATCACGCAGCTACCCCGTGATAAATTTTCGTTTAGAAAATTTATTTTACGGGGTGGACCTAGGCGGAATCGAACCGCCGTTCGTGCAATGCGCCCCGCACTAAAATTTTTAATTGTGGAGATACCGGGAGTCGAACCCGAGACTGAACAATGCGAATGTCCTGTTATACCGCTTAACTATATCCCCAAAATTTAGTACGGGGTAAAAATGCGATGTGCTACCACTATACCATACGTCCGTTTTTGGTGCGGGGTGAAAATGCCCTGTTATACTTCTTCCTGTCACTTATGGTGTCCTTTGGAGGACTTTCACCCCATCACCAATAGTACCCTTGTTAGGAATTGAACCTAAATTTTGAGTTCCGGAAACTCATGTTCTATCCATTGAACTACAAGGGCCTCATTGGTGACGAGACGTGCCTGCGACTTCCCCGATAGCAATCGGGGCGCTCTAATCCACTGAGCTATAAGGACAAATTAATTCGTTGCTTGCCCTGTAGCCAAATGCAAAGCATTTGTGCTTCAGGGAACTATGAGGGCAGATTTTTTCTTAATATATTAATATAAGCATAATACTTGCAATTTCTCAACTTTTTAATATTGACTTCTGATATTTTTTCCTGTATTGTATATATTAGTTTTTAATCGGGGTGTGGTGTCAACGGCTAGCACGAGTGGTTTGGGACCATTTAGACAGGGTTCGAATCCCTGCACCCCGACATAAAAAATAATCCCCTAATAAAGGGATATTTTTAAGTTTTTATTTCTACAAAGTTTCTTATTGAAGAATGCAACTATTGTTAACCGTTATACAATAATTTTTAAAATCTGTAATCTAAAGTAAGTCCTTCTTCTCGTAATAATTCTATTACTGAATTGTTGTTTTGAAGGTCTATGGCTTTCAAAACAGTTTCCATTTTATTTTCGTCAACGGGAGTGGTTCTATTATCATAGTCAACAAAAACTATATAGCGTCCATTTTGTGATAAATCAACTGCATTAAAATCAAGCCACAATCCACTACTATCTTTGGTGGTATCCGTGTATATTAAATCAATCTTTCCTGTATCCAAGTTGAGCGTGAAGATTTGCTTTCCAGTTTCTAAAACCAAAGTTTTTTCATCTGCTGACCAAGCAACTGAACTAACTCTACTGTCGCCACCATTGTTCATTGTGGAAATATCAAATTTTTTAAGTGGAGCAGATAAATTTGTGCTGTCATAAAGTAGCAAATCCCACTTATTACCAGAATTATTATTATTCCAATTTTCATTAACCATAATAAATTTTGCAAATGACGGGCTGAAAGCACCAGCAGGGATTTCCGCTCTTTTTTCCTTATCATTCAGGGAATTATATCCTGTTGTTTGTTGAAGAGCTTTTTTATTTATATCAAAGATATACACTGGCGAGGCGTTGCCTACACCTTCACCAGTCAAATGACCATACAAAAGATTTTTTGTGGTGTCCCAGCCATACCACCAAATACTTGAATACCCATACCAATTACCACCAAATCCAGTTGCATTATAAGCGGAAGCAAGTATGTCTGTTGATGAACATTTTTTTGTTGCTGTCTCGCAAATAAATTCCTCTGCTTTTAAAATTGGAAGAGAGCCATCAAATTCACTTGGCGTTTTAGTTTCATCATAAGTAATAGAAACGATTATAGCGTTATTCTCATCTTTTGATAAGAGATTTGTTCTGTTGGATATACTGATCTGATTATTTTTGATTTCTTTTGGCAGTCCCGAAAATTCAGCAAGATTACCAAATGGGTTATTGTATGGTTTCAATTCTTTTGTTGCCAAATTTATTTCATAAATTTCATTATTTCTATCAACTAAAATCGTGTCTTGTACCTGTGATTGTGTTGAAATTGTTGAAGTTGTTGCTGGTTTTTGTGTTATGTTTTGTTGGATAGGCATTTGCGATTTTTTTGCAAATAGCCAACCGATAACTCCTGCCGTAATTGCTACAATTATAATAATGACTGTAATCACAACAATATTCCCTTTTTTGTTTTTCATTGTTTTAAAATTAGCTTTTTACACCAAAATTATATCATATTTTACTGCTGATTTAAATCTGGTATATAAATATACTCATTTTTCTCTTAAAACACAATTCTAACACTGTCTACGATTGTTGACAATCAAAGCAAAAACACACTTTTTCTCAGTGTGTTTTTGTTATATTATCCTAAATAAAATATTTTATTTCTCAAGAATCAAACTCTTAATTTCCTCTCCGCCCAAGTGTTGGTTGATTTTTTGAACAACCATTTGGTCGTTCTGCTGTATTTCATTTTTCCAATTTGCAGCAGCTATTTTGATAGAAATTTTTCCGTCCCGAAAAAAAACCGGCACAATATTGGCCGCGCCTTGTTTGCCATATTCTTCCTTAATGACTTGCCTGAAAACATAAAAAACAGTTTCGGGATCTATATTTTTTTTGGCTAATTTTCTTTTATGCAATAAGCTTCCGATTTTTTTCATAAAACTTTTATAGAAAACTGTTTTTATCAAAGACTGTTATTTTTCAAGAAGCTCTTGTTTGAGAATTCATATTTTCCCTGAAATTTTTTGTTTCCCATGGTTGACCACGAAAAATTTCAGCTGGAAAATATAGAGTTCGAGTTAGCTTCGCAGAAAAATAACAGCCTTTAATAAATCTCTCCTAGTTTTTTATCGGCATTATTATGTAGGTATAAGCCGCAATTTCTTCGTTTTTCTCGCCTTCAGCCATGCGCAAAACCGCTGCCGAAGAACCGCTGTTCATAAGCAAGAGAAATTTCGGAGTTGAAATTGCTTGAATCCCATCAGCCATATAGCGCGGATTGAAAACTGCTTCCTGAGCCGGACCGCTAATTTCTGCCTTAAGAACCGTGCTGTTTTCTCCAACATCCTCAGTTTTCGATTGAACCGTAACATTGTTTTTTCCATCGTCGACAGTAAACTTAACTTCTCCGGATTTGCTGCTGGCAAATACACCAGAAATCTTAACCGCTCGAAGAGCATTGTCTTTTTCCAAAACCACCTTAGTTGCAAACTGCTTGGGGATAATCTGGCTATATTCCGGATATTTGCCGTTAATAAGCCTTGAAACAATCCTCACGTTGTCCACTTGGAAAAATATTTGACTTTCTTCTATTCCCACTTTGATTTCTTGCGTATTATTATCAATAACCCGCAAAACTTCCATAACGGCGTTTAGGGGTATGATGATTGAATTTTTCTTTTCCAAGAGGAGACTCAGATTTGTTTCATTTTCTATTTTTAGGCTTATTACAGCCTCAGAAAGGCGAAAACTGTCAGTGGCTGCCAATCTGACTTCATTTTTTTGCAAAACCATATTAATTCCGGAAAGCTCAGGCCTGGTGGAATCCGGTGAAACACAAACTGCCAGTCTTGGAATGGCTTCTTTTATCTCTTGGGCCGGCAAAGAAAAAAGGAAATCTCCTTCCATTTCTGGAATTATTGGAAAATCTTGAGCCGAAACTCCTTTTATTTGAGCCTTAGATGAGCCACTTTCAATATGCAGTGTCTGATCAACGACAGAAAGAGACACAGTGCCCTCTGCAGGCAAATTGTTAACAAAACTGCTCAAAAGCCTGGCCGGAATGGTTATTTCACCTTCTTTTTCAATTTTAGCTCCAATTTTCAGGAAAACCCCGATTTCCAGGTTGGTAGCTGAGATTTTTAGCATTCCGTGGTCGGTTTGCAGCAAAATGTTTTCCAAAATGGGCAGAGTTATTTGCTTGCCAACAACTCTTTCTGTACTGTAAATAGCTTTTCTAAAATTTTCTTGGGTACAAGTTAGTTTCATATGAATATGTTTTAAAAGGTTAGTTTTTTAATTTTAATAACATCTATAATTTGCACACTCAGCCTTAAACAGTATAGATAGCTTCTTTGAGTTTATTGACATCTTCACGCACTTTTTCATTCGTTTCTATGTCTTTGCTTATTTTTTCAAAAGCATGCAAAGCTGTGGTGTGATCCCTTCCTCCGAAATGATTGCCAATGCTTGGATAGGAAATATTAAGCTCGCTGCGCATGAGATACATGGCTAAATGACGCGCATAAGCAATTTCTTTTTTGCGTCCTTTTTCTGTCAGTTCCTTATTGGTTATACCGAAATATTGTGCTGTTGCCGCAATTATATGCTGGGGTTGTACGCCTTTTTTCTTGCCACTGGAAATTATTTCAGCCAAAGCCTGCTCCACGAATTTGAGTGTCGGCATTTTTTTATTAAACTCGCATTCGGCAATAATCCGATTCAGAGCCCCTTCCAATTCCCGGATGTTGCTTTTTACATTTTCAGCAATATAGATTATGGCTTCTTCGTCAATGGAAAAATTTCTTTCGGCTGATTTTGTTTTCAAAATAGCAATTCTCGTTTCTAAATCAGGCTTGCCGATATCTGCAATCATGCCACCTTCAAAACGCGATCTAAGCCTTTCTTCCAGAGTGGCAATCGCTTTGGGCGGACGGTCGCTGCTGATAACAATCTGCTTGTTTATCTGATAGAGAGCATTGAAAATATGAAAAAATTCATTTTGGGTTTTTTCCTTGCCCGCCAAAAATTGCACATCGTCAATAATAAGCAAATCTATGCTCTGGTAAATGGTTTTAAAATCATTGATTGTCTGGTTGCGGATTGAATTAATAAGCTCATTGGCAAAGCGTTCCGAGGTTATATATTTTACTTTCCTAGCTGGATCATGTTTCAGCACTTCATTGCCTATGGATTGAAGCAAGTGTGTTTTTCCTAATCCAACACCGCCGTAAATAAACAGCGGGTTGTATGTTTTGCCTAAATTTTGGGAAACAGCATAACAGGCTGCACGTGCCAACTCATTGTTCTCGCCGATGATAAAATTTTCAAAAGTGTAGCGCTGGTTTATGTTGTTTTCAAAGTTTTCCTGCGCTTGCTGCGGAACAAGCGGCTGAAAAACAACTCCTTGGGCGATTTCCTTGTTTTTTTCTGGAGATACTGAAACGACTGAATCAAGCTTTTTGGATATGTCGGAAGACGGAGATTGGTCTAAGCTATAAATCATACAGCTGATTTCCCTGACCTCGTTTTGAAAATTTCGAAGAGCCTTGAAAATGTAGCTGTTGTATTTATTTTCCAGCCATTCCTTAGCAAAACCGTTTGGCACGCCAATAACTACTTTTCCATTTTCATTGGAAATTATAGTGGTATTTTTAAACCAAGTGCTGAAATTAGCTTTTGAAATTGACAGTTCTATTTCTCCCAAAACTGCCTGCCAAAGTTCCGCATTATTCATTCCTGTTAAAAAATTCAAATAATTCTAATCCTATTGAATCATTTAGAATTTTAATATTAAACAAAAAATATCCTGGCTTACGTCGATATTTTTTGTTTTTTATTTTTTAATTTTATCTCCCAAACACCGCTGGTCTTTTTGTATGGAAAATTATAGCACGTCAAGGCCGACTTTGCTACAAAATAATGACTCTTGCTGTTAATAAGCTGTTAATAAGTGGATAAGTGCCTATTGCCTTTTAAATAAAGTCTTTTTAAATGCCGTACTTTTTGAATATATCTATAGGATATCCTTGGTTTGGATATTTTGTCAATCCTTTTGCAATAACGACCTTTGTACAAAAGCTCTTTTTCGATGTTAATTTTTTTTGGTTAAAAATGACTTTATTAAGCTTTTTTTCGGTCAAAATCAGGTTGACTTTTTGGCATATGCTGTTAAAATTAACTATAGCTAATAAATTAACATTTATCATATGAAACGCACATATCAACCAAAAAAGGGCCGTCGCAAAAGCCGTCATGGATTTTTAAAGCGCATGAGCACTAAAACTGGAGCAGCCGTGCTCAAAAAAAGAAGAAGAATTGGACGCAAAAAACTAACTGTTTAGTTTTTACTTTAATAAGTTATGTTGGCTCAAAAAAACAGACTGACCAGGCGCGAAGATTTCTTAAGGGTTTGCACTAAAGGAAACTTTTTATCTTTGAATGGACTTGCCTTAAGATATTTTCCTTCTCTAGACTCAAAAACTCAGATTGGTTTTTCTGTCGGGCTGAAATTTTCCAAAAAAGCTGTTGAAAGAAATCGATTGAAAAGATTATTAAGAAACGCAGTTCGAATACATATTGAGTCCCTGAAGCCCGGATTTGATATTGTTGTTATTGGAAACGCTGTTCCGAAAAAATACGATCTTAAGACCATTGCTGATGTTTTAGAAAATCTTTTTAAGAAAGCTAAATTAATAAAATAATTTTCTCCAAAGATTAATGGGGACAAACAAAAATGTTGGATTTTTTTCACGTTACTATTTATCAGCCTCTTTATAATATCCTGGTTTTCCTTTATAATGTGGTGCCGGGAAAAGATTTTGGTGTTTCAATCATATTATTGACTATTTTTCTAAGAATAGCGCTTATTCCGATATACAAAAAGCAGCTTGAATCGCAGAAAAAAATTCAGGAATTGCAGCCGAAAATAAAAGAATTGCAAGAAAAAGTCAAAGACAAAGAGCAGCAAACCCGCCAGATGATGGAACTTTACAAAGAACACAAAACCAATCCCTTTTCCGGCTGTTTTCCTCTGGTTGTTCAAATGGTTATTTTAATTACTATTTATCAGGTTCTCCTAAAAATTTCCGGCAATGGCGGCAGCCTCAATATAGACGCTTCGGAGCTGTATTCTTTTGTTGCTAACCCGGGAACAATCAATCCTTATTTTCTTTCTGTTGTTGATTTAACCAAACCAAACATGTTTATTGCCGTTTTAGCTGCGATTGCACAGTATTTTCAAACAAAAATGATGATGAAAAACCAGCCGCAGCCTGAGAAAAAAAATGATAATGGAAAGCCTGATCTCACGCAAATGATGAGCAAACAGATGATGTATCTTGGACCACTTATGCTTTTGATTTTCGGATTCAAGCTTCAAGCCGGATTGCCCCTCTACTGGCTAGCGGGAACAATTTTTATGATTTTTCAACAACTACACCTTGAAAAAAAATCTAAAAACTAATTTCGTAAATTTACAAATACTATGGATGAAAAATCAAAAGAAATCATTAAAAACACAATTGAACAATTGCTTGAAAAAATGGGTTTTTCTGGTCAAGTTGCCCTGGCTGATTCTGGCAATGATGAAGAAAGCGTTAGCTGTAATATTGCCACCGAAACTGATTCTAATTTCCTGATCGGACAATTTGGAGCCAATCTTCAGGCTATTCAGCATTTGGCTCGCCTGATTATCAGGAAAAAATTATCAAACAAGGTTCGTTTTACTTTGGACGTAAATTTTTATCGCCAGCAAAAAAATCAATCCAATATAGAACAAGCTCACGCCGCGGCTAATGAAGCCATTTCTCAGCATCGCGCGGTTTTTATGAAGCCGATGTCTACCTATGAACGTCGCATTGTTCATTTGGAGCTTTCCAAAAATCCTAATGTTTCAACCGAAAGCGTTGGTGATGGAGAAGAGAGAAAAATCGTAGTCAAACCATCTGATATAATAGATTAAAATAACCAAGAAACAAGATACGATTTCCAAACAAATTATTATGACCAATTTTCAAAATTCCAAACGCTTGGTCATTGATTATTTGAATTTGTGATTTGTTTGTTTCTTGTTATTTGGTTATTGGTTATTATAATTCTATGGCTATCGCTCGTAAAATTGCTTACAATGTCGTCTTCAACGCAACAGCAAAAATCATTTCGACTGTTCTAGCTTTAGTTGCAATCGGTTTTATTACTCGCTATCTTGGCACAAGCGGTTTTGGTGATTATTCAACTGTTCTGGCTTTTTTCTCTTTTTTCGGTTCCTTTGCTGATCTAGGCCTCTATTCAATAACCACCCGTGAAATTTCACGCCCTGATGCAGATGAAAAAAGCATTCTTAATAATGCTTTTACCTTAAGATTGTTTTCCTCAGTCATTGTTTTTATTTTGACTCCTGTTTTAATTTTTTTTCTTCCTTATTCAAGTCATGTAAAAATGGGCATCTTGATCGCGGCCGCTTCTTTTGTTTTTTCTTCAACTTATAACGTGCTTAATGGTGTTTTCCAAAAAAATCTAGCCATGGATCGGGTGGCTTTGGCTGAAGTTTTAGGCAAAGTTCTTCAGGTATCCATAATAATTTTAGCAGTCAAAAATAATTGGGGATTTACGGCCATTATCCTTTCGGTCCTTGCTGCCATGATTTTCAATTTTTCTACTGTTCTTTTTTTCTTGAGAAAATATGCGCGCCTAAAATTGCAGTTTGATTTTGTCTATTGGAAAAAGTTCCTTAAAGAATCTTTGCCGCTGGGAATTTCGGCTGTTGTTATTTTCATTTATTTTAAAATCGATACTATTCTGCTTTCAGTTATGAAAACAAACACAGAAGTTGGCATATACAATGCCGCTTATAAGGTAATTGAAAATGTTTCTTTTTTTCCAGCTATGATAGTCGGCTTGGTTTTCCCTATTTTTTCCCGCTATATATTTTCTGATAAAAAAGAGTTCTCCCGAATTGCTGATGAAACCACTAAGGTTTTTCTGATTTTGATCGTACCCATAGTAATCGGAACGCTTTTTCTTTCAAAAAACATCATTAATTTGATTGGCGGCGAAGCTTTTCTTCAATCAGCCAATACATTGCGCATTCTTATTTTTTCCTTGGCTTTTATCTTTTTTGGAAACTTGTTCAACAGCCTTCTGATTGCCGGCAATCATCAAAAAAAATTATTGCTGGCAGCCGTTGTTTGCGCAATTTTCAATGTTACTGCCAACCTTATTTTTATCCCTATTTTTTCTTATAACGGTTCTGCAGTTGTCTCTACTTTAACAGAATTTTTTGTCATGGTGACTGGCTTTGCATTAACAGCAAAATATATTAACTATATCCCTTCTTTCAAGTCTCTTTGGCGCATTTTAATTGCAGGAGGCGCAATGGCTATTTTTCTGTATTTGTTTAAAAACACAGGCTTTTTGTTTTGTGTTTTCTTCGGCTCCTTGATTTATGCTTTTTTTCTTTGGCTTACCCGCACAATTACAATTAAAGAATTATCCAGTATTTTTTGGGCTGAATAAAAATTTTATTTACTCTAGATTTCTTTTTTTGATATGGAAAATTATACCCAACAACCCTCTCTTTTCGTTATAGTGCTTAATTTTAACGGCAAGGATACTTTGAATAATTGCCTGGCTTCTTTATATCAATCCGACTATCCAAATATGGAGATAGTCGTAGTAGACAATAATTCTGAAGACGGCTCTTTTGAACAAGCCAAGAGCTTTTTTTCTCGCGCTCATTTTATAAAAAACCCGACTAATCTTGGTTTTGCCAAAGGCAATAATGTTGGAATCCGTTTTGCTCTTGAGAAATTTGCTGAATATGTTCTTATTTTAAACAATGACACTGTTATTGAAAAAACCACACTGTCTTTTCTCATACAAACAATGAAAAGAAATCCTGGCATCGGAATTGCCAGTCCTCTGATTTTTTCAATTAATGACAAAGTTTGGTTTGCTGGAGGAAAACTAAGCTGGCTGCGCATGAAGGCATTGCATTTACAGAACATGCTTTCGGCTTCGCCGTATGCAACAGAATATATAAGCGGCTGTTCCATGCTGGTCAGAAAAGATGTTTTTAAAAAAATAGGCCTATTTGATGAAAGGTTTTTTCTTTATTATGAAGATGCGGATTTCTCTCTGCGCGCTAAAAAAGCCGGATTCGACCTTTGCATTGTGCCAGAAGCCAAGCTTCAGCACCTGGAACAAAGCACTATGGTTAACCATAAAAAGTTTTACTGGCTTGTTTTTTCCGGTCTTCTGTTTTTCTACCTGCATTCCGGCTTTCTGAAAAAAATGTGGTTTTTTTTCTATTTACAGCTGCGAAAAACAAAAAACCGCTTTGATCTTTTTTTCAAAAAAAATGACGCTGCTTTTTTAGTCCGAAAAGCTTATGTTGATTTTAAAAAAATCAATTCTGATTTATGAAAACATCTTTATCTTTTATTGTTGTCAATTATCAAAGTCGTGATTTTTTAGAACGCTGTCTTGCTTCCATATATAAACAATCTTTTGCTTGCTCCTATGAAATCATAATCGTCAACAACGACAACTATCCTTTGGATGGTTTTTTAGACAAGCCTTTTATAAAAATCATCAATAATAACAAAAATGTTGGCTTCGGCCGAGCTTGTAATTTAGGCGCCAGATCAAGCCAAAATGAATTTCTTTTCTTTCTGAATCCAGATGCGGAAATACTTTCTGCCAAAATAGACACTATGTTGAATTTTTTGAAAAAAAATGAAAAAGCGGGGCTTCTTGCACCAAAAATGCTTTCGGCTCACGATACGATTGAGCCCTGGAGTGCCGGCCGTGAAATAACGCCTTTGAGCATTATTTTAAATAATGTTTTCAAAAAAAATGGACAGCTTTCCATGGATCCTAACACGTTGTTTGAATTCGACTGGGTGAGCGGCGGATGTTTTATTATTTCAAAAAAATTTTTTCTGACTTGTGGTGGTTTTGATGAAAAATTCTTTTTATATTTTGAAGATGTTGATTTATGCAAAAAAATTCGGTCTTTGGGCAAAAAAGTGTTCATTTTTCCACAATTCAACATTTTGCATCTTGGTGGAAAAAGTTTTTTAAACACGCAAGAACAAAAAGGCTATTATTACCAATCCCAGGATTATTATCTTAAAAAACATTTTGGAAATTTTTGGTCTTTTGTTATTAGATTTTTAAGAAAAATTTTTATTTAACTAAAACTGCATGTTTTACAAATTTTTTCTGATTTTTTGCTTTTTATTGCCTTTTCAATTCGCCCTCAATCCGTTTCTCGGAGTCGATTTGGCTATTGTCCGAATTATAATTCCTCTGTTTTTCATAATTGGGTTGTTTTTAATTTCTAAAAAAAACTCCTTTTCTTTTCTAAAAAACAAAATGGCTTATTGCCTTTTGGCCTTTCTTTTTTTGGCTGTTGCTTCCCTCGCCTTTTCTGATAATCTATCCTGGTCTGTCAGAAAATTGTCTTTTTTTCTGTCTATTTTCCCTATATATTTCGTAGCGGCTTATTTTTTTAAAAAACAGGAAAGGTGGCGCAAAATACTTGTTATGCTGGTAGCTGGCGCAGCTTTATTGGCTTTTCTAGCTATAATTCAGTTTATTTTGCAGTTTATTTTCGGCATTGATTCTGTCTACGATTTCTTGGCTAAAAATATTGCTCCTTTTTTTCTGGGCAACTCTTTTTCTCAAGCTGTGTTAACCTATCCTAGCTGGCTGGTCAATAGCGAAGGAACAACTTACATGCGCGCCGTGGCTAATTTTCCTGATCCGCACATGCTTTCTTATTACTTCGGATTATTGATCCCTTGGTCTTTGGCGCTTTGGTCAACATCTCAAAACCATAAAAAAGTTTTTTTAATTTTTTCTTTTTTGCTGATTATCGCCGACATCATGACTTTTACTCGCGGCAGTTATGTGGCCATTATAGCTTCTTCTTTAATAATTCTGCCCATTGTTTCCAAAGAAACCGCTAAAAAACTTCTTTTTGGCATAATTATATTTATTTTTCTTTTGATAACAATGCCGCATGGACCGGTAACGGGCAGATTCGTTTCTAGTTTTGATCCGCAGGAAGGTTCCAATCAAGGAAGGCTTCTTAACTGGAAACAAGCGGCTGAAATTATCACTTCTCATCCATTAGGTGTTGGAATTGGCATGTATTCTTTGACTATAAAGCCTGAGGCGAGTTATCGTGAACCGATTTACGCGCATAATTTATATTTAGACATCGCTGCCGAACTGGGAATCCCTGCTTTATTGATTTTTGTTTATTTTTTATTTTTAGCTTTTAGAAACTTTCGGCAAATTGCCAAAAAAAATTCTTTTTTTGTTGCCGGCATTGTCAGTTTGTCAATTTTTAGCGTTCATTCTCTGGTGGAAAATCCTTTATATTCAGTGCATATTTTGCCGCTTTTTCTTGTAATATCGGCCTTGAGCGCTGCTACAATTTATTATGAAAAAAATACTCTCTCTAAATAATTTGTTTTTGCTGACAATTTTTTGTTTGCCGCTTTATTTGATTCGGCTTAAATTTCTCGGCCTTCCAACAAACATCTTGGAATTATTGGCTGTTTTAACTATTGTTATTTGGGGGATAAAAAATAGAAAAAATATATGGAAAGAGTTTTTCCTTTTGCCAAAATTTTTATTGATTAGCGTTGGAGTTATTTTGCTTGGACTGTTGTTGTCTTTGTTTTTCAATAATCCAGGAGCAACTGGTCTTGGTATTCTTAAAGGATGGTTTGTGGTTCCTTTGATTTTTTCTTTTGCTCTTTATGCCAGTCTTGGAAAAGAAAATTTTTTGGAAAAAATCTATGCCAGCCTATTTTTCTCTTCTTTGTTAGTCAGTTTTATAGCTCTTGTTTATAAAATTATGGGAATAGTAACTTATGACAATCGGCTGAAAGCTTTCTTTGATTCCCCTAATTATTTGGCTATGTTTTTGGCTCCAGGAGTTTTTTTTGGAACTTATTTTTTAATAAAATATGCATTGCAAAAAAGAAGATACTGTTTTTTGTTTTGCCTTCTTTCTTTGTCTTGTTTATTAATCGCTCTGTACTTTACTTATTCCTATGGCGCCTGGGTTTCCGTTGTCGGATCTTTGCTGATCACAACAATAGCTATTGTTTCAAATAAAAAAATCTCTGCGTTAGCAATTATTTTTGCTATTGTTTTCTCCTTTCTTATTTTTCAGACAAATACTGAAAAATTTTCCGGAATTTTTTCTGAACGATCTTCTTTGGCTTCGCGCCTGACTATTTGGAAATCGTCTATGCTGATGGTTAAAAAAAATCCTTGGCTGGGAATTGGTCCCGGAAACTTCCAAAACAAATATTTGGAGTTTCAAAAATATTTCCCTCCTTATTTAGAATGGGCAGTACCAACGCCGCACAATATTTTTCTGGCTTTCTGGCTGCAAACAGGACTGCTTGGTCTTATTGGTTTTTTACTTTTATTATGTTTTGTATTTAAAAATATTTGGAATGTTTTAAAAAATAAAAAAACAGCGCTTTTCGTTGCGCCTGTTTTTATGTTTTTCATCTATTTTGTCCTGCACGGACTTATCGATACGCCTTTTTGGAAAAACGACCTTGCTTTTCTTTTTTGGATAAGTGTCAGTCTTTTTTGTTTTTTATTTTGCAAAGAAATAAAATCTTTGCTTTTGCTAAGGCAAGGGAAGTGCTTTTCCATTAGGACAAAAGCTTAAACCATAATCTTCGGTCGTGGCCCCTTCAATATCGTCTGCCAGAACTAAAGATATCTCCAATAAACAAGCTTGTTCTTTTGTTATATTAAGTCTTTCCATTAGCGTTTTTTCGGCTGCTTGTCTATTTGCTTCTAATACATCACTGCCTCTGTTGTATAAATAAATTAAAAACGTTCTTTTGTTGTTATAATCATAAGCTAAAATATCAAAAGCTTCGTTTTTCTCAATTACAACATCTTTTTCGTCTATTATCTCTGAGCGTGGATCTTGATAGTAGTTATTTACAATAATATCGTCTTTAGATTCTTTTGATGGCAATGACATCGTGGACTCTTTTGGAATAGATTCGCTCGGTTTATTTTTTATAAATAAAATAGCAACCAGGATCATTAAAATTATGCCTATTAAAATAACTGTTATAACAATTTTATTTTTCA
>Ga0116156_10000441_pt1 | contig 44525 bp, 39 predicted proteins | sample AD_UKC045_MetaG_FD_89891 | JGI IMG/M metagenome (GOLD analysis project Ga0116156, IMG submission 89891) | Active sludge microbial communities of municipal wastewater-treating anaerobic digesters from USA - AD_UKC045_MetaG | ecosystem: Engineered > Bioreactor > Anaerobic > Digestate | place: USA...
GCCGGAAGTCGGAAGCCGGAAGCCGGAAGCCGGAAGCCGGAAGTCGGAAGCCGGAAGTCGGAAGCCGGAAGTCGGAAGCCGGAAGTCGGAAGCCGGAAGTCGGAAGTTGAGGAACGAAGCGACGAAATTTCGACGATTTGTAGGGATGGCAAGACTCACCACTCACTACTCATAACTTATTTCACTTTTCGCCGCCAGTGTAATCTTTAATATTAATTGAATCCGGTACAAATGCCGAAGCATCTCCGCCGCAACGGATAATGTCGCGAACGATGGTTGAATTTACATGTGCATGCTCAGGTATGGTAAGAAGGAAGACCGATTCAATCTCAGATTCCAGAACTTTATTTGACTGGGCGATTGCCCGTTCAAACTCAAAATCGGCAGCAGTTCTCAGGCCCCTGAGAATATACCTTGCACCGTGCCGCCTGCAATAATCAACCGTAAGTCCTTCATAATGGTCGACCTTTACCCTCGGCTCATCCTGAAAGACTTTGGTTATCATTAATTTCCGTGTTTCAAGAGAGTAATAGCTTTGTTTGAGCGGATTAGCGCCGACTGATACTATTATCTCATCAAAAATATTCAGTCCGCGTTTGACTATTCCCTCATGGCCTATCGTAAAAGGGTCAAATGAACCCGGGAATACAGCTATCTTCTTCATCCGAAAGAAATTTTCCTGGCATTGCTGACCTTTTGCTTCAGAAGGGCCAGCTCAAGCACATCCATAATAGTGCCTACGTAATGGAATTTCAATCCTTTAATATAGATCTCCTTGATATCCTCAACATCTTTCCTGTTCTCTTCCGAGAGAATTATCTCCCTGATGTTTGCTCTTTTGGCAGCAAGGATCTTTTCTTTAATACCTCCTACAGGCAGGACTTTACCACGAAGGGTTATCTCACCTGTCATAGCTACATATTTCTTAACTTTCCTCTGGGTAAATGCCGATGCGATGGATGTTGCCATCGTTATTCCTGCAGACGGACCGTCCTTTGGTATCGCTCCCTCGGGAACATGAACATGTACATTCCATTTTTCCGAAAAGTTCTCCGGCAAATTTAGAAGTCCTGCATTTGCTTTCAGATATTCGAGGGCAAGAATGGCTGATTCCTTCATGACCTCTCCGAGATTTCCCGTCATTGTAAGCTTTCCGGAGCCGGCGCTTATGCTTGTTTCCACAAAAAGGATCTCCCCTCCTGCTGCGGTCCATGCCAGACCGGTCACAATGCCGGCCTGTTCATTACCGGTATAAAGGTCTTTTGTGTACTTCTGAGGACCCAGTATTTCCGCAAGATTTTTTTCAGCCAGTGCAGGCTGGTATTTTGTGCCGGATGCAATGTTCTTTGCTGTTACCCTGACAATCTTTGCCAGACGTTTGTCAAGTTCCCTGACACCCGATTCGCGGGTATATCTTTCGATAAGCTTTTCAAAGATATTGTTGCTGATGATCAGCTGATTGGGTTTAACACCATGATTCTCAAGCTGTCTGGGCAAAAGATGTTGTCTGGCAATCTCCAGCTTCTCCTCAACAAGATAGCCGGTTATCTCTATTGTTTCCATTCTGTCGCGCAGAGCCGGACTTACCGTACTAAGAGTATTTGCAGTTGCAATGAAGAGTACCCTCGACAGATCATACTCCATCTCGATGAAGTTATCGAAAAAAGTGCTGTTTTGCTCCGGATCGAGTACTTCAAGAAGAGCTGATGAAGGATCACCTCTGAAATCCTGACCAACCTTATCTATTTCATCAAGGATGAATACAGGATTTGAAGTACCTGCACGCTTGATGTTCTGGATTATCCTTCCAGGCATTGCACCGATATATGTTTTTCTGTGACCCCTTATTTCCGCTTCATCATGAAGTCCGCCGAGTGACATCCTGACATATTTTCTGCCAAGGGCCCTGGCAACAGATTTCCCAAGGGATGTTTTTCCGACTCCTGGAGGTCCGTAAAGGCACAGGATCGGCGATTTCAGATCACCCTTGAGCTTAAGAACGGCAAGGTGCTCAAGAATCCTTTCCTTAACGTCATCAAGTCCGAAATGATCATCATCAAGTACCTGGCGTGCATTATTAAGATCAAGATTATCAGGCGTGTATTCACCCCATGGCAGATCAAGCAGGGTTTGGATATAGTTGACCTGAACCGAATATTCTGCGGCAGCAGGATTCAGACGGCGAAGCTTATCGAGTTCCTTATCAAATATTTTCCTGACATCGGCGTTCCATTTCTTGTTATCTGCTTTCCTTAGGTATTCCTCTATTTCTTTTTCAACAGGATTCCCGCCAAGCTCATTCTGTATGGTCTTCATCTGCTGATGAAGCAGAAATTCCCTCTGCTGCTGATCAAGGTCACTTTTAACCTTAGACTGAAGCTCATTCTTCAGCTCAAGGACCTGGATCTCCTGTACAAGGAACTCAAGAAGCATAAATCCCCTGTCACGTATATTGTTTATTTCCAGAAGCTTCTGCTTGTCCTGAACCTTTATGTCAGTATTGGAACATATAAAGTTGATAAGATAAGTATTGTTCTCGATGTTCTTTATGGCAAAAGTTGCTTCGGGACTTATATTCGGATTTATCTTTATGATCTTGAGGGAAAGATCTTTGAGGGACCCGACTATCGCATCGAAGTCTTTGCTTTGTTTTTCAGGTTTTTTTTCAGGAATGGATCTGACTTTGGCTACAAAGTACGGATCGTCGGAGATCAGTTCGCTGAGTATCATTCTTTTCCTGCCCTGTATTATGGCAGTGGTCGAACCATCCGGCATTTCAAGCAGCTTGACGATCTGTCCGATGGTACCGACCTGATGAAGGTCGGCAAATCCCGGATTCTCCTGATCCGGATCCTTCTGGGCAACTGTCCCTACTATTTTATCGGTCCTGTAAGCATCTTTTATCAGCTGTATGGAACGTGGCCTGCCTATTGATATCGGAAGCACCACCCCCGGGAAAAGTACGGTATTCCTTAGCGAAAGCACCGGAATTACATCAGGTACCTCAACATTCTCAAGATCCCTGTCATCGCCATCAGATATTATGGGTATTATATCTCCCTCACCATCAAGCATGTCCGGGATGAACAGATCATTTACCGTACGTCTGAATTTCTTCTCCATTTAGTGTCTCCTGTCAAAACCTGCTACCGTAAGTGCCAAATTTACTGAATATTTTCTCAAAAAAGCCGTTTCAATCCTACGCAATGATTATGCCAAATGTTTCACAAACAGTATTCTTTTTATCACCCTGAACCTTCAGGATACTGACCGGCAAGGCACTTATCCACCTGAATCCCTGCCTGCTCCGGGCAACCAGGAACTACAAAAAAGGGGCTTCTGACAGAGCCCCTTTGCATTTCAGTTATCTGAATATTACTTTTCCTTTTTCTTATTAACGTGATCTTTATAGCGGTTCATGAACTTATCAACCCTTCCTGCCGTATCAACAAGCTTCATCTTACCGGTATAGAACGGATGAGACGTATTTGAGATCTCAAGCTTAATAAGGGGATACTCATTCCCATCTTCCCATTTAATATTTTCCCGTGAAGGAGCAGTAGATTTTGTCAGGAATGAATAACCGTTTGACATATCCTGAAATACAACAAATCTGTAATTCCCCGGATGTATTCCCTGTTTCATTGTTAAATCTGTTTATTATTTTTAATATAAATCGTCTCTGTTTAGGGAGTGCAAAATTAACTAGTAATTTTCAATTTGCCAAATGATTTTTTAAATCCCTTCCCCTTTTCCCCTCATCTCCTCATCTCCTCTTCTCCTTTTCCCCTCTCCTTCTCTTCCTGTCACCGGATATCAATTATCCCACGGTCTACCAGAATGAATACCACAGCTGTAAGGATTGAGTAGATAATAAATAACTTCAGCGGGATATATTCGGTTGGTTTAATTTTCATTTTAACCCAGACATACCCGGCAAGGAAGATCTTTGAAATACAATATACGATGAAAGTGGCGAGCGCCACGCCCACAATTCCGTAACCCCATTTTATCATAAGGAGGCTAAGGGGGATATTGAGTCCGATCTCAACAAGTGCTGCAATAAGGGTAATTCTTGTTTTCTTTCTGCCAATGACGATTGTCTGTGGGAATACAAGCCGTGGTATTATCAGGAGTGAATAAACAAGGAATACCCCGGCACTCTTATGAAACTCTGGTGCAAACAGCCGCGGATAAAGCCATCGGGTAAAAAGCATTATCACCATTGTCACCGGGAACAGAAGGTGCATAAGCCGTTTTGACTTAAGCTTCAGTTTAACCAGCGAATCTTTCATTTTAGCTCTTGTTGCAAATTCGGGGAGCATTGCATTACTGAGCCCGTTTGCAAGAAGAAGGACAAGGGGAAATTCCTTTGCACCATAGCGGAACCACGCGAACATTGCCGGATCGCGATATACCGTTGATATTATCACACCATCAATATACTGTGCCGAACCGCTTATTAGTGAAGTTATAATAAGAGGAGCTCCAAGATAAAGATGTTCCTTCATGAATTTCCATGAAAATTCCGGGGCTGTATAGCGTTTGAGGAGAACTATCAGCCATATCCATCTCACTCCCGTAATAACCAGAAGGCCATAGACCGACCAGATAATATCCTTCCCGGCAAGGATAGGTGCAATAACCAGTATAAGCTGTGCCGAGAATGTATAAAATCCGTACTGGATGATCCTGTATGATCTGTTGTTAAGCAGATAAATGTATTCAATAAGGCAGACCGGACTGCTCAGAAGAAGATAGAGCAGCAGGAGGTTCATGAATGGTATGTTTCCCGACAGGTGGAAAACCGATATACTACCCTTAACCGAATGGCCAAGAACGAAAGTCAGCAGGCTGAAAAATGTAAGAAGAAGGAAAGCATTGAATATTTCCGGAGATTTTCCCGTACCTGTATCCCCCATTTTCCTGTATGTCCTGTTACGGTGGTAAAGCGGCAGCAGTGCCTGTATAATACCAGTTACCCAGAAAAAGCTCAGCATGCCGGCGATAAAGAGGAACATTTCCCATTTTCCTATTTCCGCACTTGACAGGTGGGTCTTTGTAAATACAATACTTATAATAAGGAAGACGATAAACCTTGAAAGCTGGTAGATCTGAAGACCTGAAATATTATCGACAAATTTTATTAATTTCAGTTTCATCATTCTAAAAAACGCACAAATATAGTAATTGGAGGTTTTGGTAAGAAATTAAAAACAAAATTTTGCTAATAAAAATATTGGGGCTATTTTTGCATTCCTGAAACGGTGGATGTAGCTCAGCTGGTTAGAGTACCGGATTGTGGTTCCGAGGGTCGTGGGTTCGAATCCCATCTTCCACCCCAAAAATAAAAAGGCTGACGCGTAGCGACAGCCATATTTTTTTAATAGCGACAAAAGCTTGCTTTTGGAAGCGATTAAAAAAAATATGGCTGGCCCGGCGCCAGCCGGGACAGACTTTTTATTTTTGATGGTTCTCCCCCCCGGGGATCACCAATTGAGTTCCGCCACTTGCGGAACTCAATTGGTAATCCCAACCCTCTTTAGCCACAATTCTTACTAACGATTACTCCTCTTGCCTATTCTCCCGTTCTGAATTTCTTATACCTTATATATGCCGTAACCGAAAGCGTTACAAGCAAAATTATTGTAACATATACAAATACCGGTACCGGTACCGGATCGCCTCCTGCATAGGAATGAAGTCCCGACAGATAATAATTAACCCCGAAATATGTCATCAGGACAGATGAGAATGCAAACAAAGACAACAGGTTAAATGTATAGATATCTTTCATCCCGGGTATCATTCTTGAGTGTGTGACCAGTGTATAAACAACTATTGTGATCAGCGACCATGTTTCCTTCGGATCCCAGCCCCAGTACCTTCCCCATGATTCATTTGCCCATACGGCGCCAAGAAAGGTCCCGATAGTAAGAAAATATAATCCGAGTGTAAGCGTTTTGTAATTAATAACTGTCAGCTCATCGATTGTTCCCGAGATCCTTTCCCTGTTCTTCCCGTTAACCATTACCAGCAGTACCAATGAAAGAAGTCCGAAAGAGCTCCCAGACCCAGGAACCCGTAACTGCCGGTAACTACTGAAACATGAAGAGTGAGCCAGTATGATTTCAGCACAGGAACAAGATTAGTGATCTCAGGATCCATAAAGCTCATATGTGCCACCAGAAGGGTAAGGCCTGACAGAACTGCGGTTGAGGAAAGAGCAAAATCCGACTTCCGGCTGAAAATGAACCCGGCAAGAAGTGTTATCCATGAAATGAAAATCATAGACTCATATCCATTACTCAGAGGTGCATGACCTGCAATATACCACCTCAGCGCAATTCCTGAAGTATGAAGGATAAAACCGGCAAGAAGGATCCATCTCAGGACTTTTATAAGAGAGTATCCTCCCGGATTATTACTTATGACCTTAATTATCAGTAAGATTATCATGATAAGACCAAGGGACAGATAAAACGGGAACAGTCTTTCAAATACAGCAAGTTTGTAGTAAATTATTTCGGCTTTGACCCTTGATTGTGAAGGTAGCTGGTACTCTGTGTGTCTTTCCTGATATGATGATACTGATGAGACAACCTGACGGGCTCTTACAGTATTATCTGCCTGTACAGCCTGTGCCATTGCAGATACAATATTCTGAAGATATAATGAATCCTCCCTGTTCACAGCCCCCGTAAGAGCTTCATGCGGGGGGCCCCAGGTATGGGTACTGTCTTTAGTGGGAAACATCCTGAGGAAATCACCCCTGTAGATCATAAAAAGAATATTGACCCTTTCATCAACCTTCATTATCTCTTTATCCTTCTTATTCCTGTTCCCCGGTGATTTTGAATATGAAGAATTTACGTCAGCTGAAAGCTTATAGGACCCGCCTCCGCTCATATCTACAAGATCTGAAAAGGCAGCATATCTTCCTCTTACCCCTATCTTCCTGCGTAATTCATTATTTGTTACTTTGATTAAAGGCAGATCCTTCCAGTGGTCAAAGTCAAGAAGCAGTCCCATGAAAAACTGCATCGAGGAATATCCTTCAAATTTATTTTCACCGGTCACCTTCCTGACTATATCATTGCTCAGGGTAAAAAGAGGCTTGGTTCTGCCTCTCTGATCCTGTACAAGTATCTTTCCAAGTTCATCCGATGCATTTTTACCGGGAATGAAATGCTGGGCCGAAATATCATTAAGTCCGGGAACCATGAACATCAATAAAACTACCGGAACGGTCTTCCTGAGATATGAATTCCATAATCCCGGCTGAACTGTCCGGAATCTTGAATTTCTGATAAGTAATGAAAGGACAATAAAAAGAAAAAGAACGGCATAACCGGTATATGTGACGATCATTCCTGCCCTGTCGTGGTTAACAGAAAGGACAGTTCCCTTTTCGTCGGGATCATATGAAGACTGGTAAAACCTGTAACCTTTATATTTAAGGACATTATTCATATAAATCTCAAAAGGCATTTTTACATTTTCAGGCTCATCGATAAGGATTACGTCGCTTCTGTAACCCGAAGGGCTGTCTGATCCGGGATATCTTTCGAGGATAAAATCATTGAGTAAAAGTTTGAAAGGAAGTAAGGTTGCATTAGAACCGTATGCTATCTCGAACTCCATGTCATCCGATTTGAATGATCCCGAAACAAAGGATTCATCCGGCCCCTGTTTAAGAAGGATCATTTCGGGTTTACCATCTGCGAAAAGATGAAAAACAGGCGTTTCCGACATCATACCGGCAAATACAAGTTCATATTCCCTGCCTCCCGCCATGATCTTCTTCCTGAAGCCGGATGCTGATGATGAAGAAAGATTGTAATCTTCTGATTCTTCAGCAAGGATCTCGCCGGAACTGTTTCTGACCTGATACCTTAAGTATTTATCATCTGAAAAACATTTGTCAGAGGATTCACCTTCACGTATATGCATGATACCTTCCCATCCGAAATACCTTGTTATACCGGCTCCGGCGATCATGAGGATAAATGCAAGATGGAACAATGCGACAGGAAGCTTGTTTTTCCTGAATAATCTGTTTATTATAAGCTGACCTGTAAGATTGACAGCAAGCAGGAAAAGGACAAGTTCAAACCATCTCGTACCATATACTATCCCGTAGGCAGCTTCTGAACCATAATCGTTTTCAATGAATGTGGCAGCTGCCATCGCAAAGGCAAAAATGATGAACAAGGAACCCATAAAGACTGGTGAAAGCAGGAATTTTAATATTTTCATAATACCGGATTCTCTAAAAAAGAAAAAATTAAAACTAACAAAATTCGATCAATTCCATATGTGAAACACTGATTGATCAAATTAATTTTAATGTTTAATATTGCATTTATCATATGAACTGTGAAAAAATAAACAGAGATTTTTGTAGATTGCATGCCGTAATTATACTTAACAGTTGTATCATGAAAAAGACCGGTTACATTTCAATTTGCATAATTACCATCGGATTTTTATTTGCGTCCTGTGAAGGGCCGGCGGGGCCTTCCGGTGCAGATGGGACCGATGGTATTGACGGCAAAGACGCCAACGAAACGTGCAAATTGTGCCACAACAACAATGTGGTACTGGCCAAGGCTTTTGAATACGAATATTCACTTCACTATAAAGGCGAAGCTTTTGAGGAGGGAACCAGAAATGCCTGTGCACCATGCCATTCCCATCAGGGATTCTTGGATGTAGTTACAAAGAACACTCCTGCAACAATTACTGCAAATCCTTCAGATCCTACAAAATTCATAAATAATTATGTTGCCAGTTCTTCAGTTCTCGCATTACCCGGACCAATAAACTGTTTTACCTGCCACAGTTCCTTGCATAAGGATTATGCCGCAACGGAATTCCTGCCATTAACGACTACTGCTGCTGTTCCAATGACAATGTGGGGTGGTACGAAGACAATAAACTTCACAAAGAGCGGAGGAAATCTTTGTGCCAGGTGTCATCAGCCAAGACCTATAACAGCTGCATCAGGGGCGATGATAGATTATTCCAAACTTGTTTCGGAACCAACTGCCACTTATAATATGTCATCGATAAGTTACCGGACGGGAGTACATTACGGGACACATGCAGCTATGGCATCAGGGGTAGGCGGGATCGAATTCGGTTCAGGTTATACAAATTCACAGCATGCAACAAAAGCTTCATGCGCTTCCTGTCATATGGCAACTCCTTCAGGACTGGCGGGAGGACATTCTTTCAGCCCGGCAGGGAACTATTCGGGATGTAATACCACCAATTGCCATTCAGGTATGAACGCCTCAAACACAACACTTACAGCTGCACGCACTTATGTAACCGATAAGCTTAAGGATCTTGCCGATAAGATCAATGCTCTCGGAAACGGACACGACATTCTTCAGAAAGATCCTGAAGACGGCCTCTACCATGGATATTTCGATATTTATGATTCCGGGTCAAACAGAACAGGTTACTGGAAGAATCCGTCCAACGGTACACCTGCTTTCCCGGCTCTTACAAATGCCCAGTTCGGTGCTATCCTGAATTACCAGCTGATCGTCAGGGATGCAAGTACTGGCGTACATAACTATCCTTACATCAAAACACTTCTCGATAATTCTCTTACAGCTTTCTGACAAACCTGATCGGTTTATATATGTTTCAAAAAAATGTAGGGACATTGCATGCAATGTCCCTACGTCATTTTAATGGTTGTAAAAAGGGCATTGAATGCAATGCCCTAGGATATTTCGACGAATGCGGTATTATTTTTTGAATGTACGCATGTAGTTTACGATGTTCCATATATCGTCATCAGTAAGTTTGCCTTCATATTTGGGCATCTCACCCCTTCCGACCCTGGTTTTGTAGAAATGCTCCCCGTCGGTCTGATCCTGATAATAGGAACCTGAAAAATCTCCTGCGAAATCTTTAAGGGTACGTGATTTTACACCATCTCCAAGTCCGGTCTTCCCATGGCATGAAGCACAATATTTTGTATAAAGGACCATGCCTGCCTTGTTACTTGCTTCACCTTTGGCTACAGGATTCTTCATATTCTTAAATTCATCCGGCACCGGCCATGGCTTAACCTGCTGCTGGCCAAATGCATTGATCGATATAAGCGAAATGCTCATAAACAGAACGGCAGTTGCAATAATTGATTTGTTTCTCTTCATAGTAAAAAATTTATTTTTGATTATTATTACAAATATCATGCAAATTTTTGTACTCACTCTTCTTCCGGCTCATGATAACCCGAAAGCATCCCCCTGAAAAGCGATGAAGGTTTGCGGCCGAGAGTGCATGTATATATATGTATTACGAGGAATAACGAAACCAGGAATCCCATTGTAATATGAAGGATATCGGTAAGGATCAGTCCGCTTATTCCAAAAACCCTTTTAATTGTGACTTCCGGGAACATCAGTCCGATACCTGAAATGATTATTAGCGGCAACCCTACATACATTATCAGGACATAGGTAAGTTTTTGCATAGGGTTGAACTTGCTTTCCATAGTAACCGGAAAAGGATGTTTTTCACCTTTAAACATCCCGTAAGCATAATATTTCATTTGCTTAACAAGATCCCCGAAGAAGTTCTTTCTGCTTATCCTGTAATACTTACCGTTACCTGTGACAATGTTCATTACAATAAAAAAGATATAGCTCACTGTTAATACCGAGGCGGCAATGTTATGCCACTTTACAGCACCTGCAAAATTCACTATAAATATGGAACTGTCCTTATCGGTATATTGCATGCTGATGCCTGTAATGATCAGTATTATGATCAGAAGTGCATTCAGGGCATGCCATAATCTTATCCAGACCGGATATAAGTACATTTTTATTTTATTTATTATATTTTCTTCTTATTCTGAAAAATATATGTACCAGTATAGCAAGTGTAACCATTCCGAATATCACAATACTCGCAATACCGAGATATGCATTCCGGTTTGCTCCGATCACATAGGACTCATTCAGTATTATCCCGTTAAGGAATCCGTCGCGTCGCTGTTCCATCGACTGGTATTTATACAGGGAGACCATAAGCATCGAATTCTTAGAATGACATTCATTGCATAGTTTAACAGCTTTGTCTTTCGGAAGTACCAGATGTGAGACCAGCAAGCTGTCGTTGAGCTGTGTATGACATTCAATACATCTGACACTTCTGAAATGAGCAGTCTGATCGGGGAGCCAGTTGTGTGTTTCCATCAGGTTTATCTCATCACGGTCGGAAAGAAGCTGAAACCTGCTGAAATCTGAATGGCAATTCAGACAGATGGCATTATCATAAAGAATGGTTTCCTTCAGGTTCTTACTGTTCCTTATATTAATCCTGTAAGTATGCGGATCATGACATTTCCAGCACGTAAAGCCCTCCTCCTCAAGCTTGAAATGGGTGCTTTTACGGTAATCTGCATCGATCTTTTCAAAATTGAAGCTGGAATACATATCGTCACCACCGTGACAGTCGAGACAATTATATTTCAATTCCATCCTCAGCTCCCCGGGATGAGGAAAAGTATCGTATTCTGCTGAATGACAATCGATACATGCAAAACTTTTATGATTAGATATATAAAATTCTTCCCGTTTAATAATACGCTCGGAGCACATCAGAGCTCTGACCTTGGTACCCAGCAGGTCGTTTGAATATTCATATTTCTCATGCCCGTGACATTTAAAGCATGTTTCATTGGCTTCAGCAAACGGTGAGACATAGGTTCCGGTATCTGTTTCCTGAGCATTCGGTGTGGACCAGTTTATGGCAGATGACAGTTGTACCGGCAGGCTGAAACAAATAATCACCAGTATTCTGGTATACAGGGAATTCATTCCGGTATATATTAAAATCTGACAGTAATGTTGAATCCTGCCAGATAATCTCCATTCGAAAAATCATTTGTGTTAAAGACCAGGTTGCGCTGATTTATTATCTGTGAATAGTTGGCAACAAAGAGCTGGAAACAGTGAGTTGCTGTTCCAATCTCCCAGCCGATTGAAAGATTAGGCTTTGGCTGTACATCCAGTTCCTGTTTTGTCAGTAGCTGGTCGTATTCAAATATCAGGCAGTGGTCTCTGAAGAAATTCACACGACCGCCTGCAGACAGACCGAAGTTGAAGTTCTTATACCCTTCAGTATCGCTGTATCGTGGTACTGAATTAAAGTAAATAACCGACGGTGCAATCTGAAGAGAGATCTTTTCAGTCATTTTCCGTGCAAGTATAAACTGGGTAAAATAGGATAACCTGTGTATATGCCTGTAAGAAGCCTCTGGGCCGAAGGCAGCATCCTCCCTGAGGTCGAGAACCATATTACCGTAATATGAAAGGGAAACGGGCATGCTGTTATCATCCATCTGACGAAGGATCAGATACTTCCACTGTATATCCTGAAGCTTGTAATCTTTAGTAGTCCCTGCTCCAACCATTAGCCTGTCAGTTATACCATAATTTAGTCCGAGCCTCGTATTGGCTGCTCCATAAATCCCAAAGAGATTGTCAATGTTTTCGATAAGACTGAACCTGTGATGGATTTCAAGTTCAAGCCCCCCTTTGAATGGCGACATTATTGTCTGGTTATCAATAAGCAAACCGGTCCCGAATGTAAATCTTACAGGTTTGGGTTCTGCCTTGGTCTGACTCTCTTCCTGCCCTGAAAGAGTTGCCATCACGGCTGATAATGTAAATACTAAAAAAATCTTTTTCATTTGATCCGGTATGGTTAGGTTTTAGTTCATTTATTGTTTTTTGCGCCCTGGGAGATCCAGTAGAGTATCCTGAGTTTTTCTTCCGGAAGAGTGAATGAGGCATGCCCGCTGGAGATCACCTTCGTATAAAGCTTGCTTTTATCTGCCGGAAGGGTTACATATCCGCCGGTTGTAAGTGATTCATAAGAATATGCCGAACGAAGATCCGGTTCCCGTGAACCTCCGTGACAATTTGTACATTTATTGTCAAGAAGGGGCTGAATTACCGTTTTAAAATGAACTGAATCGACCGGATCGACAGTCTCAACCCTGAATGAATATTTTTCGCATGAAGCAAGAATAATGATCCCTGCAAGAATGGTAAAAACTACAATACCGGGCTTTTTCAGGTTGTTTAAAAATTCCATTAGTAGGTATATTCGTTATTTACCACAAAGATATTAGTCAAAACAAATTAACCATAATAAACGATCTTAATTTTACCCCTGCCGGTATGCTTTTTGTCATATTCAGAACTTATAGCAATTATCCTCAATAAGCTTATCAGCAATCCTTCGACGGGCATCTTTAACATTCACACCATTGACCCTGGTAAGTATATCTGCAGCTTTTAAAAGCTGCTCAGCTTCGTCTCCCTGAACAAATGAACTGATGGCGTCGAAAGCTGATTTCCTTATACTATGTGAAGCATCATAAAGGTTCACGTCAAGAATGTCTCTGTAAACAGAAATATTGTCCCTGAGTGAATTAAGCTTCTGTATCCTGAGAGCAAGAGATTCGGAAAGATAGGTCTCCATCATCATGTTAGTAATATTTATCATGACCTCCTGTTCACTCACCAGGCTCTTTCCGAATTTTTTGACAGCAACATGGACACAAATGAGGATCAGCTTTTTGAAAGCGGATATATATCCTGATTTTTCTTCAAAATAACTTTCCCCGGGAATTCCGGTTTCAGTTATTTTATTAAGGTTTTCGTATAGTTCCGCTGCTTTACCAAACAGGTCAAAATCACCTTTCATTGCACGTTTCATAGCAGTATCGGCTACAAGAAGGCGGTTGATCTCATTGGTTCCCTCGAATATCCTGTTTATTCTCGAATCGCGGTAATTCCTTTCAACGTCCATCTCTGCCGAGTAGCCCATACCTCCGTGTATCTGTACAGCTTCATCAGCGACAAAATCAAGCATTTCGGATCCGACAACCTTAAGAATGGCTGCCTCGACAGCATAATGGCTTATTGCTTCTATAGTTGCCCGTCCGGTGTCTCCGCTGTCAGATTTCAGTCTGGTGATAAGGTCATCAATATCCCTGCTTACCCTGTATACGGCCGATTCGCATGCGAACAACCTGATAACCTGCTCAGCAAGTTTATGCTTAATAGCTCCAAATGTTGAAATGAACACACCGAACTGCTTCCTTTCGCTGGCATATTTTACTGAATCATTTATAGCTTTTTTAGCAGCGCCAAGGACATTTGCCCCAAGCTTGATCCTGCCCATATGAAGGATGCTCAGAGCTATCCTGAAGCCTTCTCCCCGTTTACCCAGGAGATTTTCAACCGGAACTTTAACATCATTATAGTATATCTGGGCTGTGGAAGAGCCTTTTATTCCCATTTTGTGTTCATCGGGACCAATGACTAATCCGGGTGAAGCGGATTCAACTATAAAAGCGCTCAGTACCCTGTCGTTGTCAATCTTGGCAAATACAACCTGAGTATCTGCAAATCCTGCATTTGTGATCCACATTTTCTGGCCGTTCAGGATATAGAATTTACCATCGTCGGATAATCTGGCATTAGTCTTCCCGGAATTTGCGTCACTACCTGCGCCCGGTTCTGTGAGGCAATATGAACCGATGAGTTCGCCTGATGCAAGGCCGGGAATGTATTTATCGCGCTGATATTTATTTCCGTAATAAAGTATAGGAAGTGTACCTATTCCGCAATGAGCCATAAAGGCGACAGAAAATGAATATCCCGCTCCCGTTGTTTCTGCAACAAGCATTTGCGTAACGAATGATTGTCCGAAACCTCCGTACTCTTCCGGTATGGAGATCCCCATCAGGCCAAGCGCACCGGCTTTCTTCAGTACTTCCTTCATCAGTTCCCGGTTGCCCTTCTCAAGTTCAGTCATCTTCGGATATACCTCCGTGTTGAGAAAATCCTGACATGTCTGTGCTATCATCCGCTGTTCCTCACTGAATTCCTCAGGAATGAAAATACTTTCAGGATTTGTTTCTGCCACCAGAAATTCACCACTCTTCAGGTTCTTTATGTCTTCCATTACTATATATATTTAAATTACTGTAAACCCAGGCACTGTGCAACTATCTCTGCTATATCGAGATTCTGTAATTCATCCTCCCTGTTTTTATACTTAAGACCGTCGGTTATCATTGTCATACAGAAAGGACAGGCTGTTGCAATTATCTTTGCTCCTGTACTGATAGCATCTTCAGTTCTTTCCAGGAATATCTCCTTCTCTCCTTTTTCTGCCTCCTTAAACATCTGAGCTCCACCTGCACCACAGCAAAGTGCAAAACTCCTGCTCCTCTCCATTTCCGTAAACTCAACCGGCAGACTTTTCAGAATCTTCCGGGGTTCATCATAAATACCGTTTGCCCTGCCCAGGTAACACGGATCATGATAGGTGAGAGAAAGGTTTTTAAATTCAGATGAAACAGGCTTCAGCCGGCCTTCATCAATATGTCTGAGGATAAGCTGAAGATAACTGATCACTTCAAATTTCCCGTCGAGATCAGGATATTCGTTCCTGAAAGTATTAAAACAATGCGGACAAATTGTAATTATCCTGGATACCTCATAGGAATTAAGTGTCGAAATAACCTGAAGGGCCTGCATCTGGAAAAGCATTTCATTCCCGGCCCTTCTTGCCGGATCTCCGGTACAGGTCTCCTCCTTCCCGAGAACTGCATAACTGACTTTAAGGTAATTTAAAATCCTGGTAAAAGCCCTTACAACCTTTTTATATCTGTCATCGAAAGCTCCAGCACAACCTACCCACAGCAGGTAATCAGGCTTTTCTCCCTTTGAATAAAGATCCGATATAACAGGCACCTCAAAATCAAGGCCTTTTGTCCAGTTTAGTCTTTCCTCGGCAGAATACTGCCATGGAGCTCCGTTATTTTCTATATTATTAAATACCGATTTCAGTTCTCCCGGCGCAGATGCTTCTTCAAGGACAAGATATCTTCTCATATCGACGATCAGGGAAGGCTGATTAATGTTCACCGGACATTCCGTTGCACAGGCATTGCAGGTAGTACATGCCCAGATCTCTTCCTCTGAAATATAATCCCTGACAAGGGACCTGTTATCGTTATAATCTCTTCCCTGCTTAACCATTTCAGGGCCTTTCTCCTTCATCCTTGCACGCAGATCCATCATTATTTTCCTGGGAGAGAGTAATTTTCCTGTAATATTGGCAGGACACACAGATGTACACCTGCCGCATTCGGTACACGACAATGAATCAAAGTAATTTTTCCATGTCACATCTTCGGCATCCTTAACGCCGAAGCGTTCAACAGGAGTATTTGCGGGAGATGCAGCAAATGCCGTATCAGGATTGAGCATAAGCTTCACCTCCCTGGTAATGTTTTCCATGTTGGGAAGTTTACCGGCCGGCTCCAGTCCTGACAGGAAAACATTTGGAACCGACATGAAAACGTGGAAATGTTTTGAATAAGGAAGATAGTTCGCAAAAAAGAATATAAGCAGAATATGTGACCACCATGATATCTCATGAATCATTCCGAATCCTTTTCCGGATATTCCTCCGGCAATGCCTGATAAAAAAGATCCGACCGGATAAACCCCTGCAACCGCTTCACCTGAAATCCTCCTTAATCCGGTATATCCGGTGTTCATCGCAATAAGTGACAACATCAGCAGGAGGATGAGTATAAGCGAGATATTTGCATCCCTGTGGGATCTTTTTTTCATTTCGATACCCTCAAATCTCCTTATATGCAAAAACAACCGGCGTATAAGAAAGATTATTATCGAGACAGCAACCAGTATGGCAAAAATATCCCCTGAGGCCATAAGGAAGTCGTGGAACGGCCCAAGGAACTTAAGGATCTTTTCAGAACCGGTAAGTCCGTCAATTACCATTTCGATACTTCCGAAGATGATAATACAGAATCCCCAGAATACAAGTGCATGAAAAAATCCTATTACCGGCCGGCGGAAGATCTTTGTCTGTCCGAATGCGACCTTCATCATGAGGCCAAACCTCCTTCCGAAGTCCTTAACCGGCCCGGCAGGCCTTGTTAGCCGGAAATAGCTGATCAGATTTCTGATCGTATAGAAGAATACTGCCAGTGTGATCAGCAGTGTTATCGCGAATATTATCTGACGGACCATGGGAATATCCTTAATTTATTTATTGAGACAGGGCATGTCTTGACCTGTATAATTGTTGAGACAAGGCATGCCTTGTCTTTGGTAATGGCCCATTTCTGACCCTGCAATTATCTTTTCTTCAGGGCATCAACCAGCTTTGGAAGAACCTTCATTGCATCGCCTACTATACCATATTGTGCAGCTTCAAAGATAGGTGCATCCTTGTCGGTGTTAATTGCGACAATATATTTTGAAGAGCTTACCCCTGCCAGATGTTGTGTTGCGCCAGAGATACCTACTGCCAGATAAAGGTTTGGAGCAATTATCTTTCCGGTCTGACCGGTATGTTCTTCATGAGGTCTCCATCCTTCATCCGAAACAGGTCTTGAACAGGCAGTCGCCCCGCCGAGTGCATCGGCAAGCTCTAAAAGCGGACCCCAGTTATCGGGAGATTTCATACCCCTTCCGCCTGAAACCACTATATCTGCATCTGTAAGAAGGATCTTTCCGGATTGTTTCTTTGTATCAAGGACTTTTGTGCTGCCTGTAATTTCTTCAGGTAATTCAATTTTTTCAATAACTGCATTGCCGGGAGTCTCAGTCAGGTGAAAAGTATTCTGGGCAAGTGTCAGTATCTTAACAGGCGATCTTATTTCAACCCTGGCAAATGCGTTACCGGAGTAGGTACGTTTATATACAACGAAAGGATCTGTTGAAAGCGGGAGTTTGCTGACCCCTGACCCTACCCCTGCCTTCAATCTTACAGACAATCTCGGAGCCAATGCTTTTCCTGTGTTATTATTTGACAGGATAACGACTTTGGAACCGGTCTTCAGTACAATTTCCGCTATAGCGTTGGAATAAGCCTGACTGTCAAGAGTGGCAAGAAGTTCATTTTCGAGAGCCAGCACCCTGCCGGCGCCATAATCTCCAAGTTTTTTCAGTTCAGAATCCTCCACCTTACCGATTGACAGAACGATGACAGAGGAATTCATCATCTTCGCTGTTTCCGAAGCAAATGAGACCAGTTCAAAAGAAAGTTTCTTGAATTTCCCGTCCCAGTTTTCTACATATACAAGAACTGACATAGATTTAATAGTTTATATTGATAAAAATCAGATCACTTTAGCTTCATTCTGCAGCAGGTCGATAAGTTGTTCCGGATGTTCCGGGTCAACGAATTTACATGCAGCACGGGGTTCAGGTTTCTCAAAAACCGTAACGGCCGTCAGTGGATCAACAGATAAAGGTTCATATAACCTGATCTGTTTCGTTCTGGCCATCATTATTCCTCTCATTGCTGCAATTCTGGGTTCTTTTGCGATCCCTTTCTGGACAACCGCGACAAATGGCGCAGGTACCTTAACAACCTCCTTCCCTCCGTCAATCTCACGGGTGAGAACCGTATCTCCGCCTTCAACTGAAATACCCGAAACCGAGGATACTGAAGGAATACCAAGAAATTCGGCCAGCATACCTCCGACAAGGGATCCGTTGTAATCGCTTGATTCAATTCCGCAAAGGATCATATCATACTGCTCTTTCTTAACAACTTCTGCTATCTGGGCAGCAACGTAATATGCATCTTTTGACTCTGCATTTACCCGAACAGCATCATCAGCCCCTATTGCAAGTGCCTTTCGTATGGTCGGTTCTGAAGAAGCAGGTCCAACATGGACAACAGTTACCGATTTTACCCCGGCTGAAGAATTGTCCTTAAGTTCAAGAGCCCTTGTAAGCGAGAGCTCATCCCATGGATTAATGACCCATTGAACACCAGCAGTGTCGATGGAAGTATTCCCTTCAGAAAACCTGATTTTAGTAGTCGTGTCGGGAACATTGCTTATACAAACCAGAATCTTCATTTTATCTTGACTGAGTTTAAGAAATCATCATAATACTGTGATACAAATTAAAACCATTACTGTCATATCCGTACCACATAACTGTTATAATAATATCAGAGGCGGCAAATATAATAATTTATGATTCACATACAAACCGCGGTTAAATGATGTTTAAAATGTATTCGATATATAATATTAAAATAACCTCCTGAATTAATGGCATATACATATATCATCATTGAAAACAGATTGTACTATTCGAAAAATAATGATCCGTCAAAATTTCTTGTAAGTTTACAGCACCATATCTGCATAATTTAAATTTTATGCTATAAATTCGACCCGCCGGAAAAATTAATCCGGATCTTTTTGTGAAAAATCTGTTTGTGAAATACGGGGCAGTAATACTCTCAATGATCTTCTGGTCATTTTCCTTCATTTGGTTTAAGGTGGCAAATGAAACGTTCCGGCCTCTTACAATTGTATTCATCCGGCTTGTTATTGCAATAATAATCCTGAATGTGTTTATTTCCCTTACCGGGAGCCATATAAAAATAAGGAAGGAAGACAGGAAGTTATTTTTACTTCTGGCGCTGTTCGAGCCATTTCTTTATTTCCTTGGAGAAAGCTTCGGATTAACATATGTCTCCGCAACAACAGGTTCGGTAATTATCTCCACAATACCTGTAATAGCAGCTTTGGGAGCCTGGTTTCTTTACAGGGAAAAACTTCGTATCATCAATTACATGGGTATTATAATATCTTTCATCGGGATACTTGTATTTATTTTTAATAAGGACGGCAGTCTGTCGTTCGATGTCAGAGGTATTATCCTGCTTTTGTTTGCTGTATTTTCAGCTGTCGGCTATAATCTTACCCTGAACCGGCTCGTTGTATCCTACGATCCTGTTTATATTGTCAATATTCAGAATATGATTGGGGCCCTTCTTTTTCTTCCCTTATTTCTTATATTTGAACTCAGGCATTTAGCCGATACTACAATTACATTCCGCAGTCTTATACCAGTTGCCGAGCTTTCCCTGTTCGCTTCCTGCGGCGCCTTCATACTTTTCGCTTATTCGGTAAGACAAATGGGAATATCCAGGGCCAATGTTTTTACTAATTGTATCCCGATATTCACAGCATTCTTTTCATTCATCGTTCTGGGAGATGAAATGACAATGCAGAATATTGCCGGGATGATAATCGTGATCGCAGGTCTCTTCATGTCGCAGATAAACGGCCGTCCGAAAAAGAGCGGAGAATCAATGATACTTACCGGAAAAACCGCATGATAACTTCCGATGACTGATATCATGTTCATTAATACTAATTTACGGATGCCTTCCGTTTACTAATTCTTGCTATATTTGATCAGCATATTAAAAGATGGGCAGAAAAAGCATATATATATTTATTTTAAGTATAATGATACTTGATTCCTCTGCTCAGACAGGCGGTGATAATGTTTATGAATTCCTTAATCTTACCCATTCCGGGCTTGTGTCGTCTCTCGGAGGGACAAACGTTTCGCTCCGCAGCGATAACCTGAACCTGTCATGGCATAATCCTGCCCTTCTGACAAAAAGTATGGATAAGTCGCTGGCACTTAACTATGTGAACTATTTCGCAGGAGTCAACTACGGCCTGGTAATGTACTCATTGTCACATCCTTCAGCAGGCAACTTTGCAGCCGGGCTTACATATCTTAATTACGGTTCTTTCACTGAAGCTGACCCTTCAGGGGTAATAACCGGCAGCTTTCATGCATCTGAATATGCCTTCTCAGTTATTTGGTCACATGAAATATATGATAACTTCTCTGCCGGAATAAATTTCAAACCTGTTCTGTCACATCTCGAAAAATATACATCATTCGGATTTGCATTTGATATCGGCGGGAACTATCATACTTCATCAGGCCTTTTTTCGGCAGGATTAGTAATAAAAAACCTTGGGGCTCAGGTCACCACATATGCCGGTGAAAAAAGGCTCAGTCCGCCTTTTGAGATCCAGGCAGGTCTGACGCAGCAGCTTGCCCACGCTCCTTTCCGCTTCTCCCTCGCCATCAGGCATCTTGAAAAATTCGACCTTACACATATGTATGATGATCCCGAAGATGGAAACAATAATTCCGGCTTCTTTGAAAATATGCTCCGGCATATGATCCTTGGCGTGGAAATGATTCCGCATAAGAACTTGTACATGAGTGCAGGTTATAATTACCAGAGAAGAAGTGAACTGAAACTTGAATCAAAGACTTCTGCAGTGGGATTTTCATGGGGGTTCGGAATCAATACTTCTATCCTGAATATAGAGTTCGGAAGAGCATCCTACCATCTTGCAGGATCATCAAATCATGTTTCGCTGATAGTTAAGACTGACAAGGTATACAGGAAACTATGGACAAAAAACTGATTATAGCCATCGACGGATATTCCTCGTGCGGCAAGAGTACATTTGCAAAAGCAATTGCGAAGGAACTGAATTATATTTATATCGACAGTGGTGCAATGTACAGGGCTGTTACTCTTTACTGTTTAAGGAGAGGTTTTATCGGTGATAAAGAGCTCAATATGCCAGGAATACTTGGTGAATTGAAGGATATTCATATAGAATTTGTGTACAACCCGGACATCAGCGAATATGAGACCTTCCTTAATTCCGAGAATGTTGAAGAACAAATAAGAGGTATGAACGTTTCTTCACATGTAAGCCGGATAAGCCAGATCCACCAGGTTCGCTCACGGATGGTCGAACTGCAAAGGCAGATAGGTGTGCTGAAAGGAATTGTGATGGATGGAAGAGATATTGGCACCGTAGTTTTTCCTGATGCCGACCTTAAAATATTTATGACAGCTTCGGTTGATATAAGGGCAAAAAGGAGATATGACGAATTGAGAGGCAAAGGCATTGATATCAATTTTGAAGAGATCAGAAATAATATAATAGCCCGGGATATTACTGATGAGAACAGGGATATCAGTCCGCTCCGCAGGGCTGATGATGCTCTGGTTCTGGACAACAGCAGAATGACTGTTGAAGATCAGATGGAATGGGTACGAAAAATAATAGAGGAAAAGTTTGATGTTAGTCGAAACTGACGATAAATCCGGTTTTTGCTTTGGTGTGCAGAATGCTGTCGGGATCGCCGAAAAAGCTCTTCTTAAAGGCGAGAAAGTTTATTCACTCGGACCAATCGTCCATAATGATATGGAGGTTAACAGGCTTGCAGGGCTTGGCCTCATTACTATAGACCGTGAAAAGTTTGGAAAGCTGAAAGATTGTAACCTGCTTATAAGAGCTCACGGGGAACCTCCATCAACTTATCTTCTTGCCGAAAAGAATAATATTACAATAATTGATGCCACATGCCCGATCGTTAAGAGACTTCAGTTAAGAATAAAAAATACATGGCTCGCTATCAGGGATCAGAAAGGACAGATAGTGATTTACGGCAAACAGGGACATGATGAAGTTGTCGGATTACTGGGCCAGACCAACAACGAAGCCATACTCATTTCAGGTCCGGAAGACCTTTCAAAAATTGATTTTTCAGGACCTGTTTCACTCTTCTCGCAAACCACGATGAGCAGGAGCAGCTATGATAATATTGCGGAGCTGATCAGAACAGGAATGAAGCGTGCAGGTATTAGCGATACGGATAATTTTCTTAAGGTTCATAATACAATTTGCGGACAGGTATCCGGAAGGGAGCCCCATCTGAGGGATTTTGCAAAAAAACATGATATAATAATCTTCGTAAGCGGAAAAGAAAGTTCAAACGGAAAGCTCCTGTATAATGTTTGTAAAATGGTCAATCCCGAAACTTACTTTGTTTCCTCACCCGGAGAGATTGAGAGATCATGGTTTGAAGGAAGAAAAACAGCCGGTATCTGCGGAGCAACTTCGACACCTAAATGGCTCATTGAAGAGATCCGTAATCTGATATCAAATTTCTGACTATTTTTGCGCTCTATTTTCATTAAATCATGACAAAATCACAAGTATATTTTACCAACCTGAGGACCAGGCCGGGACATAATCTTCTCAAAAAACTCGAAAACCTCATTATAAAAGCCGGAATAGGGAAGATTGAATTCGATAAAAAAATTGTGGCTATTAAGATCCATTTTGGAGAACCTGGTAATCTTGCATATATCCGTCCGGATTATGCAGCTCAGGTCGTTAAATTCCTGAGATCGAAGGGTGCCAGTCCCTTTCTTACGGATTGCAATACATTATATCGCGGGAGGCGGTCAAATGCTCCCGATCATCTTGAAGCAGCATTTGAACATGGGTACAATCCGCTTGTGACAGGATGCCCCGTGATAATAGCAGACGGTGTGAGAGGCGCCGAATACCATGAGGTAGAGATCAATTCCGAACTTACACCCAGTGCAAAGATCGGCTCTGCAATTGTTGATTCCGATATAATTATTTCAATGAATCACTTCAAGGGCCATGAGCTCACAGGTTTCGGAGGAGCGCTCAAGAATCTCGGGATGGGTTGTGCTTCGGTGGGTGGTAAACTTTATCTTCATTCAGGATCATCTCCCCGGATATATGAAAAGAATTGCACTGGATGTAAAATGTGTGAAAAATACTGTGCTCACGATGCAATAAAAGTAGGTAAGGACAAGATCGCGCGAATAGATTATAAGAAATGTGTCGGTTGCGGGCAATGTGTTGCCGTATGCCAGTATGATGCGGCAAGGGTTGTCTGGAAGCAATCCTCAGAAACCGCATGTAAAAGGATTTCAGAATATGCCCTGGCCGCAGTTAAGGACAAACCTTCATTTCACATCAACTTTATTATGGATGTATCTCCCGATTGTGACTGCTGGGATTTAAATGATTACCCCCTGGTTCCAGATATTGGTTTAGCAGCTTCCTTTGACCCGGTAGCTCTAGATAAAGCCTGTACCGATATGGTCAATTCGGCTCCGGCCCTTGCCGGAAGCAGCATCCGCGAAAGCGATAATAATAAAGATCTCCGGGGGGAAGATAAATTCAGGATCTCACATCCTGATACCTACTGGCAGGCCGGAATCGAACATGCAGTTAAGATAGGACTTGGCTCCCTGGATTATGAGCTGATCGATTTAAAATAATTATCAATGTCTCATTGAATTTCTGATTACCTTTGAGGCTGCATATTTTGATCTAGATGAACTCTAAAGTAAGGACGGCAACCCTTTCGATAGCTTCGAACACTTTTTTAATAATTATGAAGCTGACTGTTGGAATAATAAGCGGTTCGGTAAGTATAATATCCGAAGCCATTCACTCTGGTATGGATCTGCTGGCAGCTTTGATAGCCTTCTTCTCCGTGAGAGTGTCGGACAACCCTCCGGATACACGTCATCCTTATGGTCACGGAAAAGTTGAAAATATTTCCGGGGTCATTGAAGCCCTGCTGATTTTTATCGCTGCTGCCCTTATCATATCCGAGGCGATAAAAAAACTTTCGGGAGAACCTTTTGAACTTGAAATAATCTGGGTAGGCGCCATTGTAATGCTGATATCCGCCATTGTCAATTCTGTTGTCTCCCACAGGCTTTATAAAGTAGCCCGTGAGACAAAATCAATAGCTCTTGAAGCCGACGCACTCCATCTCAAAACAGATGTTTATACATCACTGGGAGTGGCAGCAGGCCTTGGACTGATAATGATCACAGGTATTAAATGGCTCGATCCTGTCGTGGCCATACTTGTTGCCTGCCTTATAATTTATGAATCTTACTCCCTCCTCAGGAAGGCCTTCCGGCCTCTGCTGGATACAGCATGGAATGATGATGAAATAAAAGTACTCCAGAAAAAACTTAAGCAGATGAGTGTAAATTATCATGACCTCAGGACCCGGGTGGCAGGTAATTACAGATTCATCGACATCCATGTTGAAATCCCCGAAGGTGAGTCTGTCGGCGACGCACATAAATATTGTGATATGATCGAGGATAAACTATCGGATGAATATGAGAATCTCACGGTAACAATTCATGTCGAACCTGTTTAACAGTAAAGCGGTTACGAAGATTATCTCGACCGTATCTCCCTTCTCATAAACGACATATAAGATATTACGAAACAGAGCACAGTAGCTGCGATAAGTCCTGTAAGCTGCGGCCATACAAGCAACAGGCTCTGTCCAAGCGGAAGCGGACCCGGTATAGTTCCTACTATCTGCTCCATTGTGAGCGGACCGAGACTCCTGACCGAAGGCATAAGGAGGGTAGTTGTTGCATCCGTATAAAGCTCTCCAGGAAGTATCCTCATCAGGGTCAGTATAATCTCCTGGTAACGGAATACTTGATGTGTGGTTGCCATCTCAGAAGGAGCAATAGCTTTGGCGATCAGATTTACTATAATGTTATAGAAAACCGTAAGGAACAGCCAGACTGCAATACATGCCAGAGCCGAGGTTGCAGGCTGACGGAAGGCAACAGAAAAGAGAATAGCCAGATTCAGCCAGAATGCAACATAAATAATACTCACCAGAATAAAAAACACTACCCGCCAGAATTCTTCCGGCGCGGGCGGCAGTCCTGTCATTATCATACCAAGCCCCATCACCAGAAAACCGAGAGCAAAGAGAAGCACACTGATCACAGTAAGAGCTGCAAGGAACTTTGCATTTATAAGATAATCACGATGGATCGGCTGTGACATCAGTCTGCTTAGAGTACCCCGGGTCTGCTCTGAATTAACCGTATCAAAACCCAGACTTATTCCCAGAAGCGGGCCCAGAAAACTTATAAAAACAAAAAAGGATGGAAGGGTTCCGTCAGAAATTGTATAGAGCTTTAGGAATAAAAACGTTCCCTCCGGATCATTCGGTTTAACCGCACTTCCTATATTGGTAAGTGCTGTGTACAATGAACCAAAACATGTAAGTGCGATGATGATAAGCAGTATTATGAAGCGCCAGCTGCTTACCTGATCCGATATCTCCTTATAAACGATCACCCTGAAAGGATGTACAACTTCATCATCGGTTCCAAGTTTCTTCCTTATGAGAAGATTCGAAATGAATCCTGAAAATCCTGTCTTCTTTTTACCTGTTACCGTACTAATCATGGCCTTCTCCTCCTTCAAAATAACGGTAGTAAATATCATCAAGCCCGTATTCTTTTTTGTTCAGGAAATTCAACCCTCCGCCAGCCTCAACGATCCGCCTTGAGATTACTGAGGTTGAATTACGTAAAGATTCGATCATGAACCTTCCGTTCTTATTCTCGACCTTTGTGATCCCTTCAATATCTTTCAAAAGTTCTCTCATATTTTCTTCGGAAAACTGCCCTGATATATTCCCGGGAATACTGTCAAGGCCGACTTCTATTATATATGGGCTGCCGGCAAAAAGGTTCCCCGACAAAGTTCCGATATTTCCTTCAGCGATAAGCCTGCCTTTTACAAATATCCCCACACGGTCGCATACCTGTTGTACCTGGTGAAGGTGATGCGAACAGAATAATACCGTGATACCCTGTTCCCGGCTAAGAGATACGATAAGGTCCATAAACTCCCTTACACCCGAGGGATCGATGCCAAGAGTAGGTTCGTCGAGAATGATTATCTCGGGATCTTTTATCAGTACGTCTGCAAGACCCAGTCGTTGCAGCATACCACGGGAATATTTTATTGTCTTTTTATTTGAATTCTCCGACATGCCGACCTTTTCAAGGAGCTCTGTGGCTTTTTCGGTAGCCGCTCTTCCTGACAGGTTATTCAGCCGGCCAGTAAAAACAAGATTCTGGAGGCCTGTCAGATCATCATAGAATCCGACATTCTCAGGCAGGTACCCTACCCTTCTTTTAACCTCGACAGGATGGGTTGTTGAGTCAATACCGCAAACTCTGACGGTTCCCGAAGTCGGATCAGTAAGCCCCAGCATCATCAGTATGGTGGTTGTCTTTCCGGCGCCGTTCGGACCCAGAAGGCCAAAGATCTCTCCTCTGCCTATCTTCAGGTTAAGATGATCGACAGCCGTAAACGATCCGTACTGCTTTGTAAGATCAGTACGTTCAATGATATTCTCAGCCACGTTTACCTCCTTCCGTATTTCCGGAACAGATAATATACGCTTCCAAGAGCAGCAAGAATTATAAATATTCCGATCCAGCCAAGAAGCATCGGTGTTTTGACGGATATCCTGAATGTTGCCTTGGCGGCCACTTCAGGTGTCTTTGCCTCAAGATTAGTCACATAATCGCCGGCAATAGCCTTCCTGTCAGCTTTTATCGTTGCAAAAACAGTGGCATTGTTCCCTGCTTCAATCCTGTCGATCTTTTTAGGATCAAATACAACATCCCAGTTTACAGGCGCCGAGTAGGTCAGTTCCACATCCGACAGACCGGATGATCCGGTATTTCTTACCATAAGCTCAATCCTTCTCTCGTCTCCGGCAGTAATATCGGTGCTTAACAAACCTGTCGGTGTGGTGAGCTCCATATTGAACGATCCGGTTATCACAACCTCGAGGTTCAGCGATGCAGATGTTGCATTGGTCCCGGCAACAACCGGTATCTGGTATGTCCCGGCCTGTATGTTTACAGGAGGTTTAATCTCAATTGTGACATTAACAGTCCCGGCCGGCTCTATCTCCACAGAGGTGGCCTGGTTATAATTCGGTTTGAAGATAACATTCCATCCCCTCGGGGCATTGGTCCTGAATGCATATAGTTGCTTTTCTGCAGTCCTGTTCCGCAATTCCGCGGTAAATGTAAAAGTCGATGCAGAATGACCCTGCATATTCGACTGCTTTGTGGTGAATTCGGTCTCGAAAGTACCCTGCTCCGACACTACAACAACCAGAGGAAGTGAGGTTTCGGTTCCGGCTGAAACAGTGAATCTGTAACTTCCTTTGTTAACATTCAGAGGTACATCCACCTTTAAGGAAAGAGTTTGCTTCTGGCCTCCCATTATTGCTATCTGGCCAACCTTGTAACTCCCCGAGGTAAGGGTATAATTCCAGCTTCTGGGTATCCCTGAAACCGTAATTTCCATGTTCCGGAGATCTTTGCTGTTATTAATCACATCCACACTGTAATTTATTGATTCCCCGGGAGGTACAGTGATCCGGGTGTAGGGGGTGAATAACGTTACACTGTCTGCTGTGGCAGCTGCATTACAATCAAATGCAAATATTACTGTCAGCAGGATAAATAATATTCCTCTTAATTTCGCAGAATCTGACATAATAAGTCCTCCTGATTTTAATGGTGTTTATCACGAATGGCAAATATAAATTTGAATATAAACATGTTAAAAAAAAATTTCTTAAAAATTTGTTAAAAATTATCCTGGTTGGTGAGGTTACGATAAATCCGGCATTTCCGTAATCCGTAGAGACGCCCAATTTGGGCGTCTCATTGTTACGATAATTCCCATATTAACGTAGAGACGCCCAATTTGGGCGTCTCATTGTTACGATAATTCCCATATTAACGTAGAGACGCCCAATTTGGGCGTCTCATTGTTACGACAATTCCGGTATTTATACAGAGACGCCCAATTTGGGCGTCTCTACGATCAAAACAAATTACACATGGTCGTTTTATTTATTGCCGGTTCCATTTCATTGGATTCATAATAATATATTTACGAATTGCCGAATATTCTTTTCCCGCCCTGATGATGCGATCATAAAACCGTGCCTGCCATTCGAAATCATAACCCTCAGATCTGATTTTAATTGTACAGATCCTTTTATATTGATTTATTATCGAACCGACGGATTGTGATTTCCAATATTGATTTTTTGAATCCGCATGTGGTGCCGGTATGGTATTTGTAACGCCCATTACCGGTAAAATAACCGGTGTGGATGGAATATACGAAACGGGGAATTGGGATGGTTCATTGGAATTCCCGGTAGAGACGCCCAAATTGGGCGTCTCTACGTCAACCACACCCGTCCCATCAACCATCCCGTCCACGTCAACCACACCCGTCCCATCAACCATCCCGTCCACGTCAACCATACCCGTCCCATCAACCACGCCCGTACCGTCAAACCCGACCGTACCATCAACGTTAACCGCACCGCTAACATTACCCGCACCGTTAACACCAATGGCACCATCGAAACCAGAAATTAATTTCCCGGGATTTTTTGTTGATGGGGGACGGCGATTTATTATAATTATTCCATGCATATGATCGGGCATAATTATAAATACATCCAAATCAACAAAAGGAAAATGTTTTGGTATTTCCCTCCAATATTTCTCAGCAATTACTCCTGATGCTGATAAAATCATTTTACCGTTTTCGATCTTACCGAAATACGGGATTCTGTTCCTGGTACAAATGGTTATGAAATATCTGCCTGGAGATGTATAATCATATCCACGACACCGGGCAGAACCGGTTCTGAATTTGTTCCTGTAAAGAGAATCCATAAATGTTAATGCAGCGAATAAATGCAATATAGGAAATTCCCCGATTAGTTGTTTAAAAAAATACATGAATCCGCGGACATAAAAAACCGGGTATTAATGGGATTTTTAAAATTTATTGTAATGAATTGTAGCCGATAATTTTACGGGATCAACGACCATATACATTGGTCGTAAAAACAATTACACTTTATATTAATAACAGGAATGGATACTGTTTTATATCTTTGAACGATTATACAGAAAAATTATTAATACAGATTACAATGTCACTTACAGAACAAATTGCCGCCGATCTGATAAAGGCAATGAAAGGAAATGATAAGGTTGCTCTTGAGGCAATAAGAGCTGCAAAAACAGCATTTCTTCTCGCGAAATCGGAAAAAGGTACGGATTCGGTATTATCCGGTGAAGAGGAGCTAAAGATCATTCAGAAACTGGTGAAGCAGAGAAGGGAATCTGCTGCCATATACAAAGAAAACAACAGGCAGGATCTTTCCGAAAAGGAGACCATCGAAGCAGATGTTCTTGAAAAATACCTTCCTGCGCGTCTGAGTGATGAAGAGCTTACCCGGATCGTAAAAGCGATAATTGAAAGAACCGGTGCAAAATCCCTGGCGGAAATGGGTAAGGTGATGGGGGTAGCAACCAAAGAACTTGCCGGAAAAGCAGATGGGAAAGATATCTCTGTAAAGGTAAAACAGCTCCTCGGATAACAAGCTGCCGGATATTTTTATTGTCTGGCAATGAATGTTGCAGCCGTAATTCAACAAATTGATGATGGGAAAGTCCGGGAATAACAGTTCGTCGGGATTGCGGGAGCTTATGAAACTTTACAGGTTTCTCAGGCCTTATCGCTGGATATTCATGGCAGGGCTGTTCTTCCTGCTCATATCAAGCGCAGCAAGTCTGATGTTCCCGAAATATCTCGGGACCATGGTTGATATTGCCAACAAAGGAAGCGTCCCCGGTGAGATCAGCCGTATTGGAATTATATTACTGATAATTGTTGTCACTCAGGCTATATTCTCCTATCTGCGTACCAGGATTTTCGTTTATGTGACCGAGAAGACACTTGCTTCTATCAGACAGCATGTATACAATCATCTTATCAGGCTGCCAATGTCATTTTTTGCCGAAAGGAGGGTTGGCGAACTGAACAGCCGTATATCTTCTGATGTATCCATCCTTCAGCATTCAATAACCGAAACACTTGCCGACCTGCTCTCCCAGGTTCTTATAATAACCGGAGGTATAACAATTATGATGTTAACCTCTCACAAGCTTACACTTTTCATGCTTGCGATAGTTCCTCCAATGGCACTTTTTGCTTTTTTCTTCGGACGGGCTATCCGCAGATATTCCAAAAAGGCACAATCTCATGTTGCCGAATCAAACACTATTGTTGAGGAAACACTTCAGGGAATCCAGAATGTAAAAGCATTTACAAATGAATATTTTGAGATAGGCCGTTACCGTAAAAAGACAGATGAGGTAGCCACTACGGGAATAAAAGGAGGCAAATACCAGGCTGCCGTTTCTTTTGTTATCCTCGGATTCTTCATAGCGATGGGGCTCGTTATCTGGAGAGGTGCAATTCTTATCTCAAAAGGGGAAATGGAATCCGGACAGCTGTTTTCCTTTGTTATTTATTCGGGATTCATTGCAGGGAACATAGCAGGGATGGCCGGAGTTTATACAAGGCTTCAGAGGACCATAGGGGCAGCGGAGAATCTGCTGCTTCTTATGGATGAGCCGACCGAAAAGATAGACGGGGACTATGTTGCACCTCCAGAATTTACACTGCGCGGACAGATTACTTTCGAAAACGTTGAATTTCGTTATCCCTCACGACCTGAACTTACAGTTTTGCAGGATGTATCCTTCAGTATTGAACGGGGACAGGAAGTAGCAATCGTTGGTCCGAGCGGTGCAGGAAAATCAACAATTGCATCTCTTCTGCTCAAATTCTATGAGCCTGAAAGAGGCAATATCCTTTTTGACGGACGTAGCAGCCGCGATTTTCCCGTTACGGCTGTCAGATCCCAGATGGCTATAGTCATGCAGGATGTTTTCCTGTTCGGCGGTACTATCCGTGAGAATATAGCATACGGTAAACCAGGCGCCTCCGAAGATGAAATAATCAACGCTGCCACAAGGGCAAATGCCTGGGATTTTATCCGGTCCTTCCCCGATAAGCTTGATACTGTCGTCGGAGAACGAGGGGTACAGCTCTCAGGCGGACAGAGACAGCGAATCGCTATAGCCCGGGCAATGCTCAAAGATCCGGTCATCCTCATTCTCGATGAAGCCACTTCTTCACTCGATTCCGAGTCCGAAAGACTGGTCCAGGAAGCCCTGGACAAGCTGCTCAGGGGAAGAACGTCACTTGTAATCGCACACCGGCTGTCAACTGTCCGTAATGCCGATAAGATAATTGTGATCGATCAGGGAAGGATCGTCGAACAGGGAACACATAATGAACTGATGTCAAACGGTAACGGATTATATAAAAGCCTTACCGAACTTCAGTTTACAAAGTAAGGATCTTCCGGCCTCATTCAGGTTTAAAACTCACGGCATATCACCCATAGGATCATTTTAGTCCGGGATCAATAAACAATTCTCTGATCAGGTTGTTTATTGTTAATATAAGACTAAAAAGTCATGAAAACGGTCAGCAGCTTAAAAACGAAGATCCTGGGAACCGGAGATGACAGTAAAATGATCATAATCAGGATAATTGCAGGACTGATTTTCATTTCAGAAGGTATCCTGAAATATAAACAGGCACAATGGATGGGTCCGGGCCGCTTCACCGAGATCGGTTTCTCCCATCCTTTCTTCTGGGCATACTTTACCGGTGGAATTGAAATCCTTTGCGGAACACTGGTCTTAACCGGATTAATCACCAGGCTGGCATCCATACCATTACTCATCGTTATGATAACTGCCTTTTTCGAAACAAAAATCCCGATAATAGAAACGAGTGGAATCTGGGCATTCCTGCATGAATATACAACCGATTTTGCCCTTACTCTTCTGCTTGTTTTTCTTCTTATTCATGGCGGGGGAAAATGGTCGGCAGACAGAAAATATTTCCGGTAATTGAACAGCCGGACGAAAACAATGGGAATAGGTAATGACGGGATTTTGTTGTACCTTTACGCAAAACCCGGCTTCGCGATTTTGCGCATTCATCTTCTAATCAGTTTCCCGGTTAGTTTTTCATGCACACCATCATTTCCCTGCTGGTAAAAATTCTTAAATTGTAACACTATAAATCAATTATATGGGCAGATCGCAGGAGACATTCGGCAAAAAAGAAGTAAGAACAAGGAAAGAGAAGAAGAGAAAAGAAAAAGAACAAAAGCGTGCAAAAAAGAAAAGCGAAGGGAAAAAGAACAGCTTCGACGATATGATAGCCTATGTAAATGAATTCGGGGTTATAACCTCAACACCTCCCGATCCTGATAAAAAAACAGTTGTGGATGCTGAAAGTATCGAACTTACTGTTAATAAGAACAGCCCTGAATCTGTCCCGGATTACGTCAGGAAGGGAATCGTTATTTTCTTTAATGATTCAAAAGGGTATGGCTTCATCCGCGAGATGGAATCAAACCAGCGGATCTTTGTACATGCAAACAGCCTTCTTGAACCGATAACCGAGAACAATATAGTCACTTTTGAACTTACAAAAGGGCCTAAAGGCCCGTCAGCCCTGAAGGTAAAGCTCTTCAAGGAATAAGTTTGCAGTCAGAATAATTTGACTATATTTGCGCCCTTATTAACAAAGTGGTTTCCTTACAGCGTTGTAACGCAATTAATCCAGTCTGCATTTGAATTCATTTCAGCCGGGATATTTAAACAATCGCTCCCGGGATCACATTATAAAACATTTAATGACAAATTTTAATGAAATGGGATTTACTCCCGCTGTCCTGAAAGCAATTCAGGAACTTGGATTTGAACAACCCATGCCGGTTCAGGAAAAAGTGATCCCCCTTATGCTGGAAGATGATGCTGATATTATAGCGCTTGCACAGACAGGAACAGGAAAAACAGCCGCTTTCGGATTGCCTCTCGTACAAGCGACAGATACAGAAATAAATAATACCCAGGCCCTTATTCTCTGCCCTACAAGGGAGCTTTGTATGCAGATCACCGGTGATCTCAATGATTATGCAAGATATACGGGCAATCTGAATATACTGGCTGTATATGGCGGATCAAGTATTGAAAACCAGATAAGAAGCCTTAAGAAAGGAGTACATATAATCGTTGCCACACCGGGAAGGCTTATCGATCTTATTAAAAGACGCGCAGCACATCTGTCGGATGTAACTACAGTGATCCTTGATGAAGCCGATGAAATGCTGAATATGGGATTCCTCGACAATATAAATGAGATTCTTGAAGAAGTTCCTGAAGACAGGAGAACCCTTCTTTTCTCCGCTACAATGTCTTCAGAAATTGCATCGATCGCAAGAAAATATATGAACGATCCTGTTGAAGTAACTGTAGGAGTGAAAAATTCATCAGCCGAGAATGTAAGCCATGAATATTATCTTGTACATGCCAGGGATAAATATAATGTTCTGAAGCGTATAGCCGATTACGAACCTGATATCTACGGGATAGTTTTTTGCAGGACCAGAAGGGAAACCCAGGAAGTGGCATCGATGCTTATAAATGACGGTTATAATGCTGATTCTCTTCATGGCGATCTGTCACAGGCACAGCGCGACTCGGTAATGCAGAAATTCAGGCAGAGAAATCTTAATCTGCTTGTAGCAACGGATGTTGCGGCAAGGGGACTGGATGTTGATGATCTTACCCATGTTATCAATTTCAGCCTTCCCGATGATACGGAAATTTATACTCACAGGTGCGGCCGTACAGGTAGAGCCGGGAAAACAGGCAAATCTGTTTCAATAATTCATCTCAGAGAGAAACAGAATCTCTTCAAGATAGAGAAACTTATCAGGAAACCTTTTAAGAAAATGCAGGTCCCGACAGGAAGTGAAATCTGTAAAGCACAACTTTTTAACTGGGTAAACAAGCTTGAAACAGCAAACACTGATCATCACGAGATTGATAAAATCCTGCCTGAAATTGAAATGAAACTCGGGGGACTGAATAAGGAAGATCTCCTTAAAAAAGTCATATCACTTAAATTTGAAAGGCTCCTTGGAGCTTACAGGAATGGAGAGGAGATCATCGAAAAGGTATCCGACAGGGAAGAGAACCCGCGGAAATCATTCAGAGATAAGAAGGAATTTAAATCAGCAGGTAAGTATACGAGGCTTTTCATCAATCTTGGAAAATCCGATGGCTTTTATCCCGAACAGCTTATTGACCTTGTTAATACAAATACAAGGGGAAGAAAAATTCCTATCGGGAAGATTGACCTGCTTAAAAGTTTTTCCTTCTTTGAGGTTGAAGCCGGTCATGCCGATGATCTTATGGGAGCACTGAACAACTCCAGATTCATGAAACGTAAGGTTGCTGTTGAAGTAGCGCAGGAAAAGACTGCTAAAAACGGGCATCGTGGATTTGACAGGAAGAAACGCTTTAAGGTATACGACAGAAACTAAGAAATCTACGTATTATAATGGCGATGTTATGGATTACGACCCTCATGTCGTGAAAGATTCTTCGCTTCACTTCGTTACGCTCAGAATGACAGGCATTTATTAAAGATGAGGGGGGAGGGAAGCCGGGGCGTTTTGCCGTTACAGTACTTTAAAAACTAAGTTTTATTCAAAACGCCCCGGCTTCCCTCCCCTGTCTCTCCTATAAGCCTGTCATCCCGAGCGTTAGCGAGGGATCTTATCGTATTACTGCTTAGTAATTTAGATCAAAGCGATTATAATACGTTTTTTAATACGTTTTTTAATACGTTTTTTAATACGTATTATAATACGTAGATACCATTTCCCTATTCTCATTTATAGTTCTCAAGCAGCTCAAGTATACAGCCTATTTCTTTTGAGCCGTCTATATAACTGTATGCACCTCCGTCCCATCCGCCGCTCTGGAGTGTCGGCATATTTAACATGCGGAATTCTTTCTCCTTTCCATTGATATCCTTCACCTGGAAAGCGATATGATGGATCCCTTCTCCGTTTTTATCGAGAAATTCCTGCCAGGTGCTCTTACCTCCAAGAGGCTGGATAAGTTCAATCTGCAGGTTTTCCATTGAAAAAAAGGCAAGCTTTGCTTTTGCATCAGAAGGATTTCCCATGAATCGTGTCGGTCTTGATGAATGCCCTTCAGCTACACTGGGTTGAGGAGGTTTCACTCCCAGCATTTCAGACCAGGCAATACGGGCTTTATCAATATCTTTAACTATAATCCCCACCTGGGTGACTTTTTTAGAAGTGATCACAGGCTCTTTCTGAGACAATCTTCCGGCGAAAAATGAAAGTGAAACCAGGCTTACTATAAGCACAATGATCAGGATGTTCTTTTTCATGATTTTAATTATTCAAAACCAAAATTATAAATTGTTGAAGCGATAGTTAATTTTTTTGTTGAATATCTGTCTCCTATTCTCCCACTCTCCTATTCTCCCACTCTCCTATTCTCCCACTCCCCGGCCGCTTATTCAGCCGGAATAATATAATGAAACCGTTCCCCTGTTGCCATCTGGACCCATGGGAACGAAGGATTATCTCCCAGCCTTACATAATTGAGCCAGTATGGTTCACGGTGGTCAATTGTATGATTCAGCTCGTTTTCATGACCAGGAATAATAAGTCTTGGCCTGAAACCCTTTGCCAGCCTCATCCCGGGATAATAAGACCATGAATTAATCATGATCACATCTATTTTATATCTGTCTCCGATTGTATCTATCCAGTTCAGATCTTCTGTATTCGACTGATCTCCGGTATGAGCAAAGCACATGCCCTCAGGCGAATATACAAGGTAAACATTATTCAGGATATTGTTTCCCTGATGTCCCGGACAAACAACAACTTTCAGATCCTTCTTTTTCAGCGGCAGGTTGACTGTCTGCAATTTATCAACTGTTCTTTCAGGATGAAGGACACTTTTGTAAACCGGTAGTTTCTCCCATAACCCGGGAGGTGTGATAACAGGTTTATTCTGTTCAATAAAGGTGCCGGCAACCCAGTCGTCGGCATGATCGCCATGATAATGAGTAACAAAAAGTACATCCGTAACGTCAATCAGACTTTTGATAAGGTCCTTGCTGAATGCAAAGCTTTCATTTCCCGGGATACCTCTCTGGATATCGAAGCCGATGGTAACCGAAGGGGTTTTTACAATGAAAGTATGATTATACAGTTTCCAGATGACTGCCCCTGACTCAACCTGTAAAGTTCCAATCTCTCTTATCGCATTTTCAATCCTTTCCCTGTAAAATGCCTGAACTGCCGGACGATGCTGTGCTTTTTCCTCATGAAGGACATTATCTATCATCACCAGGGCCATTTTACGTGCCATGTTCTCCTGAAGTGATGGGGGATTTGCTATTAATGCTTCATTAACAAGGCTTAGGGACACTTTTGCCTGCTGGTTCAGAAAACCATCAATATCTCCCCACCAGTCGGTTTTCCTGTCGGGGTCGGTTTTCACCTGTGCCTGTACACTCAGACAGGTACTCATAAGTACAATTAAAACAAAAATAGAATTCTTCATACAGTATTATTTATTTATATTCCAACTAGTTAATGGCAGTAATTGATTTCTTCCTGAAAGTCCCCGGGCATTAATTGCTGCCGGTTTTATTAAAAGGCATCATGTCAATGTAAAAATAAGAAAACAATCCGGGTTTGCCAGCAGGTAACCATTCCTGTTAACAGGCTGGCTGTGTAAAATTATCCGCTCTGAAATAATTAAAATAGATAGAGGATTTTGTTAAGATTGCTTAACTTTCATAAACAAAATCATGCCCATCATGAGGAAGGTAGTCTGTTTAATGGTTGTTTTGATGCTTGCTGTTTTGTGCTTTTCTCAGGAGAAAACAGATATCATAAAGAGAGGCTGGAATTTGGGAGTTCTTCCGGCTGTCGCGTACGACTCAGACCTTGGGGTTTATTATGGTATCATATTTAATCCGTTCGATTATGGTGACGGGTCGATTTATCCGAATTATTTTCAATCTGTTTATCTTCAGATTGCAGGTTATTCAAAAGGCAGTTCTGAACATATTCTGGAATATGTATCTTACAATCTCATCCCGGGAATAAAACTATTTGCAAAGGCGAAATATGATGGTTATAAAGCATACCCGTTTTACGGATATAACGGCAATGAATCAATTTATAATCATGAGTGGGAAGACCCGGATGATCCTTCATATAAAACGAGGATGTTTTACAGGATCGAAAAGAAGTATTTAAGGATATCCGCAGACCTTCAGGACACAATCGGGGAAAGCAAATTCCAGTGGAGGGCAGGCTGGGCAATGGGATATTACAAAATTGCACCTGTGAATATTGAAAAAATGAACAGGAAGCTTAAAGGCGATGAGATACTGCCGGATACCGCGACACTTTTTGAAGAATATTATAAGTGGGGTATCATAACTGATGAGGAAAAGGATGGAGGAATAATTAACAATTTTATGGCGGGTCTGATCTATGATTCAAGGAATAAGCTTACAAATCCCGGCAATGGAATATTTACAGAGCTGAATTTAAGGTGGATGCCATCCTTCATAAACAAAGGAAATTATTCCTGTTTAAGCATCGGGCTCATCCACAAACAGTACTTCACACTTATAAATCAGCGGCTGATTCTTGCTTATCGTTTATGGCTGAATGCCAATATAATGGATAACCAGCCGTTCTTTTCGCGGCAGTTACTGACAAACTTTACGGGTAATGAAGGTTTTGGCGGCTCAGCCACTCTCCGTGGGGTCCTGATGCAAAGAATTGTCGCCGATGATTTTTTTCTGGGCACAATTGAGCTCAGATCAAGGCTACTGAACTTCCAGTTCATAAAACAAAACTGGTATATCGGAGCTATAATTTTTACAGATGCAGGAAGGATACTGAAACCCATAAAGATTGATCTTGATGCTGTCCCCGGCGAATATTTACCGCTATATTTCAAGCCTTCAGATAAATCCATCCATCAGACTGTCGGAGGAGGATTGAAAATGGCAATGAATGAAAACTTTGTGCTTTCAGTAGAATTCGGCAAACCGTTAAGCAGCCAGGATGGCACATCCGGCTTATACCTGGGACTAAACTATCAGTTCTGAAAGATGATCCTGTTATTGATGAATATACTAATCAACCCCGTAAATATTTTACTGATCCGGGATAGCCTTATAGGATACTTTTTTTATTCCAAACATAAATGTCAGTCCCGCTGCTAAAGCCGATATTATGACCATCCAGACCGAACCTAAATAGGTATTAAATCTTTCGAGTTCGGTTAATCTGAGATTTGTCTCTGAGTATATGTGCATACTCCCGAACATTATTGTCATCCAGCCAAAGTGGAGCGCCCAGGAATATCCGATATGTCTTGTATGAAGTATTAAGCTGTTCCTGACAAATCCAACAAGGAATAAAGTAATCAACGCAGAAATACCCATTATTCCTCTGTCGTTAAATATCCATCTGTAAAAGACATAATGTATTAAAGCAAAGAAGACAGCCAGACCGGCAGTTGCTGCGAGTGGATTGATTTTCCGCTTGTCAACCATCCAGAATAGTATAATTGCACCTATAACTATTTCCTCATTAAGGATATAGAAGACATCGTGGTAATAGTTCTTCCCTCCGGTATATGTTATGATCACCCCTTGCTTCCCTGCTATATATTTCATTATCAATAAGGAGCCAAGCAGGATAACAACTGCCAGAATAACAGATTTTATTATGGTCGTCAGGTTCAGATCAAGACCGGTATTCTTCAAAAAATCCTTCTTCCATATCAGATAGCTGAAAAATACTATCAGGATTGATCCGACAGAGGAGTGCCACCATTTGCCAAAAGCATAATAGGAAAACAATAAATAGGACAGGATCAGCAGATCAAAGAATATTCTGCGTTTAAGCTTACTGTTCATCTTTTATAAATCCTCCATCTTTCAGCCAGGCTATGAAGCTATCTCTCCAGGTGCTGACTGCATATCCTCTTCCGATACCCGAGTCAAAACCATGGCTGCCCTTTGAATATATATGCAATTCTACACTGAGTTTCTTTTCTTTTAATATATTGTACAGCTGAATGCAGTTTTCGGGTGGCGTTACATTGTCCTCTCCTCCGTTCATTATAAAGACAGGAGGAAAAGTATTTTTTTCTTTAAGTACCTTTAAGAAACCCTGGTTCAGTCCCGGGTAAAAGAGCCCGACAAAATCAGGATTCGTGTTGATCTGGCCAAATTTTGCATATGCCGGAAGGGATTTCTCAAAAAGAGAAAGTGCCGTGATAATGGAAAGAGAACCGCCTGCGGAAAAGCCCCCTATCCCTATTTTGTTTTCATCAATCCCAAGTTCTTTTGCACGGCTACGAAGCACATAAATTGCCTTCCTGGCATCGGCATATACATGATTATTATATTCATCACGTGATATTTTAAGTCCTTCGGCATCAGAGTTAAAGGTTCTGTACTTCAGAACCAGTGATGTTATTCCATGTCCTGCAAGCCATAAAGCCATGTCATTTCCTTCGCGGTCGATCCATACATCACGGAATCCTCCTCCCGGACAGATAACCATTGCCACGCCGTTAGCTGTACCTTTTGCAGGTTTATGGATAATATATGTTGGCACCGAAACACAACTGAAGACGCGGTTCGACTGCGAAAGTGAACTCTCCCGGAATTCATTTACTGTAAGTTTCTCTTCTTTATATTCTAACGGATTACCGGGAATACCATCCGGCCATAAAAGTTCTTCCTCTGGTAATTGTGCTGAAAGATTGAAGATCCCGGGCAGTAGCAATAACGCTGAAATAAGCATTCTGAAAAGGTGATTCATCTTTAGAAATTTAATCTGGTTTACAGATATGAAGGTAATATTTATTTCCGAAATCATGTTTATTCAGATTTAAGGCTTATAAATAAGCATTTAAACCTGACAAATGAACAGATAAAATGAAATCAGAGTTTTGTTGTCAGAATCCCCGATTCTTCTGAAATTTGCGGGACTAATTCCGGCTTTTCACAGATGGCGTACAAACTTTTAAAAAACAGAAAAATAGAGCCTTTAGGTCCCCTTTGCAGAAAAAAGGTATATAATTCTCCTGAAGAAGCACAGGAGATGATCCGTAATATTATGGAAACAAGAGTTACCAGGCCAATACACTTCTACAAATGCCCGGTATGCGGTTTATGGCATTTAACAAGCCGGAGAGAAAAGTGAAATTTTCAGAATGAAGGTTCCGGATCAGGATGCAGATCAAGCTTCATCCCGCATTTTTTACAGAACTTAGCATCATTATCGTGCTTATCGAACATGCAGTTCGAACAGACCTGGGTGTTGCTCCTGTCAGAAGTTCTTATCATTTCACTTGTGACTATTCCCGTTGGGACCGCAATAATTGCATAGCCCATTATCATTACAACACTTGCCAGGAACTGACCTAAACCTGTTACCGGGGCCAGATCACCATAACCTACTGTTGTCAGGGTTACGACAGCCCAGTATATGCTGACAGGAATGCTTGTAAAACCACTCTCTTCACCTTCAACCAAATACATTATAGTTCCAAAGATCACAACCAGGGTGATCACGACTGAAATGAACATTAATATCTTTTCACGGCTCCGGTACAGGGCTATCATAAGCATTCGTCCTGCTGATGTATACCTGCTGAATTTCAGGATCCTGAAAACCCTTAGAAGTCTGACTGCCCTGATAACCAGCAGACTCTGGGCTCCGGGAAAAATAAATACTATTAACCCCGGTAAAATTGCCATAAGGTCAATAATTCCATAAAAGCTCAGAATATACCTGACAGGCTTGTCAACAACATATATCCTCATCATATATTCGATTGTGAAAAGCAATGTTATGATCCATTCCGTTATCCTCAGGAGCATTGAATACTTTTCGTGGACCGGAGGAATGCTGTCCATCAATACTATCAGAATGCTTAAGAGGATCAGGATTATAAGTGAAAGATCAAAAAACCTTCCTGCTTTTGTATCAGCTTCAAAGATTATCTCATAAAGCCTGCTTTTGTTAATTTTCATATCAAGCGGTCTGAATTTATTTCAAAAGTAATTGTTCCGGAATAAATCAGGAAACAAACTAATCAACAAAACAATGAGCCGACTGCATGTGAAAGTGACACGGAAAAATATTTCTCCCCAGGTTAAACTATTTTACTAAATAATTGTTTATTTTTAGTAACCTGAAACTTAAGACCTTTAAGTGAATATATAATGGAAAACCCATTTGTAATACTGGTCAATGAGAATGATATCCAGACAGGTATTGCCGGAAAAATGGAGGCACACCGGAAAGCGCTTTTTCACCGGGCAATGTCAGTATTTATAGTAAATCGTGATGGCCAATGGATCCTTCAACGCAGGGCATTTGACAAATATCATTCAAACGGTCTCTGGACCAATACCTGCTGTACCCACCCATTTCCGGGGGAATCAAATATGAAGGCTGCCGTGAGAAGGCTCAGGGAGGAAATGGGAATTTATTGCAGCCTGATTGAATTATTTTCCTTCACTTACAGGGAAAAGCTTGATAATGAACTTACCGAAAATGAGTTTGACCATGTATTCCATGGTGTAACCGATATTATCCCGGTGATAAATACTTCTGAAGTAGGTGAATGGAAAGCAGTATCTTTTGATGAGCTTCATTCCGGTATTCTTAAAAATCCTGCAGATTATACATATTGGTTCAGGAAGATCTATGAAAAAGTCAATTCCCATTCAGATGATATTCACAGGGACCCGATTGCCGGTTCACTCAGGGTTCTATAATTATTCCGACGGGACAATGATCTGATCCGGTCATTTCCTCTATAATGAATGCATCCTTAACTTTTGGCAGGAAGGAACTGCTTACAAGAAAATAATCAATTCTCCAGCCTATATTCTTTGATCTTGCCGCAGCTCTGAAGCTCCACCATGAGTATCTCCCCTTAGCGTCAGGATAGAAATGGCGGAATGTATCTGTCAAGCCGCTTGCGGTAAGCCGGTCCATTCCGTCAATCTCTTCCTGCATATAGCCCGCTGCCTTGTTATAATTTTCCTTCGGACGTGCCAGATCAATCGCTTTATGAGCCACATTCAAATCCCCACACACGACTACAGGTTTAATCTTTTCAAGGCCCTTGAGATAACCCAGGAAAGTCTTGTCCCACTCCTGCCTGTACGCCAGTCGGGCAAGCTCACTTCCGGAATTCGGAACATAAACATTTACCAGGAAAAACCAGTCAAACTCAAGACACAGAACTCTTCCTTCAGAATCAAATTCCTTTATTCCGGTATTCTTTATAACATTAAGTGGTTTGATCTTTGAAATGACCGCAGTTCCGGAGTAGCCGGGCCTTTCTGCAGAATTTGTATATAGATTGCTCCCATCCAGAGAAACAAGAGCTTCCCGAACCTGTTCATCATTGGCTTTTGTTTCCTGAAGGCAAATAATTTCTGCATCGAGCCGCTCCAGATCGGTAAAAAAAGACTTCTTCGTTATGGCACGAATACCATTAATGTTCCATGATACTAATTTCATTTCTTTATTTTTGTCAGTATGTAAAAATAATAACTCCCGGTAAAAGATCAGGTATAAAAGAATTTATTAATAAGTATACTGTCATTTTTCGGATAGTCCGTCTGACGCCATGCATAAAACTTAAAACAAAATGGAATGAAATTTGTTAAACTTTTCGTATAAAGAGTATTTATATTCTATTTTAAGTGAAATTTTAAACTTAACATTTATGAAGAAATTGTTTTTATTTATTGCATTTGTCAGTTTGGGAGCCATAGCTTCTGCACAGATCAGTTCCCACGCATTAGGTGCAAGACTTTATGGAGGTGATACATTCAGCGGAGCCGAATTGTCATATCAGAAAGGACTTAATGACAGAAACAGACTGGAGCTTGACGGAAGCTTCGGATTCAAGAAAGATTTCACCAGAATTGCTCTCGTTGGTGTATATCACTGGGACTGGAATATAGCAGGCGGTTTTAACTGGTATATCGGACCCGGAGCAAGCCTCTCCTATGACAACTTTGAAAATAATTCCTATATTAATATAGGTCTTGGCGGACAGATAGGCATCGAGTATAAGTTTAAGGATCTGCCATTACTCATCAGCCTTGACGGACGTCCCATGTGGGATTTCCTCGGAGATGTAAACGGCCTTGGCTGGGGCGCTGCCCTCGGTATACGATACACATGGTAGTCAGGTGACAGGTAAATGAAAATCACGGTAAACAATACCCAGCTTGAACTACACTCCGGAGCCAGGGTCAGAGATGCTGTTCTGAAATACTATTATCATTTGGGCAAAAAAAAACCCGTGAGGCTCCCACCGGTTGAAGACCGCTTTGGGAATAAAGTTTCCGGCGATGGTGAACTGACTGATGGCAACACCCTTTTTGTCGGAGTAAGGCACAGAAAGAGCATTTTGCCTGCGAAGATTGTTTCTTTGTTTCTGGCAATCGCAGTTCTGTCAGGATGCAGTGCCGGCAGGAAATTAATTACTGTAAGACCTCAGGAAAAACAAGCTGTCATATTTGCTGTAAATGATATGCATGCAGCAATCGATAATTTCCCGAAGCTCGCATATATAACAGATAGCTTGCAGGCTATTTATCCCGACATGCTTCTTGTCAGTGCAGGAGATAACCAGACAGGCAATCCGATAAATGACCAGTATCCTGAAAAAGGATTACCCGTGATTGAACTGATGAATGCCACAGGTTTTGACCTCAGTGCAACGGGAAATCACGAATTCGATTCGCATCCTGAAGGATTTAAAAATCTTGCAGACAAAGCAGATTTCAGTTTTATTTGTGCTAACGTATCTGCTGACCCGTCATTAAATCTGAAATTGAAACCATATAAGATAATTCTTTTGCCCAACGGATTAAAGCTGGCTTTTCTTGGACTTTTACAGATAAATCAGAACGGTATTCCGGATACGCATCCCGATAATGCCAAAGGGTTTACGTTCCTTTCACCTTTTGAAACTGCACCCAAATATTTATATCTGAA
>Ga0116156_10000452_pt1 | contig 44066 bp, 41 predicted proteins | sample AD_UKC045_MetaG_FD_89891 | JGI IMG/M metagenome (GOLD analysis project Ga0116156, IMG submission 89891) | Active sludge microbial communities of municipal wastewater-treating anaerobic digesters from USA - AD_UKC045_MetaG | ecosystem: Engineered > Bioreactor > Anaerobic > Digestate | place: USA...
GCCATTCGTCGTGATGCCGGCGCCAGTCGGCCTGGCTGTCGAGACGCAGCGGCTTCTTGCGGCGCTTGCGCTTGGGCGCGTCTTCGTCGGGCGGCTCACGCAGGACGGTGTAATCGAGATCCACGAACACGCCGTCATTGGGCGATGGGCGCCAGTCGGGATCGGTGCGCGAGAGACGGACCCAGCGGTCGAGCGGATGGCGCTGCTTCGGGCGCGGCAGGATGGGGCCGCCATTGTGGCGGTGTGTCGGGCGGCGCGTGGGGACGCGGCCGAGGGCGAGGGCGAGGATTGGATCGGAGGGGAAGCGGATGTGGGCGTAGGGCTGGGGCTCGCGTGGCGGCGTCCAGCGTGAGGTGCGCCCGCGAGGTTTGCCGGAGCCATAGAGGCTGAAGATGCGGAAGCTGTGTGTCGTCGCATGTGTTGCGCGGGGTGTTGGAGTTTCGGAGCGGTGTTGCTTCAGGGGTGCGGGCGTGAGGCTGAGCGCTGCGATGAAGATCAGGCGACGAAGCGAGCTTTCGGCTTCGCTGAGCCAGATGGAGAGGCGTGCGCCTGTGGCGCGCCTGATGCCCGCGCGGATGTGCTCGCGGCTGAACTGGTGGAGCACGAACGCAATGAAGCGCGCCGCCTCTTGCCAGAGGGCGCGGATGGGATCGGGGACGAGATCAGGCGCATGGTTCATGCGCGCAGTATTGCGCGCGGTTGCGTGGGGTGGGGATGAAGGCGCACGAGATTTGGGGTGAATGCGCGATGGCGCGTTGGTTTTGCGGGGGAAATTGTGTGCGGGTGGGCGAGGGATTCAGCGGAATTCAAACGCCCCTTCACCCGCTCCTCCCGCCCCGGACGTGATCCGGGGCGGGATCAAGGGGCGGCTTGCTCCGGCGCGGGTAGCCCTGGGTCCCGACTTGCGTCGGGAGGAGCGGGACAATGAATTGGCGATTTGGTATTTGAGGGAGTGGCGGCGAGTGTCTCGCTGATCGCTGAAGGCGGACGTTCGCAGCCAGCAGTTGTCTAGGCCGGCGAATGGTGCGCGACATCCCCATGGCGGCCAGATAAGCTATGAGTGGAAGATGGGGCACAAAGATTGGTCAGCATTTTACAGCACATTGGCTTTTCTAAGCTCTGGGCTTCCCTGAGAAACTTGACTCCCGCGCCGTTGACAGCGGCACTGCTGCTCTACCCCAGCCTCACATACCCCACCCCTTTAGCTGACGGTCCAGACACCGTGTGTTCTGGCGCCCCACTGATCTGGAACTGCGATAGTATCAGCGCCTCGCTGGAGCATAACATCTTCCTCGTGCCTCTGCTCTTTGACGTACTAACGCTTGGTGCTGTCTCGACGATGCTAATGTGGGCAATGAGCAAAATCCTGAAACGTGAGTTGAACAGCCTCCGCATGATGGCAGTCATCGCCATTTGGACAGTTGGTTTCCTTGCTGCGCCGACCCTCGCCCTTGGTTTTGTGAGCGGAGCATACTTTTGGCTACCACCCGAATGGTTGGGCGGACCTTACGGAGCGCCATCGATCGGGTTTGTGTTCTGAAACACTCCAATCACTGGATGCGTAGAGTCCACTGCTGTAACGTAAGGCCGAAATTCGCCGAAAGCGGTCATTCGCGCCAACCGATCATCGCTTCCCGTTCGGCTGCCTCTATCGTTTCGTACAGACCCGATCGATGAACTTCTTCCCAGTAATCGTAGGCGTTCAGCCCGTTCAGTGCTGGCTGGTGTGTCAGCTGCTCCTCGACAAAGCGAAAGTGATCTCCGGATTTGATGATGGAGAGGACTCTTTTCCCGTCATCGGAAGCGTAACGCTTAAGCGCCAAATCTATGTCGACTGTCGTTTCCATGAAAGCAATCTAGAGCATTCGCGAATGACCGGAATGGGTCAAAAGCGGTCATTCGATGAGCTGGCTGCGCGGTGCATTTTCAATGCACCCTACGGGTTGGCGTTGGTTGATGGCGGGGTAGCGGCGTGCTGGTTGCGTAGCTTGCCCTGGTAGTCGAACTTTCCGAGGGGGATGCCGTGGGTGCGGAGGATGGCGTAGGCGGTGGCGGCGTGGAAGTGGAGGTTGGGCAGCGCGTATGAGAGCAGGTAGATTTCGGGCGTGAAGGTCAGCAGGCGTGGGCCCCAGGCTGACGTGGTGTGATTGGTTTCGTCGACGGGTTGATAGACGACGATGTCCATCGCCTTGCCGGAGCAGGCATTGATCTCTTCGGGGGTGAAGGCTTCCAGCGCTTTCACGGCATCGCTGACCATGGCTTGCAGGTTGGCGAAGGGCATGGCGCCGATCAGGGGCGGCGGCGTGAACGCGCCGGTCTGCACGGTCTTCACGCCCCATACGGCGTGATGCGTGAGCGCTTCGATCTGGAAGTGGAAGGGCGCCATGTCGGGGTAGAGGCGGGCCTGCACGAGGTCTTGCGGATCGGCGCCGGTTTTGGCGCAGTGCCGGGCGGTGCGGTCGAGATAGCCGGCGACGGCGCGCACGGTCTGCAGGAAGGTTGGCACGCTGATGTCGTACAGTGACGCCGCCATCGTTTGTCCCCTCGCCTGACGCTGAGCGATTGCATGGCGCAATCAGCTTGTGTCGCATCGCTGGCTGGGCGCTGCAACCGGCGGCGTTGGTGGCGCCGGGCCTATTGCGGCAGGGCGAATTTTGGCGGGGGCAGCGCGATGATTTCGGGCGTGGGCTGGTTGTTGAAGAAGGCGAGGACGGCGTCAGCGATGCGCTGGTCGGCTTCGTAGATGTTGTGGCCGCCATTCTCGACGATCAGGCGGCGCTTGCTGGTGAAGCCCTTGATCTCTTCGGCGGCTTCGTCGGGATAGGTTCGGCCATCGAGCGTTGCGGAGATGAACAGAGCGGGGATGGTCGAGGTGAAGGGTGCGCGGAATGCGTCGCCTGCGTCGATCTGCGGGCGGACGCCGAGGACTTGCGGCATGGGGAAGTTGAGCGTGTCGGCCAGCAGGGAGGTTTTCGCTTCCTCTGTTATCAGCGCGATGCGCGCGGGCGTGGCGCCGGAGGCGACGTCCATGGCTTCGTTCATGCCGGCGAAGCGGTTGAGGCCCTGGACCATGGTGTAGATGCGGCGGGCGAAGGGTTCGAGATTGCCCTGGTCGGCGACAAGCCAGGTGAGCGGGACGTTGGCGATGGTGCGTGGGTCTGCGATCGAGCCGGCGGTGAGGAGCTGTAGCGGATAGCCATCGAAGGTGATGGTGACGGGGTTGGCTGCGCCCTGGGGCGTGAAGGTGATGGTGGCGGGCTGTGCGTTGAGCTTTGCGGTGACGCGGCGCATCATGCCGGCGAGATCGGGATAGATGGCCTTGGCGGCAGGATCGGCGTCGATCAGTTCCTGCACATGGGCGAACATCTTGTCTGTGAGGGCGGGACGCTTGATCGTCTGGTCGAGGCCTTCGATGCCGGAGAGCACGGCCTTGTTGATGGATGCGGGGTGATACTTCATCAGCGTCAGGCCGAGGTGCGAGCCGTAGCTGATGCCCCAGAGGTTCAGCTTCTTTGCGCCGATGGCGCGGCGCAGGTCTTCGATATCCTGCGCGTTCTCGCGCGTGGTGTAGCCGTCGATGTCGATGCCCTGCTCTTCCCACCAGTTGAAGCAGTGGGAGAGGCCGGTGCGGGTGACGTCGGTGATCGTCTTGCGCGTGATGGGTTGCGTGAGGTCGAAGGCGGGGGCGGAGAAACAGGGCGGGAGGGTGTTCGACTGGCTGCCCGAGCTTCCCGTGCCGCGTTGGTCGTAGGCGATGACGTCGGCGACTTCGCGCAGGGCCATGGCGAGCGGGAAGCGTGGGCCGGAGAGGGACAGCGAGCCGGGCGCGCCGGGGCCGCCTGCGAGATAGACGATGGGATCGCCGGGTGTCGCCGCGGTCGACTTGAAGCGCACGAAGCCGATCCTGATCTTGCGCGCGTTTGGATCGCTGCGGTTTTCGGAGACTTCGAACGTGCCCTTCTCGGCTTCGACCACCGTGCCGTTCGCCGCCTTGAACGTGTAGGGTTCAAGGGTCAGGGCTGGGGCTGCTGCGGTTGCGACCGGCGCGGCGGGTGCGGGGGTTGTGCAGGCGGGAAGGATGGCCGCGGCGACGAGGGCTATGCAGGCGAATGCTTGGGCCGTTCGCATGGTGATCTCCGCGTCATCGACTGGGGCTCTCCCTGCCAGAGTGCGGATGCGGCGCCTAGTCGAGGCGGACGCCGGTGAAGGTGCGCTTCATCATGAGCTGGTGTTCGACATGGGCGGCGGCTTCGAGGGCTTCGCCGAGGCGGTCCTTCACGGCGGAGATGGCGACGCCGGCCTGCGCGGGCGTGACGGCGCCTTCGCGGCCGAGTTTCTCGGCGACTTCACATGCGTCGCCCAGCGCCATCAGGCCGACGGAGCGGGCGGCGCCCTTGATGCCGTGGGCGGCGTCGGCCCACTGGCGGGGTTCGGCTTGGGGGTCGAGGGCGCGGCTCCACATCTCGGCGGACTGGCGGAAGATGCCCAGCGCCTCGACCGCCAGCTCGGCATCGCCACTGGTCATGGTTTCGAGCTGGCTGAGATCCAGAATGGGCATCATGGCGGCGATTCCTCTCGTCCGGCCTGCAGAGTCAGGCGCCCGCCATAATGGCAAGTTAAACAGCGCCACAGGACGATTCCCGGCAAAGCGGATCGCCAGCCGGAACGAACCGCACCGCTCATGGAATCCGCCCACATTAAATCCGTATCCCGGGGGCCTCACCGGCCCGCAAACCGGGATTCGCGCCGAATTTCCGCCTTGATGTGCCACGAGCTTGGCCTCACTACTCTCCGGGTAATGGGGTCGGCCCGATGATCGAAGTCATTGTGAACGTCAGGGATGCGGTCTTCGCGGCGCTGGTCGCGTGGACGGGTGTTGGCGATGCCGAACCGGCGCGTCCCGCGAAGGACATGGAAGCCCAGCGCGGCAAGCCGGCGCCGATCGAAAAGCCGGTGGCCCAGCAGCCGACCAAGGTCTGGTAGCGCAGGCCCTACGGGGCGATTTCGCTCCGTTTACTGAAAATCCGCAGCAAGTACCGCGAAACACAGCGTTTTTCGCCTGTCGGGCGTCGATGAATTTCGTGCAGAATCTGCATGTTGGCTGACTCTTGGGCCTTTCCAAGCAGGGTCTGCATCTGCACATTGGCCGTGCTGTGTGGGCGGGTTTAGCCGCGAACTCTGGAAGATGCTCGATTTGCCTCTCGAGACTATCGCCCGAGTGACCGTCCACGCCTGCTTGCTGGCGCAAGTTCGCCACCTTGGACTGGTCAACCTGAACACATGACAGATTACAACGATCGCAGAAGTCCCAACCGGGTCCGCGCCGAGCTTGAGGCTGCACGCAATGCAGGCGCGTGGATGCCATGGGCGGGGGCAGCACTTGCCCTGCTGCTCTGGGGCGGGATCGCCGCGTGGCTGGTCGCCACGATCGGGTTCGCCCAGATCTTTGCCCAGTCGCCTCTGTTGCTGGCGGGCGGATTTGCGGTGCTGTTCGCGACGGGGCTGGCGCTGATCTGTGCGGGGATCATGGCGCGTGAGGGCGCGCGGTCGGCGCAGGCCAACCAGGTGGTGCTGACGTCTGCGCGGTTGCTGCTGGAGCCGGCGGACGTGGCGCGGGACGAAGTCACCAGCCTGGCCGAAGCGATCACGCGCGAGACGCAGGCGCTGAACAAGGCGCTGTCCGACACGCGCAGCCGGCTTGATGGCATGAAGCACGACATCGAGACGAGCGTGCAGTCTGCGCTGAAGGCGGCGGAGATCGTGCGCGCGGATTCCGAAGTGCTGGTGAACAAGATGAGTTCGGAGCGGACCAGCCTGAACCAGCTGGCCGAAAGCCTGCGGACGCAGGCGGAGGGTCTGGCGAAGTCGATCCCGCGCCATGCGCAGATGATGTCCGAAGCGACGCGTGCGGCGCAGGATCAGGTGCGGCAGGCGGATGAGACGCTGGATCAGCGGCTGCGCGACCTGCACGAGACGGCGGGGCATCTGGCGGCGCGGATCGACCAGATGGACACGATGGGTGCGGAAAGCCGGAAGCGCGCACAGAACCTTGGCGGCGCGCTGATGCGGCTGGACGAACAGCTGGTGCAGTCGACGCGCATGGTTGAAGCGGCGACCAAGGCCGGCGAGCTGGCGCAGGCGGCGGCAAAATCAACGGCGGAGAGCCTGCGCGACACGGTGTCGGATGCGCTGGGCCAGGCCATGAAGGCGACCGAGACGATCAATTCCAAATCTGCTCAGGCGGCGGAAGATGCACGCTCGGCGATGATTTCGCTGAAGGATGTGGCGCTGCAGGCCGAGGCGACGACGCGCGCAGCCACGATTGCGGCGCGCCAGCATGCGGACGAGACGGAGAAGCGTGCCAACCAGCTTTCGGACTCGCTGTTCCGTGTGGCGACGCGCGCGACCAATGCGGCCGAGGATGGGCTGGAACGCGCGCGGGCGCGGATCGAGAAGGCGTCGCTGCTGATCGGGCAGATGCGCGATGACCATCACGAGCACGCCTCCTCTGTCGATGACCTGATCCTTGAGCCGGAGAAGCCTGTTACGATCGACGAGATGGTGCTTCAGCCCGAGCCGGTGAAGCCGCTTCTGCCGCCGCAGCCGCCGCAGGCCCTGCGTCCGCAGACGCCGCTGTTCGCCGTGCCGTCTGCGCCGCTGCCCTCCTCGCCCCCGATCTCCTCTCCCCTGGCCTCCTCGCCCAAGCCGACGGCGTCGGGCGCGTTTGATGATCCGGCGTGGAATCCCAACCGGGGCGATGGCGCTCATGATGACGAGCTGGTGCTGAACACGATTGCCGGCCCGCGGGCCGTGCCGAATATCGAGCGGCCTGCGCCGCCGATCGACCCCTTCCGCGAGAGCTATGGCGAGGATCGTACGGCTTCGTCGAACTCGACCTGGCGTGGACTGCTCTCGGGGATCGAGGAAGTGGCTCCGCAGGTGCGCGAGCAGTCGGCGGGTCAGATCATCGACCGGCTGGATCGCGCGGGCGTGCGGCTTCAGCATGTGATGAAGGCGTCTGACCTGCGCCGTATCGCGACAGCTTCGACGCATGGTGATCGCCAGCGCCGCCGGGCCATCCGCGATGTGGCGCCGATCGAGATCCAGCGCGTTTCGCGCATGCTGGAAACTGACCGCGAGCTGCAACTGGCGGCGCGGACGTTTGTATCGAACGAAGAGCCGGATGCTCTGCGCGTGCTGTCGATGGCGGAGCGGGCGCGTGAGGACGCGGCGCCGCGGCTATCGGCGTTCCTGCTGCTGGATGCGGCGTTGGGAGCTTCGGTTTAGGGCGACGAGCGCGAACGTAGGGTGCATCTTGATGCATCGGAGTTCGGTCGCGGTGCATCAAGATGCACCCTACTTCATGTGCGTAGCTGCGATTGCTAGTTCGCCGGCGTGACCGGCGGGAGGACTGCGCCCTAGCGGGGTTTGGCGACGACGGTTTTCGTGACGAAGGCAGCGACGTCGTCGGCGACTTTCTGGGCGACGATGGCGAGGGCGGCGGCGCGGGCGCGGGCGGTGGCAGCGTCAGGGATGCCTTCGGCGGTGAAGGATTGCTGGGCGACCATGCGGCGGGTGGTGCTGTCCATGAGACTGGCCTGCACGTCGATGCGCACGGGGCCTGCGCCCTTGCTGACCGACATGTCCACGACACGCCAGCGCAGGTCGTAATCCGTCTGGGCGCCGAGCTGGCCGGGGGCTGCGCGGCCCGGGCCGCCAGCCTTGGTGAGCGAGTTGACGACAGCGCCCTGCAGCAATGCCGGCGCGGTATCTGCCCAGCGCACGTCTGAGAGATAGATGAGTTCCTGGTTGTCGCGCACGGCGATGTCGGCGCTGGCGAAGGCGCGCGAGCTTTCCGGGAAGAAGACGCCGACATCCGCCTGGAGCGGATCGGTCGGAGCAATGGCGCGATCAGCGGGGAGCGAAATCAGCGCGGACGGCACGACCGGTGTCGGGAGAACGGAAACGCAGGCCCCAAGCGTGAAGGCGGGCATCAGCGAGACGGCGAGGGTCAGAGCAACGATCTTCGTTTTCATGATCACCTCTTAGCGCTCAACCGGCGGCGGTTGCTGATAGACGAAGCGGCTCGGGTCCTGCTCGATCTGCGCGAGCAGCCCCTGCAGGCGCAGCATCATGCTCTGGATGTCCGTCGCCGCATGCCCGATGTTCTGGATTGCGGTGGTGGCCGAGGGCGCAAGGTTGGTGTTGATCTGCGCGACGGCGCCGTTGACGTTGGCCATGGCGGTGCGCGCATCCTTGAGTGTCGGCTCAAGATCGGCCAGCGCGCGGGAGGCGTCGGTCGACACCGAATTGACGTCCTTGCTGATCGACGCGAGCGCCTGATCGACCGACTGGGCGGTGCCCTCGATCGTGGCGGCGGCCTTGTCGATCGACTTCAGCGCGCTCGTGGCGCTATCGATCAGGCCGTCATCCTGCGCGATCTTGGCAGCGACCTTGTCGATCGAGGCAAGCGTGGCTGTCAGGTGGGCGAGGTTCTCGTCAGAGAGCATCTCGTTGATCTTCTTGATCGTGTCGCCCGAGACGCCGAGGAGATCCTGTCCGCCCTGGAAGAGTTCGTCGACGAGCGTGCGGCTGGTGAATATCTGCGGCGTCTGGCCGTTGACCGACGTGAGGAGCGGCTTCTTCGGATCGCCAGCGAGGATCTGGATGAAGGTTACACCCGTGATGCCCATGAAGTTGAGCTGGGCGACCGAGTCGGTGCGGACCGGCGTCTGCGCGTCGATGCGGATGCGGGCGACGACCTTGTTGGGATCTTCGCGATCGAGACGGAGTGTCTGCACTTCGCCGACTTTGATGCCGTTGAAGCGAACCTCGCCGCCTTCGGTGAGGCCGTTGACCGGACCTTCGAAGATGACGTCGTAGTCCGCATACGAACGGTTCAGCGGATTGCCGGCGATCCACAGCGTGAATAGCGCCAACGCTCCGGCTGCAAGCAGCACGAAGGCGCCGATCAGAACGTAGTTGGCCTTGGTTTCCATGGCCTATCTCACCGCTGCCCGGCCACGCGGACCGGAGAAGTATTCCTTGATCCACGGATGGTCGTTTTTACGGACCTCATCCAGCGAACCAATTGCAAGCACCTTGCCGTCACTCAACACCGCAACCCGGTCGCAGGTTGCGGCCAGAGTGTCGAGATCATGGGTTACAAGGAATACGGTTAATCCCAACGCATTACTCAGTGAACGCACTAATTCGTCGAATTTGGCGGCGCCGATCGGGTCCAGTCCGGCGGTCGGTTCGTCGAGGAAGACCAGTTCCGGATCAAGCGCGATGGCGCGGGCGAGCGCCGCCCTCTTCCGCATGCCGCCGGACAGGTCGCCGGGACGTTTGGGGGCGGCTTCGAGTTCAAGGCCAGCGAGGCGGAGCTTGAGATCGGCCAGTTCACGCATCAGGGCGTCGGGGATCTTCGTGTGCTCCACCATGGGCGCCATCACGTTCTCGCGGACGCTGAGGGTGGAGAAAAGCGCGCCGTCCTGGAACATCACGCCCCAGCGGCGTTCGATCTTAACTCGCTCGTCGCGCGAGAGGCTGGCGACATGCTGGCCGAAGACTTCGATCTGGCCGGCGTTGGGCGTGTGGAGGCCGACGATCGAACGCAGGAGCACGGACTTGCCGGTGCCCGAACCGCCGATGACGCCGATGATCTCCCCGCGCTTCACATCGAGGTCGAGACCGTTGTGGACGGTCTTGGAGCCGAAGCGATTGACGAGGCCGCGGACGCGGATGATCGCGTCGTCATCGCCCTTCGGCGCGGCCGGCTGTCTTCCAGCGGGGGCGGCGTCGTAGCTCATACGTTCAGCATGTAATAGAGGACGGCGAAGGCGGCATCGAGCGCGATCACCAGGAAGATGGCCTGCACGACGGCGGACGTGGTGCGGCGGCCGAGCGAGACGACATCGCCTTCGACCAGCATGCCCTGCCGGCAGCCGACCATGGCGACGACAAGCGCGAAGACTGGCGCCTTCACGATGCCGACCCAGAAGTGTTGCGGCGGCACGACTTCGGCGAAGCGCGAGATGAACATCTGCGGCGAGATGTTCATCGCCGACCATGCCGCAACGAGGCCGCCTGCGATGCCGGAAATGGTGGCCGCAAAGGTGAGCAGCGGCGTCATGATGATGAGCGCGAGAAGGCGTGGGGCGACGAGCGCTTCCATGGGATCGAGGCCGATCGTGCGCATGGCGTCGATTTCCTGCGTCATCTTCATCGCGCCTATCTGGGCGGTGAAGGCGCTGTCAGTGCGGCCGGCGAGCAGGATGGCGGTGAGCACGGCGCCGAATTCGCGGAGCATGCCGATGCCCACGAGTTCGACCGTGAAGACCGAAGCGTTGAACATCGCCAGCAGGTTCGCGCCGATGAAGGCGATGACGAGGCCGATGAAGAAGGACAGGAAGCAAACGATCGGCAGAGCGTCGAGGCCCGCTTCTTCCATGATGGCGACGACCGACTTCCAGCGGATGCGGCGCGGGTTGGCGATCAGGCGGCCGACGGTGGCGGTGGTTTCACCGATGAAGGACAGGAGGCCCATGAATTCGGACCAGGCCTGCACGGCGCCGTAACCTGCGCGGTTAAGTAGCGCGATGAAGCCGGGCGGACGGATCGGGTCTGGCGGAGCGGCGGGGCTGGCCTTGCGGACCTTGCCGAGCAGGCGTTCCAGCGTCGGGTGCTCGCCGCGGATCGGAATCTTGTCGTCGATGCCTTCGAGAGCGCCAAGTGCGCGATCGATCAGATAGGCGCCGGAGGTGTCGATCTTCTCCAGGCGGCTGACATCCAGGATCGCGTCATAGGCAATCCTGGTCGATCCCAGTTTTTGCTGGATTTCGGCGGCGGTCCACACGGTCCAGTCGCCGATGACGGACAGCACCTGCTTTCCGTTCGGGTCCGTATCGACCTGAAATTGGGAGGGATTGCCAGCCATGATCAATATTTACAGTAGAAATGTGTAGCAAACACCAATCACGGCAAGGTCGCGATGAACTTCCCTTGCGGGTTGCATCATGTGATTAGTGCTATTCAGCCCAATTGCTCGCTAGACGGTGTGTTTACCTGCTAGAAAGCATGAGGTTCCCACTAGAATTATTTGGGGAGTTTACATGCGCGCGATCATCGTTGCTGCGGCGCTACTTGGGCTTCTGCTGGTCGCTGCGGGCGCGGCCGGGGCGCACACCATCCCGATCGAGGCCACGCGGCAATGGGAGAGCGCCCTGCTCTATGGGTTTGTGCATGCGATCGCGGCGATTGTCGCCGTAACGCTGCCCTTCCGGTCGACACTGAAGTTCATCAGCGGCTGGTTCTTTGTGGCCAGCGTGGTGCTGTTCGCGGGCGTGCAGATCGGGAAGATCATGCTGGCGGGTATTCCGAGCCATCCCACCCCGCTGGACGGGCTGACGTTCCTGGTCCCGATCGGGGGGATCTGCTTTATCGTTGGCTGGTTGCTGCTGGGCCTGACGGCGGCGTTTGGGCAGCGGAACGGAAGTTTGAGCGAGTAGCTCCGCTCTTGAGTTGCCGTCCCGGCCGGAGCGCAGCGTAGAGTCAGCATCCATTTCGATGGTATCGCGCACCCGCAATGGGTCCCGGATAGCGCTTCGCGCTTTCGGAATGACAAGTTGTGGGAGAATGACGGCGCTTTAGCTTGAGGCCTGAGCGGCCGAGAGTTCCTGGGCGCGGACGGCGGCGAGGTCGTCGGCGGTGCTGCGGGCCTTGGCCAGCGCTGCGTCCATCGGGGCCAGTTCGAGCAGGATCTGGTATTCGCGCTCGGAGCGCTTGTTGGCGTGCACCAGAGCATCCGAGAGGGAATCGCGGGCCTGGCGAGCATGGATCAGGGCGCGCTCGAACTCCTGCACGTCCGAGCGGGTCGGCTTGGAGGATTTCAGCAGGGAATCGGCGAGCGCCGTAAGGTTCGTCAGACCTTTGGCGGAGGTGTTCAGGTCGGCCCGGACGCGGGTGACGGTGGTGGCCGGGGCGGCCTTGTCGGCGTTGATCTTGCGCCAGTAGGCGCCCGCGCCGTCATGATTGCCGGTCAGCATGTCTGCCAGAGCGGTGAGGCTGGTTTCGCCGGTGGCGAGGCCTTTGTCGCGGGCTTCCTTGCAATAGACGTCGGCCGCCTTGCGAAGCTCGGACTGCTCTTCGGAAAGGGAAACTTCGGCCGAAACGGGCTCATAGACCGAAACGGTCGCGCAGCCGGCAAGCGGCGCCAATGTCATAAACGCAAGAAACGCCAGTTGTCGTGACACCGAACCCAATCCCAGAAGTTCGTGGCAAGTCAGGTAGTTATAGGCGCACGCCGTGCAAAAAGCGAGCGAATGTGTTTGACCTAAGACTGATGCCCGGTAGATGAAGCAAGCATGAATGAAGACCGCCCTCGCCGCACGCTTTACCCCTCTGTCGAGCCCAGGAAGACGGGCCGGCTGGCCGTCAGTTCCCTGCACGAGCTTTACTGGGAAGAGAGCGGCCATCCCGACGGATTGCCTGTAGTTGCGCTACATGGCGGGCCTGGCGGCGGCTCCAGCCCGGAGATGCGACGGTTCTTTGACCCTCGCCGATACCGCATCATCATGTTCGACCAGCGCGGCTGCGGACGTTCGACGCCGCATTCGGAACTGCGCGAAAACACAACCTGGGATCTGGTGCGCGACATTGAGACGCTGCGGTCGCACCTCGGCATCAAGAAGTGGGTGGTGTTCGGCGGATCGTGGGGATCGACCCTCGCCCTCGCCTACGCAGCGATGCACCGCAAGCAGGTTATGGGCCTGATGCTGCGCGGCGTTTTCCTGCTGAAGGAAAGCGAGATCCACTGGTTCTACCAGAACGGCGCCAGCAACCTCTTCCCGGATGCGTTCGACCGCTACGTCGCGCCGATCCCGGAAGCCGAGCGCGGCGACTTGCTGAAAGCATTCTACAAGCGCCTGACCGGCAAGAACGCTTCTGCGCGTGCGGAAGCCGCCGCTGCATGGGCGCGCTGGGAAGGTGAAACGCTGTCGATCCAGGGGCCGCGCCAAAGACCGCCGCGGTTTGACGAGGCTGATTTCCTCGACGCGTTTGCGCGCATCGAGTGCCACTACTTCTACAACAAGGGCTTCTTCGATTCCGATGGCTGGCTGCTGGATCAGGCCGAGAAGTTCGGCGACCTGCCGGGCATCATCGTGCATGGCCGCTATGACGTGGTGACGCCGCTGTCGTCGGCGTGGGCGCTGCACAAGGCGTGGCCGAAGTCGCAGCTGAAGATCGTGCCGGACGCGGGGCATTCCTCGCTTGAGCCCGGAATAGTGTCTGAGCTGATCAAGGCGAGCGATATGCTGGCGGAGAAGCTGGGTTAGCGCGCTTCGCTTACGCCCTCGTCCTTCGACTGACGCGCAGCTTTGCTGCGCTGCTCAGGATGAGGGCTACAGATCCGACGGCAGCTTAGCCCTCATGGTGAGCAGGCGGCGAAGCCGCCGCCCGTCGAACCACGACGGCGTGCTTCAGATTCAATCCGTGGTCGTGAGCGCGCCGTCGACTTAATAGCCGAAGCCGACTTCGTGGACTTTTTCCCATACGCCGAGGACCAGGATCACACCGATGGCGATGGGGACGACCCAGCGCACGAGCGGTTGCCAGATGCGGAAGAAGGGCATGCCGAATTCGGCCTGCATCATCTTCTTCTCGATGATCCAGCCCGCGAAGATCGCGATCAGGAAGCCGCCGAGCGGCATCAGGAGCGAGGACGCCACGAAATCGACGAAGCCGATGTATTCGCGCGAATAGACGTAGCCTGCGCCGATAATGAAGACGGTGAAACCGACGCCGAGGGCTGCGCCCCAACGGGTGACGCCGGTGCGTTCGTCGAGCCAGGAGACGGCCACTTCCATCAGGGCGATCGACGAGGCGAGCGCGGCGAACAGGGCCAGCAGGAAGAATGCGCCGCCGATGAGCGCGCCGAAGGGCATCTGGGCGAGACCGATGGGGAGGTTCACGAACAGCAGGCTGAAACCGGCGTTCGGTTCGCTGCCGACGGCGAAGACGAGCGAGAAGACGACGAGCGCTGCGACCAGCGCCACGGCGGTATCCGACAGCGCGACGATGGCGGAAGAGCGCGGAACGTCTGCATCGCCCTTCAGATAAGCGCCGTAGGTGATCATGACGGCGGCGCCGACGCCGGTGGCGAAGAAGGACTGGGCCAGCGCATCGAGCAGCATGGAGAAGGAGAAGTCTTCCGCGCGGACGCGGGTGAGGAAGGACAGCGCTTCACCAAAGGCGCCGTTGGCTATGCCGAAGCCGAGCAGGATCAGCAGGACCAGGATGAAGACCGGCATGAGGATGGTGGATGCGCGCTCGATGCCGCGCTTGACGCCCCGCCCCACGACGGTGACCGCGAGGCCGATGAAGATGGCGAGGTAGCCCAGCAGCGCAGGCAGGTTTTCCTTCGAGGTGACGGCGTCGAAGCGTTGCTGCGATTGTTCGAGCAGGCCGACATCGTTGGCGAAGGCGCCGGAAATCGCGAAGGGGATGTAGGCCATGAACCAGGCCGACACGACGCAATAGAAGGTGAGGATGAAGAAGGCGGAGAGCATGCCCAGCCAGGCGACGCCGCCCCAGAGTTCGCTCTTGCCCGAGGCGCGGGCGAGCGCCTGAACGCTCTCGACAGCGGAGTGGCCCGAGCGGCGGCCGATGGCGTATTCGGCGGCAAGCAGCGGGAATGCGATCAGGGCGAGGCAGACGAGGTAGGCGATGACGAACGCGCCGCCACCGTTCTCGCCGGTCGTGTAGGTGAAGCGCCAGATATTGCCGAGGCCGACGGACGAGCCGACGGCGGCCATGATGAAGCCGAAGCGGGACGACCAGGTCTCGCTCTTGCGGTCAACGCGTCCTGCGATGGTCATGCGGCCCCTGCTCTGTCAGTCCCGGCTCTATCGGCCCAACCCGGCAATCCGCCCGGCTGGAGAGCCGGAATCAGAACACGCCGCGAAGGGTCATATCGTTCGCGCGGTTGAGGTGTACAGCCATCAACAGCCCGAAACCAACCATAACCGTGACAACAACCGTGCCGCCATACGAAATTAGCGGCAAAGGTATGCCCACGACCGGGAGAAGGCCGATAACCATGCCGATATTGATGACCACGTAGAGCAGCAGGGTCGATACGAAGCCGGCCGCGGCGAGGCCTCCGAATGTACTTCGGCTGTTTCCGGCGATCTGCATGCCCTGGATGATGCAGACACCCCAGGCGACCAGCAGGACGATGGCGCCGACGAAGCCGAACTCCTCCGCCACGATGGTGAAGATGAAGTCGGTGTGCTGCTCGGGGATGTAGTCGAGTTCCTTCTGGGCGCCTTCCATGAAGCCCTTGCCGGCGACGCCGCCAGAACCGATGGCGATGAGGCCCTGCTGGAGCTGGTAGCCGGCGCCGAGCGGATCGGCCTCGGGGTTGAACATCGTCTCGATGCGCTGGCGCTGGTAATCGTGCAGCGCGAAGAAGTAGACGACGGGGACCATCGCCGCGACGAGCAGGAGGATCGAGACGACGATCCGCAGACTGATGCCGGCGAAGAAGATGACGGCGCAGCCCGTGCCGAGGATCATCAGCGCGGTGCCAAGGTCTGGCTGGCGCAGGACGAGGCCGACCGGAATCACAACCATCATGAAGGCGATAATGTGAACCCAGATGCTGTTGCGGCCGGCGGAGAAGGACTGGTGATAGTATCGCGCGAGGGCCAGCGGCACGGCGATCTTCATCAGCTCCGACGGCTGGAGACGGAAGCCGGGCAGGATCTGAAGCCAGCGCTCGGCGCCGTTCACGACGACGCCGCCGAAGTCGACCATGACCAACATGATGACGCCGACAATGTAGCCGGGATAGGCGACGGCGGCCCATAACCTGAGCGGCAGCAGCGCGACAATGAGGGCGACGCCCAGCATCAGGATGAAGCGACCCGCATGCGCGATCGCATAGCTGGCGTCGATGTGCAGGAGCCCCGTCGCGAGATCGTGCGCGCTGGAGCCGGCTGAGAACAGGACCAGCGTGCCGAAGAAGGCGAGCGCAATGATCGTCAGCAGCAGGAACCAATGCAGCTGCGTCAGCTTGTAGAGGAGCGAGTCCTTCCTAATCATGTCGGCTTACGCCTCCGGCCCTAATCATGTCGGCTTGGCCTCGCTGCCCGCGACTTCACGCTGTTGCGGCACGAAGGGCTTGCGGGCGCCGGTGTCGTATTTCAGGGCGTGGGCGAGGAGGTCGCGAGCCATCGGCGCCGCGAGACCCGAGCCAGACACGCCGTGCTCGATCACGATGGAAACGGCGTAGCGCGGCTTGTCTGCCGGCGCATACGCGATGAACAGCGCATGGTCGCGCAAGCGCCAGGGCAGCTTGTCGTTCTTGATCGCTTCGCCGCGCGAATTTCGCTCGGACGCCAAGATGACACGAACCTGCGCGGTGCCCGATTTCCCGGCCATATGCGCGTTTGTGTAGGGAGCAGGCAGTTCGCCTTTGGGATCAACCGATCCACCTTGAAGGTAGCTATAGGCTGTACCACCCGGCTCGCTGGTGACGCCGAACATGCCGGACCGAACGGCTTCGATCACGCCCGGCTTGAATTGTCCCATGGGGGTGATGGTGTTGTCGGGAACCTTCATGCCGCTAACGATCAGGTGCGGATCTGGCGTTTTCTCGCCTCCAGCAATTCGCGCGCACATGACGGCGAGCTGGAACGGTGTCGCGGTTACATAGCCCTGCCCGATCGCCGCGCTGATCGTGTCGCCGGCGTACCACTGCTCGCCGATGACCTTGCGCTTCCAGGCGTCGTTGGGGACTGAGCCGACCTTGCCACCGGTGAGACCGAGTTCGTAGCGATGGCCAAGGCCAAAGCGCTTGGCGACGTCAGCGATGGCTTCGATGCCGGTCTTCTCAGCCGCACGATAGAAATAGCAGTCGCAGGATTTCTGAAGGCCAGCGTGGAGGTTTACGCTGCCGTGCCCTTGCGGCCGCCAGCAGTTGTAGAAGCGGTTGTAATACCACGCCTTGCCGCTGCAATTGACCGTCTCTTCCGGCGACATAGCTCCGCTTTCCAGCGCAGCAGCGGCGACGATTGTCTTGAAGGTCGAGCCCGGCGGATAAACGCCGTCATAGGCTTTGTGATAGAGCGGGTTACGCTCGTCTGACTGAAGCGACTTGAAGAGCGTGGAGCCGATGCCGCTGACGAAGGCGTTGGGATCGGGCGCTGGCGTCGACATCATGCAGACGACGTCGCCGCTATCGACGTCGATCATCACGACGCTGCCGGCTTCGGCGCCGAAGCGCTGGATGGCGTAGTTCTGGAGTTCGGCGTCGATCGACAGAACGATCTCGGCGCCGGGTTTGCCGGCGAGGTCGTCGCTGGGCAGACGGTCGATCACGCGGCCGCCGGCGTTCTGCAACATGCGGATCTTGCCGGGTTCGCCCTTCAGCTCGACTTCGCCATAGGCTTCGATGCCGGACTTGCCTACGCGCATAGCGGGGTGGCGATAGAGGCGACGGACGGCGGCGGCGCGGGCCTTGCCGGCAGGAGATTCAATGCTTTCGTTGACGGCCTTGAGCTCGATCTCCGTCATCCGCGTGATGTCGGCTTCGTTGGCTTTCTGGACGTAGCCGATGGTGTGGTAGAATGCGGCCTGCAGTGGATAGGAGCGCAGCTCGCCCACTTCGGCGCTGACGCCCGAAAGTTCGGGCGACATGACGTTGACCTGCGCGAACTCTTCCCACGTCAGGTCGTCGGCCACGAGGATGTCGCGGAAGCGCGGACCGGTGGTGGCCTCCTGCGTGACTGAGCGCCTGCGGTTTTCGCTGAGCGGCACGATGCGCGAGAGGCGGTCGATGACGTCGATGATCTGCGTGCGGTCGCCCGCGAGTTCGGGGCGGAGTGTAACGTAGAAGTTGCGCTTCGAGCCTGCGAGGACGCGGCCGGTGCGATCATAGATCGTGCCACGGTGAGGCGGGGCGGGTTCGAGGCGGATGCGGGTTTCGCGCGCCTTGGTTTCGAACTCGGCCTGACGGAAGAGCTGCAGCTCCGCGAGACGGACGGTGAGGCCCGTGAACAGGATACCGCCCGTGACCAGAAACATGTTCCGGCGCGAGGGAAACTGATTTCTCCAGTCCCTGTTCATGCACTGGCCCCGTTCATGGCTTGGCCCCGTTCATCGTCTGGCCACCCTGATGCTGGCGGGCACGATTACAAAGCGAACCAGCGGATACAGCAAGGCTGTCATGAGGAAGTCGGCAATCAAAGGTCCGCGTGCGAAGCCTGTGTGGCCTGCTACGCTGCCGGCGACGCCGAGCGCAACGATGGCGGCGATGAACCCGCCGACGAGCGCAATGATCTCAGCGAAAATGACCGGCATGGGCGGCTGGCGATCCCAGGCGATCAGCGCAACGCCGTAGGCGGCCAGAAGGGCCAACGGCCATGCGCCGATGGGCGCTTCGCCGAGGAAGTCCATGGCGACGCCGAGCATCATGAGGCAACCGGCGACCCAGACGGACAGGCCAAAGGACGCCAAGCCTGCTGCGAGCCACAAGCCAGCGATCGGCCACCAGGCGCCAGCCATGCCGACCTGCATGCCGAAGGCTGATGTCAGTGCAGCAAGCACCGTGAGCAAGAGCACCCAGAGGCGCCAGGGCAGCGTCACTGACCGCCCCCCTGCCCGCCGGCCCCTTGCACGCCCGGCTGTGCCGGTTGCGGTGTTGCAGGTTGGGGCGTTGCGGCCTGCGGTGTTGCGGGTTGTGTTTGGGGCGGAGCAGCGGGCGTCGCTGCCGCCGGACGCGGCGTCGTGGTGGCGGGACGCGTGGGCGAAGCCCCCGGACCGGCGGGCGTTTCAGCCGGCGCGGCGACGATCGTAGCGGTGGTTGAGCGCAGGCTGTCGTCCGTGTTCGGACGGACGCCGCCGAGTTCTGGGGCGGATTCCGGCGCTGCGAAATCTGGCGGGGGGACGAGGCGGACGAAGTCAACCGGCGAGCGTTCCATCTCAAGATCAATGCGCCAGCCTGCGCCATCCTTGCGGGCTGTGCCGACGCGCACGCCGAGCGGCAGCTTGCCGTCGTCGCCCGAGGTGACCCAGACTTCGCCCGCGATAATCTTGTCCGGCGTTTCCGGTTCGAGCAGCTGCGCGCCCGAGCCGCTGTCGCCGACGAGCAGCGCGCGGTCGCCCGACTGTGTGCCCATGACCGGGATGCGGCTGGAGAAGTCGGTGAGCAGCAGGATACGCGAGGTGTATTCGCCGACGCGGATCACACGGCCGACGAGACCGTTCTCGTTGACCACCGCAAAGCCCTCGCGGACGCCGTTGGCGGCGCCGGCATTGGCGATGCGGGTGGCGGCGAACGGGCCATTTTCCTCGGCCACGACGCGGGCCGTCACGGACTGACCCTGGGTTTCGCCGACAAGATCGAGCAGCTTTTCATAGCGCTCCATGCGGAGAGCCATGGTTTCAGCGAGGTCTTTCCAACGCTGGAGATCGCGGACGCGGGCTTCGAGCTCTACAATCTTGGCTTCGTCTTCAGCGTTACGGCCGAAGCCGAACGACCAGCCGGCAATGCCGGAGGAGAAGTTGGCGAGGTTGGCGGCGACGCCATCCATGGACTCACGGGAGGCGTCGATACCGCCGCGAACGGCCGTAGACGTCTGAATCGCCAGAATGCCGAACATGGAGATGCCGAGGCCCACGACGACGGCGCGCGCGCCTACGCGCGGCTCTCCCGATCGTCTGCGACCATACCAAGCCATCTATCCACCGCTCCCTATGCCCTTTTACGGGGGCCCCTCACCGGGCCTGGAGGATTCTGAACGGCTTCGCGTCTGGAGCCTAGACCTCCGGTGCGAGCACGCCCTTCATCTTCTCGAGGTTTTCGAGCACCTTGCCCGAACCGAGAACCACGCATTTCAGCGGGTCTTCGGCCACTGTCACAGGCAGACCGGTACGCTCGCGCAGCACGACGTCAAGGTTGCGTAGCAGAGCGCCGCCCCCGGTCAGCACAATACCCTTGTCCACGATATCGGCCGCCAGCTCCGGCGGCATCGCTTCCAGGGCGGTTTTGACCGAATCAACGATCTGGGTGACCGGCTCGGCCAGAGCGCGGGAGACCATCGCTTCGGTGATTTCGATTTCCTTTGGAACGCCGTTCATCAGGTCGCGGCCGCGGATGTCGAGGGACATGCCCTTGCCGTTTTCCGGGGCCTTGGCGGTGCCGATCTCTTTCTTGATGCGCTCGGCAGAGGCTTCGCCGATCAGCAGGTTTTCTTCGCGGCGGAGGTAATTGACGATGGCGTCGTCCATCTTGTCGCCGCCGACGCGGACAGAGCGGGAATAGACCAGACCGCCAAGAGAGAGCACGGCAACCTCAGTCGTTCCGCCACCGATATCAACGACCATCGAGCCCGACGGCTCGTCGATCGGGAGGCCGGCGCCGATGGCGGCGGCCATTGGTTCGTAGATCAGATGGACAGCGCGGGCGCCGGCCATCTGGGCGGATTGGTGGATTGCCCGTCTTTCGACGGGCGTAGCGCCTGCTGGCACGCAGATGATGATGACCGGCGCGATGAAGGAGCGGCGGACCTGCACCTTCTGGATGAAGCGCTTGATCATTTCCTCGGCGACTTCGAAGTCGGCGATGACGCCATCCCGCATCGGGCGGACGGCTTCCATGTAGATCGGGGTCTTGCCAAGCATCATCTTGGCTTCCTTGCCGACCGCGTGAACGACCTTGCGGCCATTCTGGTTCACGTAGGCAACGACCGATGGTTCATCGAGCTGGACGCCATGACCCTTGACGTAGACGAGCGTGTTCGCCGTCCCGAGGTCGATCGCCATGTCGGTGGACATCAGGCTGAAAAGTTTGCCGAACATGGGCACGGGGCTCCCGATCGCGCGACTCACACGCGTGGATTCAGTTAGCTCCCCGTAACCTGTCTCGCGTTTCGAATTCGCTAATGCAATAGCCCACTGTCAATAATACATGAGGCAAGCGGAACGGAGCGTATCGCACGCTTTACAGGCAGCTAAGCTGGACGTTCGAATAGGATCGAATGCCTTCAGGATACGTTTGAGGCCGGTTTTTCAGAGGTCCCAGACGGGACGGTTCGTACACCCTTCGGATCGCGCGAACTTTGCCCTGCCCTCTTGCCAGACTCTCCGCGGAGGCGCCTATGGGTCGCCAAGAACAATGATTACGTCCCAACTCTTCCCCAAATTCACATGACCGACACAAGCGCTGACGGCCCAGACGACGGCCAGAATCCTGGCCGGTTCGCCGCCTTCCGGCATCGCTCGTTCGTGCTCTATTTCCTCGCCCGGGTGTTCACGACATTCGGCGCGCAGATCCTGTCGATCGCCGTCATCTGGCACATTTATGACCTGACCAAGTCGGCGCTGTTCACCGGGCTGGTGGGGCTCGTGCAGTTCCTGCCGCTCGCGCTGCTTGTGCTGGTAACCGGTACGGCAGCGGATCAATTCGGGCGCAGGATGATCATGGGGCTGTCGATCCTGCTCGCGGCTGCGTGCGGGCTCGCCATGCTGACGGCGAGCGTGGCGATGCCGGAGTTCCGGCATGGGGCGTCGCATACCAGTACGCTGACCCCGCCGGTGATCATGAGCACGGCTCCAGGCACGCCTGTCGCCGGAACGCTGACGGCGCCGGAGCCGGTTGAGTCAGGACATCGCCTGCAGTTCAGAATCCCGGACAACGCATTCACTGACCCGAATGGTGATCCGCTCGTCTATTCCGCAACGAAGCTCGACGGCTCACCCCTGCCCGCCTGGCTGACGTTTGATCCGGCTACGCGGACGCTGGCGGGGACGCCGAGCTTTGAGGATCGTGGCGCTACGCCGGTGCGGATAACGGCGACTGATCCGGGCGGCGCGAGCGCGGTGATCGATTTCCGGGTGCATGCCGTCCACTTCACGGCGGCGTATGTGATGCTGGGCATCCTTGTCATATTCGGGGTGGCGCGCGCCTTCCTTGGACCCGCCTCGTCCTCGCTGGTGGTCTCGCTGGTTCCGAACAAGGACTTCGCCAACGCGGTGACGTGGAATTCGTCGGCCTGGCAAGCGGCGACGATTATCGGGCCGGCGGCCGGTGGTCTGCTTGTCGGCTTTGGGCCGGACATTGCCTATGGCGGCGCCTTCGTCATGATGGGACTTGGCGCACTGCTGGTGTTTGCGATCCCGAAGCTGCCCAAGGCTGCGCCGAAGGAACGCCCCACCCTTCACAACATGCTGGAAGGTTTCCGCTTTATCTGGAAGCAGAAGATCATTCTTGGCGCAATCTCGCTCGACCTGTTCGCCGTGCTGATGGGCGGCGTGGTGGCGTTGCTGCCGATCTATGCGGAAGACATTCTGCACCTAGGGCCCGAGGGACTTGGCTGGCTTCGCGCCGCGCCGGCGATCGGAGCGATTGCAATGGCCGGCGTTATCGCCGCGTACCCGATCAAGGATCACGCCGGGCGGATCATGTTCATCTGCGTGGCGCTGTTCGGGATTTTCACCGTGGTATTCGGTGTCTCGACTGTGGCGTGGCTGTCGATCACGGCGCTGATCATGCTGGGCGCGGCTGACATGGTGAGCGTTGTTGTGCGCGAGACGCTGCTGCAGCTGTGGACGCCGGATGCGGTGCGCGGGCGGGTGAACGCGGTGAACTCAGTTTTCGTTTCGGCGTCGAACGAGCTGGGCGAGTTCCGGGCTGGGACGATGGCGCATGCGCTCGGACCAGCCGCGATCGGCGCTGTACCAGCCGTTGTAATCGGCGGCGTCGGGGCGATTGTTGTCGCCGGCGCATGGGCCTGGATGTTCCCCAGCCTGCGCAATGCGCGCCGGCTGGATGGAGAAGACGTCAAGCACTGACGCTTCAGACAAGAATGCGACTAGCCGCTTTGAAGATCGCTTCGGCCCTGGCGCCGAAGCGCTGCTGTAGCGTGCTTTTTCGCAGCTGAATCATGGGAGCGGGAATGCGAATTTACGAATGCGCCTATTCGCTCGCATTCTTGGCGCGCCGTCAGCATGATCGAGGATGCCTTCGCGGCTCAATACGGAGTGGAAGCCGTTGGAACGTGATCCCCTTCCCGATGTCTGCCGCCAGCCTGCGGGTAAGCTCAAGCCTGTCGTCGACCCGGCAAAGTGCGAGGCCAAAGCCGCTTGCGAGGCCGTCTGCCCGGTCGACGTGTTCGAGATCGTGCGGATACCGCGCGAGACATTCCAGAAACTGCCCGCGATAGCGAAGCTGAAAGTTTGGGTGCACGGCATGAAGACAGCCGAGACGCCGAATGCCTCCGCCTGCCTTGGTTGCGCGCTCTGCGTGCAGGCTTGTCCAGAGAAAGCCATCCGGCTCATCGCCACCGACAGATGACGGCTCGGGCCGCCGCCGCTACAACGGCGGGACAGAGCTGGAGAATGTGCATGGCTTATTGGCTGGTGAAATCGGAGCCGGACGTCTTCTCGTGGGATGACCTCGTGAAAGCGGGCAAGAAGGGCACGGCATGGACCGGCGTGCGCAATCACGGCGCGAAGCTGCACCTGATGGCCATGAAGCCGGGCGAGAAGGTGTTCTATTACCACTCGAACGCGGACAAAGCCGTGGTTGGCATCGGCGAAGTGGTGAAGGCTGCCTATCCCGATCCGACCGCAGAGAGCGGGCCGTGGGTTTCGCCTGATATCCGCGCCGTGGAGCCGCTGAAGAAGCCGGTCGGGCTGGCGGATGCGAAAGTCGATCCGGTGCTGAAGGGCATGGTGCTAGTGAACAATTCGCGACTCTCGGTGCAGCCGGTGACCGACGCCGAATGGAAGCACATCTGCAAGCTGGGCGGCGTGAAGGCCTGATCGGCGTTAAATAGCTGTCAGGTGGGAGACAACGTTACATCGCGCACTATCCTCAATCTGCAGTGGATTTGTGGAGGTCGGGCATGCGCGCTGCGAGTGTTTCGGGGCTTCTGGCTGGTCTGGCGCTGACAGTCATTCAACCGGCGAATGCGCAGCTGCCGGACATTACCGACAAGCAGTTTGTCATGATGATGGTGACGGTGATGAGCGTCGACCATCTGAAGAGCGCGTGCAAAGGCGCCGGCGCGCCTGATGCGATGAAGCAGACGACCGCGTGGGAAGAGAAGAACGATGCACCTCTGGTGCGCAAGGCGATCGCGCAGCTGGAGCAGGAACCGAAGCCGAAGCAGGCGGTGGCGAATGCGCGGCGCGGGATCGTCGAGAAGCTCAAGTCCGTGGATCATGACCCGTGCACGTTCCTGATAGCGACCGTGACGCTGCCCGACTCGCAGTTCGCCAACACGCGACAGATGGCGATGCTTCGCAAGGAATTCGGCAATGGCGCGCCGGCGTCGACTTTGGCGGATGCATCGAAGCCAGCCAACACCGCCCCAGCGCCCATACGCTCGGCCGAGCAGAACAAGCGGATGCAGGATCTTGCCGCGAAGATCGAGGGCTTCGGCTTCGACTACACAATGACGATGGGTATTGGCGGCGGGATGGCGATGCGCGTCTTCCCGGTCGTGCTATTCAAGGACCGTCAGGTGCTTGAGGATGTCGAGGCGCTGGCTTTCTCGGGCGGAATGGAGGCGCACAAGCGCGCCAATCCGGAAGACTGGACACGCTGGCGCCGCGCGGGTGGCAAATTGCAGACCCAGACAAAGAAGGGCTGGGAGAACCTGCCTTTCACAGCGGTCTACGCAAAGCTGCCGGACGGCTTCAAGCTGAACGGGCGCTTCCAGTCGCTCGGCGGCGGCGGCAACACGGCCTATGGCGGCAGCGACTTCTTCGCGGCGTGGTCGACATTCGATTTCCTGCCGGATGGCCGCGTGGTGAAGGGCGGCGGCGCCGGCGGCTATTCGGCTTTCCAGCAGGCAAGTTCGGCCTTCTCAAGCGTGACGCCGGAGCGGCGCGGGCGCTATCGCATCAACGGGCTGATGCTTGAGATCACCTACGACAACAAGGTGAACGAGCAATTCCTGATCGTGTCGGACCCCAAGGACCCGAGCGTTATCTGGCTTGATGGCACGAGCTATACGAGCAAGGACTAATCGAGCGCGATCTGCCGATTGCAGCCGATGGCCGCGATGAAGGCGGGGTCGTGGCTGACCACAATCAACGCACCATCATAGGCGATGAGCGCCTGTTCGATCGTTTCTATTGAATCGATGTCGAGGTGGTTGGTGGGCTCGTCCAGCAACAGGAGCTGTGGCGGTTCGGTTGCCGCGAGCAGGCAGGCCATGGAGGCGCGCAGGCGTTCGCCGCCGGACAGCGTGGCGACGACCTGATGCGCTTTCTTGTTGCGGAAGGCGAAGCGGGCGAGGCCTGCATAGGCGGCGTTATCGTCCAGCTCCGGATTAGCGGCGCGCATGTTTTGGAGCAGCGTCTGCTGGTCGTCGAGCATGTCTGAATGCTGGTCGAGCATCGCGATGCGGCCGTCGAGACGACGGATCGTGCCGGCCGCAGGCTGGCGCTCGCCGGCGATGATGCGCATCAGGGTGGATTTGCCTGTGCCGTTGCTTCCCGCAATGTGAATGCGCTCCGGGCCTGTGACCTTGAAGCTGAGTGGACCGAATAGTTTGCGGCCGCCTACTTCGGCTGTGACATCCTCGAACTGCAGCACGAGCTTTTGCGACGGCAGGTTCACGCTGGGCGCAATGACGTTGAGGGGTATGAGAACCTCGAACTTCGCCTTGGCATCGTCGAGTGCGTCGTTGGCGGAGGAAAGCTGGCGGTCCGCCAGGCGGTTGGCGGCGCCTTGCGAGGCCTCTGCCCTATCCTGCTTGAAGTCGAGCATCATCTTGCTCTGCCCGGCTGCGAAACGCCCGGCCTTTCCGGCGGCGTCCTTGCGTTGCTTCATCTCGCGCTGAAGCTGGACCTGATCTTTCACGCGGCGCAGGTCCGTCTCGGCCTTGTCGAGCGCATCGGCGGCGGCGGCGCGGCGCAATTCGCGCGCGGCGGCGAATTCCGACCATCCGCCGCCGAAGATGCTGATGCCAACAGGCGTCAGTTCGATGATGCGGTCGACATGTTCGAGCAGGTCGCGGTCGTGGCTGGCGACGAAGGCGGCGCCGCGCCATTCGTCGATCAGGGCGAGGATAGCGGCCCTGCCTGGGCCGTCGAGATTGTTGGTGGGTTCGTCGAGCAGCAGGATGTCAGGCGCCTCGAGCCACAGACGCGCAACGGCGATGCGTGTGCGCTCGCCGCCGCTGAAGCCACTGATGGTGCGGGTGAGATCGCGCTCTGGCAGGTCGACCTTTGCCAGCGTTTCGGCGATGCGATGCTCCAGCGTCCAGTCGGCCTCAGCCATGTCCTCTTCGCTGCCTTCGCCACGTTCGAGTCGCGCAAGACGGGCGAGGCCTTCGCTCACGCCCAGCGCTTCGGCCAGGGTGATCGAGCCGTCAGGCCAGCGCTGCGCCAGCTCTCCGACGCGGCCGATGATGTTGATGGAGCCAGCCGCAGGTTCGCCTCGCCCCGCAACGAGATGCAGGAGCGTGGACTTGCCCGAACCGTTGCGGCCGACGAGGCCGACGCGCTCGTCACCTATGGCGAGCGTGAGATTTTCGAAAAGCGTGCGGTCGCCGGGCGTTTTTGCGGCGACGCGGTCGAAGGTGATGGAAGACATGGAGACACCGAAAGCTCGAGCAGAACGACGCGAAAGTCTGGCGCGGGTCCTAGAGTTTCATGTGCGGTGAGCTCCTGCTGATCGGCGCTATGTGCGGCAGGAGGCCCGGAAAGTCAATGTTTGCAGCGCGCCTAGACATCCGGGCGGGTGAAGTACCAGCCATTGCGCGCCTCGATGGCGGTGGGCGCTTCGAAGATTTCGGAGAGGATCGTGTCGGTCATGAGTGCGGATTTTTCCGCGTCGTGGGCAATCCGGCCGCCGCGCATCATCACAGCATAGGTGATCTCGGGGATGATCTCTTCGACATGGTGCGTGACCAGCAGGAGCGTCGTGCCGTTGCGGACGAGGCCGCGCAGGGTGTCAAGGAAGTGGCGGCGCGTGGTGGGGTCGAGGCCGGCGCAGGGTTCGTCGAGCAGCAGGGCCTCCGGCTTGTGCACCAGAGCACGCGCGATGAGGACGCGGCGGGCCTCGCCGGTGGACAGCGTGCCGAGACGGCGGCTGGCGAGATGGGTGACGCCCATCTGTTCGAGCGCCCGATCGGCGGCGTCTTTCATCGTGTTGGTAACGGTGTGATGCGCCCACACCCCGGAGGACGCGAAGAAGCCGGAGATGGCGACTTCGAAGACTTCGAGATTTTCGTCCTGCGCCATGTCGAGCTGCAGCGAGGATGAGACGACGCCGAGGCGCGTGCGGAGTTCCGAGACGTTCCACGCATCGCGGCCGAAGATCTCGACCGGGTCGCCCGTGGTCGGGAAAAGCTGGCGCGTGATGAGTTTCACCAGCGTGGATTTTCCAGAGCCGTTGCGACCGAGGATGACGGTGTTCTGTCCGCGCTGGATGGTGAGCGAGAGATCGTCCACGAGCTTTGTATCGCCGCGAAGAACGGTGACGTTTCGTAGGGAGAGGAGTGGGATGATCATGCGCTGGCTCGGGAGGTGAGCGCGCCCTCATGCTGAGCAGGCGGCGTAGCCGCCGGCTCAACTTGCTTACGATGGCGAACCACGAGGGCGTAATTACTAAGCAGCTGCACCCGTGGCTTTGGCACGGCGAACATCCAGCTTGTTGAGGGCGTGGACGTAGGCGCGGGCGGAGGCGACGAGCGTATCCGGGTCGCTGGCCTTGCCGGTGGCGACGAGGCCCTGCTCTGCCAGGCGCACCGAAACGGTGGCTTGGGCGTCAGTGCCTTCGGTGACGGCGCTGACCTGATACAGCTCGAGCACAGCCGAATGCGGGACGAGCTGGCGGATGCCGTTGAAGACGGCGTCGACCGGGCCGTTGCCTGTGGCTGTCGTGGAGCGCGCTTCGCCTTCGATTGTCAGCACGATCTCGGCGCTTTGCGGGCCATCCGTGCCGGCGACGACCTTGAGGCGCGTCAGCGAGACTTTCTCCTGCTTGCCGGCCATCTGGTCATCGACGAGCGCGATGATGTCTTCGTCGAAGACGTGCTTTTTCTTGTCGGCCAGATCCTTGAAGCGCTTGAACGCATCGTTGAGCGTATCTTGCTCGAGGACGTAGCCCAGCGACTCTAGCTTGTCGCGGAAGGCGTTGCGGCCAGAGAGCTTGCCCAACATGAGCGAGGTGGACGGAACGCCAACATCTTCGGGGCGCATGATCTCGTAGGTCTCGCGGTTCTTGAGCATGCCATCCTGGTGGATGCCGCTCTCGTGCGCGAAGGCGTTCTTGCCGACGATGGCCTTGTTGTACTGCACCGGGAAGCCGGTGATCGACGACACCATTTTCGAGGCGCGCGAGAGCTTCGGCGTGACGATCTCGCTGTAGTACGGCAGCGAGTCACCGCGGACCTTCAGCGCCATCACAACTTCTTCGAGCGCGGCATTGCCGGCGCGCTCGCCGATGCCGTTGATCGTGCATTCGATCTGACGAGCGCCGTTCATGACGCCGGCCAGCGAGTTCGCGACGGCAAGGCCGAGGTCGTTGTGGCAGTGGGTCGACCAGATGACTTTATCCGAATCCGGAATGTTCTCGATCAGGCGACGGATCAGGTCGCCGTATTCGACCGGGTGCGAATAACCGACCGTATCGGGCACGTTGATGACGGTGGCGCCAGACTGGATCGCGACGTCGATGCACTTGCAGAGGAAATCAAACTCGGTGCGGGTCGCGTCTTCAGCCGACCATTCGACATTGCCGACGAAATTCCGCGAACGCGTTACGGAGGCGCCGACGGCCTCGAGAACGGCGTTCGGCCCCATCTTGAGCTTGTGCTTCATATGCACGGGGCTGGTGGAGATGAAGGTGTGGATGCGCGGGTTGGCGGCCTTCTTCAGCGCCTCCCCTGCCTTGTCGATATCCGTCAGCGTCGAGCGGGCGAGCGTGCAGATCGACATATCTTTCGCCATGGCGGCGATCTGCGACACGGACTGGAAGTCGCCTTCGGACGAAGCGGCAAAGCCGGCTTCGCAGATATCGACCTTCATTTCCTGCAGCAGTTCGGCGAGCTCAAGCTTTTCGCGAACGGTCATGGAGGCGCCGGGCGATTGTTCGCCATCGCGCATGGTGGTGTCGAAGATGAGTACGCGGTCCTTGCCGTTTACGGTCGGGCCAGCGAGCTTGGTGATTGGGGCGGTCATTGAGGGCGGTCCTGTGAGGGCGTGTCTTGGGAAATTCTTCAAATCCCCTGGACGCGCGATCCGCGCTCTAAGCCCGGATCACGAACGCGCCCAGGGGCTGCTAAGCAGCCCCTGCTGGGAAAGAAGAAGGGTAAGCCCCTGATTGCGCATGGATGCTCTATCGTTCGGGTCGCGGTTCAGGTCAAGTGACAGGAAATTAGGCCCTTCGACCTAGTCCGCCGAGGCAGACCCAACCCTGTTGTCCGGATTTGGCGACTGGTTTGGGCCCATCGGCTCGCCGTCTTGCTGGAGATCCGGTTCGTCGTTAACGGCCTTCCGGGCGGCGAGCGCCACTGTGATCCAGATGCCGACGACTGCAATCACACCGCCGACGGCGATCAGCACGCCCCCGCCCATGGCAGACATGACCGACTGACCCAGCAGCGCCACGATCAGCGTCTTCGGGATCGACCCGAAGAAGCAGCCGGCGAGGAAGCGCCAGACATTCGCCTTGGAGGCGCCGAAGGCCATGTTGACCACAATGGCGGGCGCAGTCGGCACCGAGCGCACGATGGCGCTGGCAAGGAAGTCGTTGCGGCCGATGAAACGCGACAGGCGGTTCACCGTGTTGCCGCCATAGCGGTCGACGAGTTCGCGCCCGCCCAGACGGCCCATGTAGAAATGCAGCCACGCGGCGGCCATCTGGCCCGCCATCGCGTAGGCGCTGCCGAGCCACGGGCCGAACGCCACGATGCACCCGGCCATCAGCACAAACTGCGGCGCGGCGATGAAAGCCGTCAGGATGAAAACCAGAATAGTCGCCGGCAAACCCCAGGGACTGTTGCGCAATCCTGCGAGCTGTTCGTCGATATGGTCTGCGAAGCCGAATGCGCCCGACTTGCCGAGAACCATCAGCACGCCTACGCCGCCCAGCAGGGCGAGCGACACCCAGATGGTGCGCCACGCACGGGCGTCCATATTGGTGAGGAAAGCGGTGATCTTGTTCATCGGAGGGCCCAGATGCGCCCTTGGGGCGAAACCGTCAAGAATCGCGCAGCATCAATGAGGTGCGTCGCCTTAGCGGATGGCTGAACGAGCGCCGAGGACCTTTTCCATCGCCTTCAGCAGGTCCGCGGGCTGAACCGGCTTGGCCAACAGGGCCGAGGCCTGCCGCAATTCCGGGCGGCGCTCCGCCAAGGTTTCGTCCATCAGCGCTGACGCAACGATTACGGCTGGCCTGCCCCGGGACGCCGACAACAGGCTGATTGCGGATAGAAGCTGGTAACCGTCCATGCCCGGCATTTCGAGGTCTGTGACGACGACATCGAAACCGCCTTTCAGGATGTGGTCGAAAGCTTCGCCTCCGTCGGGAACTTCCGTGCAATCAAAACCCGCCGACTCGAGAATGAGGCGCAGATAGGTGCGCATGCCCGATGCGTCATCCACGATCAGAACGCGCGGTTTTATAGGCTGTCGTGCGACTTTCGCGTCTGCGGACATCTTTTTATTCCCGGGAGTGCTGGTAGTCTTCTTATGTGGGTGGCACATACGTTCACAGGCGAGTGGGCGCTCCTCCCAGCCCGACAAAAACATGTCATTTCGCGACAGTTGCAGGGAAACCGGGTGTCATGCTGACGCAGGCCGCACCGAGATGAGGGAAATCATTCGCGCGAGCGCCTGGAGCGGCTTTCGCGAGCTGGTGATCGAGCTCGGGGGTGACCCCGACGCGATTCTTGCCGCTGCGCAGGTCTCTCCCTCCGCCCTCACCGACCCCGAACGCTACATGCCGCTGCGCGCATTCGTCGACAGCCTTGCTTCTGCGGCCGAACGACTTGAGCGACCGGACTTCGGACTGCGCTTGGGTCAGGTGCAGAACATATCCACGCTTGGCGCACTGTCGATCGCGATCATCAACGCACCGACTGCGCGCGAAGGCATAGAGGTCGCCGCGCGCTTCATGCACGTGCACAATCCTGCGCTCTCCGTGACGCTGGCGCCGATGCCGCGCACCTCTCGCGACTTCCTGTCGGCGACGCTGGCGTTGCGCAGTCAGCGGCGGCGCGAACAGAATGACGAGCGCATCATCGCCTCCTTCCACAGATCGCTCAGCGAACTGGGAGGTGATGACTACAAGCCGCGCGAAGTGTGGTTCATGCACGAACCGATTTCGTCACTGACCGTCTATCGCAAGATCTTCGGCATAACGCCGAGCTTCGGCAAGCCGACGATGGGCATCGCCATCGAACGCGCGGTTCTGGATACGTGGCGACCCGGCGGCTCTTCGCACATGCGCGAGATCGCAGAGACATATCTCCACGCCCACACACCGACGCGCGAGAAGGTGCTGACCCGGCGCGTAACAACGATGGCGCGCAGCCTGCTGAAAGGACGCGAATGCACGCCGGAGCAAGCGGCGAAAGCGTTGGGCCTGCATGCGCGCACTTTGCAGCGGCGACTGAAAGGCGAAGGCACCAGCTTTGAGAAGATCAAGGACAATGTCCGCCGTGAGTGGGCAGAAAGATTGCTGAAGCAGCCGACGGTTTCGATCTCGCAAATCGCGCAAATGCTCGACTACGCTGATGGGGTGGACGGCCCCTGTGTCCGGCGTCGAAGCGCCATAGGGTGGTCGTTGTTGAAGCAACCGCCACAGCAGGAGCCGTCCACATGAAGACTATCACGATTGGGATTGATCTCGCCAAGTCCGTTTTCCAGGTTCACGGCGTTGACGCCGCCGGTCTGATCACCGTGCGGAAGAAGCTGCGCCGCGCCGAGGTGCTGACCTTCTTCGCGTCACTTGAGCCCTGCTTGGTTGGCATGGAGGCCTGCGCGACGGCGCACTTCTGGGCGCGGGAGTTGTCGAGGCTGGGTCACGAAGTCCGGTTGATGCCGCCGAGTTACGTGAAGGCCTATCTTCGCCGACAGAAGAACGATGCAGCCGATGCCGAGGCGATCTGCGAGGCGGTGATGCGACCCAGCATGCGCTTCGTGCCGGTCAAGAGCGCCGAGCGGCAGGGCGTACTGGTGTTGCACCGGACGCGCGAGCTATTGGTGCGCCAGCGCACCATGTTGATCAACGCCATCCGCGGTCATTGTGCAGAGTTCGGGATGATCGCCCCTCAGGGCGCTCGTCGCTCGGCTGAGCTCATCGGGCAGGTTCAAGCGGCGGACGCGGCGGTTCTTCCAGACCTCGCCCGATCAGCCTTGCTTAGGCTAGCCGATCAGCTCGATGCACTCGCTATCGAGATCCATGCCCTCGAGCGGCAGCTCATGGCCTGGCATCGCCAGGATGAGGCCAGCCAACGCCTGGCGACTATACCCGGCGTCGGTATCATCACGGCGACTGCGCTCGCCGCTTCTGTTACTGATCCGAGCCTGTTCCGGTCGGGCCGCGAGTTCGCTGCCTTCCTGGGACTCGTGCCGCGACAGAACTCCTCCGGCGGCAAGGACCGCCTCGGCCGCATCTCGAAGATGGGCGATGGCTATCTCCGAAAGCTTCTTGTGGTCGGAGCCACCTCCGTCATTCGCCGTGCCGGCGATAATGCGTCAGCGACCGGCGCTTGGGTGAGATCTCTGATGGAACGCAAACCGAGCAGAGTTGTCACTGTCGCCATGGCCAACAAAACCGCACGCATCGCCTGGGCCGTACTTTCACGCAGGGAGGACTATCGTGCGCCAGCAATGATCTGACCAAGATCGCAGCGGCAGGGCCGCTGCTCCAAACTGCGAGGGTGCACATGAGCTGATGAGGATCAAGAAGCGGACCGCAAAGAAAGATAACCCGCAGAGCTGTCGGAGCATCAAGCTCGCTAATCTGAGAGGGACTTTTCTAGCGGACTCCATCAGGGCCAGCGGCCATCGACGCCGCGCAAACAGGCCGGACAGATGACCGCACCCGACAGATCTTCAGCTCGGCTCAACTTTCCCCTTGCAGCTCAGGGGCCGTCCACAGATGACAGCTCTGCCTTCTCGCGTAGCTGCAGGCGCTGGTTTGGAGAAGCGCCACGGACCTATCGCACGCGCTTTACGGAGGCGCGCAGCAAGTCCAAGCCCTCAGTTCCGCCGACATCGCGCGTCAATTCGCTTGCGGCAAATCTGCGCGCCAGTTCGCGACAGATACACTAACTCAGAACATGTCCAGGCCGGTTGACGCGACCGATACCTGCCAGAGCTTTCTGGCTGCATCAGCGTCGACAGCGTGTGAATCAACGCCTGCAATGCGCGACTCGCCGGGCTGCGTGAGCTTGGCCACATCGCAATCCTCGCAATAGAGACCGCCCTTGCCGTTGAGCTGGGGCGAGGTCGCGGCCCAGGTCTCGGTGGCGGCGCCCTGCTCTACGGTCTTGAAGCGCTCGTTGAGCTTGCCTGTATCGTCGATCCAGCCGAAGGCGATCATCTCTTCCCTGGGTAGGTGACGCTGCAGCTCGGTCATGATGCCGCCGGGGTGAACGGCGAAGGCGCGGACACCGTGCGCCTGGCCCCGGCGATCAAGTTCCACAGCGAAGAGCGAGTTGGCGGTCTTGGCCTGGCCGTAGGCTGTCCACTTCTGATAAGGGCGCGAGGTGTAGTGGATATCCTCGAATACGATGGGCGACAGCTTGTGACCCGTGGAGGACACGCTGACGACACGCGAGCCGTTTGCTGCTTTCAATGCGGGTGTCAGTCCGGCTGTAAGCGCAAAGTGGCCGAGATGGTTGGTCGCAAATTGCGATTCCCAGTTGGGGCCGACGCGGGTTTCCGGATTGGCCATGATCGCGGCGTTGTTGATCAGGATGTGCAGCGGCTTGCCCGAAGCGACATAGCTGTCCGCGAATGTCTTGACCGAGTTGAGATCAGCCAGATCGAGCTCGCCGACTTCGACGCCGGGAATGCCGGCAAGCTCTTCACGCGCTTTGTCGGGGCGGCGGGCCGGGACCGTGACGTGCGCTCCCGCTGCGACCAGCGCCTTCACCGCCTCGATGCCGATGCCGGAGTATCCGCCGGTGACAATCACGTTCTTGCCTGTCAGGTTGATGCCCTTGAGTACGTCGGCCGCTGTCGAACGGTGGCCGAAGCCCGTTCCCATCGAGGCTTGCTGTTCTGCAGTCATGGCGGCGTTTCCTGATGTGAGCGTTTACTCACATAACCATGCTGGCCGCATATCCGTAAAGTCCTGCCGTAGGGCCAATGCGGCGCTGACGATACGATTTGAACCGTCTCGACATAGGGACGTCACATGAGCATGTTCCATCCCCATGATGCGCATCAAGATTCTCGGCCTGCTCGCCCTCCCCCTCGCACTGATCGGTTGCGACACGCTTCCTGGTGCGTCGAGCACGAAGGGCGATTGGCCCTACGCCTCGCTCGGCCACAAAACACCGCTGCTGATCGCCCACCGCGGCGCCTCGGGTCACCTGCCCGAGCATACGCTTGAGGGCTATCAGCGCGCGCTCAACGACGGCGCGGACTGCATCGAGCCGGATCTGGTGTTCAGCAAGGATGGTGTTCTGGTTGTGCGCCACGACACCTACCTCTCGACCACAACGGATGTGGCCGCGAAGCCGGAATTCGCCAACCGCAAGCGCAAGTCGCCTGATCCGGAATTCAACGGCAAAGAAGACTGGTGGGCGGCGGACTTCACCCTGGCCGAACTCAAGACGCTGCGCGCCATCCAGTCATTCAAGGGGCGGCCGACGACCTTCGACGGCCTCTATCAGATTCCGACCTTTGACGAGGTTCTGGAATTGGCGAAGTCACGCGTGACCGTGACCAGCGAGCCGGTGTGCGTCTATCCGGAAGCCAAGTCGCCTGCCTATCACGCCGCCAATGGCCATGCCGACATGGCCGAGAAAATTCTCGCCAGCCTGAAGAAGCACGGCATGGACGGCGCCGGATCGCGCGTATTCATCCAGTCGTTCGAACCAGACTTCGTGAAGAAGATCGACGCGATGACCGACCTGCCGGTTGTGATGCTTGTGGCCAACAAGGAAGGCCTCGACGCCGCCATGGCCAAGCCGGGCGCGCCGTTCTGGCAGGGCCTTGGCCCGAGCATCGGCATGCTGCGGGACGCGAGCGGCAAATCGTCAGGCGTGATCGAGGCCTCGCACAAGCTGGGCATCCCAGTGCACCCGTGGACGTTCCGCGATGACCAACCGATCGGTGGCAAGCCGATCGCCACATCGCTGAAGGAGTTCTTCGCGCTGGGCATTGATGGCTTCTTCACCGACTTTGCCATTACCGGCTACGCCGTACGCAACGATGTGCTGCACGGCGTAGAGTAGCGCTGCGCGGCTGGCGGGCATTAGCCACTCGGCACAACTCAGAAAAGCAGTCAAAAGCCGATCCTTTCGGCGTCCGCGTGTCGTTGACCCTTCACACAATCGGGAAGGTTTGCCGCATAATCCGAACAATCCGCTCGCGATGCCGCCGGCTAGCCCGCCGCCCGCTGGGCCTGCGCCGACAGAGTCTGCGCCGAGCTGATCCTTTCCAATGACGGTTCAACGCGGCTGTCGAATACCTCTCTGGCAGCATCGACAGCCGTTCTGTTTTCGAATGCCCACATTCCCAAAAGCGAAACACGTTCCGAGAACGATCGGCCAAGCGCCGTCAGCTTGTAGTCGACACGCGCAGGCACGATGGGCGTGACGGTACGTTCGATGAGACCGTTTCGCTCAAGCGCCCTGAGGCTAAGCGTCAGCATGCGCTGCGAGATACTCGGTATCTCGCGCCTGAGTTCTGAGAAACGCCGGCTGCCGCTGGACAGCAGCATCACGACGGGAATCGTCCACTTGTCGCCGATCAGCTGAAACATCTCAGTGGCCGGGCGGCACTGCTCGGTTACATGAAGGGTACCAGGGCTCAAGAAAGTGCCTCCTTGTGGGATCAACCACTCACCTCAATGTAGCGATGCATTCGCCAATCGCCAGCAGGAGCGCTCGCATGCTGAACTTCGCCCTTATCATCGGTTCAACCCGACCCAACCGTTTCGCTGACGTTCCAGCGCGATGGATCATCGAAGGCGCGAAAAGTCGCGACGATTTTACGTTGGAAACGCTCGACCTGCGCGATCATCCCCTACCCTTGTTCAACGAGCCGGCGCCGGTCGGCTATTCGGGCGGCAAGTTCACGGAGGCTGCGGCTGAAGCCTGGCGGCACAAGATCGGCGCGTATGACGGCTACATAGTTACGGCCGCCGAGTACAACCACGCGCCGACCGGTGTGCTGAAGAACGCGTTCGATAGCGCCTCGTTTGAGTGGAATCGCAAACCGATCAGCTTTGTGGGCTATGGCGGCGTTGGCGGCGCGCGGGCGATCGAGCATCTGCGCGGGATTGCCGTGGAGCTGCAGATGGCGCCGATCAAGCAGGAGGTGAACATCGCGATGGCGGAGTTCCTGGGCGTCGTTCAGCAGGGCAAAACGCTGGATGATTATGCGCATCTGGTGGCGTCGCGAACCGCCATCTTCGACAACATGGCCTGGTGGGGCAACGCGCTGAAGTCGGCCAAAGCCGCCTGAGCGAGTTCTGCCAAAAGCAAGCGGGCCGCGGAGTGATCCGCGGCCCGCACTATTTGGTCGATCAAATCAGCCCGGCGTTAGTGCGCGCCGGAGGCCATGGCCGCGAGCATGAGCAGCGCAACGATGTTGGTGATCTTGATCATCGGGTTCACGGCAGGACCTGCCGTGTCCTTGTAGGGGTCGCCGACGGTGTCGCCGGTGACAGAGGCCTTGTGAGCTTCCGAACCCTTCTTGTGAACGACGCCGTCCTTGTCGCGGAAGCCGTCCTCGAACGACTTCTTGGCGTTGTCCCACGCGCCGCCGCCCGAGGTCATCGAGATGGCGACGAAGAGACCCGTCACGATGACGCCAAGGAGCATGGCGCCGACAGCCGAGAGCGCGTGGCCTTTGTATTCATCAGCGAAGCCGCCAATGCCCCAGATCACGAAGAACAGGACGATCGGCGACAGCACCGGCAGGAGCGACGGGATGATCATTTCCTTGATCGCCGCCTTGGTCAGCATGTCCACGGCTTTGCCGTAATCGGGCTTGGCCGAGTAATCCATGATGCCTTTGATCTCGCGGAACTGACGGCGGACTTCTTCGACCACCGACTGCGCTGCACGACCAACCGCCATCATCGACATGCCGCCGAACAGGAACGGCAGCAGACCGCCGAACAGCAGGCCGACGACCACGTAAGGGTTCGACAGCTCGAAGTTCGGGGATACGCCGTACAGGAAGGCCCCCTCGGGCGCGTTGGCCGAGAAGAAATCAAGGTCGGCGGTGAAGGCAGCGAAGAGCACCAGCGCGCCAAGACCGGCAGAACCGATCGCGTAGCCCTTGGTGACGGCTTTGGTCGTGTTGCCGACGGCGTCGAGCGTGTCGGTCGTTTCACGGACCGAGTCGTCGAGGCCCGACATTTCGGCGATGCCGCCGGCGTTGTCGGTGACCGGGCCGAAGGCGTCGAGGGCGACAACCATGCCGGCGAGCGCCAGCATGGTGGTGACCGCGATGCCGACGCCGATAAGGCCAGCCAGCGTGTAGGTGAAGATGATGCCCGCGATGATGATCAGGGCCGGAATGGCCGTGGCTTCAAGCGAGACAGCGAGACCCTGGATCACGTTGGTGCCGTGGCCGGAGACCGAAGCCTGGGCGATCGAGCGCACAGGACGGTAGCCGACGCCGGTGTAGTATTCGGTGATCCAGATGATGAGGCCCGTGACGACAAGACCGGCGATACCGCACCAGAACAGGTTCATGGCGGTGAGCGTGGTCGAGAGGTCGTCAGCCATCGTGACCGTTGCGGTCATCGGATCGCCGAGCGTCATGTAGATGGCGGCGTAAAGCGCCGGAACCGAAAGCACGGCGGAGGCGATGAAGCCCTTGTACAGGGCGCCCATCACGTTGCGCGAGTCTTTCGAGAGACGGACGAAGAACGTGCCGATGATCGAGGTGAAGATACAGACGCCCGCAATGGCGAGCGGAAGCATCATCATGCCGGCTTCGGCGGCGCCATTGAACGAGATCGAGGCGAGAACCATCGTGGCGACGATCGTCACCGCGTAGGTTTCGAACAGGTCGGCCGCCATGCCGGCGCAGTCGCCGACGTTGTCGCCGACGTTGTCAGCGATCGTGGCCGGGTTACGCGGGTCATCTTCCGGAATGCCGGCTTCGACCTTGCCCACCATGTCGCCGCCGACGTCAGCGCCTTTGGTGAAGATGCCGCCGCCGAGACGGGCGAAGATGGAGATCAGCGAAGCGCCGAGGCCCAGCGAGACCATCGCGTCGATGACCGTGCGGTCGCCCGGCTCAAGACCGAGACCAACCGTGAGCAGCGCGTAATAGCCGCCGAGGCCGATGATCGCGAGACCAACGACGAGCATGCCGGTGACCGCGCCCGACTGGAACGCAACCGACAGGCCCTGACCGAGGCCTTTGGACGAGGCTTCCGTGGTGCGGACGTTGGCCTGCACCGAGATTTTCATGCCGATGAAGCCGGCGGCGCCTGACAGAACAGCGCCGAGCACGAAGCCGAGCGGCGCCTGCCAGTTCTTGAAGAAGATGGCGAGCACGATTGTGACGACCACCCCGATCATCGCGATCGTGCGGTATTGACGGTTGAGGTAGGCGTTGGCGCCTTCCTGAATTGCTTTTGCGATTTCCTGCATGCGGGCGCTGCCAGTCGGCAGAGCCATGAGACGTTGGGTCGTGATGACCCCGTACGCTATTGCGATAAAGCCTGCCACGATGGGCAGCCACAGCGACAAGTCGCTCATGTGTCGTCCTCTCAACGGGTTTTGAATTTGGACGACTTCCCCGCAATCCCGTGGGATCGCGCTTGGCCCGCCCGGCAAGATGAGCGAAACATGCCCAAATTGTCGCATGCAGGCAAGTTTGTTGATTCCAATTTAGCTTCCGTTGCGGAATGGGTCATCAAACCGCCGTTGAGATTGCGATCGCTCCGTGATGGGTGGGCGCATGACTGACGTGCCCGTTCTTCCCCGCCCTCTTCCCGTGCCGCCGCTCGCGCTTGCGATGATCGGCGTCATGATGGGTTGCCTGCTGGATGCGCTGATCAAACATCTGGGGGCAGCTTATTCCGCCGTTCTGATCGCAGAGATGCGGTATCTCTTTGGAACCATCTTTTCCGGCATGACCGTGCTGGCGATGAAACGGAAGCTGCCCAACGCGGCAGGCCTACGCCGGCATGCGATCCGAACCGTCGCGGTGACGGGATCGGCCGTGCTGTTCTTCCACGCGCTGACCATTCTCCCGATCACCGAAGCAACGGTGCTGATCTTCTGCGCCCCGTTGATGATCGCCCCACTGGCCTGGTGGATACTGGGCGAGAAGATGCAGCCGATCGCGGCGATATCGCTGGTGATCGGTTTCATTGGCGTGATCGTGACGGTGCAAGGCGCACCGGAAGCTGCGGACACCGCAAGGCGCATGGAGGGCGTCATCTCCGGCTTTGCAGCCTCAGTGCTCTATGCGCTCTCGATCGTCCTGTTGCGACAGGTGGCGCAGAAGGACGACGCGATCGTCACGGCCTTCCTCGGGAATGTGTTTCCCGCGCTCTACCTGCTCGTGCCCGCCCTGCTGATGGGCGCGGCCCCTGTCGCGACCGATCTGCCGCTATTCGCCATGGCTGGGATGACAGGTTTCCTGCTGTGGTTCCTGCTGACGCAGGCCTATGCGCGGGCCCCGGCGCAGAGCCTTGCCGCAGCCGAGTATACCGCACTGATCTGGAGCGCCCTGCTCGGCTATTTCTTCTTCGCTGAAGTTCCACGCTGGCAGGTATGGATCGGGGCGCTGGTGATTGTGTTTGCCGTCATGCTGTCGGCCTGGCACAGCCGCCGCACCCGCACGCAACCGGCGCCTCTGCCGGATTAACCCGGACTTAGGCCAACCCCTCCAGTTTGCTGTACGACCTTCAAACAGCAAGGATGGGGATTTCCTCATGAAACGTGCAATGACGCTGGCCGCCCTCGCCGTTGGCGCAGGATGGGGAGCCCAGGCGGCGCAAGCCCAGCAGATCGCAGTCGGCGGCAGCATCGGCACCACCGGCGGAACGATCGAGGCGCAGACGCAGATCACGCCGACGATCCAGCTGCGCGGCAGCTACAACTATTTCGAATATGGTGTGGACGATACGTATGACGGCATCGCCTATGACGGCGACCTCGATCTCACGACGTGGGGCGCGTTTGTCGATTTCCGCCCGTTCTCGAACAGCTTCATCGTGTCGGCCGGCGCCTACTTCGGCGACAAGGGCGTGAAGTTGAACGCGATGCCGACGACGAATGTCGAGATCGGCAACCAGACCTTCACGCCGGCTCAGGTCGGCAAGCTGAATGCGGATGCGGCCCTGAAGGATACGGCGCCGTTCGTCGGCATTGGCTGGGACACGACGTTCCAGAACTCCACACCGGGCCTGGGCTTCAAGTTCATCGTCGGCGCGATGTTCACGGGCTCACCTGACGTCTCCATGACATCGACCGGTGGTACGCTGTCGAATGACGCGAACTTCCAGACGCAGCTTCGGATCGAAGAACAGAAGCTGCAGGACGACATCGACGACTACGAGGTTTATCCGGTCGTGCAGGCTGGCGTGACCTGGTCGTTCTGATTTCCAGAGCCTGAAATGACAAACGCCCCGGAGTGATGCTCCGGGGCGTTTTCGTTTCTGGTCAGCTCGGACTTACTGCTGCGGAACGCCGCCGGGATTTTTCTCAAGCCAGCGCTTTTTCTCTTTCGCAGCTTCTTCGGCCGAGCATTCGCCCATGTAAGTCGCATCGGCATTCATCGAGAACCCGGCCGGGATCGGGCCGAGATTGGCCGAGCCCTTGGCGCGGATCTGCATCGAGGTCGGCGTGTGCGTCAGCGTGGCGTCGGCCTTGCCGGTCGTCTTGCCTTCGCAGATCAGCTTGAACGAGTAGCCGCCCGAGATCGGGATGACGTTGTCGACCTTGCAGCCCTTCTGGAGGTCGCTGGCCAGCTTGGACAGCGTGATGCGTGATTTCTCAGGAATGAGGCATTCAAGGTTTTCTTCCTTGATCGGGATCGCCAGCACGCTGGTGTCCTGCTTCCATTTCCACTTGCCAGGCTTCACCTGGATCGCGCCGTCCTTCAGCGTATCCGCGCCAGCAGCGCAGACAGCCAGCAGCGCCGTCGCGGCGATTGCCAGAAGCCTCATGTCCAGTCTCCTCAAGCGCGGGCCCCAACCAAACGGCCCAACTCTACCCGGCGATATAGTGCGTTCTCACATGAACGCGGCCCGAATGAGGCGGGCGCCAAAACGCCACGATTCCCGCCTGTTAGAACGCAGACGTCCGGTAACCTTTGACAGGCAGCACGGTCATCAGGATCGCCCCTGCAATATAGCCCCCCAGATGCGCTTCCCAAGCTATTCCCATTCCGAGCAGCTGTGGACCGGCCAAAGTCAGCACAGCGTTCGCGATGCCGAAGGCCACCGTCATGCCCAGGAATTCTCGAGACCACGGCGTCCGTTTCATCCCATAGGGATCGAGCAGGAAGGCGGCCGCAACCAGCCCTGACGTTCCCCCGGATGCGCCGACAGCGAAGGGCGTCTCGACCGTCGCCATCGCCAGATAGAGGGCGGAGCCGCCGATGACGGAGCCGACGAAGATGAGCATCCAGAGGCCCCAGGCGGCGGGGCCTTGCCCCAGGGTGCGGGCCACGGGCGTACCGAAGGCGACCAGCATCAGCGCGTTGACGATGACGTGCATCCAGTCGCCATGCAGCAGCGCGGTGGAGGCGAGCGTCAGCAGGCCGGAAAAGACATCGGGATAGACGCGGGGCGAGCCAGCAGGCGCCCAGAAGCGTTCGGGCGCGAGGGCAAAGTCATACAGCGCATATTGCTGCTCCTGATACGGCGCAAACGCGTAGATCGCGTAGAGCCCAACCAGCAGGATCGCCATGACGACGACAATGATCGGCGCGTTGAAGATCGGCTGCCGGGCCGGCTGCTGGGGTGTTTCTGAAGCGTCGTAAGGCATGGATACAAGATGGAGGCTGCGCGCGTTCTGGGCAACAGGCCTATCCTGAACGACGTTAGATGGCCTTGCCCATTCGTACGCCCGGCACATCGACGCCGTCTTTTGAGGCGGCGATGATGCGCTGGATGTCCTGATAGCCGCAGGCCCGGTAAAGTGGTTCGCCCGACATGGTGGCCATCAGCTCCACCGATTTGAACCCCGCCTCGCGGGCGGCGCCTTCGCAGATTTCCAGAATCAGCCGGCCCACGCCCCGGCGCTTGAAATCGGGGTGGGTGTACATCGCCCGGATGCGGGCAGCGTCCTTCGCCATGTCCAACAGGGCCGCATTGCGCTGCGAAGTGGAGTGATCGCCGCCATAGAGCGTTGCGCGGCGAGACCAGCCGCCGCAACCGACAAGCCGGCCGTCTTCCTCCACCAGGAAATAGGTGCGGTCGGCGATCAGCTGGGTGTCCAACCCCATGATCGACTTCGACAGATCGACCTGCGCGGGATCGAGGAAATCCTTGAGATGCTCGGCGATCGCCACGTCCATCAGGGCCCTGATGGCAGGCAGATCAGCTTCTGTGGCGAGGCGGTGCGTAAACATTCGTACCCACAACTGTAAACCGGCGTACCCAGCCTGATCCCGATAGCATCATTTGCCCGCTTAAATACCGTGAGAGGCCATTGCGAGCATACAAAATGAGATTGGCGCTAAAGCAGGCAATCGTGGGGCTGGCGGCTCTGGCAGCGTTAAGCGCAGGCCCGGCCATGGCGCAGGATGCGGGCGCGACCTACACGCGGGCGGTAGACATGATCGAGTCCGATCCGAAAACGGCGTGGGCATTGCTCAAGCCGCTGGCCGATAGCGGACATGCGCCTTCGATGGCGGCAGTGGGGTCCTTGCTGTCCAACGGCGCTGGCGTGGTGCAGGATCTGGCGGCGGGACGCGACTGGTACAGGCGGGCGGCGGAAGCCGGTTCGGTGACCGGCATCCGCGCGTATGGCGGAATGCTGCTGCAGGGCGAAGGTGGGCCAAAGGATGCCGCGCTGGGCATCGGCCTGCTGCTGATCGCCATCGACGCAGGCGATGCGAATGCAGAGATGCTGCTGTCGCTTGTTCGCGAGGAAGAGTTTCCGGGCGAAGACGCCGTAATACAGGCGCGCAACGCCTGGCTGAAGGAGCGCGCAGCCAAGTAGAGATCAAACAAAAGGGCCAGCCGCTGCCGGCTGGCCCTTGCGCTTTATTCACCGCGTTCGCGGCAGTGGCCCGGCGGGCCAGAGCTAGTTGCGGTTGCGGTCGACCAGGCGGTTCGACTTCGACCACTGCATCATGCCGCGTAGTTTCTCACCGACGTCTTCGATCGGGTGGCTGCTCATCTTGTGACGCATGGCCTGGAAGGACGGCGCGCCAGCCTGGTTCTCGAGCACCCAGTCACGGGCGAAGCGGCCCTGCTGAATGTCTTCCAGAACCTTCTTCATCGCTGCCTTAGTTTCCGACGTCACGATGCGCGGGCCGGTGACGTATTCGCCGTACTCGGCCGTGTTCGAGATCGAGTAGTTCATGTTGGCGATGCCGCCTTCGTAGATCAGGTCCACGATCAGCTTCACTTCGTGCAGGCATTCGAAGTAGGCCATCTCCGGCGCGTAGCCGGCTTCGACCAGCGTTTCGTAGCCGGCCTTGATGAGCTCGACGAGGCCGCCGCAGAGCACGGCCTGTTCGCCGAAGAGGTCTGTCTCGGTCTCTTCACGGAAGGTCGTCTCGATGACGCCGGCGCGGGTGTTGCCGATCGCGCGCGAGTACGAGAGGGCGCAAGCCTGGGCCGTGCCCGAGGCGTCCTGAGCGATGGCGATCAGGCCCGGCAGGCCGCGGCCTTGCTGGTACTGGTTGCGCAGCGTGTGGCCCGGGCC
>Ga0116156_10000460_pt1 | contig 43373 bp, 38 predicted proteins | sample AD_UKC045_MetaG_FD_89891 | JGI IMG/M metagenome (GOLD analysis project Ga0116156, IMG submission 89891) | Active sludge microbial communities of municipal wastewater-treating anaerobic digesters from USA - AD_UKC045_MetaG | ecosystem: Engineered > Bioreactor > Anaerobic > Digestate | place: USA...
GTGCTGCCCCCGCCGCCCCTTCCACTGCTCTCTCCGATCGCGCGCGCGCTGCCAAAGAAGCCAAAAAAGCTGAATTAGGTAATAAGAATATTGAAGAAAAACCGGGTGCGATGTTGGAAAAAATTGAAGAAATGATTGCCGAAGAGAAAAAAATCAAAGGTGCCGACGACGACACCAACGGAGCGGTAACCAATATTATCTAAAAACCGAAACAATTTTTCTATGCCAAAAATATTTCAAGAATTCAAAGAGTTTGCCGTTAAAGGTAATATCATGGATTTGGCAGTAGCCGTGATTATCGGCGGGGCGTTTGGCAAAATTGTCACCTCCCTGGTTAATGATATTATCATGCCGTTCTTTGGTTTTATTATGGGTGGCGTTAAATTTACCAATTTAAAATGGGTGATGAAAGACGCGATTATCGGTAATGATGGCGCCGTTATAAAAGAAGCAATTAGTCTGAATTACGGAAACTTCATTCAAAGCACTGTTGATTTTCTGGTCATTGCCTGGAGCATTTTCATTATGATCAAAATACTCAATAAAGTCCGCCGGAAACAAGAAAAAGAAGAAACGGTTAAGGAAAATAAGGAGAGTAAAGAAGAAATATTGTTGACTGAGATTAGGGATTTGTTAAAAAAGAAATAAAATTAAAAGGGCGCAGCTAATGCGCTCTTTTTGTTTTATTTCTGTCATGCTGAACTTGTTATCTATCCAACAATCTTTGATTATCAACCCACGCTTGGCCGGTAACCGATTTCAACAAACAACCGGCATCAACACACTCACCGGCAGAGGAAAACACCAGAGAAAAAGAACAAACTCCGGATAAACATTTTTCCGAATTACTAAACTTCACCACTGCTTGTTTTGCGTTTTCATCATAATATTGACTGTAATTCACACTTTGGTTACCTTGGTTCAAATTGGAATCCTTCAACCAATCCAAATAATTAACCTTATCAGCTGGGCTAAAACGATATTCAATATTATACGCGGTTTTGCCGGCTGGCAAAGCCAAATCATAATTTAACTTATATAAAAATTTACCATCAGCGTTACTGCCTAAAGCTTCCAGTTTGTTTAATTTAAGACTCAAAGCATCCTTAAAGTCAAAGATGATTATTTGACTGTCCACGGTTTGGCGCGCCCCGCCCTCGTCTTCATAAGTCAATTGCAAGTGATTCTTGATAGCGAACTCCCTCCATTGTGGTAAATTGGTAAATTTTGCCAAATCTTGCCGATCAATTGTCACGGAAAACTCTCCACTTTCACCGTCTTTCAATAAGGCAAAACCGGAAACATTACTTTGATCCCAATTGATTTTCGCCCCCGGATCGGTCCGATGAACCGAACCATCATGTTCATCAGCCACCCGATTCCAATTTAAAATATGCAACAACGGATCTTTGCTAATGAAATCATCCACAAACAATTCCAACTCCACGTTTTTAAAATCAACGCCACTTTGATTGGAATAAGAAATTTTATAAACCACTTGATTTTGATCGGACAATGATTGCGTCCCAACCTGATCAAGCACCTTTAATCCTAAAGAAACCGCTTTGCCCTCAACCGATAACAACACTTTGTCATCAGCTAAAATCGTTTTTTTATCATCTTCGCCCATAAATAATTCTCCATAAATTTGCACTTCCGCTTGATCGGCCGGCGCGTCCTTAAAATATCCGTCCAATAAAACATACTGGGTGGTTTTTCCTAATAGTTCATCAATTTTCCAAAATGCCTCATAAAAATCATCGTGGGGTTTTTTATCAGTCAATTCCGGCTGAGAAGATACCAAAACAAAATTATTCGGCAAATTAGCCTTCACCACCAAACCATTCAAATTAGATTCTTCTTGGTTTTCATAATTAAAAACAATGGTAGAGTTTTGATTGGCTTGCCAATTCCCCAAACTTTCCATATTAAACAAAACAGCCGGCTGACGAATCACCACCTGAGATTGAGCGGAGGCGTTAAACAAAGAATTAAAATTCTCGGAATTATAATAAAAATCCGCATCAAAAAAACGATAGATATTATCGGAAACACTGGCATCGTTGGTGAAATAACCGGTCAAAAGCAATTTTCCATTACTGTTCGGCCCCAAATCCGGTAAATTCCAAGTGTTTAGCGAACCATCAACCGCCGCCGGTTCACTTGATAGCAGAACAAAATTATCCGGATAATTGACAATCATTTTTAAATTTTTCAATTTGGCATTTTCTTGATTATGATAAGTAATTTCATAATTGACGGTTTCTCCGGCCACGACCGTATTGTTTCCGCTAATACTAACCGCCACCTCGCTACCGGTAAAACGCCCGCCATAAGTAAAATAAAAATAACCGGCCACCAAACCAACCCCCACAAACGCAGCCAAAATTAAAAAATAACGCAAAGCCAACATCCACCAAGTGCGTTTGCGGTGATAAAATTTAGTTAAATCATCAGTGCTAAATTCATCATTAATTTTAACGGCGTAAATTTTTTCCAATAATTCAGTTTGCTCCTCTTCTTTTTCCTTATCAACTTTGATTTTTTCCATCGGACGATTCTCTTGATGAACTTCCTCCACCGGATGATGCACTTTTTTCTTTCGCTTTTTCCCCATAAAACATCTTTATTTATCGGCAATTATAAAATCCATTTGATAATCATTAGTTAACGTTCCGGCATAGCCGTTTTGCGCATTCAACGGATAAGCATCGCTTACCGACCACTGATCAGGCAAAACAAAACTATGCTCAATATCAGTATAAATATCCCCTGATTGCTTTTGTACCAATAAACTGTAGGCGTAAGAACCACGCGCAATCGCCAAATCATACAAAGTAAAAGGCAAGCGATAAATCAAATTAAGATTGGCTTCTTTCCCCGGATCAACCGACACCCAATTGGCAAAAACCGTTTTACCAAATTCATCATGAATATTCATACCAAATTCATTATTTTGGGAAGTAGCATATAAATCCGCCAAGTCCTTATCGGTTTCCGTATAATTTTCAATCGTTTTGTATTTTTCCTCAGCCATCCCGGTGAAACCATAAGCACTCAACAACTCACTGCCCTGAGGAACATAAATTTGCATGTAAACAGTGTTCGGTCCTGTCAAAAATGCTTGATTGGCCTGGGCGGTATTTTTGCGTTGAATATTCAATGAACAAACAATAGATCCGTCTTTTTCAATAACCGTTTGATGGTCAATGTGTTGGCGTACTACCGCGTCACTCTTATTCCCTCCCAAATTGGCATTAACCACCAGTAAATAATTGGATTTATCGTTTTGTAAAATTTCACCGCCGAAATTATAAGCACGAATCAAATTTTCGATTTTTTCATTATTGGAATAAAGCAAAATTTCCTTATGCCAAAGATTTTTTAAAATCACTTTGAAAAAAGTTTCTTTTAAAGCGACATCACCGGCCAACAATTTTTCCTGCAACTGAAACAACAAATCACCGACAATCTGTTTCGGTTTATTTTCTGCTTTATCATAATCAAGCTCCACCGCTTTTTGCAATTCATACCAAACATTGGAAGCGTCCAAAACCTTACCATCCAATTCCAATTTGATTTCTCCTAAATTATGCAACAAATCTTCCAAGACGGAAAAATTAACGGTAATTAAACCATCCACACTGGAACCGCCACTGGTCTCAAAAAACCATAAAATCTTTTTAGCGGCGCTCGGAAAATCACTAAACCAATTACTGTCATGAAAATACCAGCGATCCTGCAAAACCTGCAACGGTTCCGGAGGCGCAATATATTCATTTAAACCACCTTTATAATCATAAAGGCCACCGCCGGGAACTTCAATTTTTTTAATGGCCCCGCGATCAATATCAACAATCGCCATACTCCCCATAAAACCACCGGTCGGGCGTAATTCTTTATTGTTTTGGAAAACCACCAAATAACGACGTTGGTGCTCATGTCCCAAAGCATCTAAAACCGCCACGCGATTATCCAAAAGTTGACGATTGATTTGCACCAATAACGGCACATACATTTGCAGCTGTTTAATTTGACCGGCATATTCCGGAATATCAGTGACTTTAATCGATTGTAAATAATTATTACCCTGCTCCACCAAAACAGCAATGGCGGATAAATTATCCAGATAGTCTTTCACCAACAAATCCATACTTCGATCGCCTTGCTTGGTGAAAACCGTACGAATCAATTCCACAAAACGAATTCCCGCCAAATCCAAATTAACGGCGGCATTTAACAAATTATCCACCGCTTGATATTTCTGATTGACCGACGGAATGATTTTTATAACCAACAAACTGATTGGATTGACTTCTTGCAAACGAGCATGCGCCTGAATGAAAGATCGCCCACTGACACGCAATTTATATTCCACGCTTTGCCAATCCTGAGATAACAAATCTTCTTTTATGCTATCCAAATTATAAATGCCCTCTTGTCCCAAAGCGGCCGCCTTGGAAATATCCTGCAAATTCACCAAAAACAAAATTACCAAAGAAAATATAAATAACAACAACAAGGCAATCGCTTTAACCGCAACATTCAATGTTCCATAAAACTTTAACCAACGATAACGCCAGGAACTGTAAACCACATATTGCTCAGCTTCAAACTTTGCTTGCTCTTTTTTGGCTTTTTCTTCGGCTTTCGGACCCAATTCTCGAATTAACGGTTTGACACCGGATGCCGATTTCTTACGACGAGCCACTTTTACGGCGCGCAAATCTTTTTCCAATTTCAAAACTTTTTCCTCACGCTTTTTATAATCACGCCAATCACGATCAGCGGCCGCGCCTTTTAATCTGGAAATTGATGACAAATCCAAAACATAAGGCGACAACTTTTTACCTTTATTCAAAGCAATAATTCGATGTTCCTGTGAGTCATCGTCCACCAAAAACAACTTCTCCACCTGCTCATTGTAATCATCCAAAACTTCATTGACTTGTCTGATACCAACATCCTTAGACAACAAAAGATCCAGTTTTTTCTGGTATTTTTGCGCCAAATCATTAAAACCGATTACCTGCTCCTCCGAATAGACCGATTTTGTTTTGTTTTTTTTGTTTTTGTGGAACCGCATCAAACTTTATTTTTGATAAATTTTTAATATATCCTCTGCCATTTTAGTCCAAGAATATCGCGCCAACCATTCATCAATATTTTCCAATTTGGCCCGCGCCTCAGGAAGTTTATCCAAGGCCGCCAATAATGATTCAAAATTTTCTTCAAAGTAAACCGCTTTATCTTGCAAAACTTCCGGTACGCAAGTACGGTTTAAAGCCAAGACCGGACAATGTTGCTTTAAAGCTTCCAACGGTGGCAAGCCAAAACCCTCATAACGAGATGGGAAAATAAAAGCTTCCGCATAATGATACAAACACGCCAATTCATCGGGGAGCATAAAACCGGTAAAAATCACTTGCTCTGACAAACCCAAATCGGAAACCATTTTTTCCAATTGCTCACGAAAAAAATCTTTTTCCACCGCCAACAATAATTGGTAGTCATATTTTTCCACCACTTTTTTCCAATTCTTAATCAAAAATTCCAAGTTCTTATGCGGATAAGCACTGCCAACGTACATCAAATACGGCTTTGTTATATTATAGCGGATTTTCATTTCTTTGTCATCTGTTACGCAAGCGGGAGTTGGGACTCCCAAACCCTCGTAAACAGTAGTGATTTTGTTTTCTGACCAAGGGAAAATTTTCACCAAATCTTGCTTAGTGTAATTACTGGGGACAATGATATTTTTCGCGCGCTTCACGGCATTCTTTAAAATCACTTTATAGGAGAATTTCTTCAATGCGTATTTCAAAGGACCAAGCGTGGTGGCGCGCTTTTGTGTATCAAACCACAAAATCAAATCATGAATGGTCACGACATAGGGGCGATGATAAAAATAAGGAACATTAAAATGCGGGAAATGAACCAAATCAAGCTTATAAGAATTTAACAGTCGCGGAAAAAATATTTGCTCCTTCAAGCCATACCAATGCCAAGGCGCTAAAACCTTGGTAAAACGTGGGTTGGCTGGACGATAATCATCAATATTTTCCAAACCTAAAAAAATAAAATAATCATTTTCTTGATCAACTTTTTCCAAATTCTTAATCATTTCTTCAATATAACGCCCAATCCCCCGCGCAATTTTGCCATACATTCTAGCATCAATGCCGATTCTCATAATGATTCCATTAAATTTAATAAGTTTTCCGCGTAATTTTTCCAAGAATATTTTTCAACATTAAATGACTTGGGAAAGGCCAACTCTTTGTTTATTTTACCATGTACAAAAGCAAATAAAAGGTCTTGCAATTCATCGGGATTATCAACATCAATCGTTATTGCTTCGGAAAAATTTTCCAATAAGGCGGAATTTCCACCGACAATTACCGGACAAGCACAGGCCAAAGCTTCCAACGGCGGCAAACCAAAACCCTCATAACAAGATGGGTAAACCAACACTTCAGCCAGATTGTAAAAATATGGCAAATCACCGGGCGTGGCATCACTAAAAATTCTGATACCCACGTCCCCCCATAACTGATCGTAATTCCGACGCCCCCCGCCCCAGCGATCCCGCGACAACGTTTCCCAATAAGCGGTTTTCTTACCGATTAACAATAATCGGCAGGCGCGGCGGGCGGTGGCCGGTAAACCCAACCATGCCTCAATCAATAATTTTAAGTTTTTTCTCGCCCCCAAAGTAGCCACAAAAATAAAAAATCTTTCCGGCAAATTATATTTCTGTTTAAAATCACTGAGCTTATTTTCGTCAACGATTTTATAAAATACGGATGTCTCAACCCCCAAAGGTAAAACTTTTATTTTTTCCACCGGAATACCCAAGCTTTGCAAATCATGAGCGGTTGACTGGGAAACACTCAATAAACGGTTGGCGCGTTGAAATAATTTTTTATAACCAATTCCCCAATGCCACAAACGTTCTTTGAAACTGTAAAAGTCAGGAAACAAATGAAAAGATAAATCGTGAACCGTTAACAATAATTTTATGTTTGATGATAAATTCAAATAATTCATATTGGGTGACCACCAACAATCAATCTTTTCAATGATATTTCGCCGGCTTAAAATTTTATCCAAACAAACCAACTTGAATTTTAATAAAAAATTTAAAATCTTATTGGGCCAATGCAAATTAAAATAACGAACATTTTGATTTTTCGTCCACTGAGCAATCAAAAATTTAAGATTTTCATTCTCCGAATAATAAGTATTGTTAAACAACAAATAATTATTGGTTTTGTCCAATGAAAAAAGATTATTGAGTACGGCGATGGCGTAAGTAGGCACGCCGGTCAAGGGATATTCGTTAAGACAACGAACATCAATGACAATATTCATAAAAAATTATAATTTCATTTGTATTTGTTGGTTGGCAATGGCGTCCTTTTTTTCTTGGTGTTTTTCATTCACAAAATTACTGATTTGCGTTTTAAAATTTTCCACGCTAAATCTTTCGGCATATTGTTTAATGGTCTGCGCATCATAATCCTCCGGACGGAAACGCATTACCGCGTCCACCAAATCGGCCCAATCTTGATGTTTAAAAAATGTCCCACTGACGCCTTCTTTCACGGTTTCCAAAGAACCACCCTTGGCATAAGCGATTACCGGACGACCGCTGGCCATGCTCTCCACCGCGGTGATTCCAAAATCTTCCAACTGTGGTTGAATATAAGCAATCGCTTCACTATATAAACGTGTTAAATCCGCATCACTCAATTGACCGGTGACAAATCTGATATTTGATTTGGCGCGCTTTCGCAAATTTTCATATTCCGGACCATCACCATAAATCACCAACGGCAATGCCAGACGGTTAAACGCATCAATGATTAAATCAAAACGTTTGTATGGAACCAAACGCCCGCCGGCCAAATAATAAGCGCCCGGCTTATCGGTAATATAAAACTTATTCGTTTCCACCGGTGGATAAATCACCGTACTGGGACGATTGTAATACTTGGCAATCCGATCTTTCACAATGTGCGAATTGGCAACAAAATAATCCACGCGCTCGGCTGCCAACTTATCCCAAACTCTTAATTTATTCAATTGCAATTCCAATATTCTTTTCATAAATCCCGGCATCTTTAAATTTTCCACATACTCATGAGAATCAGACCATAAATACCTGGTCGGTGTATGACAATAGCTGACATGCACTGTTTCCGGTTTAGTAATCACACCTTTGGCAAAAGCGCTGACACTGGACAAAACAACATCGTAATCATTTAAATTCAACGATTCAATCGCCGAAGGCATCATTGATAAATAATAACGATACTTACTCAAAATCAGAGGCATCTTTGCCAAAAAAGACTCTTTAATATCAGAAGGAGAAAAAGTATTGGCGAATTTTTGTTTATCGGCAAACAACACGTAAATCGGGGCTTCAGGATAAGCTTTTTTAAAAGCCAGTAACACCTTTTCGGCGCCACCGTTTTGCGTTAAAAAATCATGAACTAAAGCGATTTTCATAAATTTTGATTTTAACTGGCCTTACGATTTCGCAAAATCGCAAAAGGGGTTTTTAAAATAATCCACAAATCAAGCCAAATCGTCCAATGCTCCATATAATATAAATCCAGCTTAACTTCATCATCAAAGCTCAAATCCGAACGTCCACTCACCTGCCCCATACCGGTAATTCCCGGCTTCATCGCCAAAACTCGTTTGTGTTGTTCCTCATATTCATAAGTAAAATGCGGTCGCGGTCCAACCAAGCTCATATTACCGATTAAAACATTAAAAAATTGAGGTAACTCATCAATACTCCACTTACGAATAAACGCACCGACTCTGGTAATGCGCGGATCTTTATCCAATTTAAATAAACCGTCACGTTCGCTTTGCAATTTTGCTTGATCTTTATGCGCCCCCACGTACATGGAACGAAATTTCAAAAATCTAAACGGTTTTCCATACTGTCCGGCGCGCTCCGGAATATCCGCCAAAATTGGCCCCTTACTGTTCCACTTAATGGCAAGCGCCGTGATAATCATAACCGGGCTGAATAAAATAACTCCGACTAATGCTCCCAAAATATCCACAAAACGTTTAACAATCCGCCCCCAACCCTCCAAAGATGTCCGCTTTAATTCAACCAAAGGAATCCCGTTAATGACGTTAACATCAATATTGGTGACACGACTTTCAAAACTGCCACTGACATATTTGAAAACCAAATGATATTTAATACACACATCAATCAACTTAACACTGGTTTGACGCGAAAAACTCTGATCACACTGCCACACTTCTTTAACATGCGGATTGGCATCCAAAGTTTGATATAAATCAACAAATAAAGTTTCCGGGGTACTCAAAACTTTCACCACCCGATAACCCAAATATTTTTGCTGCTGCCCCAACCAATCAATCATTTGCCGACTAATGGAATCATTACCGACCACCACAATATGCTTTAACGCAAAATCTTTTTTATACAAATATTGCCGAATAAACAAGATCGCCAAACGTCCGATAATCAAAAAAATCGTACTGCCTACCCAAGTGAACAATACGATAAAACGCGAGGCAAAATTTTCTTTAATAAAAAATAAATACAACAACGCCACCATTAAAGTCGCGGCGGTCGCGAATAAAATTTTAGCAAAATCCTTATAAAACGGACGGCGATTACTTCCATATAATCCATTTAAAGCCAACAAAACGACGCCGATGCCCGCCACCAACAAAATCGCTTTAAAATATGAAAACAAATCAATGGAAAACAAGGCCGGACGCCAATTCAAAACAAATTGATGAAACCGCAAATAATAAGCAAATAGTCCACCCAAAACAATCATCGTAAAATCCAAAGGCAACAATAAAGCCAACAAAAACAAGTCAACTTTGCTATACCGCATATATATGTTTAAGTATTTAAAGAATATTCAATAATATAAGCCGAATTCTGTCCCGCCCGAAAGCGGTGGCAATCATCTATCTAGTCGTAAAATCACTTTTACGATCAAGCGAGCTACCTGTCTCTAGCACCGAAGTGCTAGGCTTGCTCTTGCTCCAACCGGGGTTTGCCGTTCATTCATGTTGCCATGAAGAAAGAAAAGTAGCCTTGCGACCTCTTTTCACTTTTCACCTTTCACCGCCGAAACGGTTAGTATTGTCTCTGTGGCACTTTCCGTCGCCGAGTGTTATGTATTATACTCGGATCGCCAGGACGTTATCCTGCGGTTTTGTCAGCTTCCCAAAGGAAACCGGGAGTTCGGACTTTCCTCAAATCGCCGGGGCGATTTGCGATTACCCATATTAAATATCCTTAGCTCAATTTTAATGACAAAGTCAGAAAAAAGCAACCCTAAAACTGTGGATAAATCGTGAAAAGTTTATGCTAGATTTATGGTCCATATGCTATAATATAAAAAAATAAGAAAAATGAAATGAGTAAAAGCCAAAGACTTCGGATCGATTCTCCGGAAATTGTCTTAGATTACCTAAATTTTCTCCAAAATGAAGGAGGAGAAAAGCTTTACCTGATTACCGTAAACGCCGGGCTGGAAATAATTGACTGTCACCATCTAAAAAGTGGCGGGGCCAACATCGATTTGATTCACCCCCGCGACGTGATTCTCCCCGCGCTCACAGACAAAGCCAAAGGTATTATTCTGGTTCACAATCACCCCTCCGGCCAAAGCTGTCCCAGTTCCACTGACCACATTTTTACCAAATATATCAAAAAGATTTGCGAATTGCTAAACATCGCGCTCGTCGATCATTTGATAATCGGAAAAGATGAGGTCTATTCGTATAAAAAATCAGGCACAGAGATTTTTCCCTGTGCCCGATACTATACTGACAATAAATTATGCAAATCTTTTTCCGTTTAAATTTCTTCCACCTTAAGCCACCCGGTAATCCTGATGCCTTTGTCTTTTTCCTCCCACTCAAATTCCAATTCATCATCCAAACTCTCAAGGTCAATGGATAAATTATCAAACATAATTTCATCGCTCGGCACAAACTTTCTCAATGTTTCCGGCAAATTGGATTCATTGAATAAATCACTAAAGTCAAACATCAAACAATCCTCATCTTTAATTACCCGCAAAACCGAATTGTCATTTAATTTCCAAACAGTACGACCGCTTTCGACTTTACGGGCCTGTAAATCATCCAAATAGGCGACCACCGTGGCCTGACTCTCCAAATCATTGTCATCCTCCTCATAAGACTCATCGTAATCCTCACTGAAATCGGTTGTCATTGGCCCGATGTTATGATTTCCACTTGGTACCAAGCCCTTTAAATTAGCCGAATAAAAAACCCGTCCGTCAATTATAATTTTCTCCCCCTTCTGTTCCCCTTTTAAACAAAAATCAATAATAATATTATGAGTAGGCACAAAATCATCGCCCGCTTTGTCACTCGCCCCGCCCCCTTTTAAATTAAAAGATTTATCTGACATAAAATCAGACTCCGGCTCGGCGTCGTTATCGAAATCAACATCGTATTGGTAAGTCATAAAAATTTTATTTATTTTTTATATTATAAACAATAAAACAAAAATGTAAAATCAAGAAATAACCAATAAAAACGCTGATAAAAACCAACTATTTGAGAGTTAAATAAAATTTTCGTTGTTTGTCCGTCAATTTTTCAATAGCGTAACGAAGCATCACGCGCGGCATTTGTTTTGCATTATTATCCAAAAATTCGGTAAGACTTTTCTCACTGACGCGCTTACCAAGCTCACGCAACATCCAACCAACCGCCTTATGGATCAAATCATGCTTATCATGCAACAATGTTTTGGCCACAAAAAATGTTTCATCACCGCGACCGACGCGCAAACAAGTAAAGGTCGCCAACACTGCAATCCGACGAATCCACAAATTTTTGGATTTCAACCACACGCGCAAAAACTTTTTCGCATCCTTCTGGCGCAATAAAAAGTCACCGACTATTTTCGGGGCGCTCAAATCCACCAAATCCCAATTATTAATAAATTCAACATTATGCCAATAAAAATTGTAAATTGCCAACTTGGACAAATCATCGGCTTTTTGGTACTGCTCCACCAAAATCAAAAGCGCCGTCAGCCGCGCTTCGTGAAATTTACTGCTGATTAAATTCTGCAAATCCAACAAACCGATGTCCTTCCAATATTTTTTCACAATCGCGCGTTGTTGGGGAACAGTAACCCCCAGAAACAAGTCGCCTTCCCCATATTCACCTTTTCCGGTTTTGAAAAAACGAGCGAGATTTTTCGCTTGCGCGGGGCTAGCGGCGTTGCGCAATTCAGCCAAAATTTTCTTGTCTAAATTCTTATCCATAAACAAATAATATGTTCTTAGACTTCAATCTCCAACGCGATCGGGCAATGATCAGAGCCCTCAACCCCAGGCAAAATATAGGAATTTTTAACGAACTTCATAAAAGATTTATTCACAAAAAAATAATCAATGCGCCAACCCACGTTGCGCTCGCGCGCTCGCGTCCGCACCGACCACCACGTGTATTGGGCAGGCGCTTTGTTAAACTCCCTAAAAGTATCAACGTATCCGTGATCGATAAATTTATCAATCCAAGCACGCTCTTCAGGTAAAAACCCGGATATTTTTGAATTTTCTTTGGGATGTGCCAAATCAATCTCCTTGTGCGCAGTGTTAACATCGCCGCACACAATGATATTTTTGCCGTCTTTACGCAAACGTTCAACAATTTCCAAAAAATGATCATAAAATTCCATCTTATAAGCCAAACGCTCATCGGACATCTGTCCATTTGGAAAATAAATATTGAACAAAATAAAATTTTCGTATTCGGCCATAATTACCCGCCCCTCAGTATCAAATTTTTGCTTACCAAAACCAAAAGTAACCTTCAATGGCTCAATCTTACTATATAAAGCAACGCCACTATAACCCTTCTTATCCGGCTTGGAATAATAAACATGATATCCGGGAACATTTAATAATTTTTCACTAAGCTGCTCAGGATGGGCCTTGGTTTCTTGTAAACCAATAATATCCGGCTGCGCCCCCAACAACCACTCCACAAAACCCTTCTTCTCCACCGCGCGAATCCCATTCACATTCCAAGAGTATAATTTTTGCAACATAATTTATTATTAAAAAATTAAAGCTTAATGTTATTTTAACCAAAAAGAAAAAAAATCACAAATAAAAAAGAGTGCGGCTTGCACTCATGAAAAAATGATCAGTCCGTCAGCCGATTGAGATCAGCCAACAGCTTTTCCCGAACTTCATCAGGAATACGTTCGGTGGGACGCCGACCGTCCTTTCGGGGACAGTAAGCATCATCTACAAAAACACCGGTTTGGGCGACACGCTTCTCCATGCTCACGAACAAATTCGCATCCATAGACGGAAGCTCCATCGTCGTCACCCGTAAATCTTCTTCAGACAAGGGGACACCAAAAAACTTCCGTTCACCATTTTGGTTCCCCATCGCAAAAACCAATTCTGTCACCGAATCCTTACCCAAATTTTTGTCGGTCATGACACCCTCCTTTGCGTGAAAACGCATAGATAAAATACCACAAGGGGAAACAAAAAACAACAATAAAAAATCGCCCCAAACGATGAGACGATTTTTATTCAGAAAAAACTTATTTTCCACTACGACGATAAAGATAATAAGAATAAACAAACGGCACAAACACCATCAAAATCACCAAACTCAGCGTAGCGGCAACAATTTGCCATTGCCAAAAAGCCTCCAATAAAAAAACCAAACCGGCAATCACGAACATCCAGCCGCCCACGCGCTGCGTTTGATTCCAATTATCAACATCATTCAGCGCCCAAGGTGTTTTCACTCCAATAAAATAATTTTGCTTAATTTTTCCCATGTAATTTCCAATCAAAACAAACATGATTCCCAAACCAATCAAAATCATCTTGGTAAAATCCAACCCCGGCATTAAAATATAAGCAAACATAATCGCCTGCAAATAAACAAAAAACACTAAAAAGACCATCTGTAAAATATTCCAGGCGTCAACAAACAATTGATATTTTTCCTTTTTGGGGTCAAGTTTTGGCAAAAAGGAGAATAAAATCCACATTGCCAAATAAATCCCCGGAGCAAAAAACACCGAATAAATTCTCGGCCAATAACGATCAGGCACGCCTTCAAAATTCCAATGAGATGGTACCTGCTCGGGCAAATACTGCCAAACCAACAAACTTCCCCCCAACAACAAAATGAACAAAACCAATTTAATGTAAAACCATTTTTTCATAAAATTATAAAATTATTCTTTAAAAAAATTAAATAAAAATTTAACAACACTTTCAAAGACCGATAAATTCAAGGAATAAATCATAAATTGCCCCTGTCGCTCGACCGTCAACAGTTGCGCTCGCTTTAGAATATCCAAATGATGAGAAAGCGACGCTTGGGTAAAATTAAAATGTGACTGCAACTCGGAAACGGACATGTCCTTTTTCCGTAGCAAGTCTAAAATTTTTCGACGATTGGGATCAGACAGCGCTTTAAAGATTAAATCCATAATTTTAACATATTAATATATAGACACCTATCTATATATTAATACTATAAAAATATTTTGTCAAATGAAAAATCGCCCCACGCACTCACTGCGTAGGACGATTTTTTTATAAATAACGTTTTCACCTGCAAATCACTTATTATTTTGAATGCTGATAGGTATAGGACTTCTTCATGGATTTCCAAAAAACTTCCTTGTTCAGACAATGCGGATTGGAACCATCACAATCTTTATTTTCAATCAGATTACCATATTGGGCAAAAGTATGAGAATCTTCATAGGTATAAGGATCTTTCATTAAATTGGCGGTGACGGCGGCATGGGCTTTTTCCACATCACCTCCGGCCTTCGCCAATTCCTCTTCCATACCCATATTATAAGCGCGCACCAAACCACGAAACTCAGCGGACTTTGCTTCGGCTTTAACAACATCCAATGCTTCACCAACTACCGCAGTCGTAATTCCGGCTGCTTTACCGGTCGCTTTACCAAAAATTGACTCAATTACATAATCCTGAATTTTGTTACCGGCATAATCGGCGACGCCCCCACCAACAATTCCCATATCACGATTGAAATCCTGCTCTACTTCACTCAAGCCTTGATTAATCGCTTCTTGGCGCTCCAACATTCTCTCATAGAAACGCAATTGCTCATCCAATGCTTTTTCCTTATCTGTCGAATTAGACTTCCAAAATTTTACTTTTTCAAAAGCATTACCCAACTTCTCATTCCAACGATCTTTCAAAATATCTTTTGGATCCATATTTTCAATATCATTAGTCGGATCATTGAGATATTTTATGTATTCTTTAACGGAATTATATTGTTCATCGGTTAATTTCACTCCCTTGTCTTTCAGTTTTGCATTCAAATCCAATAATTGATCTTTGGTACTTTCATCAATTTTGCCATCAATATAATCATCAGAAATTTGACGATTGGTTGGATCGGTTAAAAACTCATAAGACCGCTTATTTTCATCAGTCATTACACCAAGCAGTGAATTACGCTTGTCTTCCAAACCTTTTAACTGACTTTCCAATCCCGGATCAGAACCATTTTTTAATTCTTCTTGTAAAATTTTGATTTGTGCATCCACCTCCATCACTTTATCGGCGGTAATTTTCGGTCCGACTGATGCGATACAGCTATCTTTATCACTACCACTTAACTTGGCACATCCCTCCGGTAATTCATTTTCAATGGAAGTTTCCAAAATACATTCTTCTTTGGTATAAGACATCAAGCCACCTTCAATTTTATCACAAACCGACAAATCGCCGGTGTTGGTGGCAATTTGCAAATAACACTTATCTTTTGGCGGATTGGAACCTTCAAAACCTTCGCCCTTAATTTTTTCACAACCGGCCGGATCACCATCCTGCACCGCCGAAGATTGATAACAATGATCAGGATCATCAAAAAATAAACAAGCCCAACCTTGAATATCCCCCAAACAACCACCCAAAAATATTGGTGCGCCGGCAATCAAGAAAAAAGATAAAAATCTGAATTTATTCATAATTGATGATTATTTATTTTTTTTAAAAATAAGATATAACACATTCCCGACAAACCACACGCCGCCGATAATCGCCAAAACCACGCAAGTGTACCATAACGGCTGCGCCACATAATCAATAATCGCTCGTCCGATGTTGGTAAAACGCGGTTCATTAAAATAAATTTGATATGACAAAATCCCCCACAAACCCACGCCCAACAGGTAAGTCACAGGATTCGCCAATGAATATTTTCCCAAACGCAACAAGGATTTTATACCGTATAAAACATACCACAATAATAATGATAAAATCGCCAAAGCAAAACCAAAATATTGTCCATAATTTTCAAACACATTTAAAATTTTCTCGCTGTCTATATCTTCCGGCGCCGGCTCAATAAACCAATAAACCAAATAATAAACCACCGCAAACAAAAGCATCGCCAAGAAAGGCCACCACGCACGGTTGATAAAAGATCGTTTGTCGCTGTCCTTCAAATCAATTTGCAAATTTTCCGTCATAAAAATTTTTATTTAAATTAATATTGAATTTCTTTTAAAGGATGGGTACTTAAATCCACCTTAAAAACACCATCGGTCACGTTAATTTTGTTTTCATAATGATAGCCATCCGGTTCCAAATTTGTCAAAATACCGGAAAAGGTTCCCTCAATGAATTGCTCATCAAAACGAGTAATGTTGACTTCAATCGCATCACCGGTGATATCAACGGTATTGGTATAACTCCAAGATTTATCATCTTTATAAAAACCATAATGCAACATCGGCTCAAAATATGGCTCGCGGGCTTTCATACCAATAAACTTTTCCACGCGCTTTCCCGGAAACGTGACAGACATCGTTCCGTTTTGATAATCACCAAAAATCAACAAGGTTTCGCCGTCATCCGGATAGTTAACACTTTTCGGCAAATGCTGAACGGTTTGCACTCCCAAACTTTTATAAGTCACGCCATCCACCACCCACGAAGCAAAACTTTTTTCCACATCCACGACTTCGCTCGACTGAACATCGTCACCTTCCTCCACGGAGTTAGTGGTACTTTCCACCACCGCTGTTTCGTCTGGTAAATTTTCCTCCGCCCCTTTCTTACCGCTAACCATGAACAAAAAATAAGAAACCGCCACCACCAACATCAGAAGAGCGATAATTTTCAAATTTTTCATACGCGTAATTATTATTTGATAATATGGAAATCACTGATTTTTACCCCATCGGAATTAACCGTAAAATTGAAACCGGCCTTCAAAGCGATGTGACCGTCTTCATATTCCACTTCCCCATAATTTAAACTCAAAACGTCCAACTTGGTAATATAAAATTTACCGCCCAATACCGCCGGCTCGGGAGAAAGCTGCGCCAAATTATTTTCCACAAAAGTATAAAGATTCAATTCATCATCAGCTGATAATAAATTTCGATCGCAGCGTCCTTGATACAAATCATCAAGCAAACAAGTCTTACCATTGGCAAATGTACAAACACTGCCACCGGCCGTCGTTTGCCCACCCAAAATGGCACAATAAATTTCCGATTCATAATCAAAACCGGTCACCTTCACACCACCTTCCGGACAATAACCGTAAAACAGAGACCATTCTTCACATTGTCTATTATCCTCAAATAAACAAACTCCATACTGCCCCAAAGCATTTTCTTTCATCATAATTTGCCCGCCCTTATCCTGACAATTTAAAGAAGCGGGATTGGCCAAACCGGTCCACTCGCCTTGCCCACCCAAATTATTAATCCAAGGAAACTCCACTGTAAAATCACCTAAAGCATAAGCCGCCACTTGGTATGGCGGAAAATAAAAAGTGATACTATCTTCATCAAAAATAAAAGCTTGGAAATTTTCAGCTTCCGGCGACACGCCATCTTTTAACCATTCTTCATCCATATAATCATCGCCGGTTTTTTCCTGAATTTGTTTTCTTAAATCATCAAAACAAAATTGGGAAATATCATTAAGATAATTGGGGCGGTCAACAAACAAATCAGACAACTTCATTTCTTTGTCATTTTGCAAATCATAGGCAAAACCATAATACTCGCGACCACCATGCGCACCGCCGCTATAATATTCAAAGGCTAAAACAAAACTGACATAATTTTCATCAAAACGCCCTTTATCATAACGAGCATGCAAATAATAAGTAATCGGAAAAACTTCACCGTCTTCCGCCAAATCGTCCATTGCCGACTCATAGGAATTGGCCGATTCTTTGAAATTGGCAACGTAATCGGTCACAAAATTTTCAATCAACGAATTCAAATTATCCTTACCATCGAACGTCGGGTAAGTAATCTCAATGTCCCAATCACCTTCTTTTTCCTCAATCTTTTGATCCTTCACAATCAACATTTTATTATCCGGCAAATCAGTCGTCCCGGAATTATCAGTGACAATATTTTTATCACCCCTAAAATTCAAATAATAAAATGCGGCCGCCCCGCCAATCAACAACGCCAAAGCAACCAAGACCAAAATGATTTTAAAAGTTTTTGTCATAACTATATTTTATTTCTTTAGTTTAAACGGTCGCGGAACCGACCAGGCAATAAACACCGCCAAAGCCATAAACAACAAAGTATAACCATCAACCATTTCCATGATGGAGTTAATAAAAGTCATAAATAAATCCACATTCAGCCACTTAAAACTAAACAAAACCCCCACGCCACTGCCGCCTTCCAAAACCAATTGATTAAAATAATAATAAAAAATCAAATATTGAGCCAAGAAAATCGACAGTGCGGCACAAACAGCCGCGACAATTTGCAAGCCACGAGAGCGCTTTTTACCGGCAAACCACAAAACCAAATATCCCACAAAAAGACCTACCCCCAATGCCATATAACCGATTTCATAATCAGTTAATGCAACGATCACCGCCCACACCAACGCCGAAAACAACGCCCCCACCATACCTCCCAACAAACCCATATAAACCGATCGGGAATCGACTTGACTGTCTTTATGTAATTCCAAGGCTTCTTGCTCTGCCTGCTGGGCAACACTATCAATTTCAGCTTCGGTCGTTTCATACTCATCCAAAATAAACTTTTTTGCTTGTGCCAAATCACGCCCCTCACAAAAATGTTCGGTTAAAATTTTTTTCAAATCATTAGTACCGTTAATCTTTTTCATAAAATTAAATGTGATGATTTATTTTCTGCTCCCAAAATAATGATAATACAAAGGCACAGCCAAACACCAACCACTAATCGCTTGATACAACATTAAGCCCGCCACCACGAACAGCAACAAACTCCAGAAAAACGCCCCTAACACGAAAAACACCAAAAATCCCAAAACCCGCCAGCCACGCGCTCGGCCGGATAACGTTTTACCAAACCAACCGGGATATTTCTTTACAATCCTTTTCAAAATTAATCGCAACAAGACCATAAACAACATTGTCACCAAAATAATGAAGACAACCTGAATTGCGCCGAACGGTGATAATAAAAAGTTGGCCGGCACTTCATTGAAAAAATCTTTTTTCAATTGCGGAAGCAATTTATAAACATTCATGATTTCGGCGAAATCAAAACTTTCCAGTTCACCGATTGCCAAAGCATATTTTCCTTGATTGAATTGATTAAACACCGCCACCCGATATTGTCCGGCCGGCATCACGGTTTTATATTCCGGACCTTCCAAATAAGTATCGTAACCAAATGGTTCAAAAAATTCTTTCCACTCAAAATTCTCTCCATCCAAAAAATATAATTCTTCATCAGTGGTCATATCATACAAGGCGGCGGAAAAACGTCCCTCCGGATTACTATTTTGGGGAACCAATAAATTCAGATACAAATTAAATTCCTTGTCACTGTTAATATAATAAGTATGTGGCACACCGGTTAATTCCGCATAGTAAGCCTTGGATACTTCCGGGGCAGGCACTTCAATCGTGGAATCATTGACCAAGCGTGGCTGGTGGGCGGACACCGACAAAGGCAAAATAAAAAAGCTCAAAACAATTAAAGCTTTAAAAAATTTGGACATAAAATTATCCTTTAAAATTTTTGATTTACTAGTAAAATTTTAACACTAAAAAATAAGAAAAACAAATGCCGATTAAGTTAAAATTTTCTTCAAATATTTCCCCGTATAACTTCTTTCGCAATTAAGCAAATCCTCCGGCAATCCCTCAAAAAGGATTTCACCACCTTTTGATCCGCCCTCCGGACCCAAATCAATAATCCAATCGGCATGCTTGATAACATCCAAATTATGCTCGATCACCACCACCGTATTGCCATTATTAACCAAATTTTTGACGATTATTAACAGTTTTTCAATATCAGCCATATGTAAACCGGTCGTCGGCTCATCCATTACATAAATATTACCTTTTTTATGCAATTCCGAAGCCAACTTGATTCTTTGACATTCGCCGCCCGACAAGGTGCTAAGAGGTTGCCCCAATTCCAAATATTCCAAACCAACATCACACAAAATCTGTAATTTTCGATTAATTTCTTTGGTTTCAAAAAATCCCAACAAATCACGCACCGTGGTATGCAAAATATCATCAATATTTTTATCTTGATATTTCAAGGCCAACACCGCCTCGGTATAACGTTTACCATTACATTCATCACAAATCACTTTAACCTCATCCATAAAACTCATTTCATAACTGATTGTTCCCAAACCCTTGCATTTCGGACAGGCCCCCTTGGAATTAAAACTGAACAAAGCGGCGGTAGAACCGGTTTTCTTGGCAAATTCCTTACGAATATCATCAAAAATTCCAATGTAGGTCGCCGGATTGGAACGGGATGATTTACCAATAGGCGACTGATCAATGATCACCGCCTGACGATTTTCTTTCAAAAAAACATCATTGATTAAACTACTCTTGCCGGAACCGGCCACTCCGGTGACACAAGTCAAAACCCCCTTAGGAATTTTTGTGGAAACGTTCTTTAAATTATTCAAAGAAGCATTTTTGATTTCCAAATAATCAGTCCATGCTTTACGTTGATAAACACCCTGCTCTTCCCGATTTAAATATTCAGCCGTCACCCCATTGGAATTTTTTAGACCGGCCAAATCACCGGCGTAAACAATTTCCCCGCCCCGACTGCCGGCGCGTGGCCCGACATCAATAATATACTCAGCCGCCTTAATCAGGGCCGGATCATGCTCAACCACAAAAACACTATTACCCTTCTCTTTAATTTGCCGCAAAATTTCAATCAATTTATTTATGTCGCGCGGATGCAAACCGATTGACGGTTCATCCATTATATACATCATATCCACCAAATCACAGTCTAATTGACGCGCCATCTTTACCCGCTGACTTTCCCCACCGGACAAAGTACCAACCGGACGATTTAATGATAAATAGCCCACTCCAATGTCAATTAAATGAGACAAAATTTGGCGCATCTTTTTAACAATCGGCTTGGCAATTTCCCCCTCTACAGTTAGTAAAAATTGATCTAACTCTATTAACTCACAAGATGATAACTCGGCGATATTTTTTCCGTTTATTTTCACGCTCCGTGCTGTTTCATTAATTCTTGAACCACCGCAAGCATCACAATCGGAATAAACAAAATATTTTTCATAAGCGTTTTTGCGCCCTTCTGATAATTCGTTTTTTGCTTTATCAACATAAGTTCTTTCCAATTTTCGAGCCACGCCCTCAAAATTTTTCTGATAAGTGCCGGCACCATGCGCCTTTGTTACCGGAATCGCTTTAGCATATAAAAAATCTTTCCATTCCTGCTCGGTAAAATCTTTTAAATTTTTATCAACATCAAATAAATTCATGGCCATAAATTCTCGCCAATGCCAACCCTCCACTCGATAATCAGGATGAGTAATCGCCCCTTCACGAATGGATTTTTCTTTATCAATCAATAAATCAACATCCACCTTAATTTGTTTGCCCAAGCCCTTGCAATCAGGGCACATTCCCAATGGATGATTAAACCCAAAAACAAAAGACGGACCGATAAATTTATCGCCGCAACGAGAAAACAATAAACGCAAATAAGTGGATAATTCTGTAGCGGTACCGACCGTACTACGCAAATTTGCCCCCATCTTCTTTTGGTCAATAACAATTGCCGTAGAAATATTTTTGATTTCCTCCACCGGAGGACGAGAAAGCTTGGGCATGCGGGCACGGGCGAACGACGAAAAAGTTTCAATCAGCTGGCGCTGCGCTTCCGTGTAAATGGTATCAAAAACTAAAGATGATTTACCCGAACCGGAAACGCCCGTAAAAACCACCAACTTATTTTTGGGGATTTCCACTGACACATTTTTTAAATTATGTGTCTCAGCGTTTTTAATAATGATGGTATTATGGGACATATTATAAAATAAACTTGGCGGTGGGGGCGGGATTTGAACCCGCGATCAGCGTTTTAAACCGATACCGCTTTTCGAGAGCAGCGCCTTCAACCTCTCAGCCACCCCACCAAACACTGCCATTATTATGGCGGATTTTTTAAATTTTATCAAATCCGACAAACTTGCCTAACCGGCAGAAAAATATTATTATAAATGATAATATAAAAAATTTATTTTTAATATCAAACCTGTGCAATATTTTTTCCTTCTGGGCAATAACTACAATTTAGCGGCAGTGGAAGTTTATACAGTCCTGCAAAGTTTTAAAATTCGATACACCACGGCTCTGGAAGAAGCTCCTATTTTAATTATTGATAGCCCCAGTGAAATTAATTTACCGGAAATTCAAAACATTCTTGGCGGAAGCATCAAATGCGGGCTCATTTTAAATTCTTTTGAACAAAAAAATCAGCAAAAATTAGCTGATTTTATTCATAAAACCTTATCCACATACCACCCGCAACTACATTTTGGCATCAATGTTTTTGATAAAAACGAAAATAACCAAAACGACCAATTAAGATTTTGGAAAAAATGGGCCCTAACCTGGAAAAAAGAAAACAAAAACAATTATCAACATTTACGCTTTGTTGAATCCAATGAAGGCAACCTTAGCTCGGTAATCATCAAAAAAAATAAGTTACTCGGTGAACATGGCTGTGATTTAAATTTGATTTATAACCAAGAAACAATTTTTATCGGACAAAGCCAAAGTGTTCAAGATTTTGAGCTTTACTCCCAACTTGATTATGGTCGGCCGGCCTATGAAGCCAAGGTCGGCATGCTTCCTCCAAAACTTGCCCAAACTATGATTAACCTATCGCGCCAAAGTGATGAAGATATCCACAGTTTACACATACTGGATCCTTTCTGCGGTTCTGGCACGGTTCTTAATCAAGCGGTTTTCAGTGGATTTATCCACATTTACGGAACTGATATTGATCCCCAAGCAATTCAACGCAGTAAAGAAAATTTATCTTATGTTAGCGATTTATTAAAGACTGTGGATATTAATTTAAATTTACAAATAATTGATGTGAACAAGTTATCCACAATGTTAACAAAAGCCAATATTGATAAGGTGATTAGTGAAGCTCATCTCGGTCCGGCACTTAGTGGAAAAGAGTCCAAAGAGCAATTAAACGAAAACAAGCGGCTCCTGGAAGTTATATACAAGGGGGCTTTTCAAGAAATTTACAAAGTCATGAAGCCGGGAGGAATCTTGGTTCTAACCATTCCGATTTTTTTATACAAACAACAACTGATCAAATTTGATATTCAAAATTTGATTTATAATAATTTCAAAAAGGCCAAAGTTCTTGGAAAACACAAAAACCTTTACACAGAACGCAATTCTTTAATCTATAAACGCCCTAATCAAAAATTATGGCGCGAAATATTCGTCTTTCAAAAACAAAAATAAAAGTTTCACCTGAAACAAATTAAACGCTAAAACGAAAATGCATTACATCGCCATCATTAACGATGTATTCTTTTCCTTCCAAACGAATCAATCCCTTTTCTTTAGCTTTCACTTCCCCATCGCAATCAACAAAATCCTTCCAAGAAATAACTTCGGCGCGAATAAAGCCCTTTTCAAAATCAGTATGGATTTTACCGGCCGCCTGAGGCGCACTGGAACCATTAATTACGGTCCAAGCCTTAGTTTCCTTCTCTCCGGACGTAAAATAAGTAATTAAATTCAATAACTTATAAGATTTTTTAATCAATTGATCCAAACCGCTTTCCTTAATCCCCAATTCAGCCAAAAATTCTTTACTTTCATCAACATTTAAACCAACCAGCTCAGCCTCAACTTCGGCCGACAAAACAATAATTTGCTCTTCAGGAATGCCTTTTAATTCCGGCTTAGAGACCAACTGCCCCTCCCCAACATTATAAACATACAAAAATGGCTTCATTGTTAAAAATGAGTATTCTTTTAACAATTTCTGATCTTCTTCAGACCAATCAATAGAGTTTAACAACTGACCATCTTCTAAACACTTAACCACCCTTTCCAAAGCCTCCTTTCGTTGCTCAGCAATTTTCTCCCGATTCCCCTTCAACGAACGAATTGCCCCTTCCAAAACCTTGGTGGCCAAAGACAAATCTGCTAATGTTAGCTCTAAATTAATAACTTCGATATCATCATTGGGGTCAACTTTCCCGCTAACATGAATCACGTTATCATCATTAAAAGCACGCACCACCTGAACAATAGCATCAGTTTCCTTAATGTTGGTCAAAAATTTATTTCCCAAACCTTCACCCTGGTGAGCGCCGCGGACCAAACCGGCAATATCCACAAATTCAATCGCTGTGGGTATAACTTTTTGGGATTTTGACACTTCTGCCAAAGCCTGTAAGCGTTCATCAGGCACTTCCACTACCCCAACATTTGGATCAATGGTACAAAAAGGATAATTTTCCGCAGCCACTTGCTTTTTAGTCAAAACTTTAAACAAAGTTGACTTTCCCACATTCGGCAAACCGACAATTCCAATTGAGAACGACATAAAAATATAATTAAAAAATAAAGACAAACTATGTTTCACATGAAACATGGCGTCCCCGACAGGAATTGAACCTGTATTTATTTCTTAGGAGGAAACCGTTCTATCCGTTGAACTACGGGGACCTTGTTCCTTATATTCAAGATACAACCACGACATTGCGCCCCCAACAATCAAAATATCAGCAAAATTAAACACCGGAAAACGCCAAATCGTAATATAATCAATAACATAAGAATAGAGAATACGATCAATAAAATTCAACAAAGCCCCGCAAAGCAACAAAGCCACTACTATTTTTTTGCTAAAATTAACGTTTTTTCGCCACCGAATAAACAATAAGTAAAACAGAAAACCAATCAATAAAACATTAATAAGCATCAATAACCAAAAACCAATGGGAATACTAAAAGCAATAAACTTATTATAATGCAAGTCCAAGCCAAGCCAATCACCAAACAAATAAAAAGCTTGGCCATCCAAAGTATGAAGCAAAAAATATTTCACGAGAAAATCAATAGCGAATATTCCGCTAAAAATACACAAAAAAACAAAGAAAAAAGTCATTAGTGCCCCTTTAATTTAAGTTTGCAAGCCATACAGGAACTTGATGTCGGTCTGGCGCGTAAACGATTTTCATCGATTTGCTTGCCGCAATACTTACAAACACCATAAGAACCGGCATCAATCCGTCTCAAAGCATGAATCACGTCTCGTAAAGATTTCTCCAAGCTGTCCTCAATCGCTAAATTGTCCTGATAAACCTCAACTTCATTGCTGTTGTCTTCCAAACTGTCGCCAAAACTCGGAAAAACCGTTTCAAAGTCTTCCGGATTTTTGCTGTTTGGTTTTGCAAAAGATAATAGATCTTTTTCTAGTTTTTCCTTCTCTTTATTAAGGATTTCGCGCATCTCTTGCAAGAGTTTTTTAGATAACACCATAATTATCAAAGTAAAAAATAAAATAGATAAACACAAGTTTTTAATAGTATAGCAAATCGTCGTAAAAATGCAAATCGTATTTTTAAAGCCTAAAATCAAGGTAAATGTAGTGTGTTCGCGTAAAAAAGTAAAAGGCGCAGTACTCAAGATCTCGCCGTAAAAAGTAAAGATTTAAGTGCTACGCCCATGATTGTATCTACGGGCGTTCGCTGTGGGAACGGTCCCATAGAATTGATAATGTGTCTGAGGCCACCTTTCACCAAGGCCACCGCCTCTCCCTTCGGGTACTCCCCGAGGATACCGACATCAGCTGAAACGCCGAGGTCGTTTTTGTTTTGATTTTAATTTTTTTGTTTTTTGTTTTTATGTTCGCGGGTGAAACTGCGAACGATTTTTTGTGGATCTCTCCGCGGTAAGGGAGAAGTAACATGTGAATGCCTCACATGTCATGATACATGTCCGAAGACATGCAATGATTGCTTTCACCGAAGTTTGTTTGAGCAAAGCTTAAAGTGGTGAAAGACTTAAATGAGTGTTTAAGAAAGAACTAAGTGAAAGAACTTTGATAAGTCCCGAAGAACGAATCAAGAAGTTTTTTTTGTTTTGTTTTTTTGATGATAACCGCAGGTAGAGGAGTGAGGTCGCTTTACCTTCAACTATCACCTATGGACAGTATATCACAAAATCAAAAGTGATGCAAATTTTTTAAAGCTTTAAGTTTTTTATCTAAAATTAGAGAAAAATTTGAATAAAATTTTTGTCCACACCTTAGTCACAGGCGCTAAAAATATAATTGGAAATTTTTTCTTCAATCTTTAAATTTTGACAAGTATCCGGTAAAAACTTCCAAGGAAAAATTTCTGACAACAAGTTTTTTTGAACAAGAACTTTTGGAGTGGAAAAGTTTTTTACCTGAAGGTCGGTCGGCGATAAAAATAAATTTTCTGTTTGATACAAATTTTTGTCAGATGACAAAATTAAATTTTTTTGAAAAGGGTAGGCGTATAAAAAATTCTCCGACTTTTGGTCGAGGGGGATCTTTTTTAAAATGTAAGAATTAAAATTTTCTTCCTGCCATGAAAAAGTTTCAAAATTCAAAATCTCATCATGGTAATGGCTGCCATCCAAAAGCTCATTATCCCGAATTTCTCGGTTTTGATAAGCCACTTGATACTGAATATCCGACAATAACTCATTATTATCAACATTTTCCAAGAAAATTGCCCAATTATTAACAAAAAACTGACTTTCTTGATCAAAAATAGCCAAAGAAAGCTCTTTATCAGACAATGGAGACAGCAACAACCTTAGGTTTTCCGGTAAAAATTGGCTGATTTCAGACAATTTTAACTGATTATTAACGTAAAGCAATTTATTTTGTAAAGCATCAATGTTGAAAACATTAGCTTTTTCCAATGGTCGCAAGGTATTGTCATTTAAAGAAACACGTATGGTTTTTTCATCAAACTCGCACGAAAATGATTGTTTTTGCCAACGCCCCACGCAAATATTGTTAAAAATCAACAAATCCGGCAAGGCTTGTTCCCGAATCTGCAAATCATCACCATTAATAAGCAAAACCTGTTGATCATAAGAGTAGGGGATTTGCGCAGACTCAAGTTTGGCTAAAAATTCAGCGGGTAGGGGAGAGTAGGAAAAAATTAGCAATTTTGCTTTTATATCAGCGGAATTTTCCCAGTATATCGCCCAATAAGCTTGGTCGGTGGCTAAGATATCCTCCCACAAACCACGCTCCAACCCCAACAACTCGTGCGTCGCCCGCCCCCCAAACTCCTGCCAATTGGAATTATTCTGATAGCCCTTCTTGTTAAAAATCGCGAAAAACTCCACTTGTGCTACCGGAATACTTCGATAAATACTCCAATAAGCAAACATACTACGTCCGGCCAAAACAAATACCCAGACTAAAAAAGAAATCCAAATGGCATTAAAGATCAATTTAAACCAATTGAATTTCTTTTTTGGCTGTAACTCCGGACTTAAAGTTAATGTTTCACTCATCATTGGTATTTATTTACTATCACGATCGGGACGAGGCAATAAAGCTTTACGAGATAAATTAACGCGTCCTTGGTTATCAATTTCTTTAACAATGACCTTCACGGTGTCACCGATATTTAAAACATCAGTCACCTTATTAACGCGGAAATGTTCCAGTTCGGAAATATGAATCATTCCTTCCTTTTGTGGTAAAATCTTCACCATTACGCCAAAGTCAAACAATTTGCTGACTTTACCTTCATAAATATCGCCGACTTGAACCACTTTCACCAAAGACAAAACGATTTCCTTGGCTCGATTGGCCATTTCGGCATTGTCAGAGGTGATGAAAACCGAACCATCATCATCAATATCAATATCAACCTTAGTTTCTTCCACGATTTTCTTAATGATTTTCCCGCCCGGTCCGATAACTTCACCGATTTTTTCCGGATCAATGGAGAAACTCAAAATTCTCGGGGCAAACTTTGATAATTCAGCCGGCTGAGAAATCGCTTTTTCCAAAACATCCAAAATTTGATTACGGCCTTCAATCCCACGAGCCAAAGCTTCTTTCACCATCTCAATAGTCAAACCATCGGTTTTGGTATCCATTTGGATGGCCGTTACACCATGGCGGGTGCCGGTAACTTTAAAATCCATTCCGCCTTTACCATCTTCCAAATCTTGAATATCAGTCAAAATTTTATAACGACCACTACCATCACTGGCCAAACCAATGGCCACGCCAGCCACGTGCTCTTTAATGGGCACGCCCGCCGCCATCAAAGACAAACTGGAACCGCAAGTGGAAGCCATAGAACTTGAACCGTTTGATCCCAAAGTTTCAGAAACCACGCGAATCGTATAAGGGAAATCCAACTTCGGTGGCAAAACCGGCAACAAGGCTTTTTCCGCCAAGGCACCATGCCCGATTTCGCGGCGACCAACGCCCCGCAACGGACGAATTTCCCCCACGGAATATGGAGCAAAATTATAATGATGCATATAACGTTTGGTGCTATCATCTTCTTCCATGGTATCCAAAGTTTGTTCTGCCCCCGGAGCGCCCAAAGTCACGATGGACAAAATTTGCGTTTCACCGCGACGGAACAAAGCACTACCATGCGGACGAGGCAACAAGGCAACTTCCGCTTCCAAAGTACGAATTTGGTTCAAAGCGCGACCGTCAACCCGTTGATCTTTATCTAAAATCGCTTTAGTAACTTCTTCTTCCGCCCAATTCATAAAATTCTTGTTTAACAAGAAATCCACTTTTTTGGCGTTCAATTCCTTCTTTTCCACCAATTCCGTCTTGGCCAAATCAATCATGTGGTGCAAGGTTTCCTTACGAGCACTCTTGCTGCCCACCGGAATATTAAACAAATATTCAGACCATAACGGTTGAAAAAATTCTTTAATTTGACGGCTTAACATTTCTTGTTCTTCAACGGTAAATTCCTGGTCATCAATTTTTACCTTTTCCACCGGAACCGCCACTTTTTCTTTCCCGATTTGTTTTCGCAAATCTTCAATAAAATCAATCAATGGTGCGACTTCTTGCAAAGCCTTGGCAAAAGCGCCTTCCACCGCGGTGTTGTCAACAATATTGAAATCGGCATCCACCATCAAAACTTTTTCTTTATTGGCGGTCACCACCAAATTGACATCAGATTTAGTCAATTCTTCTCTGGACAAATTTACCTTATATTCATTGTCAATTCTTCCAACGCGAATACCGGCCACCGGTCCGTTCCACGGAATGGAAGAACAATGCAAAGCAATGGAACCGGCAATGATCGCCACCACATCCGGCAAATGACTCTCATCATAAGATAACACCGTTAAAACCAATTGCACGTCATTGCGCAAAGTTTCCGGAAACAAAGGACGCAAACCGCGATCAATCATTCTACCGATCAAAACCGCGTCTTCGGTCGGTTGACCTTCACGTTTGATAAAACGAGAACCCTTGATTTTACCGGCGGCATACAATTTTTCTTCGTAATCAACCATCAACGGGAAGAAATCAATTCCCGGACGGGCTTCTTTAGCCATGTTAACCGTAGCTAAAATAACCGTGTCACCATATTGAACAGTACAACTGAAATCAACTTGTTGAGCCAATTTCCCGGTTTTAACAGTAATTTTTTTACCTAAAAAATCACAACTAAAAGATTTTTCTTTGAAATCCATCATAATTATTTATTGATAATTCTCTTAATATTTAAATTGTTATTTTTTCTTAAACGATTTTGCGGACGATAATTAATCAAATATTTTCCCTTATCTTCGCTTAAATTGATATGATCATCCACCAATTCCAAGAGCTTGGAAGAGGTTGTTTCTTGGAAAGAAACCACTTCCACCACGCAACCTTTATTTTCTTGCAAGTATTGAACCAGCGGGGCGTAATCGCCATCGCCGGTTACCAAAATCACGCTGTCAATCTTATCAGCTAGTTTGATTGTGTCAACTGTAATGCCAACATCCCAATCGGATTTCTTGCTACCATCAAAAAATATTTGCAAATCTTTGATTTTTACTTCAAAACCTTGTTTTTCCAAAGCGTCAAAAAAGGTATTTTCGGCGACGGTTTCGGCGCGCGTGGTGTAGGCAATTGCCCGAATCAATTCACGGTTAGCCACCGCCACCTTTAAAACTTCGGCAAAATTAACATTGGCATTATAGAGATTTTTAGCGGAATGATACATATTTTGCACATCCACAAAAACCGCCACCCGTTGTGATTTGTATTTTCTCATAAAAATCTTTAATTTTAATAAAATTTACCTTTATTCTATCAAATAATTTTTACGAATACAAACCGCTTTGACTAATATCAAGATAAACTATAAAATATAGAAAATGATAATTTTATGTTGGAAAAAAAATACCGTTTAACTTTACAAAAAGACTTTGATTTGACTTTCAAAACCGGCAAATATAAAAATCTGCCGAATTTTTTAACTTTACATTATCGGCCGGCTACTGAAAATGAACTGAAAATCGCCTTTATCATTTCTAAAAAAACTGAAAAACTGGCCAATAAACGACATTTAAACGTCAGACAAAGCCGCCACATTATTCAAACTCTACTAAAAGACAATAAAATTAAAAGCGGTTATCATTTAATTTTTATTCTCCGTCCCAATTATACGCAACTTGATTTTCAAGAAAAAACAAACAAAATGATTGAAATTATCAAAAGTGCCGGACTCTTGAATTAATTTTTAATCTCAAATAATACACAAATTATCCACAGATTAAATTTATCTAATATAAAATAAATTTATATTAAACTATAAAGTTATCCACAAATCAATCTTTTATTTTTTTATATATTTGTTAAGATAAAATGGACTTAAAAATTATAAAATAAAACAAATGGATAACTCCGTTGACCAAAGCCAACTGCAACAACTTTGGCGATCAATTTTAGGAGAAATCGAACTGATGACCACCAAAGCTGAATTTAATACATGGTTTCAAGGTTCGCATATTTTAGATTTAAATGAAAAACAAATTACCATCGGGACCCCGAATGGTTTTGCGCAAATTTGGTTGCAACAAAAATTTACTGATACCATAAAAAAATTGTTGGAAAAACATTGGCAAAAACCGGTTGAAAAAATTGTTTTTACTTATTCCAAAAACAAGAATACTCCTGTCAATTATAATAATTCCAATACAATTACTTTAAAAAAGACGGAAATTTCCAATAATCCGCCGCAACAACAATCAACAATTGCCGAATTCGGTTTAAATCCACGTTATACTTTTGAAACTTTTGTGGTCGGTCCGGGTAATGAATTGGCTTTTGCCGCCGCCAAAGCGGTCGCGGACTCGCCGGGCTTGATATACAATCCCTTATTTATTTATGGGGGAGTGGGTTTGGGAAAAACTCACTTAATGCAAGCGGTTGGTAATCAAATAAAAGCAATGTTACCGCAAAAGAAAATTCTTTATATCAGCACCGAAAAATTCATTAATGATTTTATTTATTCCATCAAACAAAATTCCGTCAATGAATTTAAAAGAAAATATCGCACGGTTGATGTTTTATTGGTTGATGATATTCAATTTATTTCCGGAAAAGAAAGCACCCAAGAAGAATTTTTTCATACCTTTAATGAACTTTATCAAAATAATAAACAAATAGTTTTAACTTCCGATCGTCCACCAAAAGAATTGGAATCTTTGGAAAATCGTTTATTATCAAGATTTGAATGGGGGATGATTGCCGATATTCGTACTCCGGATTTGGAAACAAGAATCGCCATTTTACAAAATAAATCACAGGAAAAAGGCTTGCTGTTAGATTCAGACTCAATTATTTATATCGCTAAAATGGTCCAAAATAATATTCGTGAATTGGAAGGATTTTTAAATAAGTTATTGGCTTACCAACAAATAAATAATACCCCTTTGACTTTGGAAAATATTAAAGTCATTATGGGAAATAATATTAAAGTAAATCAAGCAAAAAAGAATCTTACACCTCAAAATTTATTAAATAATGTTTGTAAATATTTCAATGTAACTCAAGATGAAATATTAAGTAAAACCAGAACCAAACATTTGGTTTATCCGAGACAAATCTTATGTTATTTATTAAAAAATGAAGCTAATTATTCTTATCCGGCAATTGGTAAATTTCTTAACGGCCGCGATCATACCACAATTTTACATGCCGTCGCTAAATTGGAAAAAGAAATTCACCATAATGAACAATTAAGACAAGATATTGAAAATATTAAAAAAGCATCTTAATTATAATGGTATAAATTGTGGATAACTTAAACTTTACTTGTATATAAGATTGGTATAAATAATTAATATAATAATAATCCCAAAATAATCCACCGGTTAACACTGAATAATACACAGACATATCAACAGACTGTGCATAATAATGATCTTATAAATCCAGGGTTTTCTAACCTTTTCCACATATTCACAACACTTACTACTATTACTACTAATTTAATATATTTATATATTAATAATAATAAAGATAATTTATGAAATTCACTTGTACCCAAGAAAACTTAAATCAAGGTTTTCAAATAGTGCAACACGCGACCAGTAAGAATTTAAATTTGCCTATTTTAAACAATGTTTTAATAAACTTAAAAGAAAATGAAATTAAACTGTTAACCACTAATTTGGATATTGGTATCAGTTATACTGTCAGAGGTAAAATTGAAAAAGAAGGATCTTTTACGGTTAATGCTAAATTAATCAGTGATTATGTTAATTTATTACCGAAAGAAAATATTGATGTTGAATTGGATAATAAAGAACAATTACATGTTAAATGTTCCGGTCATCAAACAAAGATTAAAGGTTTAAACGCCGCTGATTATCCTTTAATTCCGGAATTGAATAAAAAGAATAAAGCAATCATCACCGTTGAATTATTCAGAGAAGCCTTAAATTCAGTATTGTTTGCCGTTTCTAAAAATGAAAATCGCCCGGAATTGAACGGTATATTATTTAAGTTTGTTAATAATCAATTGGTTTTGGCCGCCACTGACAGTTATCGTTTGGCGGAAAGAAAGATTAATATCAAACAAAATGGTTTAGGATCGGTTAATGTGATTGTTCCTTCCAAAACATTACAGGAATTGGTTAGAGTTTTATCAATTCTAAAATCCAATATAAAAGAAGGTTCGGAAATGGAAATTTATTTGTCAGAAGGTCAAATATTGTTTATTTTTGATAATTTTGAGTTGGTTTCCCGTTTAATTGAAGGTAATTATCCGGATTATGAACAGATTATCCCCGTTAAATTCAATACTCAAGTAATTTGTTCGGTTTCCGATTTATTGAAAAACATTAAAACCGTCAGTTTGTTTGTTAAGGAGAATATCAATGATATTAACTTACAATTCCAAGTTAATAATGATGATCCTTTAAAGAGTGCCGTTCATATTCGGGCCGCCAATGAGCAATTGGGTGAATCTGACGCCACCACCAACGCCAATATTACCGGTATGGATAATAATATTGTGGTAAATTATGTTTATTTATTGGAAGGTTTGAATAACATTAAAACGGAAGAAGTGAAATTGGAAATCATTGATAATTTATCTCCGATTGTTATTCGTTCCGCCAATCAAGACCAGTATTTATATATTGTCATGCCGATTCGGCAGTAGGTTTTATAAATAAAAAATCCCCGTTTATTCGGGGATTTTTTATTTTCACTTATCGGAGAATAATCAAGCGAGCTTCGGTTTGGGTGTTACCACTCGCCGTGGTAAGTTCCAAATAATATTTATATGAACCGGTCGTGGGCGGAGGGGTGTTCCATTTGAAGGTATTGCTACCATTTAAGAAAGTTTCATTTATATCAAAACAAGTTATGGAACTGCTTTCAATATTTTGATAACAGAATTGACTTTCTTGAATTTGATTGGCTCCCAAAACATCAGCTGTAAATACTAAAGGAAAGGCGCTTAATGAATAGGTGTTATTATTTTGAGGATAAATAATATTGAATTCCACCGGATAATCATTGCTGGATAATGTGATGGTAATGATTTGTTCTTGAAAATTACCGACATCATCACTGACTTTTACTCTAACAATATGATCACCCAAGCTTTCGTCATATAAAGGATATTCCACGTAATTGCTATTATTTCCCGGAATTACCTTTTCATCAAAATAATATTCGTATTTACTGACGCCGCGCGGGGCGGTCGCTTGTACGGAAATAACCAATTTATTACCACTGATGATTTGTCCGTTTTGCGGTTGAATAATCGTTAGATTTGGTTTATTTTCCGGAAGATAAACATTATCATCGGTTTCGGTTGGTGGGGAAGATACTTCAATCGGTTGTAAATCATCATTGGGGTCGGCATTTGCCTTCTCGTTGTATTTTACCAACCAAGCCTGGATGGCAGCCTCCCAACGTCCATAAAATGGATCAGCGGCCGGATTTGTCGGGTAAGGACCATTTGGGTTGTCTTTGTCACAATAATGTAAAATGGAATGAACTTCACGGAAAGTTTTTTCTTCCACATATTCCGGCGGTGTGAATTCAGAAGCGATTTTTCCGGAAACTTTATTTATTTTTAGAGTGATACCTTTCAATATTCCACCGTTTAAAACCGCTTTACTGCTGTTGTTGTGGGGTGGGGCGGGGAAATATTCAGCCGCCTTACCTTCCAAGGCTTTTTGCATAAATTCTTTCCAAATCGGACCGGCAACATAAACCGCATCCGCTTTCGGTCCGGTCATTTCTTTATTGTCATTTCTACCAACCCAAACGCCGGTGGCGATGGATGGCGTATAACCCATGGTCCATCCGTCTTTATTATTATTGGTGGTACCGGTTTTAGCGGCCGCTTGGCGTCCCGGTAAATATAAGGCGCTATTTGCCCCGAAAATATATTGACGAGAAGCATCATCACTTAAAACACTGTTTAACATTCTGACTGAATCTTGTCTGATTACTTGTTCGCCGATAGTTTTATTTTCATAAATGACATTACCCTGTCTATCAACGATTTTTACAATCGGACTGGGTTTCATATATAAACCATCATTGGCAAAAGTGGCGAAAGCGGAAGTGTGTTCCAATAATTTTACCTCAGCACCACCAAGCACGAAGGTTAAACCGAAACGATCCGGATCATTTAAAGTGGTATATCCGAATTTTTTGGCGATATCCAAAACATAATTCAATCCGGCCAAATACAAAGTTTTAACGGCTGAGATATTTAAAGAACCTTGTAAAGCTTTGCGCATGGTCACTGCTCCATATTCTTTAAAATTATAATTGTATGGTTTATAACCGTTAAAATCAGTGACGACATCATAAATAACGGTTTCCGGATAATATCCTTTTTCAAAAGCCGATAAATAAACCAACGGTTTGATGGAAGAACCAGGTTGACGCAAGGCTAATGCGACATTGTATTGACCGTTATGCTCATCATCAAAATAATCACGTGAACCGACCATTGCCAAAATATAGCCGTTTTTCGGATTGATTGAAACCAAAGCGGCATTGTCACCACCTTGCAGTTCAATGTTTTCCATATTGGCGCTAATGGTTTCCTCGGCAAGTTTTTGTAGGTTCAAATCAACCGTGGTGTATATTTTCAAGCCACCGTCTCTCAATAATTGTTCACTGTAGTCATCACCCAATAATTCATTAACATAATCAATGGTATACATTACAAAATGAGGAGCAATTATTTTTTGATCATTTTTGTTTTTAAAAATGATTTCGTCATCTTTAGCATTATCATATTCTTCTTGGGTAATATAACCTTGATCCAACATTAAACTTAAAACCAATTGTTGTCTGGATAATAATTCATCCACATGGCTACCGAACGGTGAAAAATAAGACGGACGTTGAATAATAGCCGCCAAAACCGCCGCTTCGGCGATATTTAAATCTTTGGTACTTTTACCCAAGTAATTTTGAGCAGCTGATTCAATTCCATAATAAACAGAACCAAAAGGAATTTCATTCAAGTACATCTTTAATATTTGTTGTTTGTTGAATTTCTTTTCCAGTTGCCACGCTAAAATCATTTCTTTCAATTTGCGGGTAATTGAAAATTCATTGGTTAAAATGGAGTTTTTAACAAGTTGTTGAGTGATGGTTGAAGCACCTTGATAGAAGGTTTTTGCTTTTCCGGTAAAAATTTTCCAGACAATGTTAATAGCATCAACATAGGCGGCTTTTAAAACGCGGCGTGGCACCAAACCTTTGTGATTATAAAAATCTTTGTCTTCAATCGCCACCACTGCATTGTAGACATAAGAAGGTAAATTATCCAATTCAATGGAAGTGCGTTTTTCATCGCCGTGCAATTCATATAATAAAGTTTTGCCTTCGGAATCATAGATTTTCGTGGTTTCCGGAACGACGCGGTTGATTAAACCGTCCGTGTCTGGCAAATCTTTGGAAACATAAGCTACGAAAGCGGAGAACATGATGCCGCCGACGAGCGCGGCAATTACCCCGATATAGAGAACCCAGGAAAAAATCTTTTTCCAGTTTCTTTTTTTCTTTTGTTTGATGTTTTTGTCCATATTAAGATCGATTTGATATTTTTCTTGATTGTTTTCGTCGTTATTTTGAACCAGCGTGGGTTCGGGGTTATTTATTGTGTCGTTCGTAATGTTGTTTTGTACTTCTTTTGTTACTTGGATGTTTTGCTGCTCGTTAAAATCATTTTTAATTTCACCGATGGTTGATTTGATGAAATTTTTCTGATGAAAACGTTTTTTCTTTTTGGACATATAAAATAATTATCATTATAAGTGATTCTATAATGTTTATTGTATGAAATATTAAGAATTTAATCAAACCCTGAGACGGATTTTTATTTCAGACCAAGAGTTTCTTTGATAAACTCAATGGTTTTTTTATTCAAGAGATTTTGTTCAATATAATGACGGAAACGTTTGTTGGTTTTCATTTCTTCGGACGCCTCACCATATTGGGCAAATTGTTTATCAATATCCTCTTCGGTCACGGATAAATTATTTTTATCGACGATTTCTTTTAAAATTAAAGAAATTTTAACGCGTTTCTCAGCTTCAGGACGCATTTCCTTCAATAAATCCTCTTCGGTTTTTTTGATATGTTCCAAGTAATGTTCGTAGTTACCGCGTTGTTTTTCAATATTTTGCTTTAATTCATTTAACATTACGCGAGTTTCTTGATCAATAAAAGCATCATTTATATGATCAAAATCGGCTTTTTTCAATAATTCATCAAAAACTTGGTTCATATTTTGAATATCGGCATTTTTGGCTTTTTCTCCCAAAAGATTCTTTTTCATGGATTCTTTTAATTCAGCCAAGCTTTCATATTTTAGTTCTTTTGCCAAATCATCATTGACTTCAGGATATTCGCGTTCCATCACCTTGTTGATTTTTACTTTAAATTCAGCGGCTTTTCCGGCAATCGGTTTGTGCGGGTAATCCTTGGGAAAATTCAAATTAAAGATTTTTTCTTCGCCGGCGCTCAATCCGATTAAAGCTTCTTCAAAACCGGGAATCATGCTTTGTTGCCCAACCACCAAATGATAGTCTTTGGCTGATCCGCCTTCCAAAGGAACATTGTCCACGGCCACGTCAAAATTTAAAATAGCGACATTACCATTGGCAATCGGTCGTAAAATTTCTTTTTCTTTAACCAAATATTCCAATAAACCTTTCATTGATTCGTCAATTTCTTTATCTTCAACCTTGATTTCCTCGGATTTAATTTTGATTTTATCCCAAGCTTTTAAGGTAAATGTCGGTAATTGGTGAATCGTGGCTTTGAATTCAATCGGGTTGTTCGGAGCCAATTTGTCCATTTCAATCTTTGGAGTAATGAACAATCGTAAGTCATTTTCTTTTAAGATTTGATTTAAAGCGGTATCAACGATGTCTTCCATTGAGCTTTGTAATAGATACATTTCACCGACTTGTTTTTTGACCACATCAAACGGGATTTTGCCGGCGCGGAATCCGTCAATTTTTAAATCTTTATTGATTTTTTTTGCGGTTTTTTCCAAAAATTGTTCAATTTCTTCATAAGGGATGTTAATTTCAAAGCAAATTTCACCCTTTTTTTCATCAATTTTTTTGTTGGCAACTAATTTCATAAAGAATTATTTATGGATTAATAAAATTTTTATGTTTTTTAAGATTATCACAGGTCTTTTTCTTTGTAAAGTTTTGATAATTGGTGTTTATTAACAAGTTATCCACAGGTGTTTAATTGAAAAATTGTTTTATTTTAGATAAATTGTGATTGGTTTTTCATTTTTATAGTCAAGTGTGCACAGGCGTGCTATAATGGCTTTGTGAGTAGGTGATTCGGACTTAAAACTTAGGTCGGGGTCCAAGATAATCGCCTATAAACAAAATTTAAAAAACAAAAATAAAAATATGCAACAATTTAAACAAGCTATGTATCGCGAATTGTTCGTGAATGATTGCACCAATATGTCCTACTTTGTGCTTTTCGCCTTGGTGGTCGGTGCTAACTTGGCCTTAGCCGGTGGTTTGATCTAATAACCGTCGTCTAAATTCAAGTATTGGGTAAATACTAAAAAAACGCTTATTTCTCCTTGAGAACCAAGCGCTTTTTTAGTTTTATGGGAAAGTTTTTAATGATTATCTTCGCCCACGATTGCCACCTCTGCCACGGTTGCGCCCCCCACGTTTTTTGTTGCGGTTATTATCTCTTTGTTTTCCTCCTGATTGTTTGTCCCCTTCTTTTTTATCGTCATCATCCTTTTCTCCATCTTTTTTCTTTTTTGGTTCGGGGGCTTCGTTTTGAGCTTCTGGATGAATGATTTGATCAATGAATTCAAGGATTTTTCCATTTATAAATTCGTCTTCCGTAGTGATTTTATGCAAATCATAAATGGATTTTTGTGATTCCAGGAGTGCTTGCGCGGCAGTATAAATGGCTTTAATTATTTTTTGCCCATTTTTTGCGGAAACTAATTCCTTTTCTATTTTTTCCAGTTTTCCCGCAATTTTTTCCCGAAGCTCTTTTAGTGTTTTTATTTTTTTCTTGGCCAGTTCTTCACTTTCCTTTTTTATTTCTTTTTTAAGTTCGTTTTTTTTTAATTCCAATTGGTCAATTTCTATTCCGTCTCGTTGGTTGTAAACCGGCTTGTTTAATAAAAGATTGAGGGCTTCCAATGTTCTTTCCAGTTCTTTTTGTTTATCGTCAAGGCTACTTTGTTCAGGGGAAGGATTTTGTAAAGTACCCAAGACTTTTTCCAATCCTTGTAGTTTTTTTATCATTTCTTCAATCCTTTTTTTATAACTGCTGTTTTTGTAGCGAAATTCCGCCAAATCTTTCATTTGTTGGGTTTGGCTTTTGCCTAATGGACGACCCAGTTCTTCTGCTATTTTCTCTTTTAATTTTTGTTTATTTTTCAGGTTATCATTATTGTAGTTGTTAAAGGCATTTAAAAGATTTTTGGCTTGGACTACCACTTGATTATCTTCATTTGAAAAGTTTTTTCTGTTTATAATGTTAAGTCCATGGTCAATTTTCCCGATATTTTTTAGATTATTTAGTTTATTTATTAAATCATTGAATTTTGCAGTTTTATGCATTATTAAGTGATTATAATGGTTTACATCCAGTGAAAAAGCCTTTTGTTCTTCAGTGTTACTGGTTTGTCCCAATAATCTCTCTGCTTCTTTCTTTTTTCTTTGATAAAACTTTATTTCAAAATCAAATAGTATTTCCACGCCCCTTATTCCCTGCAATTTATCTTTTATTTTTCCTTGTTCAATCAGGTCTTGTTTGTAATTATTTTTTTCAATTTTCTCAAAAGCAATAATTTTTTGGCTGATTTTTTTTAAATGTTGATTTTGCTTTTTAGCTTTTTTTGCCTCGTCTATTATTTGATGCAGTTCATTGGCGCCCGCTTGCTGTTTCGCTTCTATTTTTGGTAAAATTTTACGATAGTTATTAATCGTTCCTTGATACAATGAAATATCTCGCCCAGCTTTTTGTTGATCATATTGACTGATTTCGCCTTTTTGGATTCGTTTTTGGTTAAAATCTACCAACTCTATTCGTTTGTTGATTTCGTATTGGATAATATCGATCAGTTTTTGCGTGGAAAAACGTTCAACGTGGGTGCTTGGTGTGTTGGTGCGCCCTAAAGCATTTTTAATTTCACGCATTTTGGTTTCCACCGTTCTGGCTTTTTCTGCAAATTCTTGCCAGGGAGTTTTTTGGGGGACAATGTTTTGTTCCGGAAAATTTTCCATATTTGTATTTTAAATAAAAAATAAGAAAAGTTACGTCCCTTCTATTTTAGTAAATTTTTAGGTTTTCCACAAATCACTTGCCAAGCTTGAAAACTTGTGTTAAATTAGACCTGCGTTTGACAAAGATCTTGGTGTGAAGATTTTTTCAACGAACTCTACTTGCTCTGTGCTCTCAACTATATTTTTAATATTTAAGAAAACTATGCCTAATTTACGAGCGGCGAAGAAGGATTTACGACAATCCAAGAAGCGCCAAGAAAGAAATGAATTGACTTACACAAAATTGCGCGATTTGATGCGTCAAACCCGCAAGTCAGCCGATGCCAAGGACGTTAAAAAGACCGAGGAATTGGTGAAAACCGCCATTAAAACCTTGGATAAAGCCGTTAAAAAAGGCTTTATGAAGAAAAATACCGTTTCCCGACGTAAAAGCATTTTGGCTCGTCGTTTGAACGAAACCAAGAAAGCTTAATTGTTACATATAAAAAATAGGACTTTTGTCCTATTTTTTTGTATTTGCGCTATTACCGGTCTTTGTTATAATTAATCTTGTAATAAATAAAATTTATTAACGTTTTATAAATGTAAAAAATATCTAATTTATGGCCAAATTAGCGAACGAAGAACAACTTATCAGGGAAGCGCAGGCAGATCAGTCCAAGTTTTCCCTGTTGTATCGGCATTACTTCGAACAGATTTACTATTTTTTGTTAGCCAAAATCCGCAACGAAGCCGACGCTGAGGATTTGACGGCAATCACTTTTGCCAAAGCTCTTAACAATTTAAAAAAGTACAAAGAAGGAAATTTCCGTGCCTGGTTGTATCGGATCGCCAATAACAGTTTTTTAGACTTTGTGCGTAAGGAAAACCGTATTTCCCATGATGAAGATCAAATGATGAATTTGGAGGATACTCATTCTGAAGATGCCAGCGAGACGGTGGATAAGGCGATTATGTTGGATAAAGTTAAGTCTGTGATGAAAACTTTACCGGAAAAATACCAAAACGTTTTATCGCTGAAATATTTTTCCGATATGAGTAATGGGGAAATCGCGGAAATGTTGAATTGTCGGGAAAACAGCGTGGCGGTGCAACTTCATCGTGGAGTGAAGATGCTGACTGAACTTTTAAATAATAATTAAAATTTTACATATATGAAAAAATTTGACGAAAAATTGGTGGAAAACTTGCTGTTTGAAGACGGCAAAGTTTCCCGCGCCACCGCCGCGCACGTCAGCGACGCGAAACGCGATGAGATCTACGAGAAGGTTTTAAGATATTCTCAAAATTTATCATTAAATGAAACAACTATGAAAGCCTCAAATTCGTGGCTGAAGAGTTTTATGTTATTGGTCAGCGGTGCCGCCATCGCCGCGATTGCCTTTTTCTCTTTTAGTTATTGGCCGGGTGATAGTGGAAAGATTGTTGTTAATCCGGAAGAAAATCAAGCGAGCGAGGTGGCGGTGGAGCAGGCTATTCCTTTGGCCGCGACCGTTGCTTATATTGATGGCTCTTTGAGTTTGAAAGTCGGTGAAAATTGGGAAAATTTAGCGGTTGGTGATGATTTGAAGGCCGGTGACCTTGTGAAAACCGCCGCCCCCGGACGCGCCATTATTAATTTTGATGATGGCAGTGCCGTGCGTTTGGATGCCAACACAGAAGTTTTGATTCAGCAATGTGATAATGAAGCGATTGTTTTGGCTCAATCCAATGGTCAAATTTATAATCGCGTTCACAAATCCGATACTTTGGAATTCAGTGTTTTGGGAAAAGAAACCAAAATCACCGCTATGGGTACCGCTTTTACCGTTAATATGAATCGCGCCGATCAAGTGATTGTTAAGGTTTTGGAATCAAAAGTGAAAGTGGAAGAAAAGCAAAAACAGGAAGAAGTGCTTGCCGGTGAAGTGGCTGTGGTTTATCAAAAAGAAGAAACCGTTAGCAAAAATAAATTGGCTTACGAAGAATTACAAGATGATTTTCATCAATGGAATAAAGATGAGGACGTAAAAATTGAAGCGCCTTTGGGAGTTTTGGAGGAAGTTCCGCCGGTTTTAAAAATTAGCGCCCCCAGTGATTCTTTGGAAACTTATTCTTCCAGCGTGGAAGTTAAGGGTATGACTGATGGTATAAAAGTGTTGGTTAATGGTGCTGAAGTGGCGGTGAGCGAGGAGAGTTTTATCAAGAGTGTTTCTTTGTCTTTAGGTAAAAATGTTATCACTGTAAAGGCTATCAACGAATTTGATAAGACAACTGAAAAATCAATTATTGTTTATAAAAAGGAAAAAACCGAAGAGCCGGTGGAAAAACCAACAAGCAGCGGTATTTCTTTGAGTGCTTCCGTGGTGGATGGTAAAGTGAAATTATCTTGGTCATTGAGCAACATGACTTCCTCTATGGGGTTCAAAGTTGTTTATAATGAAAGCGGTTATCCGGTTTATCCCGGCGATACTTATCATTATTTGAGTGATGCCGGTACGCGCAGTGATAGCTGGACCGGTTTGACTGCCGGTAAGACCTATTATTTCCGGGTTTGTGAATATTTGGGTGGTAAGTGTGGGATTTATAGTAATCAGGTGAGTTTGACCATTCCGGCTGCTCCGGTTGCGGTTCCCGGAACGATTTCTTTGAGTGGTAGCGTTAATGATAACGGTGTGGTCAGTTTATTCTGGTCTTTGTCCAATATGACTTCTGA
>Ga0116156_10000462_pt1 | contig 43252 bp, 40 predicted proteins | sample AD_UKC045_MetaG_FD_89891 | JGI IMG/M metagenome (GOLD analysis project Ga0116156, IMG submission 89891) | Active sludge microbial communities of municipal wastewater-treating anaerobic digesters from USA - AD_UKC045_MetaG | ecosystem: Engineered > Bioreactor > Anaerobic > Digestate | place: USA...
AGAAGCTCCCAAGGGTATGGCTGTTCGCCATTTAAAGCGGTACGCGAGCTGGGTTCAAACCGTCGTGAGACAGGTTGGTCTCCTATCTACTGTAGGCGTGAATGTTTGAGGGAACTCTTTCCTAGTACGAGAGGACCGGAAAGAACAAACCTCTGGTGTATCAGCTGGACCGCCAGGTCCACTGCTGAGTAGCTATGTTTGGACGAGATAACCGCTGAAAGCATCTAAGCGGGAAGCTCATCCCAAGATTAGACATTATCTGTGCCTCACTTTGTTCGACACAATATTATTCAAATCAACAAATAAAATTCCAATCAACGAATAAATTCATTTGTAGATTGGCATAAATTAGTAGATTAGAATTTTATTGAGTGGCGAGCGAAGCGAGGCACGGAAGGATCTCCTAGAAGAAGACTAGGTCGATAGGCTTTAGGTGTAAGCACGGTAACGTGTTGAGCCGAGAAGTACTAATAGATTTATTAATCTTTCGAATTTTTACGGTTAGCAATTAAGAATTACTTATTGAAAAAATATTGAGTTTATAATTTCCGGTGCTTCTAGCGAAGTGGCAACACCTCTTCCCATCCCGAACAGAGCAGTTAAGCACTTCAGCGCCGATGGTACCTCCACGAGGGAGAGTAGGCCAGTGCCGGGAATTATAAACTTAATTAAATAAAAACCCGCTTCGACGGGATTTTTTATTGATTGCTTTTTTATGCTAAAAAATATAATATAAATACATATATTAAAAAAATAAAACACTATGGAAAACACAACAAATAGAAGGCGTTTTTTGGTTATCCTTGCTTATTTGGCAATATTCAGCATAATTGCATTTGTCATATATCTCATAGTACGTCCTGATGCAACTTGTTCTGATGGTAAACAAAACCAAGCAGAAAAAGGAATTGATTGCGGAGGACCTTGTTCTCCCTGCAAAGAAATTTTTGAAGCCAAGGATCTAGATGTGCAGGAAGTCATTTTTTTATCTGCAGAAAACGGCAGCTATGATGTTGTTGCAAAAATAAATAATTCAAATGAAAAAGCAGGCTCTGCTAATTTTGGTTACACGTTTACTTTAAAAGACGGAGCCGGATCAATCATATCTTCAAGAGAAGGCAATACTTTTATTTTGCCGTCTGATACAAAATATATAGTTGAGATCGGCTTGAATATTTCCGGAGGAGCTATTCCGGCCAGCGTTGAATTTGCAGTAAAAGAAATAAAATGGGAAGCACTGGAAGGAGCATTGAAACCGCAAATTGGAATCTATGAAAAGAGTTTTGGAATTGATCCTTCCGGAGTCGGCAGCCGGGCAGAAGGCACATTGCGCAATGAAAGCATATATGATCTTAAAAAAATTGAAATAGCAATTATCCTAAGAAATGAAAGGGGTAAAATTGTGGGAATCAATAAAACGCTCAGGGAATCTGTACGTGGCAAAGAACAGCAAGATTTTCAAGTTACTTGGCCAAAACCTATTCTGGATAATGTTGAAAAAATAGAAATGGATCCGCAAGCAAATGTTTTTGATTCTCAAAATTTGTAATTAATATGTTTAACAGAATAATTAAAACTGATTGGCTGCTTTTGCTACCCACTTTGTTGCTTATGGTGATAGGGCTGGTTGTGCTTTACAGTATTTCCATGGCCATGCCATCAAACGGAGGCCTGAGCATATTTTGGAGACAGATCATTTTTGCTTTAGTAGGAATTGTGGCAATGCTCTTTTTTTCTTCCACTGATTATCAGATTTTTAAACTTAAAAGCACCCCGATATATTTCATAACTATAGCAGCTTTGATAGTCGTATTGGTTTTTGGAATTACCATAAGAGGCACATCGGGCTGGATTGGGGTAGGTTTTTTTAATGTTCAATTGGTGGAAGTGGCAAAAATTTCAATGATTATTTTTCTGGCGAGTTTTATTTCACAGAAAAAAATGGAACTGGGGGAAACAGGTCGATTGATTGCATCAATCGTTCTTTGCGGAATAATTATTTTATTAGTAATTAAACAGCCGGATTTTGGAAGCGCTATGGTGCTAGTTGGAATTTGGCTGGGCATGACAATAATTTCCGGAATCAGTTTTAAAAGAATGGGCATCATTGTTTTGGCCGGAATGATTATTGCAACTTTTAGCTGGTTTCAATTGCAGCCATATCAAAAAAATCGCGTGCTTAGCTTAGTTAAATTTGGAGTGGTTGACCCGCAAGGCAGTGGTTATAATGTAATTCAATCCATGATAGCAGTTGGTTCTGGCGGCATAACCGGCAAGGGAGTCGGTCATGGCAGTCAATCCCAACTCAACTTTTTGCCGGAAAAACATACTGATTTTATTTTTGCTTCAATTGCTGAAGAGATGGGTCTTGTCGGATCTTTTTTTGTTATCGGACTTTATGGCACAATGTTCTATCGTATGCGGAAAATAGCTCTTAGCGCTCCTGATAATTTTGGTTATCTGATTACAGTTGGAATCATGTGCATGTTTTTGGTTCATATTTTGGAAAACATAGGCATGAATATCGGCATTATGCCCGTAACTGGCATTCCTCTTCCGCTTCTTAGTTATGGAGGAAGTTCTTTGGTTGTAATTTTGGCCAGCATCGGTATTTTAAATAACATACATTCAAAAAGAGAAACTGTAATTCAAACAGAATAATAAAAAATTCCTTATTTAAGCCAAAAAAATAAATTGCCAAATATTAAAACACGTGTTATTATAATTTAAGATTTATTATTTATTTAATTTAAGTTTATTGTGGTTATCAACGTTATTAACGTTACAACATTATAAACTATATTTTTTATGCCAGTACAAAGACAACGCAGCACTAAACACAGACGAGATGTAAAACGCAAACGTCTGAAAATTAAAACCGTGAAAACCATAATTTGTCCTAAATGCGGAAAACGAATGTTGTCGCACAGAGCTTGTCCCGGTTGCGGATATTACAGAGGCAAAGAAATCGTTAACACTCTTAAAAAAGTAGCTAAAAAGAAGAAAAAATAGTATCCGAAAGCGCATATCCGAAAATTTTCGTAGATTCGTATTTAATTCGTAGCTTCATATCGGTTTACAAAAATGGCGAATAGACATCTACAACGTTCAATTGCAATGCAAGCCCTCTTTGAGTGGGATTTTCAAGGTTGTCATGATGAAAATATTGATGAAATTATCACTCGCAACGTAAAAGAATTTGCGCCAGGAATCAAAGAATCGGATTTCGTCGAATCTTTAGTAAGGGGCACGCTTAAAAACAAATCAGCCATTGATACTCTGATTGAAAAATGTGCACCGGAATGGCCCTTGGATCAGGTGACCGTGATTGACCGCAATGTTCTTAGGCTCGGAATTTATGAACTCATGCACGGCAATTATGATGAAGTCCCGCCCAAAGTTGCCATCAATGAAGCCATTGAGCTGGCCAAAACCTTTGGTGGCGAAAACAGCGCCAGGTTTGTGAATGGTGTACTGGGCACGATCTATCGTGAAATGGGCGAGCCAATGAAAGATGATACATCCAAAAATCATAAAAAGGCTGAGGAGATTGAGGAAGAAGACGTGAAAAAATAATAATGTTAACAAATAATTTAGTTTATAATTTTTAATTTCCAATTTTTAATTTTATAAATAAATCTTAATATTTAATGTTTAAAACATTCAATCATTAGGAAATTATTTAAAAATTAAAAATTAGAAATCTTTGATTTATATGATAGATTCTTTAGCCAAAAAACTTGGCATTAAATTCAACAACATACAGTTGTTGCAGCAGGCTCTGACTCACCGATCCTATCTTAATGAAAACAGAAAATACGAACTTGACCACAACGAACGGTTGGAGTTTTTAGGCGATGCCGTGCTGGAACTCGTCATAACCGAATATCTTTATGGCAATTATAAAAATCCGGAAGGCGAACTTACCAGCTGGCGGAGTGCCTTGGTTAATGGGGAAATGCTGGCGAAAGTTGCTAGCAGTCTTGGTGTAGAAAAATATTTATTAATGAGCCGTGGCGAAGCCAAAGACACTGGACGCGCTCGGCAATATCTTCTGGCTAATGCTATGGAAGCCATAATCGGCGCTGCCTATCTTGATCAGGGTTATGAAACAGCTAAAGAATTTATTCTCAAAAATCTGGCAACGAGATTGCAGGAAATTTTAGACCAAAAACTTTATCTTGATCCCAAAAGCTATTTTCAGGAAAAAGCGCAGGAGAACAGCAAGGTCACTCCAGCCTATCGGGTAATGAAAGAATGGGGGCCGGATCATGACAAGCATTTCATTGTGGGTGTCTATCTGGGAAATGAGCTTGTGGCAGAAGGCGAAGGCAATTCCAAGCAAGAGGCTCAAAGAGAAGCTGCGAGACATGGACTGGAAACCAAAAAATGGCTGTAAAAATATTATTTAATATCTGACATCTAGTACTAAATAGAAAATCCCGATTTTGATCGGGTTTTTCTTTTGCCAAAGAAAGTTTTTAGGCATAAAATATAAGTAAGTAATTAATTACGTAATTAATTACTTACCTAATCATTTATTTTTTTAATAATTTAAGAGTAAAAATATGAATAATGCATACAGTTGGTATTCAACTTTAATCAAGCCGTCATAGTCTCCACCTAGTTGGATTTTTGGTCCAGTATGGACAATCCTCTATGCCATCATGGCCGTCAGTTTCGGTACTGTTTTCTACAGAACATTCACCGGCAAATTGCCATGGATTGTAGCTTTGCCTTTTGCGCTCAATCTGGTTTTTAATTTTGCTTTTACTCCTTTGCAGTTTGGAATCAAAAATAATCTGTTGGCGGCTGGCGACATTTTGCTGGTTTTGGTAACCCTAATTTGGGCCCTGATTGCCATTTGGCCGCATTATCGCTGGATTGTATATGCAAATATCCCATATCTCCTCTGGGTATTGTTTGCTACAGTCCTGCAGCTCACTATTACTTATTTGAACAAATAATTATGCGCTATTGTAAAATTTTTTAAGACATTCGAAAAAATATTGCAAACAAACAGATAAATCTTAAATATTAACCGATTAAAGTTTGACTTAGTTTGCTATTTGGCCTGAAAAATGCTATAATTGTAGTGTAAAATAAAAAATTACCCTGTTAATCCTGCTAAATGGAAATTTGTTTAGCAAAGCATTTTAAAAGGGTAAAAAACAAAAAATGTACGACATTATTTTAAAAAACGGCACGATTATTGATGGAACCGGCAAGCCGATGTTTAAGGCTGATCTTGGAATTAATGACGGACGCATTGCCGAGATTGGAGATCTCAGCAATGAACATGCGCAAACAGAAGTTAATGTAGAAGGCAAATATGTAGTGCCAGGATTTGTTGATGTTAATAACCACTCAGACACCTATTGGCGCATTTTTTTAGATCCACAGCTGGAAAGTTTGCTCTATCAGGGAGTGACGACAATTGTGGGCGGAAATTGCGGATCATCACTGGCTCCAATTGCCAATAGGGATGTAATGAAATCCATCCAAAAATGGACTGATATGAAAAACGTCAGTTTCAATTGGTCGAGCATGAGAGAATTTCTGGAAGAAATTGAAAAGAAAAAAATATCCGTGAATTTTGCCACTCTGATCGGCCATGGCACATTGCGCAGAGGATTGGTCGGAGACGAAGTCAGGGATATCAGTCCGGCCGAAATGAATGTTATGAAAAAAATGCTGACAGAGGCCATGAAAGAAGGCGCTATTGGTTTTTCAACTGGTCTGGTTTATACTCACGCGAAACTGGCCTCATCCAGAGAAATTATGGAATTGGCTGAAGTCGTAAAAAAATACAACGGTGTTTATACTACGCATATCCGCGGTGAAGCGCATGAGCTTATCCGTTCAGTTGAGGAGGCGATCCGCATAGCTCAAGTCACCGGCGTAAGGATGCAAATTTCCCATCTCAAAGCCATGGGAGAAAAAAACTGGGGGTTTATGGAAGAAGCTTTGAATTTGATTGAAACGGCGCGCACCAGCAATATTGATGTTCATTTTGATATTTATCCCTACACCTCGACCGGTTCTGTTTTATATATTCTGCTCCCTGATTGGGCAACGGAAGGCGGTCGCAATATGATGCTTTCAAGACTGAAAGATCCGGAATTGCGTGCGCGCGTTATCAAAGAAATGCGGGAAAACGAACATGATTATGCGAAAATAGTAATTTCGATTTCCGCCCTGGATAAAACTCTTAATCATAAAAAAATTACAGAGATTGCTGAAATTCAGGGGAAAAGCGTTGAAGATGCGATTCTGGATCTTCTAATCGCAAGTGAAGGGCGGGTAATAACAATGATGGATGTTCTTAGTGAAAAAAATGTAGATAAAGGAGTCATTAATCCATTCTCTATGATTGCATCAAATGGATCCGGATACGATATTAGCCACAAAGAAACAGGCGAAATGGTGCACCCCCGGAACTTTGGTTCATTCCCAAGAGTTTTTTCCAGATATGTCAAAGGCAGAAAGGTTGTTAGCTGGGAAGAAGCCGTCAGAAAAATGAGCGGATTGCCGGCAGAAAAATTCAACATATCCAAGCGCGGAATTCTGGCTGAAGGCAACTTCGCTGATGTAGTGGTTCTGAATCCGGAAACAATTAGCGATTTGGCTACAATTGAAAATCCATATCAATATTCCAAAGGCATAGAATGGGTAATTGTTAACGGGAAGCCGGCAGTCAAAAATGGAATTGTGACTGGCGAGTTGGCAGGAGAAATTGTCAGGAGAAAAGCATCCTTGTTTGAATTCTAAAACAGCATGCAAAATACAGTATCCAGTATTCAGCATTTTTCTGCATACTGTCTGTTGTTTGCTGAATATTGAAAAATGGATTTTTCTTTTTTTAAGAACAAAAAAATAACAGTTTTTGGTCTGGGACTTCACGGTGGCGGTATTGGCATCGTGAAGTTTTTAGCGTCTAATGGGGCCATTTTGACTGTGACGGATATAAAAAGCCGGGAACAATTGGCAGTTTCTTTGGAAAAACTGAAAGATTTCAAAAATATTAAATATGTTCTCGGACAGCATCGCGTTGAAGATTTTATCAACGCCGACATGATCATTAAATCTCCGCCGATTCCCTGGAACGATAAGCATATCCAGCTGGCCATCGAAAAAAAGATTCCCATAGAAATGGATTCCAGTCTTTTTTTTAAATTATGCAAAAACCCAATTATTGGCGTAACAGGCACCAAGGGCAAAACTACGGTTGCGACTTTGATCTATGAAATTTTAAAATTGTCCGGAAAGAATGCAACCAAAGTTGGCATAGGGCAAACCTCTGTTTTGGACAAACTTTTGGCGCTCAAAAAAGATTCAATTCCGGTCTTTGAGCTTTCCAGCTGGCGTCTTTCCGCACTGGGACGCGAAAAGCTTTGCCCGCACATTGCCGTGGTGACTAATATTTTCATTGATCATCTGAATTATTATAAGACAATGGAAAAATATATCCGGGACAAAAAATATATTTTTGAAAATCAGAAAATCAAAGACTGGCTGATCGGCAATTGCGACAATAAGAGCGTGGTGGAAATGATGGCTGAAGCCAAGGGTCAGAATGTTTGTTTTTCTTTTAATCGTCTTGAAAAAAGCCCGTCAGTTTTTATTGAAAATGAAGCTATTTTCTTGAATGATGGAATGGATGTCAAAAAACTGGCGGACGTCAAGAGTATAAAAATTTTAGGAAAGCACAATCTGGGTAATATCATGGCAGCCGTTGGAGCGGTTTATGCCTATGGTCTGAGTTTTGAAGAAATAAAAAAAGCGTTGCCGATGCTTGAAGGAGCTCCTCACCGTTTGGAATTTGTGGCTGAAGTCAAAGGCGTGAAATATTATAACGACACGGCCGCCACGATTCCGGAAGCGGCTATTTCAGGACTTGATGCTTTTGATCAAAAAACTATTTTGATTGCCGGTGGCACGGATAAAGATTTGAGTTTTGTTGAATTTGCCAAAAAAATTCCGGAAAAAACAAAGAAAACTATTTTGCTCAAAGGCAATGCCACGGAAAAGATTTTGGAAAATTTGAAGAAAAATGCTGCTGCCGATTTCATGGATTCGGTAGAAGTCGTTGATTCTATGGAAAGAGCGGTGCTTTTGGCCAGTGAAGCTGCGGAAGATGGTGATGTTGTTCTACTTTCACCGGGTGCTGCCAGTTTTGGTTTGTTCCTGAATGAATTCGACCGGGGAGATAAATTCAAAGAAGCAGTCAGCAAACTAAAATGACAAATTTCCAATGACGAATGACAAATCAAATCATAAATCCAAATGACAAATTTTTGATATTTGAGCTTTGACATTGATTTGGCATTGGAAATTAGTCATTTGTCATTTTTTGAAATATGTTGCACATAACAACAACCAGAAAAACCAATCATCATAAAAAAGCCATTGTGGTGGAAATTTTTGTGGCGATGGCCATGCTGGCTGTTTTTTTTGTGCCGGTTTCAGAGGCCAGTGACATTACTGTTGATATGGTAATTAAATTGGCTAATAAAGCCAGGACATCCCTAAACATTGCCAGTCTCAAGAAAAATGATCTCTTGCAGCAAGCGGCTGAAGAAAAAGCAGATGATATGATCAGGGGCAATTATTTCGCGCATATTTCTCCGCAAGGAAAATCACCATGGCACTGGATTGAAAAGAATGATTATGATTATGTCTATGCTGGAGAAAATTTGGCTATGAATTTCACAACCGCTGAAGAGGAACAATCTGCCTGGATGAAGAGCCCATTGCATCGGAAAAATATTTTAAATCCGAAATACAATGAAACAGGCGTGGCAGTCAGGCACGGGGTTATTGAAGGCAAAGAAACAACCGTGGTCGTGCAGATGTTCGGTTCACGAAAAGAAGAAAAAATTGCCAGTGCCAATGAAGAAGAAATTGGCAGTTATGTTGCTGGGTCGGAAACGGATGTTGCTGGAATTGAATCAAGAAATTCTGTGACTACGCAAGAAATTTCTGGCAAAATGAATAGCAGTGCCTTATATAACAATAACGCATCTACTTTGATTGGCTGGGGAATATTGTTTTCTCTGGCGATAATTATAATAATTGTTGATATTGCCGCAATTATTCACAGGAGACACAAACCATTTTTCTTTTTTCAGCGAGAAACTAACTTTAAATAAGGGTTTATTTGAAATAATTAATACTTAAAAAAGGCTTAAAATCAAGTCTTGTTTTTTACAGTCAGTCCTGTATACTTACGTTATGACAAATTTGGGGGAACACTTTCAAATAAAAGGCGGAAAAAGGCTTTCTGGAAGCATAAATGTGAGGGGGTCAAAAAATGCGACTACCCCGATTTTGGCTGCTACTTTGCTGACTAAAGAAGCCTGTATAATTTCAAATATTCCTTTGATTGAGGATGTTTTTCGCATGCTCGAAATTCTAACTGGGCTAGGAGCTTCAGTCGAATGGATAGGGGAAAGGACGGTCAAGATTTGTGCTAAAAACATCGATCCTAAAAAACTGGACAGAGAACTGGTCAAACAACTAAGATCTTCAATTTTACTGTTGGGATCACTCAGCGCACGTTTTGGTTCTTTTTCTTTCTATCATCCGGGAGGTTGCGTAATCGGAAAAAGGCCGGTCGGAACTCATTTTGACGCTTTGGAAAAAATGGGGGTGCGCATCAAAAACATAGACGAAAAAACCTATTTGGTTGATGCCAGAAAAAAGAAAGCAGCCAAAGTCGTGCTCAAGGAATTTTCAGTGACGGCTACCGAAAACGCCATGATGCTGGCAGCAGGAATTCCGGGCAAAACCTTCATTAAAATTGCCGCGGCTGAACCGCACGTGGAAGATTTGGGGAGATTTCTAATATCAATGGGTGTTGATATTAAAGGTCTGGGGACGCACACGCTGGAAATTGTAGGCAAGAAAAAACTCAAAGGCGTGAGGCATGAAATTATTCCGGATGCCAATGAAGCGGCCACGTTTCTTATCATGGGCGTGGCTACTCGAAGTCCGATTTATGTCAAAAACGCAAAAGAGGAAAATCTGGATTTAGTTTTGGAAAAACTTCGGGAATTCGGAGCAGATTTCAAAATTGAAAAAAACGGCATCAAAATAATTCCGGCCAAAAAAATGAAAGCTATTGAAAAATTGGACACGCGTACCTATCCGGGCATTCCAACAGATATTCAGGCGCCGCTGGGAATTTTGGCTTCGCAAGCCGAGGGCGAAACAATGATTTTTGACACTTTGTTTGAAGGGCGCTTTAATTATCTTACGGAATTGGAAAAAATGGGCGCAAAAATGAAAATTCTTAATCCGCATCAGGCTGTGATTTCAGGACCCAAAAAACTCAAAGGCTGTTCAATTAAAAGTTTTGATCTTCGGGCTGGCGCTTCGCTCATTATCGCTGCGCTTTGCGCTGAAGGAACTACAACGATTGAAGAAATATATCAGGTTGACCGCGGATATGAACGAATAGAAGAACGACTGCAAAAATTAGGAGCGGATATAAAAAGAATTTCTAATTCATAATCTCTAGTTTTTTAATGGCATGTTTATCAGACGCATTGGAATAGATTTAGGCACGGCGAATACTTTGGTTTTCATACCCAAAAAGGGAGTTGTGATCAATGAGCCGTCGGTAGTGGCAGTTTCTCCGGTCGAGAATACTGTTTTGGCTGTGGGCAATCAGGCCAAAGAAATGTTGGGACGCACGCCAGATTCCATTGTTGCTTCTTGCCCGATGAAAGACGGCGTGATTGCCGACTATCGGGTGACGGAAGCCATGCTCAAATATTTTATCAATAAAGTGATGGGCAAAGTGCGTTTTTTCCGTCCAGAAATTATGATTTCCATTCCGGCCGGAGTAACTTCAACTGAAAGGCGGGCCGTGATTGACGCAGCAGTCAAAGCCGGAGCCAAATCAGCCTATGTCGTCAAAGAACCTCTTTTGGCTGCGATTGGCGCTGGAATTCCAATCCACAACGCGCAAGGCAATATGATTATCAATATCGGTGGTGGAACATCTGAAATCGCAGTTATTTCACTGGGAGGAGTTGTGGCGGCGCACAGCGCGCGTGTGGGCGGCAACAAGTTCGATCAGGCTATTTCTGATTACATCAAACGCAAATACGGCTTGGCTGTTGGCGACAGCACCGCGGAAGATATTAAGAAAGAAATCGGCAGCGCCATTCAACAAGTCAAGGAAGAGCATATGGAAGTGCGTGGCAGAGATCTTATGGGCGGACTTCCAAAAACAATAAAAATATCTTCCAATGAAATCACGGAGGCACTTCAAGATGAACTTCGTGAAGTGATCAATGCGATCAAAAAAGTTTTTCAAGAAACTCCGCCGGAACTGGCGGCTGACATTATGGACAAAGGAATGGTGCTTTCGGGTGGCGGAGCACTTTTGAATAATCTCGACCAGCTTATCAGTAAAACAATCGGCGTGCCGTGTTATGTTGCTGATGATCCGCTTTTCTGTGTAATCAAAGGAATCGGCATTGCGATTGACAATCTGGATGTATACAAAAGAACGATAATGCTGGCCAAATAATTTATAAGATAAAATTATTGCAATATGAGAAATAGGTTGTTATATGGAACTATTTTTGGCATTGCTGGTGTTTATATAGCATTTGAATATGCTGTTCCTTTGACTGCATTTTTCTGTTGGGTTTTTGGTGCTGGAGATGGTCCAATATCTCCAAGGCAAAACGTAATAAATATGGCAGCTCTCATATTTTTTCCATCAATATTTTTTCTAGGAATCGTTTTTATAGGTTATAAAATTGGAGATATGGCTGATAAAAAAGCCAAAGCATCTTTAAATAAACAAAATGAAGATAGGTATTGATGCTTCCCGTGCATTCCTAAAAGACAGGACGGGAATCGAAGAATATTCATATCAAGTTATAAAAAATCTCGTGAATGATTTGAAGGGACACGAGGTTGTTTTGTATGTACGTAAAAACCAAAAAGTGGATTTTGAATTGCCGTCTAATTGGCAGATTAAAACTATAAATTTCTATTATTTTTGGACACAGCTTGGCTTGTCGCTGGAAATGCTTTTTCATCCGGTTGATGCTTTGTTTATTCCGGCACACACAGTGCCACTAATACATCCTGCCCGCAATGTTTCGCTTTTTAGTTTAGCCTTGATTATTCAAAAATTACTTAAGTCTTTTGGGATTGGTACTAATTATAATCAGCATAGCGATGCAGGCGGGCCGAAAAATACAATTGTCACAATCCACGGATTAGAATATGAATTTTGTCCCAAAGCTTATTCTTTTTGGGAAAAACTCTATATGCGCTCATCGATTAAAAAATCTTGCCAATGGGCGAGGACGATCATAGCTGTATCTCAGAATACAAAAAATGACCTTATTAACCTATACAAAGTGCCAGCGGAAAAAATTAAAGTTATTTATGAAGGATATGAAAATAATGACAAATTTCCAATTTCCAATTTCCAATCAATTTCCAATAATAAAAATCCAAATGTCTATACTAAATACAATATACTAAATACAAAATACCTATTATTCATAGGCAGATTGGAGGAAAGAAAGAATGTTGTTGGCATTATAAAATCTTTTGAAATACTCAAAGAGCAATACAAAATTTCGCACAAATTGGTTTTGGCAGGGAGTCCGGGATTTGGATATGAAAAAATAAAGAATGAAATTGCAAACGTGAATTGCGTGAAGGATATTATTGAAACTGGATTTGTGAGCGTGGAAGAAAAAAATGAGCTCTTGAAAAATGCTGACGTTTTTCTTTTTCCGAGTTTTTATGAAGGTTTTGGCCTGCCGATTTTGGAAGCGCAAAATGCTGGCGTGCCGGTAGTGGCTTCTATAGAAGCTTCTATTCCCGAAGTGACGGGGGATAGCGCGCTGCTTGTTGATCCCAAGAATGCTGAAGAAATTGCTGATGCGGTTTATAAAATCATTTCTGAGGAAAGTATTAAAAAAGACCTTGTTCAAAAAGGCCTTGAAAATATCAAACGCTTCAGTTGGGAAAAATGCGCAACTGAAATCGCGAAGATTATTTTAAATTAAAAATATAAAAACTTTACAGGATTTTTACATCAAACGTGTATGCCATTAAATCGTCCTAATTCTTATTGTTTGTGTTATAGGAAATAATTTAAGACATCGCTGTTGTTGACAGAATTTGAAATAGATGTTAAGATACCAAGTCCAATTAATAGATAATTGGTTAAAAAAAGCAAAGGGAGGATTTTTAAATGAAAAAATCAATAGTTTATTTAGTTGTTTTTGCGTTGTTTCTTGTGTTTTCTCTTAAAGTCGCTAATGCGGCTTCTGAGAAGTTCATAAGAAGTTACATCAACAAAAGGGTGGAAGTGACATTGCCTTTATCTGGGCGATACACCATTACGATTAAAGATATTGAGGAAATCAGGCTGCTGTCTTATGATAAGTCGGAAAACGTGTGTTTAATCAGAGTTATTTTCAAGACAGGAATTGGTGTTTCGCCGTTGCAGACGGAACCTACTGGCAAACTTATTGAGGAATATTGGGTTTCTCCAGCGTTAATTTTATTTCCCAAATAAAAAAAGTTATTGTCGAAAAAAAGTCTTCCAAGCAAGATGCTGGGAGACTTTTCTTTTTTCTAAAAGATAATTAATTTCAACTCCTAAGAGCCTTGACGGTGTGCTAAATTTTATTCACAAAGAGAAAGGCCTTGAGAATATCAAACGCTTCAGTTGGGAAAAATGCGCAACTGAAATCGCTAAGATTATAAAAAAATAAAAAGTCTAATCGCTCAGAATATTGGATTTAGCGACCACCCCGTAGAGTTGGTCGATTTCTTTGGTTAGGTCGGAAATTGTCTGGTTAGTGGCTTTAACCACCACAGTAATAACTGCAACGCAATTTTCCGGCGCGTTTTCTCCCAAATGCAAGCCCAAGCGCGCCAAAATAATGTTGCCGTGCTTGGTCAGAATTTGATTGACTTCCGGCGCTTGCGCCGCGCGATCTTTGATTAGGATTGAAATTGTCGCCAAGTGGATTTTGTTTGTTTCCATAAAATTATTTGTTTAATTTTTCTTCATTGAATAAAAAATTAGAATCAGGCGGAAGGTTGGGCATCCTTCCGCGGTTTGTTTTGTGTTTTAGATAAAAACAGTGCTGTGCGCAGCAGCCAAAGATTTGGCACGTGCTATACGATATGCCTCAGCTCCTGGAATAATTTTTTGTTCAACCTTTTGCGAAAAAGTAGACAAATCAATATTTTTAAACATTCTTTCAAGCTCTTTGGGAGTAATAATCTTTTTGCCTTTTGCATTTGTTGATTTTGCCATAAAAACATTCCTCCTTTTTTAGCCCAATTCTAATTTTTTATTTTAAAGGACAAAAATAAATTTATTTCAGCTTACGTTTTTATTATATATTAATTAAAGAAAAAGGCAAAACAGAATGAAATAGAAAAATCACATTTTTTCCTTAATTTAAGCCATTTTTAGTTTTTTTAACTAGCCGGAGAAGATGAGATATATATTGGGCAATCTAAATTTTTTTTGTTGTCTCAGGAACCATCTTTATTCCCCTTAAGCCCAAAATTAGAAGGCAAATAATAATTATTTTTAAAATATAATGATCGTGCAGATTGATAAAATCTCTGGTCATCGGTGTTATTTTTCCTACTAATAAATGGACGACAATTCCGATTGGCAAAGCGAGAAAAAGCCAGTTTTTTTTCGGTATATTTATCCTGATTTTTAAAAATAATTTTGACAATAATGGTGCCAGCAAGTACATTCCTATAAATACTACCAAAAAATCAAAAATAGCGTAGCCTAAAAAGCGAAATTGTCTTAAATATTCAATAGGTACCATATATTTTTTTTAAATTAAAAAATTAGACTGCTAAAAAATAAAATTCATTTCGTTGCAACGTTTCGAGATATCCGAAGTGCGAAGCATTTTGAATATTGCGTTTTGTGAGATGTTTCGCTCACTGCCAACCGTGTTCACTATAATAAACTCTGTTTTTTATGCCCTCAAGAGCTTGTCTAATATACGGAATTGTATTTTCCGGAAGGTTATCAAGCTCAAACCAGGATAAATCGTCGCACTTGTTAGGTTCTTTGTTTTGAGGTTCGCCTTGCCAATTTTGAGCAATAAAAAAAACATCAACCCTTTCATTGTTTTCAGCAGTATGTGAGTTCCTATGCATAACGTGCATTGCCTTCAAATCTTCTGGTTTCAATAATATTCCTGCTTCTTCCTTGGCTTCTCTTATTATGCATTGAGTAAATGTTTCTCCTTGATCTACGTGTCCGGCAACCATGCTATAATTTCCATCTTCGTAACCAGTATTAAAACGTCGCAGTAATAAAACCTTGCCGTCTTTCATTAAGGTCAAGTAAGAAGCAGGAACATTTTGATGTCTTTTTTGTGAACGTGGTTTGTCGGACATAAAAAATAGAATTTATTTTATAAAAAGTAATAAACAAAATTTCATACAATTCGTTTTATCGGATGTGTTGCTCTTTTAGACTTATGATAAAAACGCTTTTAGGGAAATGGAGGAGTTTTTTAACTCCCCCTCGTGTTTTAACATGATAAACTACAGTTGTTTTAGAAACCATCGTCCTTGTCTTGTAAGACTAGCGGTCGATTTTCTAAGCTTGTAGTCAAATCCAAAATTGATCATACCAGTACTGTAGTATCGATCCAAAACGGTTAATTCTTCCGGCGTATCAATAGTGGCACCACGTTTAAACTTTTTAAGGATCTCCTTTATTTTCATAGCACGCTCCTCCTTATTTTTTTAACTTCCCTAAAAGTATTTTGTTTTAAAGGGCGATATTTCACTTAACTAGCACTTAACTAGTTTATATGTTAATTAAATTTGGATTATATGCGCAATATTGTTTAATATGCAAATATTATGTAAAATACTAATATACCTTTATTTTAGCTTATTTTAGATAAATTTGCCAACAATATGGAAAAACCAAAAGTAGCTCTGGTGCATGATTTTTTACTCTATCCGGGCGGGGCAGAGAAGGTTCTTAAAGTGCTTTCTGACATGTATCCCGAAGCGCCGATTTATACCTTGCTTTATAACAAGGAAAAAATGTCCCAAGACTGGGGGAATAAGGATATCCGGCCGTCATATTTGCAAAAATTTCCCAAATTTTTGAGAAAACATCACAGTTGGCTATTGCCATTCTATCCGGTCGTACCGGAAACTTTTGATTTTCGCGAATATGATTTGGTCATTTCTTCTTCCGGCGCCTGGACTAAGGGAATCGTGACAAAACTAAACACGACGCATGTGGCATATTTGCATTCGCCGATGCGTTTCGTTTGGGATTATAATGAACGATATCTGAAAGAAAGGAACAAAAAACCTTCAATTTTTACCCGTTTTGTTTTTAATTATCTGCGCATTTGGGACCGTTTGGCAGCGGAACGGCCGGATTATTTGATTGCCAATTCAAAATACACCCAAAGCCGCATAAAAAAATATTACCGGAGAGAAAGCGAGATTGTTTATCCACCAGTAGTCAGCAAGCAGCAGCCAGTAATCAATGATCAGGAAAATACAAAATACTTTTTGGTGGTATCCAGATTGTCGCCGTATAAAAAAATTGATGTGGCAGTGGAAGCTTTTAATAAATTAGGTTTGCCGTTGATTGTTATCGGGCAGGGAGATCAGGAAAAATATTTGCGAAAAATTGCGGGAGAAAATGTGAAAATTCTGGGCTGGCAAAACGAAGAAGAAGTGCAAAAATATTATCAAAATGCCCGCGCCTTTATTTTTCCCTGCGAAGATGATTTCGGCATTGCGCCGGTGGAAGCCATGTCATTTGGCGTGCCGGTAATTGCGCTTCGAAAAGGCGGAGCCCTGGAAACAGTGGAAGAGGGGATAAGCGGCGAATTTTTTGACGCACCGACAGCAGAAGTTCTGGCTGACGGCGTCCGGCGGTTCATGCTGAATGAAGAGAAATATGATAAAAATATTATTAAACAAAGAGCCGGTGAGTTTTCGGAAGAAAAATTTAAAAGTGAATTTAGGAAGTTTATTGAGAAAATAATAGGTAATGACAAATGACAAATTTCCAATGACAAATCAAGCTCAAAAATCAAATGACAAAAATAAATACGATTTGTCTAAGCGCACATCCGTTTTTGGTTCGGATGTTATAGTTTTTGTTAAGAATATCAGAGAAAATAATATAAATAAACCAATTATAAATCAGTTAGTCAGGTCTGCTACAAGTGTGGGTGCAAATTATATGGAAGCCGATTGTGCAGAATCAAAGAAAGATTTTATTCATAAAATAGGAATTTGTAAAAAAGAATCAAAAGAAACAACTCATTGGTTGCATATGTTGGCAGTTGCTGAACCAGAGAAGGCAGAAAGTTGCAGAAAATTGTGGAAAGAAGCTCATGAATTAACACTTATTTTTTCAGCTATAGTAAAAAGAAAATATTAATTTTTTTGGATTTAGGATTTTGTCATTTATTTGTCATTCGTCATTGGAAATTTGTCATTTTATTTATGCTTTTCATCGGTAATCAAAAAACATTTTCTTTTTTTCAAAAATCACTTTCAAGTGGTAAACTTAATCATGCTTATGTTTTTTCCGGTCCGGAACATGTTGGCAAATTCACTTTGGCTAAGATGTTTGCCCTGCACGCTATTGAAAACACGCCGCTTAGTTTGAAAGTTGAAGATTTCGGCAAAGAAGCCCTGTTTGATCTTATTGTGCTGGCTCCGGAAATTGTGGAAAAGAAAAATGTCGCTAAACAGCGGGATATTTCCGTTGAATCAGTGCGGGAAATCAAAAAAAATCTCAGCCTTTTTCCGTATCACGGAAAATATAAAATTTTGATCATTGATGACGCACACAAAATGAACACGGCAGCCCAAAATGCCTTACTTAAGATTTTGGAAGAGCCGAATCCGACAACCATAATAATTTTAGTCACGCCTGAAATTGATAAAATTTTGCCTACTATCAAATCGCGCTGCCAAACTGTCAATTTCAGCTTAATTTCCGAATCGGAACTATTGAAACATTTTCCGCAAAACATCGTGGATGTTTCAACCGGCCGTCCGGGTTTATCTGAAATTATAGCCCAAAACGATGGAGAGTTGTCTTTCCGGCTGGAAGCAGTCGAAAATTTGAATAAAATAATTTCCGGATCAATCAATGAAAAATTTATTTTAGCCGAAGAACTTTCCAAGGATATATCCAAAACTTCAGATCTGTTGAATTTTTGGCTTTGGGAAATGAGAAAAAAAGCCTTGTTTTCTGAAAACAGCGAACGCAAAAATATTTATGCCGGCATGGAAAAAATCCAAAAAAGCTTGGAAACATTGAAAAATACTAATGCCAATGGTCGGCTGATTCTGGAAACATTATTTTTAGACCTCTAATATATGGATAGACGTTATATCAAAAATTGCACTGGAGACATGGAAGAAAAGAAAGAATTTATTTCTGAGACGGCATCTCATTTTATCTTCCGCCTGCTTCTGGCAGTTTTTTTTGGCGTTTCTATTTATATTTTGTTTTTTTCGCCCTATCTCAGGATAACAGACATAAAAATTGAAGGTTTGCAGGAAATAAGCCAGGAACAAATCTATGAAAATGTTCAATCTTTTTTGAAAGAAAAATATTTCAATATTGTTCCGAAAAATAATTTTATTTTTATTTCGCAAAAAAACATTGCCAATTTGCTGACAAAAGATTTTAAAAAAATCCGTTCCGTAAGCGTGGCTAAAAAATTTCCCAACTATATAAACATAAAAATTGAAGAAAGGCAGGCAATGCTAGTCTGGTGCAGCGGAGAAAATTGTTTTCTGATTGATGAGAGCGGAGTGGCCTATAATGTTGCTGATTTCAATTCTCCGGAAATTTTGCAAAATCACCTGATTCGGATCAATGATCAAAGCAATCGCAGTGTGTCATTGGGAGAAAAAATAATGGAACAAGAATATGAACAGTATGCTTTAAAAATTAAAAATGCCTTGAAGGATATCAATCAGGAAACCCAGGAAGAAATTTATGCTACGCCTTCGAATATGGCCGAAGAAATAAGGGTGCCGATGCAAAAAGGCTTCCAGATATATTTTTCATCCCAACATTCTTTGGAAAAAGCCGTCCGGGCTTTGGATGCTGTGCTTAAAAAAGAAATCCCTGAAAACGAATGGGAAAAACTGGAATATATAGATCTTCGCAGTGAAGGCAAGGTTTTTTATAAATTCAAGAATGAAGAAGAAAAACCGGAAGAAGGGCAAAGTGAAAATCAAAATCAATAATACTTTTTTTAGTTAAAAATATTCTTGCTTTTTATTTTTCTGCAAATACCAGAATTAACTTTTCTTTCTATTTTCCACCTTTCTTTTTCCGCAAAAGAAAATGGAGAAATCCCAGTAGCAGAGCTGAGCACGCTACAGAGCAGGGAAACTTGCACTTCAAATAATTCAAAATTATGTTTTTCAGTGCACGCATTTTTTCTGCTGAAAAAATGCTCGAACCTCGCGTCGACACGCTCACTAGTCACCTCAAAACATAATTTTGAATTTTTGTATTTGTATCTTGCATTTCAAAAAGCGCCATATGAAGTACGTAGGCGAAGCGCGAGAGATGAGCGTTAAAAAATTTTGTGCGGAGTGAAGCGAAGTTGAAATTTTAGCGAAGAACGAAGCGCTTGCCATCAGTATCTTCATCCTGGCGCGACTTTCCTTGCCCCGTAGCGAGCTTTGCTCTGCTTCTGGGGTTTTGTAACTTTTCTTATCCTAGAAAGAAAAGTTAATATTTGCATTTATTGATTTTTTGGCGGGTTATTGACGTAGTAAATCATGATTGATTTTCCGATCATGGTGACAGGTTTATATTCCAGTGTCCAGGCGTAATTATTTTTGATTGTGTTTTTATCGCTATAGATGCTGCCTTGCAGATAGTTGGTCGAAATGGCATACCATCCGGTTTCAACCGGACGCTTGCTGTCATACCAAGGGATATATTTGTTGCCAATATAATATTTGACATTTCCGCCGCCGAAATAATCCACGCGGATTTTTTCAATTTGCGGATTTTCATCCAAATATTCTTTGAGGCGTTTGAGATCCTGCCCCCAGTCCGTGTTTGAGTCAGTCACATATTTGTAGCCGTTTTTGCTGCCGCCGATGCTCTCATTGAAATAGGAAGTATAGTTTGGGTAATTGAAAACAGGAATAAAAATTATCCAAAGCAAGAGAAAGGTTGATGCAACATAGAAAATATGGCGGGTGACATGATGCTTGGAATGCAAAAAATCAAAAACTTTTTTGCTGACAAGCAGAAAGGCAAAAGGCAAAATCGGGAAAAGATGGCGGAAGCCGATGTTGAGTCCGCCCTTAATGCTGGTGAAAGCATAGAGAATAATAAAAAGAAGCAGGGAATAACCGACGACTGATTTGCGCAGAAAAGCGGCCATGCGCCCAAAAATTTCCCTAAATTTAAAATTGGAAAAACTTTCTTTGAGAGTAAGAATAAAAGCAAAAATAGCCAAAAGCAGGAAAGGCAAAGTTTCTTTGATAACAAAAACAACCGGGAAATAGGCGCGAAAACCATTGCCGACTTGTCCCAAGAAATAGGCGCCATTGCCGCCGGAAACACGTTTGAAAGTCCAAGCGGGTCCGAACAGATAGGTTCCCAGTGGACGCGTGAAATCGTTTTCATTCAGGACATGCAAAATTTTGCTGGTATAGATTGTTTTTATATTCTGGTCGCTTGGAGAAAAGAAAAAATCAACAGTTGCGGCAAAAGTTTCTTTAGGCATTTTAAACATGCTGACTTCGTAAACAACCCAGATCACAACAGTAGCGACAAAAACAGCTGCCAATCCCTTGTACAAGTATTGGCCGAAATTTTTGAGGCGGGTCTTCCAGTTGTTTTCTTCGCGATTATTTTTCACCAGAGAGTAGACGATCAGAACCAGAAAATAAACCGGCAAAGCTAAAATGGAAGAAAACTTGGCAACCAAAAGCAACCCCATAAAAACTCCGCCGAGCAGGACATTTTTCCAGGTCGGATTTTTAATGAATTTGAGAAAATAGTAGAAAGAAAAAGTAAGGAAGGCGGCAATGCCGATGTCGGTTGTCACAAAATGGTTGTGGCCCAGAATGTTAGGATCAAAAGCATAAAGAAGCAGCACTAAAAGTCCGGCGCCGATGCCAGCCAGTTCGCGTCCCCATTTGAAAAGAAACAAACCTAAAATCAGGGAAAGCAGGATAATTGGAATTCTAGACCAGAAAATAATCGTGTCAGGATTGTTGCCGGCTTCATAGAGAAGATGCCGGCCGGCAGCCCATTGCCCCTCATCCCATTTGTTAGGAAGTTCACCGGTCCAAAATTTTTGGGTAGTGTCGAAATTCAAATCCATAAAAGCCAAAGGCAGTCCGGAAAGGAATTTGATAAGCGGCGGATGTTCAGGATTAAGGCGGGTGTCATGCTGTGTAACATAGCTATAACTTGCGGGAATGTGCGCGACCTCATCAAACGTGGCCGCGTCATTTTTGGCGTTGAATACCGAAACAACTATGAAAAACGCCATGATTAAAATAATGATGACTTTGTAATATTTTTTGAGAAAAAAATCTATTTGCATATGTTTTTATGATAAATTAAAAAATTTTTGCCAACGTGTTAACTTTCTAATTTAAAATTTAAAATTAGAAATTTTTAGTAACTTAGTGTATAAAACGTATCTCCCCATTTGTTTTTCTTTTCTTCAAATTTGATGCTCGGAAAGAGATCCCGGGTTGCATTGATTTTATCCCACTCAGCGCCGGTAAAGATTATTTCAAAATTATTTTTATCAGCAGGCTGAATCGAATTTATTTCCGATGGATATACATAAAAAGTGTTAGGCAGGTCGGGATTGAGATATTTGATTGTTAGCCGCTGCATGGATCCAGTGATAATGTATTTTTGTTTTTCAGACGGAAGAGCGCGGATATAATTCGAAACTTCTTTGAGGTTGGCTTCAAAAGCCTGGTGCTGCTTCGGATTATTGGCGAAAAAAACGAAATATTTTATTGAATCAGCCAAGCCCATGAAAGCAAAAATTGCAATCAAAATTGAAGCAGTGAAAATCTTAAAAGAGTGTCCGAAGGCGTGATATTTATTAACCAGCCACATCACTGGAATGATTGAAATTATTATAACAACCGGCAAAGTCCCGATGGCTCGAAGAGCATGCGGGTTGCTTTCATAGGCCAGGAATTCCGGAATGAGCAAGGTGAAAAACCAAATCAGCAGAAATGAATACAAAACCAGTTTTTCATCGCGAATTCCTTTTTTAAAGCGAATATAAACAAGATAGAAAAATTTTATAATTATATAGACTAAACCGACCAAAAAGGAAATCCCGAGCAGCGGATTAAGCAGGGGAAAACCGGAATAGTTGTGCCGCATATTTAAATCGCCCATGGCAAAATATTTCTGGATGCTAAGGCCGATTGTTTTGGACAGAAGCAATGGCAATTGCCCCTTGTTGACTTCGGGATTAAGGATTGATATATGCGAAGTTCTGGAAGCGTAGTGCTCCGGATGAAAGTAGAAAAAATCCAAAAGCATCGGAGCGGACGTAATAAACAGAGCAAAAATGAAAACTAAAATATGTTTCCAATATTCTTTGAGAAAATTCTGGCGGGTAATAATCAGGGCAATCAATAATACAATCAAGACCAAGGGCGAAACCCGAAAGGCAATGTAGGTGTGGAGACCAAGGCCATAGATAAGGCCGGCGAGAACGAAATCATGAATTTTTTTGGTGCGGACTCCCCGCAAGAGAAAATAGAAAGCGAAAGTCAAAATAAAAGGCACCATGATGGCGCGGAAACCGATGCGTGAAAAATTGATAGCCCAATAAGAGAAGGCGATGAGGTAGGCGCCTATGAGCGCGGCGATGTAACTGTAAAAAAGTTCATAAATCAAAAGAAAAACTCCAAGAACCGTGAGAGTTCCAAAAATTATTGAAGGCAGTTTGAGGGCGAAAGTCGTGTGGCCGAGATATTTGATGGAAAGCGCCTGGATATTTATGAACAAGCCCTCGCGTCCCTGATTGTTTTCATAGAAAAGCTTATAATTTCCGGTGGCGTTGGCTTCTTGCGCGTCGATTCCGTTTTGTGCTTCATCCGGGTAGATGCTGTAGGGAATATTTTCGATATCGTAAGACCGCAAAGCAAAAGCCGCGATCAAAATGGCAAACAAAAGTCCCAAAACAATTTTCTTTGGTTGATGGTGGATCATAGGATGTTTTTATTTTTATTTTTTATATTTAAAAACAGGCAATTGGTAATACTAAAAAAGCACTCAGTATTTTTCTAAAAGCCATAAACTATTTCGCCAGTTGGCGAACTAAAAGCTGTATTTATTATACCACTTTTTTCTTTTTTTAAACATATGCAATTTTTGGCTTGATTTAGGCGCAATTTTGGCAGGTATTTTCACTCTTGACTTTTGGCCTTTTTTGTGCTAGAATAGACGGTTATGGGATGGTCCCATAATTTAGGCAAATCAAAATTAAACCGAACCTAACGGCTCTTTGACAAAAGAATAGGAGGAAATCATGAATACAGCACATAATGAAAAACTGCAGTGGTTCTTCACTTTATTAAACACAGCTCAAAATCTGTTTGATGCTTTTGGAAATTTTACAGATAAAATTCCAAAAGAGATGAAGCAGCGGCTGCCTGGTTTTTTAGGTCTTTCATTGGAAGACGAGCGCATCTTCAATGGTGTTATGGCACAGCTTTTAGTGGAACAGCAGACAATCATTGGGCGGTTTTTGTATGAAAAATGTAAGGATTATGAACGCAACCGTTTCATAAATGTTGTTGCTGGCATGGAAGTTAAGCCGGGGAGTCCTGCGGAATCAGAAATCAAGTGGGACAGTAAAACGGGCAGTAAAGTTTTTGAAAAAACAAAAGCCGAAACACCTGGTGTTGACTGTCGAAAAGTATTTTTGGAGAAATTTGCCGAGATTGCCAAAACCGATCTCGACAAGGCCTATGAAAACTGTGTTGGTGGGCGGATGATCATTCCGGATCCCATGAGTCAGAAAGCTCTCAAAGCTTTTTCGGACAGTGTCGGGTGGTTCAAAAAGATCGTCCTTTTGCCTTTTGGGGTTAATTCTGTTGCAGAGTTAACTGAGAAAGCAAAAAACAATCTCGCGAACAATGCAGCGGATATCACAAACAGAACTCAAACATTCCGTGAACGCGCCCGCGCGTTCCGTGAATCTCAGAAAAGGAGGCAATAACAATGATAATAGCAACAATAATATTGGCAACGATAGTTATTTTGGGCTTAGCGTTCTCACCCGATTTCCGTAATATGGTTTCAGACGCTGTTGGTGGGGTTGTTGACTATACAGTTGGATCAATTGCATGGTTTAACAATGTTGTACGACCTGTCATCGTAAGAATTATTCGTCGAGTCTTTGCTGGATGGGCAATTCTTTTAGTAGCAATTTGTCTGGTGGGGTTGTATGCTAATTCATTTTGGATAGCATTAACAATTGGTGTTTTATTTCCAATTTGGTTTTTGGCATTCATTATGCCTCTGGCCGCTAATAATGTTCCGTTTATTGGTCCAACGATCAAACTAACAAGAATAATTGTTTCTCCCGTGTTAGTGATTTTGACCATTATTCTGCTAATAGGAATTTGGTCTCCTGAACTCAAGGGAAGTTGGGATCGTTGGAGCTTCAGTCAGAAGCAAACCTGGGCCTACAATATTAATGGAGATGCATCGGCATCTCCAGCGGAGACTGGCGTCATCAAGACTATGAGTGAAGACTCATGTGTCTATAATGTTGCCAATGGTGGCATGATGGTTAATAAAGCTGGGGATCCCTGGAAGGTTTTTCGGGGTAAAAAAGTTAAAATTATGAACCCCAATGAAAAACCAGTGTTCATTAATGGTTCAGAAGGCATGGTGCGAGTCATGCTTATGAACAAGGGTGAAGATTTCAATGACGGGTACGTCGTGTATGTACCTAGTCGCAAGATAGATTGGAATGGTTAAAATCATTCCAATAAAATTACACCATCTAAAAGGAGGTGATATGAAGCTCAGAGAAAATTCTCTGGGCTTTTTAAATTTGCCAAAAAAGTTATGCACAGGGTGGGAGAGAAGGAATTTTTGTGGTATAATTATTACAAATAATAATGCAACAAATAAAATGTTTAGATTATGAAAAATAATCTGAACTTGTTATGTTTATTTATGAAAAAAAATGATAAAAATGGAGAACAACCACCAATAAATGGAAAATTATCAGGACGAAGAACCAAACGACAAGGCAAATTTGGCAATGAAAGCCTTAATCCAAGTGAAGAAGAACTTCTCCGTTTTCAAAATATCGGGAAATCAGATTTAGATGAAGAAATTAAACCGGAAAATTCTAAACCAATAGCAGAATCAGAACCAGCAGTAGAACAAGTGGCAGAGCCAGAACCAGTAATAAAACAGGCAGCTGATCCGGTACCAAATCCTGAACCAGTAGCAGATCAAACGTCAACAGTGGAACCAGAAGAAGAAGCTAAACAATCAAAACCAAAAAAAGTAAAACATAAAATAATCAAACCGGTAGGAAAGGAAAAAGGAGTAAAAAATAAAGATGCTAAGGGCATGTCATTTTTAGAATTCGGGAGAAAATATAAAGATTTTTTTCAGAAGAATGCCTTTAGCGATTTTGACGAAACAACCAAAGAGCCAAGAGGCCAATGGGTGCATATTTCCAGCTACAACAAAAAAACCAAAATGGCCGAATGCTATTTTGGTGAAGTTGGAAGCCCTAATAGATTTGAAACAAAAAAGGAAATTAAAGTAGAAGATTTAGATGAAATTTTGAAAGGATATTTATATAATAATGATGGAAAGAAAATATATGCTGCAGCAGAAAAATCAGCGCCAGAAGCTGATCCGGAAATGCAGACTGAGGCAGACCAAACAGAAAATAAAAATCCGCAGGATACTTTAATAAAAGAAATAACATACGACAATAGAGAAAAAAAGAAAAAAGAATTGTTAGAAGCTGAAAAATGGGGAGAAAAATATTGGAATATAGCGGCAGAAAAATTTGATTGGGAAAAATTTGATGATGAACAAAAAATAGGGGCCTTAATAATAATGACAGAAATTTCTGTTAAGGAATATATGATTAAACAGTCAGAATCTTTTGGAGAAGAAGAAGCAAACAAAAAATCAAAAGAAATTGTAGAAAAAATTTCAGAAGAATTTGTGAAAAAAATAAATAAAAATAATTAGTTAGAAAAATATGGCCAACCCATTTGAACAAGGAGCAAACTTGAACGAAGAAATGCAAGCGGAAGCTTCTTTTAAGAAGCTTTATCGCAATCTTTCGAAATTGGTGCATGATGATAAATTCAACGGTTTTACAAAAAAAGAATTCAAGGAAGAATTCGAAAAAAATGCAGCTCTAAAACAGAGATACGAAGAATTTTCCAAAGAAAAAGATGAATTAATGAAAGCAATAAATGCTATAAAGGGAGGCGGAAATGGTGTTGGTGGTTGGTATAAGGGGAGAGATCTAAACAGCTTTGTAGAAAAACTGGAAGCCATTAATGAGATTAAGGCCGATGTTGATTCATTTTATCTGAGATTTGAAGAGTTCTTGAAAGAGGTAAATGACTATAAAGCTCAATCTGCAAAAAATAAAAAAAATACCGGTGCCGGACAAAATGCAAATCAGGCTGGCGCAGGACCAACTTCGACAGGAGGACCAGGAGCAGGTCCGACCAATCCTAATGCTAATCCGACAGGCGCTGCAGGTGGACCAAAGACAGCAAATCAAACAGCTGATGAAGAAAAAAAAGCATGGGAAGAATTTCACAATGAAGTTAATCAAGAAAATAGCAGTGATGATGACGAACAGCCAAATTGGTACGAGGGTTATAAACAAGATGGCTCTGAGCAACAAGGTTCAAAAACCAACACAAGCGCTGAAGCAGGTGCGGATAAAACCAATGAGGCAAAACTAGATGCTGATCCGGAAGCAGCAAAAGCTAAAATGGAAGCTGAAAAGGCGCGAAGAGAAGAAATAGAAAAACTTAGGCAGGAACTTGCGGATGTTCGCAAGGAATATTTGGAGGTCGACTATAAAAAAAATACCGCCCTTAGCCGTATTAGAAAGTTTTTTGGAAAAACCAAAGAAAATGAAGGAAAGGGATTTGAGCAGGATGCAGAAGTTGCGGAATTTCGGGCATACTATGACAATAAACTTTTTGAATTGCAGCAAAAAATTATTGCAGATGCCAAAGAACGTGGCGCAAGTGATAAAGAATTGGCTGACATATTTATTGAATTTAGAACTGAGCAGAAGATAATATTGGCAGATGAACATAATAATGTAATGGCGGAACAAAGATTTGGCACAAAAGCGGGAAAAATTGGCAAATGGGTAGAAGACAAAGTCAAATGGTATAATGAATTACCCATAAAAACAAAATTAGCTGTAGCAGGAGTTTTTATTGGTGCTGGTATGTTGACCGCTCCTGCCGGGTTTTTTGGTGCTAGTCTTTTAGCAGGGTCTTCAGTGGCTGGATTCATTGGCGGAGCAACAACTGCTAAAAGAATTTTCTCTGGTCTGGCAGCAGGAGTCGGAATATCTATGCGCAGTGAAGCAAAAGGTCAGCAAAAAGACAAGGAAATAGTTGAAAAAGATAGAGAAGAGTTTTCCGAATATTTGAAAAGCTTGGAAAATATGAAAGAGGATGACAGAAAAAATGAGTTGCTAAAATATGAAAAATATCAATTAAGGCAGGGCATTTCTGAAGAAGAACAAGAAGAAAAAATCAAGAATGCAATGCGGGAAGAAAATTTTAAGCATGCCATATTGGAAGCCAAAATCGAAAGTATTGCCATTAAAGATGAAGAAAATTCTTTAAATAACTTTAAAAATAGAAAAATAAAGAATGATGTAAAAGGCGCTATTGCTGGGATAGCTATTGGTAGCGGTGCATTAGGGTCATTATTGCATGGATTTAATGAGCATTTTAATGTTACTGATCATTTGCATAAATTTGGCAGTTTTCTTGGTTGGGGACAGGGTGAAAGTGCTGCTAATTTGCATGATCAGATAAAACCTGGCGTTGCTGGTGCGCATGGCGGAGTGATTGATGAAAGCAGAGTGCCTAAGGGTTATGGTGGAACTTCAAATGAAAATTTATTTTCAGCCGAAAATGATGGTGGACATGCTGGTCCTGCTTTTCCTGGTACAGATATTAATGATATTGCAGAAGGAAAAACTGATATTGTAACACCTATACCGGAAAATGTTCCGACGGATGTTCCGGGTGAAATTGATCACCATGAGCCTGTTTTTGATCAGAATTTAACCATTGAAAAAGGCAGTAGTATTGAAGGAACAATAATCAAACAATTAAAAGAAATGGGAGTGGAAAATCCAGGGGCAAAAGCTCATCGCATGTTTTTAGAATATATGCAGGAAAATAAAGATTCGATTATTGACAAAGTCGGACTGGATGAATACGAAAAAATGCTCAAAGACGGAATGGTCAACGTTCAACCAGGAACAGAATTGCATATTGTTGCTGATACTGGCAAGGATGGATTTAGTTTGCGCGAAGTTCACGGCAACATGAGTCATATTGAACCAAAAGTTTCACATATTGATATTCCAGATGAAAACCATTCAGATGTGCACACTAATTTAACAGCAGAAGAAATTGGGCCGGAAGCTGGCAATGGTAGCGCTGGAGTAGAAGGTAGTGATATTCAGCCATCAGCCGGTACAGTGGAAAATGGGATGGAAACAATGGTAGATCAGGAAAATTCAGAATCTGCATTAAATAATAAAGAATATCAAGGTCGCGAGCATGTGGCAGGAGATGAAAGCGCTATTGATAAAGGAGTTGAAAATGCGGCTAGTCATAAAATGTCTATAAAAGATTTTAATATAAAACATGGGAATGTAGAAAATTACAGGGGACTTTCGAATTTTGTAAGAGCGGAAGATGCCGATAATGCTTTTAGGAACAAAATTATCGCTAGTGAAAATGCAAAAAGTCTAGCCAGAGCTGTTTTTGGATACAATATTGACACAGGACAAGCAGCACATCAATTGAGAGGAGAAAAAATTATGAATATAATGGATGCAAGAGGCAGGGAAGAATTTTTACAAAGACTTCCCTCAGAGAATAGTCGAAGAGTTTTTAAGGAAATGCTTAAAGCTGCTCCGCCAAAATTATCTCATGATAATATGCTAAAGTGGTTCCAGTATGTTGCTATGGGAGCCGGAAGAGCTAAAAATCTGGAAACTTTTGATACTACTGGTATCTAATTAAAAATATAAAAAAATAAAATTATGACAAATCAAATCGATGTTAACACAAGTTCCAATCCTCAATCAGCGGCACTGGCGCAATTGGTCAAGGATTTGGGCATTGACACTCTTTCAAAGGATAAGCAAAACGAGCTTATTATTAAAATGACTGAGGTTCTGCTGAAACGCATTTTTCTGGAAACAATGGAAAAACTGGGCGAAGAAGGGCGGGCAGAATATGAAAAAATTTCTGAAGATAAAAATATCACTCCCGAAAAAATGGAAGAATTTTTGAAAAATCGAATTTCTGATTATGATCAAATGGTTCAGAAAATAATCGAAGATTTTAAAGGCGAAATGATGACAGCTAATAATTAACATCACTTTGTGACTAAAAATTATGGATCCAATGAAAAGCAATTTAGAGCCAATTGAAGAAAAAGATTTGGATATGGAGGGCAAAATAAAACACGGGGAAGCCGGATTTTCAGCAGCTCAGGAAAACGTTCCTCTTCAAAAAGTTGAAAAAGAATTTCCGCAAGAAATAAGCGCCAGTGAAAAAGACAGTGCGTATAATAAAATTTTGACGAAAGTCCAGACACAAACTGACGATCAATTTGATATGTCTGCTGTGGCAAGCGATGCGCAAATTGGCGCGCAAAAAACTGATGCAGAAACCCAAATCCAGCATCTGGTTGATTTAGCCCAGCAAAAAGGAGTAGTTCACGCCGTCAAAGTAGCCCGTCATATGGAAGATAATTATGTTTTGGATACGTTTCATGACCGAATGATGGCTGATGAGCTCCATGATGCTTTAGTTGCAAAAGGAATGATTAAAGAAATTTAAAATTTTTAATTAGAAATTTGGAATTTAAAAAATAAAAAACAAAAGAAATAAAAATAAAAAATGACCACTTTAGATCTAAACATATTTCTCGTTCCTTTGGCCTGTCTTTTTTCCGCAGCGGCTTTTTTTAGCGGACTTCTTTTGGTAGTGAAAAGTTTTCTGAACTATCGGGCTCAAATCAATCGTTCACTGAATATGGATCTGGAAGTTGTGCGAGTGAGCAAGATTTTTAAAGACAAGAATGAGGCGGCAACAAATTCCAATCCGGAAGCTTGGAAAGAAGAAATTGGAGTTATGGAACAGCTGCTCGCAACCCTTTCAAATATTAATGAAAAAAAATCAATTCTGGGACATTTTCTTTACAGTGAGCCGTATATTGCGCTTGAAATCGCCAATCCATCAGGCAACGAGGAAATTTCTTTTTATCTTTCAATTCCAAAAAAATTCAGGGAAAGCATTGAGAAACAGATTCACAGCTACTTTCCTAATGCTTCGATTGAAAAAATTTCCGATTACACGATTTTTTCTCCCGGCAGCTTTACGGCTGCGGCTCTTTTGGGACTTAAAAAAAGTTTTTCCCTCCCGATTAAGACTTATGAAGAAATGAATGTTGATCCCTTGGGTGAAATTTCTAATGCGCTTAGCAAGCTTAACGCTGAAGATGAAGGCGCAGCAATTCAGCTGGTTTTGCGGCCAGCCGGAAAAACTTGGCAAAAAACAGGACGGGGAATTGCCCATAGGATGCAGCAGGGCAAACAGCTTAAAGATGCCCATTCCAATTCAGTGGCAATTGAACTTGGAAAAGGAATGGTGCAAATGATTCAAAACAAGCCGAATGAACAGCTTATGAAAAAAGAAGCGGTGCAATTGACTCCCGAAGAGCAGGAATTGGTTAAAAAAATAGAAGGCAAGTCGAACCGAACTGGTTTCAAAGTCAATATCCGTCTGGTTGCTTCGGCTATGTCGCAGCAACGAGCTGAAGAAATCCTATCACACATTGAAAATTCTTTTTCTCAGTTTGAAAGTTATGAAATAAATCATTTTACAATCAAAAAAAGGATCAAAGAAAAGAAAATAGCCTTTGATTATATTTTCCGCAATTTTGACGAGGAAAATTCAATGATTCTTTCTACTAATGAAATTTCCAGCATTTTCCATTTCCCGATTTCAACCACAGAAACTCCAAAAATCAAATGGCTGAAAGCCGGAGCGGCAGCACCGCCCATAAACATTCCAAAAGACGGAATGCTGCTGGGCTTTAATGACTATCGCGGAGCGGAAACACCTATTCGTATCACTGAAAATGACAGAAGGAGACATCTTTATGTGGTGGGGCAAACAGGTGTTGGAAAATCTGTTTTCCTTCAGGAAATGGCCAAGCAAGATGCCAGAAATGGAAAAGGTTTTTGTTTTATTGATCCGCATGGCGATGCAATTGAAGATATTTTGACTTCTATCCCTAAAGAAAGAGCGGAGGACCTGATTCTTTTTGATCCCTCGGATATTGAAAGGCCATTCGGACTCAATATGTTGGAATATGATCCGGCTCATTCAGAACAAAAAACTTTCATTATCAATGAAATGATCGGAATTTTTGACCAGCTATATGATCTCAAAGCTACTGGCGGACCAATGTTTGAACAATATATAAGGAACGCCATGCTCTTAATCATGGAAGATCCGGAATCCGGTTCGACTCTTATGGAAATTTCTAAAGTTTTGGCCGATGAAGATTTCCGTCGCATGAAAATTTCCAAATGTAAAAATCCGGTCGTTATTGATTTCTGGACTAAAGAGGCGGAAAAAGCTGGTGGGGAAGCGGCCTTGGCCAATATGGTTCCATATATTACTTCCAAACTTACAACTTTCATTTCCAATGACATGATGCGCCCGATTATTGCCCAGCAAAAAAGCACGCTTAATTTCCGTGAGATTATGGATAGTGGAAAAATATTGCTAGTCAATCTCTCGAAAGGCAAAATTGGGGAAATCAACGCTCGTCTGCTTGGCATGGTAGTAGTAGGCAAAATTTTGATGGCCGCTCTTTCAAGAGTTGATACGGCCGAACAAGACAGAAAAGATTTCTATCTATACATGGATGAATTCCAGAATGTTACAACCAATTCAATCGCGCAAATTTTGTCAGAAGCCAGAAAATACAAACTGTGCTTGGTCATTGCCCACCAGTTTATTGCTCAGCTCAAGGAAGAAATTTCCAAAGCGGTTTTTGGCAACGTGGGCTCTCTGACAGCTTTCCGGGTAGGCGCGGAAGATGCGGAATTTTTGGAAAAACAATTTGCTCCGGTTTTTTCAGCCAATGATCTGGTGAATGTTGATAATCGCAATTGTTTTGCCAAGCTCCTCATTAATAATGAGCTTTCCAAACCGTTTAGCATGAAAACCTATCCGCCAACCAAAGGAGATCAGCAAACAGCCAACTATCTCAAAGAGCTTTCCCGCCTCAAATATGGCCGCGATGCCAATATTGTGAATAGGGAAATTTTAGAAAGAGCCAAGTTTGCAAACAAAGCAGCAAATGAGATATAAATAGATCCTCACCCGCTTTTCTTTCAAAAGAAAAGCGGACAGAAAACACCATTAGCATAGCTGCGCACTCTACAGGGCAGGGAAACTTGCATCCAAAATAATTCAAAATTATGTTTTTCGGTGCACGCATTTTTTCTGCCCGCTTCGACGAGGTCGAAGACGAGGCGAGCTGAAAAAATGCTCGAACCTCGCGTCGACACGCTCACTAGTCACCTCAAAACATAATTTTGAATTTTTATATCCTGCATTTTGCATTTTAAAATCCGCCCGATGGAAGACGCCGCTACAAATTCAGATTTGCGAGCGTCTAAAAAATTTCTGTCCGAGTCCCGCCTAGTGGGACGAGTTATATTTTTTAGTGAGCAAATCTTGAATTTGTCGGCGGCTGCAACTGGGCGGAGAGTTTTCTTTCTCCACTTTCTTTTGCGGAAAAAGAAAGTGGAATAAAGTTTAAAAAAACAGACCTAGCTGTGTCTGTTCCTAGAAATCATAAACAAAAAAACTTACAGGCTGATAGCCAGAATTTCATTCAGAGTTGAAACATAGGCGGTTTTGTTTTGTTCATCAACCGAAAGGGAAGCGCCATATTTAAGTTCCTCATTGAAATATTGCTTCGTAATTTCGCCGTTTTCTTTGTTGAATTGGACTAGCCGGCTATTTTTAGCATCCAGAACATAGAGCGACTGCGAATCGATGGTTGTGAAAATTTTGTCAAAATTAATTGGTGTTTTGGAATTTTCCAGATTGAATTCCTGTTTTTTGCCCTTGAACAATTTTATAACGGAATTATCTTGAATCAGATAGATATTATCATTAATTGTCATATCAGAAACTTTGGCTAACGACATAGTGTCTTTAAGCCAATTTGTCTTAGCTCCAAATCCGCCAGTGGCTCTCGGATAGCGATAGATTTGGTTAGCTTGCTGATCAAGAACGTATAGATATGTCAGATATGTGCCAATCAGATTTTTGGATGGATTAGCCGGCATTTCTATGCTGTCTTCGGTGAATTTTGCAGAAACCGGGCTGAAAGAAAGAATTTTGTTTTTGTCGGTCAAAATGAATATGAGCGATAAATCCTGCATATAGGTTGCTCGCAAAACCATGCCGGAATTTTCAGGGAAAGCATATTCTTTTTGTTCTTCATTGCCATTGCCCATCATCATAATTTTGTTTTTCATAACAGCAGCCAAACCTTTGCTGGTTACTACTGTGCCTGCGATGTTATTTTGCTGGGCAATTATCTGGACATCCGGATCTAATTCGATATTTTTTTCATTGGCCAGGAGTTCGGATTGAGTAATCACCGGAGCGATCGGTGTTTCTGCTATTGGCTGTGGTTCTGTTTTGTTTAGGAAACGTGCGATAAAAATTGGGACGATAAAAATAATGACAAGGGCGGCAATGGATCCAGCTTTTTGTTTAGTATTTAATGACAGAAATTTTTCTTTGAGGTGAGGAATGAAAGAAATTTTTTCTTCCTCAATTTCTGTCCATTCTGCATATGCCGGTTCCTTTTCTGATTTTGTTTGTTTAATTTTTTGGACTATTGATTTAGTTTTCTCCAGAAATTGGAAAAAACTAGCAGACATCCTTTCTTTTGTTTTTGCCAAAACGGCCAACATTTTTTCTTTCCAATTTATTTTTTTCGTCTCTGGTTCATTCTCGAATTCTGGTTCAATAGAAAGTTCGTTTCCGACATTTTCAGTAGACTCTTGCTGGTAGTGTCGCATTGCTCTTTCAAGTTTTTCCTTAAAACTCAATTTGTCAGCAGATTCAGCTGGCGTTGGTGTTTCGATTTGCTCAGGTTCGGAAAATTCAGGATTTTCTGTTTCAATCATTTGTTCCTTTTCTGGCATTTCTTGTATTTCTTGCTGTTTTTCATTCTCGATTTCTTTCTGTCTTTGTTCTTCCAGAAGTTTTAACTCTTCCGCTTTTTTTGCTTGTTCCTGTTCTTCGCGCAATTTAGCTTCTTGTTCAGCTCTGATTTTTTCTTCTTCCAAACGCAAAGATTCTTCAGCAGCTTTTCTTTCCTGCTGGCGGATTTTTTCTTCGGCCGCAATCTTGGCTTGTTTTTCTTTTTCGATGCGGCGCAATTCTTTTTTCTTTTTGCGCTCTTTAAGATAAAAAGCAATTTTTCTCCTAAAGCCGTTCTTTATTGAATATAGAGCAGAAAACATTTTCTCTTTGGCTATTTCCCAATGTATGTTTGCAGGCTTGTCCTTGTCTAATTCCTCAGGATTTCCTTGAACATAAATATGTCCGGTTTTTTCGTCAATATATTCGGAAGTTTCTTCATAAGGTTCTTCAAGATCTGAAATTTTTTTGGATGCAGGCGTTTTTTGTTTGGCATCAGAAAAAGTTTTTTCACTAAAAGCGTTCAAAGCAGCCAACGATTTTTTCCTTTGATTTGGCATCTTTACTTCATTTAGAGCTTTTGCTCCTTTTGTTTCTATGATAATGGAAGCTATCATTTCCAATTGGTTGGAAAGGGCGGTTTTTATGAATTGGACGAATTTGCCGCCTTCAAAACGCTGAAAATTTTTCTTAATTTCTGTTATTGAAAATATATGAAAAATATCTTCTGAAGTTATGAGCATGCGGTCGTTCTCTTCCAAGCGTCCGCTGGAAACGTTTACAAATGTTTTAAGCGGATGAGGCTCAACCGAATCTGAAGCAAGGCCTTCGCTTATGTTAGAAAGCATGCCTTTTCTGAAAAGAAAAATTTTAGCATTGCCACTGACGCTGAAGTGGACACTGTTTTTTTCCAAAACGCAAATAGCGGCATTTAAATTGCCTAACCATTCCACGTTGCCCTGTTTGACTAATTCGGAAAGGGCTAAGTTGACCTTATGAAGAGCACTGTCTAAGCTATCTGAGACAGGGCGTTTTGGATTTATATAGTATTCTTTTTTTAGGGTTGAAGTCAGAAAATTTACGATATATGCCGAATCTTTACTATATTCCTTGACCTCAAAAAAACCCACAAGTGACCCCAGAGATTGTTGGTAGACATTTTCCGGGTAATATTCAAAAAGCTCAATATATGGCTTAAGCGAGGAATTGTTAACAACCAAAACAGGAGAAATTTTATTTTCTAGTTCTTTTATCACGTCTTTTTTATTTTCGTTATTTCTGGCAGACATAAAGCATTTACTTTGGGCCAAAAATACCTTAATTTTCTCTTTTAATAATATAGCAATTTGGCTTTAAATGCAATAATTTGTCAAAGTTGTAATTTTTAGCCGTTAGTAGTATACTAGTTATGATTAATAAACTAATTTAAAAATAATTTAAAGAAGATTTTAAACAGCCAAAAACCGTTTAAATTCTAATTTTTACAGGTATGTCAGAAATTCTAGAAACACTTTTCGGATCAAAAGCAAAAACAAGGCTTTTGAGATTTTTTTTACTCAACCCGGAAAAAGAATATCGGGTTGCGGAAATTGCGCAAAAAAATATGCTTTCTTCCAGCACCGTCAAAAAAGAACTAAATGAATTAAGAAAAATAAGATTCGTAAGCCAGCATATCAGAAAAAAGGTAAAATATTATGCGCTTGATCAAACTTTTTATTTTTATTTTGAATTAAAGAATCTTTTTGCAAAATCAGCCTCTTCGCCGCAATGCAAAAGCTTGTCAAAAATAAAAAGTATTGGAGATGTCAAACTGGTTCTTCTTAGCGGTATTTTTCTGAATTATCCCAAAAATAAAGTAGATATGATTTTAGTGGCCAATAATGTCAGCCGCAGCAAACTTAAGCGAGTTATGAGTGGACTGGAAGCTGAAGTTGGAAAAGAAGTCAGTTTTGTGCTGATGAACAGCGACGAATTCAAATACCGTCTGGATATGTTGGACAGGTTTATTCTCGATTTTATCGAAGGCACTCATCTGGAACTCATCGACAAAATTCCGGGTTTCAGAAGATTTATTTTGGGTCGTAAAAAATACTAAAGCAGTAATGTCAAATTTTCAATGACAAATGACGAATCAATATCAAAATCCAAAGTTCAAATTTGACATTTAGTCATTTGGATTTGATTTGTCATTGGAAATTAGTCATTTGTCATTTTAAATATTTTTAAATCAAAATTTTCTAATGTCTATTTATTTTATTTTTGCAGTTTCAGTTTTTTTCTTGGCTATAATACTATGGCTTGTTTTTGATTTGAAAAGAAAAATGGAAGGAAAGGGAAGTGAAAAAGAAGCGGCAATTATCCAAGAAAAACTTTCCTTGCTTTTGGAAGAAAATCGAAGGCTCCGCGACAAGATGGATGAAAAACTTTCTGAAACACATAAGGCGACTCAGCAGCAAATAAGCCACACAATGCAGACAGTTCAGGGCATTACCGGACAATCTGCCAAGCAAATTGCGGATGTGGTGGCAGGCCTCACTAAGCTGGAAGAAACCAACAAACAAGTCGTCAATTTTTCGGCGCAACTTCAAAATTTGCAGGATATTCTCAAGAATCCAAAACAGCGGGGAATTCTGGGGGAATATTTTCTGGAAGAAACCCTGAAAAATGTGTTGCCGCCCAACTCCTACCAAATGCAATATCCGTTCAAAGACGGCGTGATTGTGGATGCTGTAGTTTTCGTCAAAGACAAAATCATTCCAATCGATTCCAAATTTTCGCTGGAAAATTACGAAAGAGTTTTGAATGCGACAGATGCTGAAACGCGGGAAAAATATACAAAACAATTCAAGAACGATCTAAAATTTCGAATTGATGAAACAGCCAAATACGTGAAGCCTTCAGAAAACACTATGGACTTTGCTTTCATGTTTATTCCATCGGAATCCATTTACTACGATTTGCTTTCGGGAACAGTGGGCGTGGTAAATTCCAGAGACTTGATTGACTATGCTTTCAAGGAAAAGCACGTCATCATTGTTTCTCCAACTTCTTTTTTGGCCTATCTGCAAACGGTACTTCAAGGCCTGCGCGCTCTGCAAATTGAAGAAAGTGCCAAGGAAATTCGGACCAATGTGGAAAAATTAGGCAAGCATATTTCGGCGTATGAAGAATATTACAAAAAATTGGGCACGAGTCTGGGAACCACAGTTAGCCACTACAACACGGCTTATAAAGAATTAGGCAAAATTGACAAAGATGTGGCCAAAATAACTGAAGGTGAAAAAACTATCGAGCCTTTAGCGCTCGAAAAACCACAAGAATTATTTTAAATTTTTATAAATGATGATTGAAGAAAATAGTCAGACTTTATTTGCTCAAGGGGGACTAAAAACTAAAATCAAAAACTTTTTTACCCAGGAATTTTTTCAAAGCGGGATTGTACACTGGGTTTTTATTGGCGCACTGATTCTTAATCTGGTTAATTGGGGGCTTATTGCTTATTTTATCCGACCAGTTGATTTTCCCATTATTCTCCACTATAATGTATATTTCGGGGTGGATGTGATCGGCGACTGGTGGCAAGTCTATTATTTGCCGCTAATTGGCCTTATAATTCTGCTTGCGAATACAATTTTGGGCTATCTTTTCTATAAACAAAAAGAACGGATTGTGGCCCATCTTCTTATGCTGGCAACTTTCATTGCCCAGATCGGAGTCACGATTGCCGTAAGCTGTCTTTTGATGATAAACTACTGAAAACCTTTGCTAATTACTAATTTTAATATGAATATAATAATAAAAAATACTAGAAATTCGTATATTAGTAATATGATTAGTAATTAGTAAAGAATATAATAAATGTTTTCTTTTCCTGATCCTAAAACAAAAGACCCAAAAGAGCATCGCGTTCAAAGAATCCTGGAAATTATTCCAGGTGTTTTGGCTTGGTCGACTTTAATCGGAGTGGTGACCCTTTCTTTTTTGAAGCCGATCTGGATGGCAGTTTTTATTATAATGTTTGATATATATTGGATCTGCCGGACAATTTTTATTACCTATTATTCAATTAAAGCTTATCGAAGACTGAAAAAAGGCAAAACAGTAGACTGGTGGGAGCGTTGCCAGAATATTGAACATCCAAAAGAATATGCCGAAAATCTAGCTAAAAAAATAGAACAAATGAAAGAAAGCTTGAGGGAAATCAAAGTAGTTTCTTTTTTTGAAAGAAGAAAAGTTAGGAAAGAAATCAGATTTATTAAAAAATATCAAAAAGAGGTTCAGAAAATTGCAGATTCCGGACATGAAATTTTAGATTGGCGAAAAATCGTTCACGTTGTACTTTTGCCGACTGCCAATGAGGGGGCTGAAATAATCGAGCCGGCAATCCAGGCCGTGGCTGACAGCAATTTTCCAAACCATCAGATAGTTATATTGCTGGCAACGGAAGAGCGCGAAAATCAAGAAAACCGCTTGAAAAAAGTGGAATATCTGCAAAACAAATTCAAAGGAGTTTTTCGTGATTTTTTGGTGACAACTCATGAAGTGGCTGATAATGAGATGAAATGCAAGGCTTCCAATGCGGCCTATGCGGCCAGAAAACTTATGATTTATCTCGATGAAAAAGGGATTGATTATAAAAATGTGCTTTTTTCCAATTTTGATTGCGACAGCGTCTGTCATCCGCAGTATTTTGCTGCTTTGACTCATGCTTTTATTATTGATCCAAAGCGTTTGCAAAGATCATATCAGCCGTTACCTGTTTATCACAACAATCTTTGGGATACCAATGCTTTTGTGCGGGTAATTGTTACCGGTTCTTCTTTCTGGCATATGTTTCAAAGTACGCGTACGCAAATGGTAACCTTTTCATCGCACAGCGAGCCTTTTGACACTTTGGTTAAAGTTAATTTTTGGCCGCTTAATATGATCAGTGAAGACTCGATAATTTATTGGAAATGTTATTCATATTATCATGGAGATTATAAAGTCAGGCCGATTTATTTGCCGATTTCTCTAGATGCGGTGCTGGCGGAAACTTATTGGAAAACAATCAAAAACCAATATAAGCAAAAAAGGCGCTGGGCCTATGGAATTGAAAATTTTCCAGTGATTATGCGGGCGCTTTGGCCGGACAAAAAAATAAGTCTATCAAAAAAAATCGGAGTAGGTTTTGAAATGTTGGAAGGCCATCATTCCTGGGCGACATCAGCTTTTATTTTGGCTTTGCTTGGATGGCTGCCATTGATTTTGGGCGGGTCAGAATTTAATCAAAGCAACATCGCTCACAATCTGCCGGCAATTACAAGATCATTAATGACTCTTGCTACTGCAGGTCTGGTTATTTCAATGTTCTTGAATTTTTTTCTTTTGCCTCCGCGTCCGGCTAAATATTCCAGAAAAAGATATGCCTATATGTTTTTTCAATGGTTTTTGGCGCCGATAATCGCTCCCACGCTGGGCGCAATTCCAGCCATTGATTCGCAAACACGTGTCATGCTTGGAAAATATTTCGGGGAATTCTGGGTAACGGAAAAAATAAAGAAATAATGTTTACTAATTACTAATAAATTACTAATATACTAAAACATGACGAAAAAATTCGTATATTCGTACAAAATTAGTAATTAGTAAAGAGTAATGGATATATATATATCGCCGTTTTTAACTTCATTTTTTGTTGCTGCAATTATTGGAGCAGCTCTGATTTTATTTGCCAAAAAAAATAATTTAAACTCAGAAAGAAAAGTTGATCGGCATATTCACGCTAAAAATATTTCCCGTTTCGGGGGAGTGGCATTGATTTTAGCTTTTGTTTTAACAATTTTTCTGGATAAAAGGATAATAATCGATATTCCTCTGGCTTCGGTCTTGGTTGCTTCCATTGTGATTTTGATTTTTGGCGTTATTGATGATGTTAAACAATTATCCTGGCAGAAGCAGTTGTTTTTTCAGATAATCATAATTTCTTTCATATATTTTTTAGGCGTCCGCTTGCATTTTATTTCCAATCCTTTTGGAGGAATTTTTTTATTAGATAATCCTTTCGGATATTTCATAGGTTTTTTGGTTGCTGTTTCCTGGATCGTGCTCTTGATAAATTCCATGAACTGGCTAGATGGTGCAGACGGAATCAGCGCCGGCATATCTTTCATTACCGGAGTAACTATTTTAATTTTGAGCCTTAGGCCGGAAGTCAATCAGCCGCCAATCGGAATCATGGCAGCTGCTTTTTTAGGCGGCCTTCTGGCTTTTTTTATTTTGAATTTTAATCCGGCCAAAATCATGGCTGGCACCAGCGGTTCGGTTTTTATGGGATTTATTTTGGCAGTTCTGGCTATTTTTTCCGGAGCTAAAATTGCTACCACGCTTTTAGTTTTAACAATTCCTGTTCTGGATGCTTTGTGGGTAATTGGTGAACGCATCAGAGCTGGGCAATCGATTTTTTTAGCAGATAAAAGGCACTTGCATCACAAATTATTGAAACTTGGTTGGTCGCAAAAGAAAATTTGTATTTTTTATTGTGGGATTACGGCGCTTATTGCTATCATTTCGCTAAACACCAGAGACGAAAGCAAATTAGCGGCTTTTTTATTGCTTTGTTTTTTTATGTTGATTATTCTTTATACGGTCAGTCAAAAAGCGAGAACTTGATTTATGTTTAAAACAAAAAATATAATTATATTTTTTTCCAGCCTAGCTATTTTATTGCTGGTTTTTTTGTATATTTTTGCCAATGACCATTTCATTTTTGGCAACAGAGTTGAAAAAATAGGTATCAATGGCCATATCTTTAAGGTTGAAATTGTTTCTGAAAAAGAAAAAATGCAAAAAGGACTGGGAGGAAGAAAAGATTTGTGCCGTGAATGCGGGATGCTTTTTCAATTTAATGAAACGGGCAGGTATGGATTTTCAATGAAAAACATGTCTTTTCCTCTGGATTTTCTCTGGGTTTTGGACGGAAAAATCGTTCATATTGAAAAAAATATTCCGGCTGATTTTCGTGGCTTGCTTGTTCCGAAACTTCAAGCGGATCAAGTCTTGGAAATCAATGCCGGCCTTGTGGATAAGATGAATATCCAAACTGGAAACGAACTTCGTTTTTTGTGATTTTTTTGCTATAATTAGGGCATGAGAAAGAAACAAAAAAATCTTTTGTTTTGTTTAGTTGTACTTGGATCATTTTTGCTTTGCCAAAAAACTTTGGCAGCGGATATATGCGTAACTCCGTCTGGATCAGGCACAAAAACAGGTGCTGATTGGAATAATGCACAAGAATGGTCAACTTTGGCGTTTGTAAGAGGCAACACCTATTATCTATCTGGTGGCGAAGATGTATATGAAAGCAGGACTATGGACACGGCAGAAAATGGGGATTTGGTGATTACAATAAAAAAAGCTACAACCTCAGAACATGTTACCGATACGGGCTGGATTGCATCTTATGGAACAGATCAGGCGTTGTTTGAAGATTTTCAATCAACAATCGAAACTTCTTATTGGATTATTGATGGTGTGGACGGATGCGGAGCGTTAAATACAAGTTGCACAGACGGCAATGATTCGTCCAAATACGGATTTAAATTTTATATGACTACGGCAAAATGTGAAGAAAAATTTGCAATATGTGATCCTACTCCATCGGACGAACAAAATCTCACTGTTTTTCGTTATCATACTGCCGATGTCAGTTATGTTACATTGAAACATTCAGCGCTTATTACTTGTGATAATAATTACGATTGCGTTTGCGCGACAGGTTTTCACAATTATGGAAGAAACTATCCGACATTAACAGAAGGAATTGTTGTTCAAAATAATTATTTTGAATGGTTTCAAAATGCCGCAGCTATGTATGTTACCCACGACGCTCTTTTCGAAGGTAATTATGTTTACAAAGTAAAATCGTCAAGCGAACATTGCCATGGCGAAGCATTAAACGGAAGGGGTAGTTCGGGATTTATTGCCAGAAATAATTATTTTAAAGATATAGCTTCCTATGCCCTTGGTTTTCATTCTTATGATCCGGTCAATTATGTTTCCAAGCCCAACGTAGATGTTCTTTTTTACAATAATATTATTGACGGCGCGATTAATAACACCACATCTTTTGTAGGTTGTGCCGATGGAGCTTATACTGATGTTTTATGGAATATGAAAGTTTATAATAATACATTTTATAATATAGCAAATGCTGCTTCATATGGGGCTGTAAATACTTGCGCCTTAACTGACAGTGAAACAAACAAATCGTATGCCTATAATAATTTATTCTATAATATTCAAGGTGCAGGAAGCGCAAAAATGACAAATGGCGGCTATGCTGGACTCGTGCATGATTATAACGCTTATGTATATTGTTCAGGTCACACAGATGAAACGCATGAAGTTTTGGAAGCAAATGATGTTTCCCCGGTAATTTCAGCAGCTACCAGCGATTTTAGATTATTTAACACGTCAATCGCTAAAGATGTGGGGACGTCAGCAGTCTCGGATATACTTTCGGATGATTATGTCGGAACTGCCAGACCTCAAAATGCACTATGGGATATCGGTGCTTATGAATATGTTGGAGCAGCAGATGTTGTTGCACCCTCTGCGCCAAGCAGACTCTCAGTTAGCTAATTTTGCTGCGTAGTAAAACAAAAACTATTCTGGTATTCTCAAGAAT
>Ga0116156_10000467_pt1 | contig 42839 bp, 41 predicted proteins | sample AD_UKC045_MetaG_FD_89891 | JGI IMG/M metagenome (GOLD analysis project Ga0116156, IMG submission 89891) | Active sludge microbial communities of municipal wastewater-treating anaerobic digesters from USA - AD_UKC045_MetaG | ecosystem: Engineered > Bioreactor > Anaerobic > Digestate | place: USA...
CCCATGGCGATGACATCGCTGAGGTTCGCCTCCAGCGCCTGAACGGGGCGGAGGCGCCAGAGGATCGCAAGGATGATCTGCCAGAGCGCTTTCATGGGTGGGAGTATATCCCGGCCCGCGGGGTGGTGGATTCTGGGAGGGACTATCCCCCAAGTTGGGGGCGCAGGTGGTTGAAATCATGCGGGATGGGTTTTGGCTGTCCTGCAGTTTTGCATCACCTCTATCCCCCAGTTCCGGCATCGTAGGGTGCATCAACGATGCACCGCACCACCGGCGCCTGCCACGGTGCATCGTTGATGCACCCTACGGGTTTGGGGGTGGTCTCGGACAGCGGGACAAGCCGCCCCTGGGTCCCGACTTTCGTCGGGAGGAGCGGGGCGAGGAATGCGCGGTGGTGGGTGTGGCCTCTGGGTTCCCGCTTTCGCGGGAATGACGATGGAGGGGGCGGCGCGCGGGGTGGCGGGGCTATGTCACGCGGGCGTCATTGCGCGTGGCTTGGGATGACAAGTTTCCGTGGGCGGATTAAGCGGATTCCCCATGAGTGATGACCTGCCTTTGGATGATCGGCCTTCGATTGGGCGGATCGTGGACCGCGAGCACAGGCTTGGGGTTCGGATCTATTACGAGGACACGGATTTCACCGGGGTTGTGTACCACGGCAATTACCTGCGGTTCTTCGAGCGGGGACGATCCGAGATGTTGCGGGTGATGGGGACGCCGCCCGGCAGGGACGATCATGGGGCGTTTGCGGTCACGCGCATCACTGTCGACTACAAGGGCGCGGCGCGAATCCATGACGAGCTGGTGGTGCACACGCGATTCGTCGGAATGAAGGGCCCTCGCCTGATTTTCAGGCAATCGATCTCGCGCGGCGGTGTGACGCTGACCGAGGCGGAAGTCATTGCGGTGGCAATCCATGCGGATGGGCGGGCTCGTAAGCCTTCCGCAACGGAATTATCACATTGGGACGCCTATAAAGTCGCATCTACTGATGCATCTTGAGACCTGCGCTGAAAGGCCTTTTCAGACGCGGGGAATCGCCGGGATTGACCTTGATGTGGCCCAATTTCGTAACCAGAAGCGGGCAGATCAGGCTTGCACCAGCTGGGATTCAGGCAAGCTTCCCGGCTGAAACAATGGAATTTGAGAGACCCTAATGGACCCGAACGCGCTGGCCCCTGTCGTTTCGGCAGAAGATTTCTCGCTGATCGCGCTGTTCCTGCGCGCCGATATCATCGTGAAAGCCGTTATGGGCATCCTGGCCCTCGCCTCTGTCTGGTCGTGGGCGGTTGCTATCGACAAATGGTTCACCGTGGGCGGCGCCAAGTCGCGCGCCAAGCGGATCGAGCAGAACTTCTGGTCGGGCCAGCCGATGGAAGACATGGATGGCCGCGTGACGGAGAAATCATCCGAGGCGATGGCGCGGGTGTTTGCCGCCGGCGCGCGTGAATGGCGCGAAGGCCGCCGCACGGGCGGAGCTGACGAAGCCCAGGCGATCATGCAGCGCACCAGCGCGCAGATGGACGTGGCCGTGAGCCGCGAGACCGCGCGGATGGAGAGCGGGCTTTCGACGCTGGCGATCATCGCGTCGTCGACGCCGTTCATCGGCCTGCTCGGCACGGTTATCGGCATCATGAACTCGTTCCGCGATATCGCGGCCAAGGGCGAAACCAACCTGACCGTCGTGGCGCCGGGTATTGCCGAGGCGCTGTTTGCAACCGCGCTGGGCCTGTTCGCGGCTATCCCTGCCCTGATCTTCTACAACAAGTTTTCCGCCGACATCGGCGCGTTCTCCGAGCGGATGCAGAATTTTGCCGCTGAAGTGACGGTGCGCCTGTCGCGCCGGCTGACCAATCCCTCTGCTGACCGCCGGGATGCCTGATCCATGGCGATGATGATCAACAATGGCGGCGGACGAGGACGGCGCGGACGGCGGCGGCAGATGGCGGACATCAACGTCACGCCGATGGTCGACGTGATGCTCGTTCTGCTGGTCGTGTTCATGATCACCGCGCCGATGCTGGCGACGGGCGTGGCCGTGACGTTGCCGAAGACGGCGGCGGAGCAGCTGAAGCAGGAGAATGAGCGCCCGCTGGTGGTGACGATCGACAAGGATTCGAAAATCTATGTCGGCATGGAGAAGACCGCGATCCCGCTGAAGGAACTTGCGCCCATGCTGATGGCGCTGGCCGAGAACAACCTTGAAAAGCGGGTGTTCGTGCGTGGCGATGAGGCTGTGCCTTATGGCGCGGTGGTGAACGTGCTGGCGCTGCTGCAGCGCGCTGGTTTCAAGAACGCCGGCCTGCCGGTGGACGCCAATGCGGCGGCGCGCATCCTTGAACAGGGAGGCTGACCGGGGAGATGCGACTTAGCGCGTTCTTCTCTCTGGCGGCACACGTCGGCATCGTCGCGTGGGGACTGTTCTCGTGGTCCGAGCACACGTCGAAGCCTGAGCCTTCGAGCCCGATGATCGTCATTCCGCTGGAACTGATGACGATCGGCGATGTGACGGACATTGCGCCGATCGTGGCCGAGGCGCCGAAGGCTGAGGAAGCTGCGGCGCCGGAGGAAGAAGCGCCCGCCGTAACGGCTGCAGCTGCGCCCAAGCCGGCGGAAGATACGGTCGATCTGGACCAGGTGAAGCCGCCGCCTCCGCCCAAGGAAGAGCCGAAGAAGGCCGAGGTGAAACCGGCGCCGGCGAAGAAGGAGGAGGATCTGAACTCCTTCCTCGATTCCATGCTGACCGATGTGAAGAAGACGCCGCCGAAGGCATCCCCTGCTCCCGCCGATGCGAAAGTGGCGAGCCCGGAGACCGGCAAGCCGCGCATGGGCGCGGGCGAAATGCGCCGGACGCAGGTGACGATCACCGACTACATCCGCGCGCAGCTGGTGAACAAGCGCTGCTGGACGGACCATTCGGACATGGCGGATGCGGCGACGCTGCGCACCGTGTTCCGCGTGCGGTTCAGCAATAACGGGAAATTTGCAGCCGAGCCGGAACTGCGCGAGCCGTCGCGTCTGCCGTCTGGCGGGCCGCTGCTGGTGTTCATCGAGCATGCGCGGACGGCGCTGCAGAAGTGCAACAACCTTGGTTGGCAGGTGCCGCCGGAATACTTCAAGATGGAACCGGCGCCGTACTGGATCGATATCGAGTTCCTGCCGAAGATCGGAGCGCAATAGAATGACTGCCGTGAGGAAAAACCCGATGCGCCATTTGAAGTCGTTTGTGATGGCCGTTGCCGTCACGCTGGGGATGGCCGCGCCGGCTGTGGCGCAGCTGCGGGTTACGGTGGTCGGTGAGGAATATGTGCCGATGCGGATCGCCGTGCCGGACTTTGACGCGAGCGGTAACGGCGCGGCGGAGATTGCGGCGCAGCTGAGCGATGTTCTGCGCAAGGATCTGGCCTCGTCGGCTGTGTTCGAGCTGGTGGACAAGGCGGCGTTCATCGAGCGCGACCTGTCGTTCGACATGGCGCCGCGTTATCCGGACTGGCAGGTGGCGGGCGTTGCCGCGCAGGCGCTGGTGGTGGGCAATGTCATCATCAACCCGGCCAACAACAACATGACGGTGCAGTTCCGTCTCTACAACGTGTTCGGCCAGTCGCAGCAGTTTGCGCGGCAGTACACGGTGGTGACGCCGCTGAACTGGCGCCGTCTGGCGCACCGCGTGGCGGACGACATCTTCTCGCAGCTGACGGGCGATGGCGGTTACTTCGACAGCCGCGTGGTGTTCGTCTCGAAGACGCCGGGCGAGGACATGGTGCGTGGCCGCCTGGCGATCATGGACCAGGATGGCGCGAATGCGGAGTTCCTGCTGTCGGGCTTTACCTCGGTGATCAACCCGCGCTTCTCGCCGACGGATCAGCGCATTCTCTACGGCGCTTACGTGCCGGACCCGAAATACCCGGGCGCAACGCTGCTGCGCACGTATCTCTACGACATCGAGACGGGCCGTCAGGAAGTGCTGGCTGAGGGGCCGAACTCGATGGATTATTCGGCGCGCTTCTCGCCGGATGGACGCTCGATCGCGCTGTCACGCGCGGTGGGCGGCAACTCGGACATCTATGTGATCGAACTGGCGCGCCGCACGCAGCGCCGTCTGACGAATGACGCGGCGATCGATACCTCGCCGTCCTTCTCGCCAGATGGAAAGATGCTGGTGTTCGTGTCGGACCGTGGCCTTGGACCGCAGCTCTACATCATGCGCGAAGACGGCGCGCAGATGAACTGCCCCAAGGGCGGACGCGACACGACCTGCCGCATCACGTTTGACTCGGGCCGGTTCACGGACCCGGTGTGGTCGCCGCGCGGTGACTGGATCGCCTTCTCGCGCCAGGGCGACGGCAAGTTCGCTATCGGTGTTATCCGGACGGATGGTTCGGGCATGCGCATCCTGACGGATGGCTATCAGGACGAGAGCCCGACCTGGTCGCCCAATGGCCGCGTCATCGCCTTCGAACGGACCGCCTCACGCGGCGCCGGACCGAAGCTTTGGAGCATCGACTTGACGGGACGTAACCTTCGCCGGATGACGACCCCTCGGGATGCCACGAACCCGACCTGGGGACCGCTTCTGAAGGTCGACGCTGCCCAGCAGTAAGGCGCCTGCGGAAATTCGCGTTTCAGGTTAGTTTGCCTGTCGAAGACAGGTTAGTGGGACCGAAATGCAACGTATTGCGGCAAGCGAATGAATTGACCGGGAATTCCCGCGTATATTTCATTACTCGATTGCAATGTTACCCCTGCTTTGCCACAAAAACTCCGAAGTATGTTGCTACAGCAGTCGTACTCAGGGTCGGTCAGACTTGCAAAACCATCGCAAATCGCAGGTACTAAAGCCGGAAACTAGATAACGCGCCTTCTTGGGGGGCGCGACGGGAACAATGGAGTCTATTCTTATGCGGTCACTCGGTCTTTCACTTCTCGCGGGAGCCTCGCTCTTCGCAACAGCTTGCGCTTCCAACCCGAAACCGGAGCCCACGCCTCCGCCGGTGGTCGCTGAAGCCCCTCGCCCGGCGCCTATCGCGCCGACCCCGATCCCCAGCAACCCGACGCCGGGCACTGCTCCGGGCTCGAAGGCTGACTTCGCAGCCAAAGCAACGGACCGCGTGTACTTCGATTACGACCAGTACAACCTGGACGACGCTGACCGCCGCGCCCTGGCCACCCAGATCACCTGGCTGAAGCAGTACCCGTCGACGCGCGTTGAAGTCCAAGGTCACGCCGACGAGCGCGGCACCCGCGACTACAACATCGCTCTCGGCGACCGTCGCGCGCAGTCGGTCTCGCAATACCTGCAATCGCAAGGCATCGCGGGAACCCGCATCCAGACCATCTCGTTCGGCAAGGACAAGCCGCTCGACCCGGGCCACGACGAAGCCGCCTGGGCTCGTAACCGTAACTCGTTCTCGAACATCATCGTTGAGGCAGTTTCGTAACTGCTGACGTAAAAGTGCAGTCCGCCGCCCGGTTCGCCACATTTCTGGCCCGGGCGGCGGATACATTTTTGGCCATGAAACGCACCGGGATTTATCGCCAAAACATGGTTCGCAAGACATCGGTTCGCCCTGCCTCGAGGGCCCGCGCCATCGCCGTACCCGTCCGTCAGATCCAGTTCCGTTGGGTCGCGCTGGCGGGTTTTGCATTTGTGGCGGCCGCCTTTGTCCTCACCCCGCGCGCTCATGCGCAGGTTTTCAACTCCCAGCCCTATACCGCCGCGCCAGACCCGGCCGTCGAACAGCTCCGCCAGCGCGTCGAGCAGCTTGAATCCGACCTGCGCCGCGCGACTGACCGCTCCGAAATGCTGGGCGCGCAGCTGAGCGACGCGCGCCGTGCGGCGGACGAAGCCAACCAGCGCGGCAAAAAGCTGGAGACCGACTACAACGCCCTGCTGGTCCGCGTTGAGAACATGGAAGACGCCCGTGGCGGTGCGCCTGTTCCCTCCTCCGCCTCAGGCGGTTCGGCGGCGATCACGCTGCCGGGCGCGCAGGCATCCGCCAGCATGAGCACCAACGCATCGCCTGCCCCGGCGCCGGCCAATCCCACCGTCGATCTCGCGGCCCTGCCGCAGGACGAGGAAGGCTTCTTCAACTCGGCGCACGCGCTTCTGCTTGGCGGCGACTTCGCCGGCTCGCAGCAGGCCTTCGCCAGCTACCTCACCAAATTCCCGAAGGGCGGCAAAGCTGCCGACGCGCAATACTATCTCGGCGAAAGCCTGCTCTATCAGGACAACTTCGCTGACGCCTCGGGCGCCTATGCCAAGCTGATCAAGTCGTATCCGAACTCGCCGAACGCCGCGACCGGCATGGTCAAGCTGGCGCGTGCGATGCGCGGCATGGGCAAGACCGCCGACAGCTGCAAGACGCTGGACATGATGGGCAAGCAGTTCCCCAAAGCGTCCGCCGTCGCCAAGCAGATGGCTGCGCAGGAACGCCAGTACGCGAAGTGTTCGTAACTCGCTAAGAGTTATTAAGGCATCGCACGTTACGGCTGGGGCTGACCTTCGACTCACGCCAGAACGGCTGCAAACACGGGCTGCATGACGTGCGATTGCTGAAACACGCCTCTTCTCTTCTTGCTTCGAGCATCGCCATTGCGATGGCCGCCGGGCTTGCGCCGATGGCGACAGCCCAGACGCCGCCTTCGGCCGAGCGGGTGCGTGGAGGCATGTTCGACGCCTCCGATCCTGCGGGCATTGCGCGCTTCATGGAGAAGACGGGGTATCGCGTCGAGCTGCGCTCGGACACCAAGGGCGATCCTGTTATCACCGGGCGGATTTCGCGCTCGGACTATGTGATCCAGTTCTACGAATGTGAGCAGGGCCTGACCTGCAACTCCATCCAGATGATGAGCCAGGCGGCGAAGCCTGCGACGCTGAATGGCGACACGGCCAATGCGTTCAATGCACGCTGGCGCTATGTGCGTGTGACCTATGACGCGACGCAGGTGAAGCTGCAGATGGATGTGAACCTCGACGCCGGCGTGACCGCGGACAATTTCGAGGACACGCTGGATATCTGGCGCCAGCTGCTGGAGATCTATGAGAAGGACGTGCTGGGGCTGAAGTAGCTCACGGCGATCGCCAGCAGGTCCGTAGGGTGCATTGGAGCGGAGCGTAAATGCACCGCCAGCGCCCGATGCTGGCACGGTGCATCTGAAGATGCACCCTACAGGTTTGCCGCGTTCTATCGCTTGCACTGATTGGCATCCCGGAAGCGCGTAGCGCTATCCGGGACCTATTGTGAGTGCACGATGGTCTATCGATGGTTCCCGGCTCTCCGCTTCGCTTCGGCCGGGATGACAAGTTGGGGAAGTAACTTAGAATGCGCAGAACAGCCCCTGCAGGATCAGGCACCTGAGCGATCATTCGCAAAACGATGATGATGGCCGCACGCTAGCCGCGCGCGCGATGACGGCGTTTGATCTCCTGGCGGGGTATCATTCGACGATCGGGCTGGCGGTTTCGGGTGGGTCGGATTCGTTGGCGCTGCTGGTGATTGGCGCGGAGTGGGCGCGGGCGCGCGGGCGGGACGTGATTGCGGCGACGGTGGATCATGGGTTGCGGCCGGAGGCGCTGGCGGAGGCCGAAGGTGTGGCGGCGATCTGCGAACGGCTTGGCGTGGCGCATGACATTCTGACGTGGAGCCATTTCGGGCGGTCGGGCGGTGCACCGGGTCAGGCTGAGGCGCGGCGAGCGCGGCATGCGCTGCTTGCTGGATGGGCCAAAAGCCGGGGTGCGGGGCTGATTGCGCTGGGCCATACGCGCGATGATCGGATCGAGACATTCCTGATGCGGGCGCGGAAGGGATCGGGGTGGCATGGGCTGGCGGGGCCGCTGCCTCTGGCGCCCTCGCCTGTCTGGCCGGAGGGACGCGGACTGCAGCTTGGCCGGCCGCTGCTGGCGTTCGGGCGGGAAGAGCTGCGCGGGGAATTGCGCGCGCGATCGCTGACCTGGATCGACGATCCGTCGAACGAGGCGGAGCGTTATGAGCGCGTGCGGACACGGCAGCTTGTTGCGCGGCTTGAGCCCGAGGCGCGGGAGAGGATTGTCCGCATCATGCGCGCGGCAGTGGATGCGCGGGCGAACGCCCTTTCAGGGGCGCGGGCGGCGCTTGAGCTCTGCCGCCACGATGGCAGCGATACGACCCTGCCGATGGCGGTGGTTTCGGGCATGGCGGCGGACGCGAAACTGCGGCTGGTGGAAGCGCTCGTCATGGCGGCTGGCGGGGCGGAAACTGTGCCAAGGCGGGAGGCGCTGGAGCGGCTGTCCGGACGGCTGGTCGAGGCGGGGGGGCTCTCCGGAGGTATGACCCTGGCGGGCGCGTGGGTGCGCCGAAAGGGGCAATCCATCGGGTTTTCGGCTGCACCGCCAAGGCGCGGGGCGGATGACGCAGCGCCCCCCGCATGGGACCGGGCCCACGCCTTGCTGGCCGATCCGGTGGCCAAAGTGCTGGATACGTAGCCGAAAACGCGAAAAAGACGCAGTAAAGTGACATGCGCTTAACCGTTCAGCACTCGTTTTCGGCGATTATCCCCCCTATCTTGAGCGTCCTACGCATCCCTTTGAAAGGCCGTCGCTGATGAACATGCGCAACCTGGCGCTTCTTGGCGTCGTGCTATTCCTCCTTATCGCGCTCGTGACGGTGATGACCTCATCGTCAGGCACGTCGGGGGCGCGGGAGATCTCGTACTCCGAGTTCATGAAGCAGGTTGATACGCAGCAGATCCGCGACGTCTCCATCAAGGGCGACCGAGTGACGGCTGACGTGGGCGGCAAGAAGGTCGTGATGGTGCGCGACCAGCTGGAGTTCGACTTCGGCCAGAAGCTGACGGCCAAGGGCGTGAACGTTAAGTTCGAGGATAGCGAGGGCGGCGGCACGATCCTCAGCTATATCTTCTCGGCGCTTCCCCTGCTCTTCATCGTTGGCCTGTGGTTCTTCCTGATGCGCCAGATGCAGGGCGGCGGCGGACGCGCGATGAGCTTCGGCAAATCGAAGGCGCGGCTGCTGACGGAAAAACATGGCCGCGTGACGTTCGATGACGTCGCAGGCGTGGACGAGGCCAAGGAAGAACTCGAAGAGATCGTCGACTTCCTGAAGGACCCGTCGAAGTTCCAGCGCCTGGGCGGCAAGATTCCGAAAGGCGCGCTGCTGGTCGGCCCGCCGGGTACGGGTAAAACCCTGATCGCGCGTGCGGTCGCGGGTGAAGCCAACGTGCCGTTCTTCACCATCTCTGGTTCGGACTTCGTCGAGATGTTCGTCGGCGTCGGCGCGAGCCGCGTGCGCGACATGTTCGAGCAGGCCAAGAAGAACGCGCCGTGCATCATCTTCATCGACGAGATCGACGCTGTCGGTCGTCACCGTGGCGCAGGCCTCGGCGGTGGTAACGACGAGCGCGAGCAGACACTCAACCAGCTGCTGGTCGAGATGGATGGTTTCGAGGCCAACGAAGGCATCATCATCATCGCGGCGACCAACCGCCCCGACGTGCTTGACCCTGCCCTGCTGCGTCCGGGCCGCTTCGACCGTCAGGTGACTGTCGGCAACCCCGACATCATTGGGCGCGAGAAGATCCTCCGGGTGCACATGCGCAATGTGCCGATCGCCAAGGATGTCGAGGCGAAAACGATCGCGCGCGGCACGCCGGGCTTCTCGGGCGCTGACCTTGCGAACCTCGTGAACGAGGCTGCCCTGCTTGCGGCCCGTCGTGGCAAGCGCTCGGTCGGCATGCGCGAATTCGAAGACGCCAAGGACAAGGTCCTGATGGGGCCGGAACGCAAGTCCATGGTTATGTCGCAGAAAGAGAAAGAGCTGACGGCCTGGCACGAAGCCGGTCACGCCATCGTTGCGATGAACGTTCCCGCTGCCGATCCGGTGCACAAGGCGACGATCATTCCGCGCGGCCGTGCTCTGGGCATGGTCATGCAGCTGCCGACCGACGACAAGCTGTCGATGAACAAGACCGAGATGATCTCGCGTCTCGCCATCCTGATGGGCGGCCGTGTTGCGGAAGAACTGAAGTTCGGCGCGGATAATGTCACCGCGGGTGCAGCTTCGGACATCCAGCAGGCGACGCGTCTTGCCCGTGCGATGATCACGCGCTGGGGCTTCTCGGATGCGGTTGGTCCGGTGGACTATGCGGAAGACCAGGGCGAAGTCTTCCTGGGCAACCAGCTGGTGAAGTCGAGCCACGTGTCGGAAGAAACCTCGCGCAAGATCGAGGAAGAAGTCCGCGCACTGGTGGTTGGCGGCATCAGTGATGCGCGCCGCGTGCTGACCGAGAAACATGCTGACTGGGTGACGCTCGCCGAAGGCCTGCTCGAGTACGAGACGCTGTCTGGCGAAGAGATCACGGACCTCGTGAAGGGCAAGCGCCCGGATCGTCCGGATGACACCCCGTCGGGCCCGACCTCGGCCGTGCCGGTGATCAAGAAGAAGCCGAAGTCCGATGGCGGCTATGGCGCAGAGCCGGAACCGCAAGGCGCTTAGGACCCCTCGGGCGCTTAAAGCTAGACACGGTATCAAACAGAACAGCGGCGGCCCCCTACCGGGCCGCCGTTTGTGTTTCTGACGACAGGGGATAAGGCTGGTGACAGGCGGGATACACCGCGTGGGAGAGCCTGCATGTTCGCATCCGTTCGTCTGTTCGCTGTCAGCGTTGTGGCGCTTGGCGTTGCGGTCGCGTGCACAGGGCCGCAGGAACAGGCGAAGCCGACCGGCGAGGCAATGGTGGCGGCGGCTGATCCGCTGGCGGTCGAGGCCGGACTGGAGATGCTGCGCGCGGGCGGCACGGCGATCGATGCAGCGATTGCGGTTGAAGTGACGCTAGGACTGGTGGAGCCGGAATCGTCCGGCATCGGCGGCGGCGGCTTCCTGATCCACTACACGGGCGCGAGCGAGAAGATCGACGCCTATGATGGCCGCGAATGGGCGCCGGCAGGCGCGACGCCCGACATGTTCATGGTGGATGGCAAGCCACTGGACTTCCCGCTGGCGCAGGCGAGCGGCAAATCGATCGGCACTCCGGCGCTGATCCCGATGTTCAAGCTGGTGCACGAGCAACATGGCAAGCTGCCGTGGGCGAAACTGTTCGAGCCGGCGATCAAGCTTGCTGAGGAAGGCTTCGTTGTTGGGCCGCGCCTGTCCAAGAGTTTCTCGGACAACAAGGCGACGCTGGAGAGCGACCCGGAAGCGCGGGCGCTCTATCTCGATGCATCGGGCAAGCCGTGGCCGCAGGGCCATGTGTTCAAGAACCCGGCCTATGCGAAGACGCTGCGCGCGATTGCTGCGGATGGCCCCAAGGCCATGACGCAAGGCGCGATTGCGGAGGCGATCGTCTCTGCGGCGCAGCGCCAGCCGCGTGCTGGCACGCTCACGGTTGCGGATCTGCAGGCGTTCAAACCGCGCAGGCTCGATCCGCTTTGCGGACCGTATCGCATCTATCAGGTCTGCACGATGCCATCGCCCTCCTCCGCGAACGCGATGCTGTCGATCCTGAGCCTGTATGAGCGCGCACGGCCGCAACCGGTCGGGCCGAGCAATGTGCAGGATTGGGCGGCGTATGTGTGGGCGAGCCGGCTCTCTTATGTCGATCGCGACCACTACATGGGCGATGACCGCTTCGTTGAAGCGCCGACGAAAGAGCTTATCGCGCCGGCCTATCTCGACGCGCGGGCGAAGCTGATCGATCTGAGCAAGGGCCCGGCAGTCATGCCCGTCGGGACGCCAAAAGGTGAAGCGCTGCGCAACAAGTGGGGCAGCGAGGCTATGCAGGAGCATGGCACGACGCACCTTTCAGTCGTGGATGGCTATGGCAATGCCGTGTCGCTGACGGCGACGATCGAGTCCGAATATGGCTCGCACCGGATGGCGCCGGGCTATGGCTTCTGGCTGAACAACCAGCTGACCGACTTCTCGCTTGTGCCTGTCATTGACGGGAAGCCGGTGGCCAATGCGGTGGCGCCGCACAAGGCGCCGCGCTCATCCATGTCGCCGTCGATCATCACGGACAAGGATGGCGAGCTGGCGATGGTGGCGGGCTCGATGGGCGGAAGCACCATCATTGCATCCGTCTCGCGCACGATCATCGGCGTGATCGACTGGAAGCAGACGCCGCAGGAAGCCGTGGGCACATCGGCCGTGTTCGCGCGTACGCCGGACATTGCGGTGGAAGCCTCGCGCATGGCGCCGGCGATGAAGAACGCCTTGAAGGCGCTGGGCTGGAAGATCGTCGACGAAGATCTCTACAGCGGCACGCATGTGATCCAGGTGACGCCGAACGGACTCATCGGTGGAGCCGATCCGCGCGAAGAGGGCGTTGCGAAGTCCCTGCCCGCTTCGAACTAGGACGGGGCGGGGCGCCAAGCTGACCTTCACCATGCGCTTGCCGATGTGGTTGGTCTTGTTTGTTATTCCGGGTTCTGCGGGCGCGGATGCTTCGGCTGATAGACGCCGACGGTTGCGCCACTGGGAAGCGTGAGCGTTGTGAGGCTGCCCCAGCGCTGTTCCGAAACAGGCGTGCAAGCGCGGCCTTTCGATTCCATCTCCGTGATGAACGCCTTCACATCATCGACCATGAAATAAAATTCCTGGCTGTCGCCTTGTTCGCCGGGATGGATGGCGAGTTCAGAGGGCGGGAGGCCGAAGATCAGCCAGCCATGACCAACATCAACGTGCGGAAACGCGAGAACGTCGCGCAGGAAGGCGCGATCCGCTTCGGCATCCTTTGAATAGAGGATGGAGTGCGCACCAATCACTTTCATAACGTCACCTTCTTCCGGCGGCTGCCTTCTGCACCTTGCGGCTCGCCTTCGGCAGGCGCTTGAGGATAGTGTGCCGCTCGTAACGGGACGCAACAGGATTCGTTGGAGTAAGAGCATGAAGTCGTTGATCGGGGCCGGCCTTGCCTTGGCGGCAGTGATGGGCGCCGCGCCGGCATTCGCGCAGGCCAACTGGAACAAGCCGACCGAGCCGTTCCACATCGCAGGCAACATCTATTATGTCGGTACCGAGGGGCTGGGCGCCTACCTGTTCACTGGACCGAAAGGGCATGTGCTGCTGGACGGCGCGACGCCACCGGGTGCGCCGATTATCGAAGCGAACATTGCCAAGCTGGGCTTCAAGCTGAGTGATGTGAAGATCCTGCTGAACAGCCATGCGCACTATGACCATTCGGGCGGGTTGGCGCAGCTGAAGAAAGATACCGGCGCGAAGCTCGAAGTGATGGAGGGTGATGTATCGGCCATCGAGGGCGGCTTCTATCTCGGCAGCGAGAACGTCAAGGCGATGAGCGCGCCGCCGGTGAAGGTGGATCGCGTGCTGAAGGATGGCGACACGGTGAAGCTCGAAGGGATCGAGCTGACGGCGCACCTGACGCCGGGCCATTCCAAAGGCTGCACGTCCTGGGGCGCGAAGGCGACCGAGGCGGGCAAGACGTATGATGTGCTGGTGTTCTGCTCGGCGACGGTGGCGGCGAACCGCATCACCCCGCCGCTGCAGTATGACGGGATCGTCGAGGACTATCGCGCGACGTTCAAGAAGATGAAGGGCATGAAGGCGGACATCCCCCTCGCCCCGCATCCCGAGTTCTTCGGGCTGCTGGAGAAGAGCGCGAAAGCGAAAGCGGATAAGTCGCAAGCAGCGTTCGTTGATCCGGATGCGCTCGGCGTGCTGATCGCGAAGCTTGAGGGCGACTTCGAGAAGACGCTGAAGGAACGGACTGCGAAGGCGCAGTAGCGGGTTACGCCCTCGTGGTTCGACGGACGCCCATCTTTGATGCGCTGCTCACCATGAGGGCTACTCTGTCCGCGGCACGGAACGCGTAGAGGGCATCTTGATGCACCGTGCTGGCGTTTGGCGCTGGCGGTGCATTTGCCGCTTCGCTTCAATGCACCCTACGATCTGGCGGCTTTTCCGCCGCTCGCGCCTCACATTTCCTGCTTGCTTTCCCCCTTCCCGCAGTCTTGAGTTCAGTTGCGACTTAGTCGCATGTGCAAACATGAGTCGCTGAGCTACAACGCTTCAACAGCATCCAGACGCCCGATCCGACGATCGATGGCCACGGGAGATCCGTGCGCCAAAGGAGAGACCGCATGCAGGACCATGAACTCATTCCCGGTGTGAACCTGTGCGCCCTGGGTGCGAGCGAGCGGCTGATGCTGGGCGCGTTGCGGCTGATCGCGGCGGGGCGTGGGCGTTGCCCGCGGCTGGTGGAAGCGTTCGAGAGCCATCTCGGATCGCAAGGCGTGACGGCGGCGCGTGGGGCGACGATCCTGGCGCATACGCTGTCTGCGGAGAGCAAGCGGAAGCTGACGCTGGGCTGGCTGTGCGTGCGCGGCGTGACGTGGGACGAGGCTGCGATCCTTGCCATGCTGGAAGCGGCGCAGCGTTCGGACAGCGCGGGCATTTCGCGCTGGCTGGGGCGGCTGGGCATTCCGCAGATGGGCCCGGTGATGCAGCGCGGGATTGCGTGGTCGGCTGCGGCGTTCGCGGTGGCGGACAAGCCGTTCGATCGCGATATCGCCAATCTCACGCGTGCGAGCATTTCGTCGATGACGCAGGTGCGCGAGCAGATCGAAACGCAGTTCGGCGAGCGCAGACTCTAGACGCAGAAACGCCCTCGCCTGTTGGGACGAGGGCGTGTGGTTGTTTGGGCAGACCCTAGTTGCGTGCGGGCGTAGCGGCCGGTGCAGCAGGAGCCGGCGGCGGGGGAAGTTTGCCGCCTTCAGCCAGGATTTTCATGTTGTTGAGGCCGCGCGTGAAAGCCACGCGGCGGCGTTCGACGTCAGCTGCTTTCGCGGCATCGTCACCCGGCACGAGCGAGAGATCGTAGATCAGCGTGTAGAGCATCTTCGTGCTCTTCGCGTCGATCGGACGGGCTTCGAGATTGCCGTGATAGAGGTTGTACGGGCGGCCTTCGCGCACCGGCTGGGTGTAGGCGTAGGAATACTCGGTCTTGGCGACGAGAATTTCAGCGCCCACCGTGCGGACTGCGCCGACTTCGCCCTCCTTGCCCGATGTGATCGAGCAGGTGCCCGCCAGCTGCAGCCATTCGGTGATGTCGCAGTATTTGCCGATGCGGGCCCAGACTTCCTTCACCGGCTTGTTGATCACGATTTCCATCGGGATGGTGACGTAGTTGGGGTTCGGCACTTGCAGCGGCGGCGGCGTGGCCGGGGCGGCTGCCGGCGTCGGGGCGACCGGCGCTGTGGGCGGAGCAGCCATTGCGGCGACAGGAGCCGCAACCGGCGCGGGCGCAGCGGCGACGGCCGGAGCTTCAACAACTTTGCGTTCGTGGACTACAACGCATGCGGGCAGCATGGTTGCGAGCAGAGTCACGCCGAGCGTGCGCATGTAGGTCATCTCGTCCTCCCGTTTTTATCTTGTGTTGGGGCCATCGATAGCTGCGCCCCTACCCGCGTCAAGCAGCCCACGCCAAGCGCAACCGTTTGTCATCGGGCGCGAAGGAAGATGAAGCGCTAGGCTTCGTCTTCATCGAACAAGGGTTGCTGGAACGCGGCGGGCGGTTTGAGGCCGACACGCTCCCATGCTTTCGGCGTGGCGACGCGGCCGCGTGGCGTGCGGGCGACCAAACCCTGCTGCATCAGATAGGGTTCGATAACTTCCTCGATGGCGTCGCGCGCTTCGGAAAGAGCTGCAGCGAGCGTATCTGCGCCGACGGGCCCGCCACTGTAGGTTTTGACCAGCGCTTGTAGGTAGCGGCGGTCGAGCGCATCGAGGCCATCTTCGTCGACTTCGAGGCGGGCCAGCGCATTTGATGCGCCCTTGCGATCGATCTTCACGCCATCGGCTTCGCAGAAATCGCGGACGCGGCGCAGCAGGCGGATAGCGATGCGCGGCGTGCCGCGCGAACGGCCGGCAATCTCTTCGGCGCCATCCTGCGTGATGTTGGCGCCAACCTTCAGCCCTGCCCGCTTCACGATCGAGCCAAGTTCTTCGCGCGTGTAGAATTCGAGACGGATCGGAATGCCGAAGCGGTCGCGCAACGGCGTGGAGAGGAGACCTGCGCGCGTCGTGGCGCCAACCAGCGTAAAGGGCGGCAGGTCGATCTTCACCGAGCGGGCGGAGGGACCTTCGCCGATGATCAGATCGAGTGAGTGATCCTCCATCGCGGGATAGAGGATTTCCTCGACGTGCGCCGGCAAGCGGTGGATCTCGTCGATGAACAGGACGTCGCGCGGCTCGAGGTTCGTCAGCAGCGCGGCGAGATCGCCCGCCTTGGCGATGACGGGGCCGGAGGTGGCGCAGAAGCCGACGCCCATTTCGCGGCTGAGGATCTGGGCGAGCGTCGTCTTGCCGAGACCGGGCGGGCCCGAGAGCAGAACGTGGTCGAGCGCGTCGCCACGCTTGCGAGCGGCGGAGACGAAGATTTTCAGGTTAGCCTTGGCGGCCTGCTGGCCGGTGAAATCGTCGAACGCCGTCGGCCGCAACGCGCGGTCGATGGTTTCGCCGGGCTGGCGTTCGGGATCTGTAATGTCGCCGTCTCTGGCCATGCCCGCCTTGTGCCCCAGTTCGTGCGCGAAGGGAACACTTGAGGAACGAAGGACGCGTTAAGGCGCGGGGTGCTCGGGAGCCACAGCCTACTTCTGCGTTTCAGGCTTCAGCACGCTGATCACCTTGATTCCAAGGATGATCGACGCCAACACGAACGTGATAACGTTTGCGATGATGATCGACCACTGGAGCGTCATGACGCCATATATGCCCCAGCAGAGGATGCCTGCCGTGAACATTGCGTACATGGTGAGCGAGATGGCGTGGGTTTCGCGCGTACGCACGACCTTTGCCGCCTGGGGCAGGAAGGAAGCCGTTGTGAGAAACGCCGCTGCACCCCCTATGATTTCTGCAAGCGGCATCGTTTCACCCCCGACCTTGGCCTCGAGTTCTGCGTTACACCGATATCGCTCGGCAGAACCGGTTCGCGCTATACCATGGCCTATGAAAACGGCGATTACACTCCCGTCCGCGACACGATGACGTCGCCTTCCCCGGATTCGAAAAAGACCGTCGATAGCGGTTATGTGCGTCTGATCCGCATGCGGCGGCTCGCCAACGGCGTGCTGGTGCTGATCATGGCGCTGTTCGTGTTCTCGCACCTGTGGGAGCCGCCCGGGCAGGACTGGGACATGCACTGGCGCTTCGTGCGCGCCTTTGCCGAGGCGGCGATGGTTGGCGGCCTGGCCGACTGGTTTGCCGTCACCGCGATTTTCAGGCGGCCGCTGGGCCTGCCGATCCCGCACACCGCGGTTATCCCGAACAATCAGGATCGCATTGCCGACGCAGTGGGCCGCTTCATCGCGGACAACTTCCTGAAGGGCGAGCTCGTCGCTGACCGGGTGAAGGACAAGGACCTGTCTGAATCGCTGGCGAAGTGGCTAGCTGATCCGGCGCAGTCGAGCGCGCTGGCGGGCGGACTTGTGCAGGCAGTGCCTGCCCTGCTTGATGCGCTGGACGATGAGACGGTTGCAGCCTTCCTGCGCTAGCAGGCGGCGGAGGCGGCTGAGGGCGCGCGTGTTGCGCCGGCGTTTGGCTCGGTGCTGGAAGCGCTGGCCGAACAGGGGCGCCATCAGGTCATCCTCGATGCGTTGCTAACGCAGGGCTATCACCTGCTCGAAGAAAACAAGGATCTGGTGCACGAGAAGATCCGCGGCCGGTCTGGCTGGCTGATGCGCTTCGTCAGCGCGGACAAGAAGGTGGCGGATACGGTCATCAATGCGGTGAACGACCTGCTCTACGAAGTGGCGTCCGATCCGCGACATCCGCTGCGGACGCAATTGAACGAGATCGTGTCGAAGTTTGCAGACGATCTGCGCGACGATCCCGAGCTTCAGGCGCGTGTGGGGGGCTGGATCAAGGAAGCGGCGGCGCATCCTTCGGTGGGCCAGGCTGTTGAAGCGGGCTGGAGCGAGTTCAAGGCGGCGCTTCGCCGTGACTGCGCCTCGCCAAATGGCAGGCTGCGGTCATGGCTTGAGGGCGCGCTGATCAATCTCGGCGCGGGGCTGCTGCGCGAGCCTAGCGTGCGGAATGCGCTGAATGCGCGGTTGCGGTCGCTGCTGGCGGAGCTGGCGGATCGGCATGGCGAGGATGTAGCTCGGCTGGTGTCCGAAACGATCCGACGTTGGGATTCAGCGACGGTGGTCGAGAAGCTGGAATCCAACGTTGGCCGAGACCTGCAGTATATCAGGCTCAACGGCACGGTGATCGGCGGGCTTGTCGGCCTTGTCCTGCACGCCGCAGCGGAGATCGCTCGCGCGGCCTAGTTCGCTGGCGCGAGAGCTTTCAGGGCGGCGCGGATGAGCGCGGCTTCCTTGGCATCATCGCCGGCATCGCGCGCAGCTTGCGCCACGGCGCGCGAGGCGTCCGACGAATTGTAGCCGAGATTGACCAGCGCCGAGATCGCCGCGGCGCGCGCGCCGGTGGCGACGGGTTGCGCTACGGTGGTCGTCGCTGCGAAGCTGGCGGCGAACAGACCCATTGGCGGCGGCTTGCCCTTGAACTCGGTGACGATGCGTTCGGCCAGTTTCTTGCCGACACCGTTGGCGCGCGAGATGGCCGTGGTGTCGCCGAGCGCGATCGCGTCCATCAGCTGCGGCAGGCTCAGCGTGTCGAGAATGGCGAGCGCGATCTTGGCGCCGACGCCGGGGGCATCCTGCAGGCGCGCGAACCAGGCGCGCTCCTCGCCTGAGACGAAGGCAAACAGGCGGATGCTGCTCTCAGACATCTGCGTTTCAACAAACAGTTCGGCCGCTTCGCCAATGGTCAGCTTGCCCAGCGTGCGTGAACCCGCGTGGACGAGATAGCCGACGCCCGAGACGTCGATCAGCGCTTGCCCCTCACCCGTCGCGGCGATGACACCCTTGAGACGGCCGATCATGCCTTCTGCCTTTGCTGGGCGAGCCCTTGATGGGACAGCGGACGGTGGTGTGCGCCGCAGATGGCGACTGCGAGCGCATCGGCGGCATCAGCTTTGACCTCGCCAGCTTTCGGCAGGAGGCGGCGCACCATGAAGGCGACCTGCGTCTTGTCGGCCGCGCCCGTGCCGACGACGGACTGCTTCACTTTCGTTGCGGCGAACTCGGCCACTTTCAGGCCAGCGCCCGCCAGCGTCGCCATAGCCGCACCGCGCGCCTGACCGAGCAGAAGCGTTGAACGCGGATTGATGTTGACGAATGTCTCTTCGATCGCGGCTTCGTTCGGCGCGTGTTGTTCGACTACGGCGCGCAGTTGAACGCACAGTTCGGCCAGACGATCAGCCATGTCGGCGTCCGTATCCGGCTTGATGACGCCGTGCGCGATCCACGTCAGGCGCGGACCGTCCATGGCGATCACGCCCCAGCCGGTATGGCGCAGGCCCGGATCGACGCCGAGAATTCGAATCATCTGGTCCATTCCCGACAGGTATCGCACCGCACGAACGAATTGAGAACACGCCAGGAGTTAACAAGGTGGAAACCAAGGCGGCACAAGGTTTTCTCCCATGGCGCTTTCATCCCCTATCCTCACACGGCGTGCGGCCCTGCGCCTCGGCGCGCTCGGCTTTGGCAGCATCGCTCTGTTGCCGCTGGCCAATGCGCAGCCGGCGATACAGTGGCCGATGCGGCTGGCCTATGCGCGGGTTGCGCCCAACGGCTTTGTGCAGATCCGTGGCGATGAGCAGAACTACTGGAACGCGATGCAGACGCGGCTTGGCGGGTTGGTGGAAACCCTGCAGCCGATCCAGCCGCGCGACATGCTGAACCTTGCGCCGCCACAGGTTGAAGGCGCGGCGAGCTGCGCGATGGTGGCGCGCCAGATGGCGGCGGCGGCCGGTTTCAACAACGTGATCATCTATGCGACCAATGACGGCCAGCGCAGTTATAAATCGGATGGCAGCTGGTTCCAGGATACGTTCGCCAGCCTGCGCGGAGATATCGACAAGGATGACCGCGCGTCGGGCGAAGCGCTGCTGCTCGACATTTCTGGCGGCATGCCGCTCATCTCGGTGACGGCAGACGCCAAGCCACGTGATCCGCTGAACCTGTTTGACGGCGGCCGTAATCCCGAGCGCGAAACGCTGGCACAGCTGACGGCCAACTTCGAGCGCCGGCTGCAGGATATGGCGCGCCCCGCCCTGGAGGCGCAGCGCTCGATCGCTGACTAGGCAGGCTTCGCTAAGCCGACTTGCGAGCGATGAACCAGACGCCATGGTGCGGCGCGTGGTAGGTGGGATGCAGGACCACACGATCGAAACCCGCTTCCACGAAGCACTTCATCACATCGCTGAAATTATAGTCGTGCATCTGAATCAGCGGGTCCACCTGCATGCCCTTGCCCCGATGCAGCAGCATCCGCGCCTTGCGGCGCAGGCCCGCCAGCGGCCTGGTCGCTGTGCCGCCATCGCGCCAGCCTGTGATCTGGATGCTCGCGAACGCGCCGGGGGACGCCATACCGAGGCAGGACTTCAGCAGCTTCAGCCCTTCGGCCGGAGGGATATGCTGGAAGACGATGTAGGAGTTGATCCAGCTGAAAGAGCCTGATGGCAGGTTGCTGGAGAGTTTCAGGTTCGCTGGCGCATAGGTGCGTGCGATCTGCAGCATCGATTCCGAAACGTCATAGCCGGCGACCTGCGGCATGACCTGCGCCAGCGCATAGCTGAGCCGCCCCACCCCGCACCCGATATCGAGTGCTGCGCCGGATGAGGGCCTCGCGCCGAAATCCGTGTCGAACATGGCGAGGACCTGCGCGATGTCCTCCACACCGGTTTCATAGAAACGCTTGCGCTTGTCCTCATCGATCTGGTCGGCGCGGAACTCGCTGGATGACAGCACGCCGAACCATGGGTCGCGTGATCCGATGATTTCCCAGTCGTGAGGACGCGCTGCCATTCTGACTTCAAACCCGATGCTTGCGATGCTTCGGGCGATAGCTACCGCAAGCCCGGGCCGTGAGCTAGGCCGCCGCCACGCCTGCAGGCGCTTTGCGCCCCTGTTTGCGTTTCCGGCGACGCAGGAAGACGCGCACCACATAGATGACGATCAGGATCGCGCTTGCGACCATGACCGCACTCTGGCTCATGCCCAGGACAGGCGAACCAAAGCGTGATTGCCCGTTGACGATTGTGGTCGCCAGCGGCCGCAACGCTTCGACGCGAGCGAACAACTCGTTCACCAGACCGCCGAGGAGTACGTAATAGCTGAGCGCCATCGCGATCGGATGCGTGTAGGCCCAGACGCCATGGCGCTGGCGACGCGCAGCGAACCAGCCGATCAGCGTGAAAACCAGCGACGCGATAGCGAGCCAGTGGAAGAAGCCCATCACGCCGGGGCCAAACTTGCCGTGAATGAAGTCGATGTCGAAATCATAGATCACAAAGACCAACACGTTGGCCACGATCGTCGACCAGACATAGATATCGCCGCGCAGCTGATGCCAGCGGCCGCGATCGAATATCACGGAGTTCCAGCCGCCCGCGACCAGGGCTGCGATGCAGGCAAGCGTATGCAACCAGCCCGGAAGGCCGATGTCTTCGAGTCTCATTGGATGTGTCCTTGGTGTGTTAGCGGCGGATCAGATCAGGTCTCGCCGATGATGCTGCGCAGAAACGTCACATAGTCCTCGAAGGCCCTGCGCCCTGCCCGCGTGAGTTTCGCGCGCGTTCGGGGGCGATTGTGATGGAAGTCCTTCGCGACCTCGATATAGCCGGCGGTCTCAAGCGATGAGATGTGTGCGCCGAGATTGCCCTCGGTGGCGCCGACAAGTGATTTGAGGCGTACAAACTCAAGAAGCTCCTTGTCCGGCAGGGCTTTCAGCGCGGACATGATCTTCAGCCGCACGGGCTGGTGGATCATGGGATCGGGTTGTTCCGTCATGATCAGGCGCTCCGCAGCCAGAGGCCGCCCAGGATCAGGCCGCCGCCGCCTACGCCGGCCATCCAGTAGAGGAAGTGCTCGGGCAGCATGAAGTAGCCGATCGTCGTGAGCGCGATGAGGGCAAGACCGAGCGGCAGCATACGCCAACCGCGCGTGCTCAGGCCGATCAATGCGTAGTAGACGCCGATCACCAGCGGGATGAGTGCGCTCATCTGATTGTAGGTGATCGGTCCCATCACGGCGATCAGCGCGTTGATAAAGATCGCAATCACGGCGAACGAGGCAAAGTAGCGCCAGCCGAAGCCCTCATTCTGCGCCCTGGACTGGCGACGGGCGAGCAGGATGCTGCCGATAGCGCCGATGGCGATCAGCGGCGCCCAGGTCCACGAAATTGTTGGCGCCGATGCGGTTACCGCATAGCCGATCGCCCACATGACGCCCCACAGGATGAGGTAGGGCGCTGAATGGCGATGGTGCTGCGAGGCGGCGCTGCGCTGCTCCGTACGTTCGATATCCTTCAGCGCACTTTGCGCTTCGGCGGGAGAAAGGGACATGGTTGTCCTCCTAACATGCAGATCACTCTATTGAACAGAGTACTTGGCGTCAAGGGGTGCTGTTTTGCTGGCTTTTCGGGACTTGGGATCGCTGGCCCACCCATAGGGCGATAACGCGAAAATGCGCTTGTAGTCGCCGTTTTGGGTTGAGCCGCAGCGCTCCACCGATACAGTTGCGGTTCTTCAACGGGAGATGGATATGCGGGTGAAGCACCTGGTTGCGGTGTCGGCGATGGCTTTGGCGGCGGCGTGTGCCTCGATGGAAAATGCGTCTGTTCCTGTGGCGACGTTCGATGAAGCGACGACGGCGCAGCTCGCCAGCAATCCCCTTCTTGCTGAATGGACGGGACCGCATGGCGGGCAACCTGCCTTCGACAAGATGGATATCGCTCTGATCAAGCCCGCGCTTGAAGCCGGCATGGCTGCGGACCTCGCCGAGATCGACGCGATCGCGAACAATCCGGCCAAGCCGACGTTCGAGAACACCATCGTCGCGATGGAGCGCACGGGCGAGCCGCTCGGCCGGGCGATGACCTATTACGGCATCTGGAGCTCGAACCTCTCGTCGGCAGACTTCCGGAAGATCCAGGCCGAGATGGCGCCGAAGCTGTCGGACTATCAGTCGAAGATCACGCAGAATGCGGCGCTGTTTGCGCGCATCAAGACGCTGCATGACACGCAGGGTTCGCTCGGGCTGAACCCGCATCAGGCGCGGCTGCTGAAGCTGGTCTATGACCGCTTCCAGCTGAACGGCGCGGAACTGACCGGCGAGAAACGGGAACGTTATGCGGCGATCAATGCCGAGCTGGCGGAACTGCACACGACCTTCTCGAACAACCTGCTGGCTGATGAAGAAGGCTGGGTCACTTACCTGACGCCGCAACAGCTGGGCGGCCTGCCCGCCTCGTTCGTGGCATCTGCCAAGGCTGCAGCTGAAGGGCTGGGCAAGCCGGGGCAGTACGCGATTACCAATACGCGGTCGTCGATGGACCCGTTCCTCACCTATTCGACCGAGCGCAAGCTGCGGGAACAGGTATGGCGCAACTATTACTCGCGCGGCGACAACAATGACGCGCATGACAACAACGCGGTGATCGCGAAGATCCTGAAGTTGCGTCATGAGCGGGTGCAGCTGCTGGGCTACCAGACCTATGCGGACTGGCAGCTCATGGACAACATGGCGACCAAGCCTGCGGATGCGACAGCGCTGATGGAGGCCGTGTGGCGGCCTGCGGTTGCGCGGGCGAAGGAAGAAGTCGCCGACATGCAGGCAGTTGCGAATTCCGAAGGCGCGAACATCACGATCGAAGCGTGGGATTATCGTTTCTATGCGGAGAAAGTTCGCAAGGCGAAGTACGACTATGATGGTGAACAGCTGAAGCCTTACCTGCAGCTCGATAAGCTGCGCGAGGCGATGTTCTATGTCGCGGGCGAGCTGTTTGGCTTTGAGTTCAAGCCGGTGGCCGATGGCGCGATCCCGGTCTTCCATCCCGATGTGAAGGTCTGGGAAGTGACCGACAAGGCTTCGGGCAAGCATGTGGGTTACTGGTATCTCGATCCTTATTCACGGCAGGGCAAACGCTCGGGCGCATGGGCGTCGAGCTATCGGTCGCATTCGACGTTCGATGGGCTGGAGACGGTGCTGTCGTCCAACAACTCCAACTTCGTGAAGCCGGCGCCGGGCGAGCCGCTGCTGATCTCGTATGACGACGCGACGACGTTCTTCCACGAGTTCGGACATGCGCTGCATGCCCTGTCCTCTAGCGTCGAATATCCGACGCTGAATGGCGGGGTGCGGGATTATACCGAGTTCCATTCGCAACTGCTTGAGCGCTGGCTGCTGACGCCGCAGGTGGTGGACACGTATTTCCGGCACTACCAGACGGGCGCGACGATGCCGAAGGAGTTGATCGAGAAGATCAACAAGGCGGCGACGTTCAATCAGGGCTTCGAGACGGTGGAGTTCCTGGGCTCGGCGATCATGGACATGCGGTATCACACGGTCGATCCGGCGAACCTTGATCCGCGGGCGTTTGAGAAGGATGAGCTGGCGAAACTTGGGATGCCGAAGGAAATTCCGATGCGGCATCGTTCAACGCAGTTCGGGCATATCTTCTCAAGTGAGGGCTATGCGGCCGGATACTATGGCTATCTCTGGGCCGACGTTCTGACCGCCGATGCAGCCGAGGCGTTCGCACAGTCGCCGGGCGGGTTCTATGACAAACCGCTGGCGAAGAAGCTGGTCGCGGACCTGTTCACAGTTCGCAACGCGGTTGATCCAGCCGCCGCCTATCGTTCGTTCCGTGGACGCGATGCGAGCAAGGACGCGTTGCTGCGCGATCGCGGCTTCCCGGTACCAACCGAATAGCTAGGCGCACAGCTCGAGGATTTCAACGATATCGCTCGCACTCTTGATGGGGCGTGGGTTCGTTTGGATCGAGCGGTCGTGCATCGTTTGCTCGGCGATGGCGCGGTGCTGTGATGCGCCGATCAGGAGTTCGGAGAGACGCCAGGGGAGATCCAGGGCTTTCACGAGATCGCGGACAACGTCGGCGGCGGGGAGTGCGCGCTTGCCCATGAGGCGGGAGACGAGCGTTTGGCGGTCGATGCTGTAGTCGCGGTTCCAGCTCAGCGTTGCGTGGAGCGTGATGCAGGAAGTGATGCCGTGGGGCACGCCGTAGGAGCCGCCGAGCGTGTGGCCGATGGCGTGGCTGGCGCCCATTCCCCTGCCCGTGGCGGCGCCGGAGATGGCGAGCCACATGCCGTGCTGGCACTGGCTGCGGGCTTCGAGGTCATTCGGGTCTTCGTGGGTTGCGCGCAAGCCCTCGGCGAGAAGGTGGAGGCCTTCGGCGGCAACGGCGTCGCCCATGGGAGAGCGTTCGAGATTGCAAAGCTGTTCGACCGCGTGGTCGACGGCTTTCATGCCGGTGGACGACCAGAGGCGGAGCGGGGTTGCGAGCGTCAGGGCCGGATCGAGGATGACGGCGCGGGGCGCGAAGTCGGGGTGGGTGAAGCTTTCCTTCACATTGTTTTCGCCGTCAGTGATCCCGGCGTAGGGCGTGAACTCGGCTGCGGAAAGCGTTGTGGGGATTGCGATGGTGCGGATGCTGGAGGGGATCTGGCTGGTGTCTTTGCGGTCCTCGCCGCGCCCCATGCGGTAGGGCGAAAGCTGGCGGGCTTCGTAGAGATCGGCCCAGAGACAGAGCTGGATCAGCTTGGTTGCATCGATCACCGAGCCGCCGCCCAAGGCGATGAGGAGATCGGCTTTTGCTTCTCTCGCAGCAAGGGCGCCGGCGATGACATCGGTTCGCGGAGAGTGGGAGGCGATGGCGCTGAAGGTTCCGACGCACAGCGGGCCGAGATCGGCGGTGAGTTTCGCGGCAGCGTTGGAGGCGAGTGAGCGGGTGGTGAAGATGAAGAGGCGTTTGGCGTTGTAGCGCCTGGCAAGCTCGATCACCGCTTCGTGGGCAGGGCGGCCGTAGATCACGGTGTCCTGACGTGGGAAGCGGTACGCGCCTGTGATCATTTCTTCTTCCTCAGACGCCGTGGTGTCGGCGGACCGTGGAACCAGTCGATGACGTAGTCGAATGCGTCTTCATCATCGATCCCCTCTTCCGTTCGCGTCTTTCCGCGGCAGGAAAACCCCGCATCGTGTACGGCTTCACGATCGCCGCTGATGAGGTGGTGCCAGGAGTGGAGATCCTTGCCTTCATGCACGAGACGATAGGCGCACGATTGTGGCAGCCAATCGACGGTCGCGACGATTTCAGGCGTGAGCTTCACGCAGACCGGCACGTATTTCTTCCGCTCGGGATAGTTGGTGCACTGGCAGGAATTGCCGTCGAGCAGCTTGCAGTGAAGGCCGGTGAAATAGAGGTCGCCGGAGGTTTCGTCTTCCAGCTTGACTAGGCAGCACTTGGCGCAGCCGTCGCACAGCGACTCCCACTCGGAGGGGGTCATCTGCTTGAGCGTCTTGGTTTTCCAGAAGGGGGCGACAGGCATGTCGTGGGGTTAGCCGACGCGGGCGCGGAGAGCAATCGGCGTGAGGGTGCGTTCCCGCGGGTGGCGGGTTGGGGTGGGATTGGATTTTGCCCTGAGTCTAGGTCAGGGGTTCAGATGATGGGCGCGTTGCGCGCTTTTTTCTGAAGAGGGTTGGGTCCCGGCCTTCGCCGGGAACGCGTGAACGGAGTTCACGCTTCCAGAGGTGACGGTGGGTTTGGCTTGCGCCCCCTCCGTCTTGCGCGCGAGAGCGCGCAATCCACCTCCCCCAGTGCTTCGCACAGGTGGAGGCAAGTTCCCCTTCGTCGCCGACATTGGAGCGCGGTTGCCTCCACCACACGCAGTGTGGGGGAGGTGGATCGCTTGGCGTGAGCCAAGCGAGACGGAGGGGGTGGTTGGGCTGCTTTGCTGAGCAGCGGTTGTTTCCTGATGGGTGTCGGTCTTCGTTCTGGGCAGATCCGTAGGCATGGTCTGTGTGGCATTCACAGGTTCACGGCGGCGGATCATCTGGAGCGTTGAGGCGACGTGGAGCACGAGCATCGCAAATGCGCGCAGCGCAGCTGTCAGCCAATGCTGAGGAAGCTGCGGGGTTACCAGCCCAGTTTGCGCGTGTTTGTGTCGTGTCATGCGGGGTAGAATACCCCGGCACGGGGCGCCGTAGATTCTGGGTCGCTCCATCCCCCAAACTTTCGCGCTAACGCGCTGAGTTTGTTGGGGGCGTGCAAAAACTGTCCTACGGTTTTGTCCCGCTCTATCCCCCAATTCCGACATCGTAGGGTGCATCAACGATGCACCGTGGCATGCGCAGGCGGCGCGGTGCATCGTTGATGCACCCTACGGCCCGGCTCACGCGCTTTGCGCGTGGCCGGAATGACTATGGCGGGTGCGCCCTGCTCTCAGAACGGGTCTTTGAGGATGTCTTGCCATTCGGGATGCTTCCTGAGGGTGGCATTTGTGAAGGGGCAGAGTGGGATGATCTTGAGGCCGCGGGCCCTCACGTCCATGACCATGTTTTCGACGAGCGCCTTGCCGACGCCGAGGCCGCCGAGTTCGTCGGGGACGCCGGTGTGGTCGATGATGAGGATCTTCTCGCCAGCTTTGGAGAAGGTCATCTCCGCTTCGGGCTTGCCTTCGACGCGGGCGACATAGCGGCCACTGCTCGGCTTGTCTTCGCGCGTGATGACGATCTTCGCCTTCGGAACTTCGACCATGCAATTCTCCTCTCGTGCTGAGGGCGAACATGGCCATTCAGCGCCGCAAAGAGAACCGCAATTCGAAGAAAACCGCCGTCGAAATAGTTGCCAGCTGGACAGGTTTGTCGCAGCCCGCGCCGCTCGGCACGCTTAAGCGCCTTTCAGAAACGCGTGTGATTCCAGCGCCAAGTCATGAATCCCGGTATTCGCGTACCGCGCGCAAAAGCCCAAATCATTAACATAAAGGGCTTCTTCATTTACGCCTTCAACGACGCTTAACCAGCATCGGATATTCTATTCACCATCGAACGAATACTTCGATTGGAGTTGGGAATGACGACGGGTTTGGGCGAGGCGTTCTTGAACGCCAGGCATTCTGAAGAACCAGACGGCGACATGCCGGCGCGCACCGAGACGGCGGAAGCCGCCGGTTCTGTTTCAGACGCGTTTGCAGTTCCAGAGATGAGCGGAACGAAGTGCCTGGACGGCCAGCTGCCTGAATGGCCGGAAGCAGCGCTGTACGTCTACCTCTGAGAACTTCTGAAAACTCAGGGAATACCTGACTGCGCGCGTAGCGCGGAATGCGGGCGGCTGCCTGCAAGACCACTGAGACATGCCTTTGAGGACTTCCGAGGAAGTCCGTTTTCCCGGGCCCGGGCGGGGCTGCGGGATCACTCTTCTTTTGGCGCACGGACAGCATGCGGGCCTTCGGGCTGCGCAGGCTGCATGCATCCGCAGATGCGCTTTGCACGGGGCAAGTATTCCGGAAGTATAAATAGATTTCAGGTACTACTAGCACCGATCCTAAGGTTTCGGTGATGTTGAAGATCTCATTCATCATGTTTGGCATCGTGTTTGGCTTGGCGGTGAGCGCAGCAGCGTTCACGCGCGACGCCGTGGCGATGACGCCGGCGGGTTCGCTGATCGAGAACCGCGCGACTGTTCGCTTCGACATGGCAGGCGACACGCACACCAGCGAGAGCAACACGGTGAGCACGCGTGTTGCCGAGCTGGTGAGCTTCGACGTTTCCGTCGTGACGCCTGAGGTCGGCGGCGTGCGGGCCGGTGAGATGCTCACCTATACGCTCGACATCACCAATACGGGCAATGGCGCGGAATGCTTCGTCATCTCGCAGCAGCGCGGCGCGAACGTGGTCGAGCCGGTTGAGCTGATGGCGGTGCACGCCGACACGGATGGCGATGGCGCGTTCGACGCAACCAAGGACGCGGCGATAGGCGTCGGCGGATGCAGCCCGCAGATCGCGCCGAACGGCCGGATGCGCTTCTTCGCGATCGGCCGCATGCCGGCAGACACGAGCGCCGGCAAAGCTGAACTCGCCATGCGCATCGGGCCGGATGAAGATGGCCCGAGCTATGGCGCCGTGTTCGAAGGCCGTGGCGATGCTGGCGCAGATAAAGTCATCGCCTTTAACGATGCGATGAGCGCAGCGACCATGTGGGCGAAGGCTTCGAAGCTTGTCGTCTCGCTGGTGACATCGCAGCTGGTTTCGGGCCGCGTGCAGACGACGGCGGTGACGGGCGACGTCATCACTTACTCCCTCCACTTCAAGGCTGGCGGTGAAGGCTGGGTCAAAGGCGTGGCGATGAGCGATCCCCTGCCTGCAGACCTGCGCTTTGTTCCAGGCTCTCTCAATCTCAACGGCGTTGCACTGAGCGACGGCGACGACGCGGACGCGGGTCAATCCGTAGATGGCGTTGTGGCTGTGCGGCTGCCGGATCAGGCCGCGCCTTTCGAACACACCATCACCTTCCAGGCGGTTGTCCGCCCGCCATCGTCCTGAACGGAGACACAGCCATGAAACTGATCCTGCTTGTTATCGCCGGTCTAATCTTCGCTTTCCCGGCTTTCGCTGCCGGCGTGAAGCTGGAGTCGTCGGTGCACGAGGAAATCACCACGGTCGACGCCAAGGGCGTTTCCAGGGTGTCGCTGGTCGATCCGACGTCGGTTGCACCCGGTGATGTGGTTGTGATCCGCATCGCCTATCACAACACCAGTGATGCGCCGGTGGGCGACATCGTGATCTCCAACCCGGTTCCGGAGCACCTCACCTTCCTCACCGTGCGTGAGGGCGTGGGCATGGTCTCTGTCGATGGCGGCAAGACGTATGGCGCGCTCGTCGACCTGACAATCAAGGATGGTGTCGATACGCGCCGGCCCGCGACTACGGCTGACGTGACACATGTCCGTTGGCGTTTCGACCAACCGCTCGCTCCGGGCGCACAGGGCGCGGTGGCCTTCGCCGCGCGCCTCGACTGAGCTCCCATCGACGAACGCGACCACAGCTTTCCAGGATAGACGACAATGTTTCCGATCAAGCGCATCACCAGACTTGCCTCACTTGCCGCGATCACAGCGATCTGCGCTGGCTCGGCCTTCGCGCAGGGCACGACAGCCGGGGTGACCATCAACAACACCGCGACGGTGGGCTACTCCGTCAACGGCGTGGCGCAGCCTGATGTCGCCTCGAACCAGGCTTCGTTCATCGTCGACATGCTGGTGAACCTGTCGGTGGCGGAACTTGGCGGCTCGGCCACGACGGTCTCGCCGGGCGCAACCGACCAGGTGACAACCTTCACGGTGAGCAACACGTCGAACGCGACGCTGGACTTCCGGCTTGCGCCTTCGCAGACGGCGACCGGCGCGACGACAAGATTCGGCGGGACGGATGCGGGCAACGCCACCAATGTGCGCGTCTTCGTGGATGACGGAGATGGCGTATTCAACGCAGCCAACGACACGGAGAGCGATATCGACGAGCTGGCGCCGGGCGCGACGGTGAAGGTTTATGTGCTGGCCGATATTCCGGTCGGGCTTGCCAACAATGGCACGCTCGGCCTGATTCTCACGGCGCATGCGGCGGCGGGCGGCGGTGCGGGCGCGCTGGGCTCCGACCTGGTGGCGACGCCGGGGGCGGATTCGCCTTCGGTGATGGATATCGTGTTCGGCGATGCGGCTGGCCATTCGGATGCGTCGCGCGATGGCGCCTATAGCGACAGCGACACGTACCATGTGTCGTCGGCGGCGATGAGCATCTCCAAGGTGGCGCGTGTGATTTCCGATCCGGTGAACGGTACGAGCAATCCGCGCAGCGTGCCGGGCGCCGTGGTTGAGTACTGCATCATCATGGCGAATTCGGGCTCGGTTTCGGCGACGTCGCTGAACGTCACCGATACGGCGCCGGCGCATATGACGTTCGTGTCCGGCTCGATCAGGTCGCAAGGCACAGTCACGAGCGGCGTGTGCAATGCTGATGGCGCGGTGGAAGACGACGATGCGAGCGATGGCGGCGAGAGCGATGGCGCGACGGGTTCGTTCGCTGGCGGCGTGGTCTCGGTTGCGATCGCGGCTGTCGCGGCTGGCGAGACGCGCACCGCCCTGTTCCGCACGACGATCGACTAGTTTCCAGAGCAAGCGGGCAATTGCACTACCCCATGCGTTCCGCGACCGCCCTTCTGCGCACGGCCCTGCTGTACAGCCTTCTGGATGGCTTTGTGGCTCCCGTCGGGGCGCAGGAGATCCGTAACGTTGCGCTTGTGACGTTCGAGGATGATGGCAGGCCGGTGACTGTGGCGTCCGATCCTGCAGTGCTCACGCGGGCGCAGTTCCACATCTTTCGGGCGACCGGGTTCGTGTTCAATGCGAAGACGGGCGAGCCGGTGAACGGCGTGGAAGTACAGCTGGTGGATACGGCTGGTACAGTGATGCAGTCGGCGATGTCGGGGCCGGTTTCGGCCAGAACGACCGCTACGGCGCGCAGCCAGGCGCAGACGGGGCCGTTCAATCCGGGCGCGTTCCAGTTCAAGCCGGCGCAGCAGGGCGCCTACCGCCTGAGCTTCATCCTGCCGGTCGGCTGGAGGCTGGCCATCGGTGCGACACAGGCTTCGGTGAGCGGATTCACGGACCCTGAAGGCGAGCCGATCGCGCTGGATGACAGCTCGTATGGCCGACAGTTCGACGTGGCTTATGATGGCGACCTCGCCATCAACGTTCCGGTTGAACCGAACCTGCCGCGGCTGCGGGTGAAAGTGGCGACGACCACGAACGACGTCTCTGATGGCGATACGGTGGGTTACGCCGTGACGATCGCCAATGACGAGACCGGCGGTCCAGCGCAGGACGTTGTCATGACGGCTGATCTGCCGCGCGGCTTTCGCCTGATGGCCGGTTCGGTGAATTCGGATGGCCACGACCTTGATGACCCGGTTATCTCGGGTGACGGCGAAGTCGTGCAGGTCGCGCTGGATGATATCCAGGCTGGCGATGCGGCGACGATCAATTACCGCCTGCGGGTGACGCCGGGCGCCCGTAGCGGAAACGGAGAAAGCACTATCAGCGTCAGCGTTGGCGGCATGAGCGAGACGGCGGCGAATGCGACCAGCGCGATCAGGGTTCGCAGCGCGTTCGCTGACCAGCATGTAACCGTTATGGGCCGTATCGAGGCAGGTTCGTGCACAGCTGAGCGCGTTGGTGTGGCTGGGGCGCGGGTCGTGCTGGAGACCGGCGCCTGGACGCTGACGGATGCAAAAGGCTTCTACCATTTTGAAGGCGTACAGCCGGGCGTGCATGTGGCGCAGATCGATGTGGCGAGCCTGCCGAAGGGGGCGACGCCGTTGCTGTGCCGTGACGATGTGCGGAAATCCGGCTCAGCCATTTCGCGCTTTATCGATGCTGCCGGTGGCGCGATCGTTCAGGTCAATTTCCTCGTTTCGACGCCAGATGCGATTGCTGAAACAGCTGTTGAAGACAAGCCGGCGGCCCCGGTCGATGTGTTTGCTGGCCAGCTGCCGGGCACGGACTGGGTGCTGCCTGCGATCGACGCCAACCCCGATGCGCCTGCCCTGCATGTCGCGATCAAGCATACGCCGGACGCCAGGATTGCGCTGAATGTCAATGGCGAAGCCGTACCGACCACGAACTTCGAAGGCGCGACGGCTTCCCCGGATGGCTGGCTCGAAATCAGCCAATGGCGTGGCGTCGTCATCAGGGAAGGTGACAACACGCTGGATGCGGTCGTGACCGAGAAATCGGGCGCCGTGACCCGGCTTACCCGCAAGATCCACTACTCCAACACGCCGGTGCGCGCCGTTCTCGTGGCCGAGAAATCCAAACTGACGGCTGATGGCGCGTCGCGCCCGGTGATCGCCGTTCGTATTCTCGACGCTGCGGGCAAGCCCGTGCGCAAGGGCATCACGGGCGGCGTGCGGGTTGGCCAACCCTACAAGCTGGCTTCGGAAAGCGATGCGCAGCAACAGCGCCAGCTCGCCGGGACGGAGCGTTACGCCCCGGTCTATCGCGTTGTAACGGATGATGGCCTTGCGCTGATCGAGCTTGATCCGACGACAGCGGCAGGCTGGGTCGACCTGACGTTCGAATTCCCCGCCGCGATCAGATCCAATCCCGAACCGGTGCGCGCCTGGCTGTCGGCCTCCCGGGAGGACTGGATGGTCGTGGGGTATGCCGCCGGCACGGCGGGGTTCAATACGCTGGCGCGCAATGTCGAAGCGCTGAACGCAGAAGATGCCGAAACGAGCTTCACCGACGGCCAGACAGCCTTCTACGCCAAGGGCCGCGTGCTGGGTCGCTGGTTGCTGACACTGGCCTATGACAGCGGCAAGCGCGCGGACGATGCGTCCCTGCTCTCAACCATCGATCCGGACAAGCATTATTCGCTGTATGGCGACGCGAGCTCGGTTGGCTATGACGCGCCGAGTTCCAAGAAGATCTATCTGCGCCTTGAGACGAACCAGTTCTACGCCATGTTCGGCGACTTCGAGACGGGCTTTGGCGACACGCAGCTGGCGCGCTTCAATCGCACCATGACCGGCCTGAAGATGGAAAGTGCTGGCCGCACCCTCACCTTCTCGGCGTTCGCGGCTGAGACTGCACAGCGCAATGTGCGTGACGAGATCGCGGGCATCGGCCTGTCGGGCCCGTACCAGCTTTCCAACGCGTCGATTATCGCCAACACGGACCAGATCCGCATCGAGACGCGTGATCGCTATCGTTCGGAGAAGGTGCTGTCGGTGCGCGCGCTGAGCCGCCATATCGACTATGAGATCAACTATGCTGCGGCGAGCATCACCTTCCGCGAGCCGATCCTGAGCAAGGATGCGGATTTCAATCCGGTCTATATCGTCGCCGACTACGAAACTTATGGCGTGGCTGACAAGGAGCTGACGGCGGGCGGTCGCGTGACGACGACGCTGTTTGATGAAGCGGTCAGGATTGGCGCAACGGTTGTCTCGCGCCGCGAAGACGGCGAGCTGCAGCAGCTTGGCGCTGTGGATGCGGTGGTTCGCCTGAACGATACATCGTCGCTGCGCGTGGAAGCGGGCAGCTCGACCGGCGGCGCTGCCTATCTCGCTGAATTGCAGCACGCGACTGATACGATGGAAGCGGTGGCTTACTATCGCCAGCAGGCAGCGGACTATGGCCTTGGCCAGTCGCCGCTGGCGCAGGGGGGTACGCGCAAGACAGGCGTCGATGTACGCCAGAAGACGGGCGATGACTGGAGCGTGGTGGGCACGGCTTATCGCGAAAGCTCGCTGCGTGATGCATCGACACGCGTTTATGGCGATGTACGCGTCGAGCATCGCGACCAAGGCCGCACGGTATTTGCCGGTGCGCGTTATGTGGATGAGACGGGCGCGAATGGTGCGAACAGCTCGACGCAGGCTCTGCTGGCAGGTGTGACGCAAGCCTTGTTCGACAACAAGCTGGACCTGACGGCTTCGACCGATCTGGTGATCGGCGGCGATGAGACGACGAGCTACCCGACCCGCCATCGCGTTGGCGCGCGTTATCAGCTCATCGACGGCGTGCGGTTGATCGCGTCGCGTGAAGTGACGCCGGGCGACGCCAAAGGTAAGGCTGGGGGCGGCGACGCCTCGCAGGTTGGTTTCGAAGTTGAGCCGTGGGCTGGCGCGCGACTGGGTTCAACGCTGAACCAGTCGAAGGTTGGTGAGCTGGGTTCGCGGACGTTTGCGCAGTATGGCATGAGCCAGTCGTTGCCGATTGGTGATCGCTGGACGGTCGATGCTTCGTACGACGGCGCGAGCCCGATGAGCGTCGGCGGCGCGCAAGGCCAGTCGGAATCGACGCCGAGCTTTGCTGCGACCGGCGTGCAACAGAAATTCTCGGCCATGACGGCGGGCGCGACTTATCGCGACGAGACGTGGTCGTGGAACACGCGGCTCGAATATCGCAACAGCACAACGAGCGATCGTGTCGGCGCGCTCTCCAATGCGTTGCGTCAGGTTGACCAGACAACGACGGTGGCGGCGGCCCTGCGCGTGTTCCGCGAGACGGATGTGGATGGCCGGGCCAAGGATATGGCCGAGGGTCGCCTCGCCGGGCAGCATCGCCCGGCGGATGGCGAGTGGATCGTGCTCGACAAGGCGGTGTTGCGCTATGAAGCGGATGACAAGACCGCGATGGAGTCAGCGCGGATCGTGAATGATCTTGCCGTGAGCTATGATGGCGCGAGCCAGTGGCGTGGCGGCGCGCATTACGGCGCCAAATACATCACCGAAAAAATGGCTACAGACGATATCGACGGGTTCGTCCATGTGGTGGGGGCCGAAGTATCGCGTCGGATGACGGCGGAGGTTGATCTCGGCATCCGTATCGAAGCACGCCATGCGCGCGGGTTCGAAACAGCTTATTCGGCAGGCCCGGCGGTCGGCTGGGCCCCGGCGACGAACACATGGGTAAGTGTTGGTTACAACGTTGTCGGCTTCAACGACCGGGACTTCGAGGAAGCGCGGTACACCCGGCAGGGACCGTATTTTACCTTCAGGGTGAAGTTCGACCAGACGTCGCTTTCTCAGTTCTCTGGCATGTCGCAGCTCTCTGACTTTGTGGGGTAGCCGGGAATGAAAACATGGATCGTGAGACTCGCAGGCGCCCTGCTCGCGCTGCACGCCATGACCGGCGCAGCGTTCGCGACGCATGTGTGCGCGGCGCCCGGACGCGATGGCATCGGCATTTCGATTACGGGCGTGGTCAACACATATTGGGGTTCTACGGCCAGCGTTTCGGCGGGCGCGACGGCGATCGTGCTGGGGCAATCGACTGGCGCATCGACGCCGATTGCGATTGGCGATCTGGTGCTGGTTATCCAGATGCAGGACGCGCAGTTCAATTGGAGCAATAACAGCTATTACGGTGATGGCGTTGCCGGTGGCGGCGCGTCTGGCTTCACGGCGCTGAACCAGACGGGCGTCTATGAGTTTGCACGGGCGGCGAACAGTGTTCCGCTGACAGGCGGTACGCTGAACCTGGTGACGGCGACGGGCGGGCTCGCGAACGCCTATGCGCATGCGAACTATGACGCGTTCGCGGGGCGTGGACAGCGGCGCTATCAGGTTATCCGCGTGCCGCAGTATTCCAACGCGTCGCTGGGCGCGGCGCTGACGGCGCAGGCGTGGGATGGTTCGCGCGGCGGGGTGCTGGCGATCGATGTGGCGGCGCGGCTGGATCTGGCGGGCGGCGTGGCGGATGTGACCGGACTGGGATTCCGCGGCGGCGGTGGGCGCAAGCTGACCCTTGGCCTCGCGGTGCTGACGGATATCGCATCAGGTTCGCTGCTGTCGACCAATGGCTCGAAAGGCGAAGGGATTGCCGGCTCGCCCGAGTTTCTGGCCGGGCTGATCGGTTTCCTCGTCGATCTGCTGAGCGACACCCTGCCCGGCGGCAGCAGCGCACGCGGGGCGCCGGGTAATGCTGGCGGTGGAGGCATGGATGGCCCGTTGCTGTTCAACACGATCCGGAACAGCGGCGGCGGCGGTGGTAGCGGCTATGGCGGCGGTGGCGGCGGCGGTCATGCAACGTGTGCGGCGGCGCCAGCTTGCGGCGCCAGCGCGCAGAATGGCGGCTATGGCGGCGCAGGCGTAACCGCGATGGACTCGACGCGCGTGCTGCTGGGCGGTGGCGGCGGAGCTGGCGCGAGCGATGATGGGTCTGGCCTGATGGGCACGGGCATCGCATCGAGCGGCGCGCCGGGCGGTGGGATCGTGATCATTCGCGCGGGCGCGGTGGCAGGGGTCGGCGACCTGATTGCAGATGGCGGCGCAGCGAACAGCAGCGTGACAACGGATGGATCGGGCGGCGGTGGCGGCGGCGGCGCGATCCTGATGCTGGCGCACAAGCTGGAGGCCGGAGCGAGTCTGAGCGCGTTTGCGCGGGGCGGCAAAGGCGGAAGCAATTCGGGTGGCGGCGAGGCGCATGGCCCTGGCGGCGGCGGCGGTGGCGGCTATATCGCGAGCGCGGTGGCGGCGGCGCTGAACGTTTCGGGCGGCGCGAATGGCGTGACCGTGAATGGCGGCGCGTTCGGCACGGCCTATGGCGCAACCAGCGGGCTGGCCGGTTCGGGCACGGCGGGGTTGGGCGCGGGGCTTACACTCACCGGCCTGTGGTCTGGCTATGATTGCACGCCCCTGCTCGAGAAGATGTTCGAGACGAGCAAGATCACGCTGGGGCTCAAGACGCGGCTGAAGGTGACGCTGACCAACAATAATGCGTCGGCGGCGCTGACGGCGGCGGGCTTTGTCGACACGTATCCGGCGGGGATGGTGAATGCGCCCGCGCCGAACATCGCCACGAACTGTGCCGGTTCGGCGGTGGTGACGGCTGTGGCGGGCGGGAACCAGCTGAAGCTGGTGGGTGCAACCGTCGCGGCTGCAGCTTCGTGCAGCGTATGGGTGGATGTGTTGCCAGGAGGCCGGACGGGGACGTTCCTGAACACGATCAGCGCGGGCGGGCTGACAGCAACGCTGGTCGATACGGTCGTGACCACGTTGTTCGAGGCGGACGGCAGTTGCGAAGTGCTGGCGCCACTGACGGCGACCAAGACAGCGACGACGATTTCCGACCCGCAGAACGGGGCAAGCAATCCGAAGGCCGTTCCGGGATCGATCGTCGAGTACGCGATCCAGGTGAAGAACCCGACGAACGAAACCGTGAGCGCCATGGCGCTGACGGATACCATTCCAGCAAATGCGAGCCTGATGGTGGCCGACATCGGCACGGTGGGGTTGGGACCGATCTCCATCACACAAGGCACGCCGGCGAGCGGACTTGTCTATAGCTTCACGTCGCTCGTGAGCCTAGCCGATAGCCTGGAGTTCTCGAACGACAATGGCGCGACGTGGAGCTATCTGCCTGTCATTGGCGCGGGAAATGTGGATGCAGCGGTCACCACGATACGTGTGAAGCCAACCGGAGCGCATGCAGCCGGTGGCGAGTTCACGCTGAGGTTCAGAGTGAGGGTGAAGTAGGACGCCGGCTGTTTGGATAGCGCGTCAGTCGAACAGTGAATCGACATCCGACTGGGCAGAGGCAAGCGCCTTGTCTTCCGCTCCATTGATGACGCCGCCGAGACGGGTGATCGCGGCGAAGATTTCGGGGGCGCGGGCAGCCAGCTGCGAAGAGGCTTCAGGGGCCGCTTCCATCAGGTCCTGCACTTCGAGGATGGCGAGTTCGACGCGGCGGCGGGCCGCGAAGAATCGTGCCTTCACCTCGGGCGGGACACTCTCATAGGCTTGAACGGCAAGCTCCCGATCGCGGAAGCCGGTGATCTGGAAATGAGTCGTGTAGCCAATGGGGCGCCAGTCGAGCACGGGCTCGCGCATTTCCGGCATATCGCGCAGGGTTGCGATCATCATCGCTATCTCGTTGTAATGATTGAGATAGTCGGTTGCGAGGCCCGTCGTCGGATTGATGTTGGCCGCTTTCAGCAACTCGGGATCAGGAAGGGCCGCGGGGCGCATGGCTGGCTCATCATCAGGAAAGCTTCCGAAGCGTGCGCTGGGAGGATTTACGGGCGCTTAATCAGGCGTCTAAGGATAGCCCATGCGTGACCGTCTGTTCTTCCCGATCGCCTTCATCGTCGCCAGCGCCTTCATTTTCATGGCGCTGAACCCGTTTGCCGAGCGCTTGCCGTCCGGCCCGGTGAGCGGCGGCGGTCGCAATGCGGAAGACGTGACAGTGAAGGATCTTGAGCTCTACCGTTTCCAACCGGGGAATTGGGACAGCATCGAGTTGCTCAGGGGCTCGGGTGATACGCCGACGCTGATCCGGATGACCCGCCCCGCCACCGAGGAATATCAGGACCCGCGATCGGGTCCGCACCTCATCCTCGCGGAGGATATCGAGTACGCGATGGAGAACCGCCAGATCGAGATTGAGATCGAGGCGCGTGCAGCAGGCGACTTCGCAGCCTCGCAGTTCGAGGCCGAATACCTGGTGAAGCCGGAATTTGAATCGGGCTGGAAGGTGTTCGACCTGACGCCGGAATTCCAAATCTACAAATTCACCTACGACGTGCCGCCGATCGGAGAATCTTTCGGCAATGACTTCATCGGCATTCGCCCGGTGGCGCCGGACAAGCGCCGCACGATGGAAGTGCGCTCGGTTCGCATCCACGCGATCACGCAGAAGAAGTCGTAGCGCCCTGCTCTTGCGGCCCTAACCGTTGAAGCTGCGGATCGCCTCGATGACCTTGGTCTGATCGGCTTCCGACAGATAGGGGTGCATCGGCAGCGACATCACGCGGTTACGTATATCTTCCGTGACAGGCAGACCGTTCGGCGCTTTCGGATAGACCGCATAGACATCCTGCATGTGGATCGGGATCGGATAGTAGATCGCGGTTGGGACGCCGGCGTTTTTCAGATGCGCGATGAGGCCATCGCGATTGTCGGTTTCGATCGTGTACTGCGCCCAGTTCGAGAAGCCGCCTGCGATCACAGTCGGCACGCGGCGAACGTGTTTGACGAGGCCTTCATTGTAGCGCTGGGCGATGGCGTCGCGCTTCTGGAGCTCGTCGGGATAGATTTTCAGCTTCTCGGACAGGATGGCGGCCTGCATCGCATCGAGGCGCGAGTTCACGCCGATGCGCATGTTCAGATAGCGCGGATCGTTGTCGTATTTCTTCGCGGCCATGTCTTCGGCCGACGCCTTGCCATGGATACGGATCGAATCGACGAGACCGGCGAGCGAGTCGTCGTTGGTGAGCATCGCGCCGCCATCGCCATAGCAGCCGAGCGGCTTAGCGGGGAAGAAGGAGGCGGTGGCGACATCAGCCCATTCGAGCGGCTGCTTGCCATTGAGCGTGCAGCCAAAGCCCTGGGCCTGATCGGCGACGAGCTTGAGGCCGTACTTCTTCGCGATGGCGGAGATAGCGGGATAATCAGCCGGCTGGCCGAACAGGTCGACCGCGATGACAGCGCGCGGCTTGAGCTTGCCCTCTTTCTTCACCGCTTCGATCGCGGCTTCGAGGCTTTTCGGGTCCATGTTGTAGGTGTCGGGCAGGACATCGACGAAGACGGGGCTCGCGCCGACCAGCGGCACCACTTCGGCGCTGGCGACGAAGGTGAAGGACGGCACGAAGACCGCGTCGCCCGGGCCGATGTTCCAGGCGCGCAATGGAATGAGCAGCGCATCCGTTCCGTTGGCGCAGCCAAGCGCGTGCTTGGCGCCGGCAAATCCGGCCAGTGACTTTTCGAAATTCGCGACTTCGGGGCCCATGATGAAGCCGCAGGTGGAGACGACACGCGCGATGGCAGCGTCGATCTGCGGGCGGATACGGTCACGCTGGGCGGCGAGATCGATGAAATTCATGGGGCTTACTCACACTGACTTACGCGGGCTGACATGCCCAAGCACGGAGTCAGGGGCAAATCACCTTGCGCTGCAAACTGTAACGTTGCGCCGCGCTGGACGCCACTCAGGGCGTGGCGGGCGGTCGCAGGTTCCACGCCATCACGGCAGTCTCGGGCGCGAGTTCGACTATGCCGTAGCCGCCGGTCGGCAGCTTGGCGTCGGGCCGGTGGGCATTGGCGGCAGCAAGCGCGAAACGGGCGATGCCGTTAGATGTGACGATCAGGTGGTTGCCCTGCTCCTCCCCGAGCTCGGAGAATGTTTCCTGCCAATTGCCGATAATGGCCTGCGGATCAACACGCCAGCCGGGCGGAACGATGCTGCTGTGCTCCCACGCCTCGAGAGCTGCCTTGCCGATGCGGGCGACGACTTGATCCTCGGGACGGTTCTCGTCCGGGCCGTAGTCGATCTCGCGAAGGAAGAGGTCGGTGGTGAGTTCAGGAGCATTCGTCTGCGCACCGAGTATGGCGTTGGCGGTCTGCCGCGTGCGCTTGAGCGGGCCCGAGCGGGCGGTGGCGAATGGTATGGTTGCGAAGTGGCGCGCGAGCGCCTCGGCCTGCGCCTGACCCGAGGTCGAGAGCGGCAGGTCCGTGCGGCCGCCCACGCGGGTGACGACGTCACCCTTATCGAAGGTGTTGCCGTGACGGACGATGTAGAGGGTCGATGTCATGGGCGGGACCGTAGGCGCCGCAGGGGGCGACGACAAGCGGGCTGGCTTGCTACTGGGCTTGATTGATCAAATGCCGTAAGCATCCCCGCATGACGAACCAGGACAAGAAGCCAGCTCAGGGCCCCCTCGCCCGCATGTGGCACCAGATCGGCTACGCGATCGACCGCACGTTCAAGACCGGCGGACGCCGTCACGAGTTCGAGCACAAGTACGCCACGCATGGCGATTATTTCGGATATCAGAGCAATCCGTACGAGCTGACCAAATACGAGCGTACGTTGGAGTTGGTGAAGCGGTGGCGTGGCGACCGACGCACGGCGCTGGAGATAGGCTGCAGCGTTGGCGTGTTCACGGCGATGGTCGCGCCCGAGTTCGAGGAAATGGTTGCCACCGACATTGCCAGCGAGGCTCTTGCTCTGGCCAAGACACAGGTGGGCGGCAAGGGCCGGGTCTCCTATGTGCAGAGCGATGTCATCTCGCTGAACCTTGGACGGAAGTTCGATGTGATCTTTTGCGCGGAGGTGCTGATGTATGTGCGCGAGAAGGACTCAGCGCTCGCGTGTGCGGTGCTGGATGCGCATCTTGCGGATAACGGGCTGATCATCGAGGTGAGCCAGCAGGACCGCGAGGCTGGAAAACCGAAGTTCTTCCACGACTGGTTCAAAGTACTCGGCAAGTACTTCGAGGTCGCGCATCACGAACGCTTCGAGGATGCCGTAAGGCCCTACGAGGTCATCGCGTACCGGCGACGTTCTGCGCACTAGATTCTCCTGAGTTAGATTCAGGTGCGACATGAAGTCAGTTCAACAGGCACGTTCCGTTACAACCTTGATTCCGCTGCGAAACTAAAATCCCAGTAATCAATACGGCTTTGTCGCAAAATGTATCGACTGCCTTGCGACAATCCCGTGGAATGTTAACAACTTAAGCCTGCGATCACGTGACTGTTATCGAGCATCGATACGTGCGCGCGGAGCACTTCTGAGTACGGCTGGGGCAAGCCATGCAAAGACAAGAACGGTTCGAAGTCTTCGTGATTTCTCTCGAGCGCGCTGTCGAGCGCCGCGAGCACATGAAACGACTTCTGTCGGACCTCGGATTTACTGGAACCATTATTTCGGCTGTCGATGGCAAAAACCTCCGGCCGGAGCAACGCGCGCGCTACAGCAGCGAACGAGCCAAGCGCGTCTATGGCTGCGACCTGAGCGATAACGAGATTGCCTGCTATCTCAGCCATCTCAGCATCTATTCGAAGATGCTGGAGCAACGGATCGATACGGCGCTGATCCTCGAGGACGACATTTCCTGCGTTGGCGACCTCAAGCCGATCGTCGAAGACGTCATGAAGCTGCCGCGCACGAGCTGGCAGGTCATGCGCCTGCAAAGCTCCAAACGCTCGGTCTCTCATCCAACCGACAAGCGCGGCGCAGGCGAGCCGGTGGCGCAAGTGGGCCAGCGTGAGATCTTCCGCCTGCGCACCAGCGTTCTGGGCGGCTGCGCCTATCTGATCCGTCTGGGCGCCGCGAGCGCGATGCTGTCGCGCAGCGAAAACATCGATATGCCCATCGACCAGACGCTGGATCGCTACTGGGAGAATGGCATCATTCCTTACGTGCTGCGGCCGACGCCGGTGTGGCACGAGGATCTGTTCGAAAGCGAAATCGGAGCGCGCGGCCGCGCCCTGCAAAGCGGAACGGACCGGAAGAAGGCAGTCGGCAAGCGCCGCATGCAGCGCACCCTGGATAGCTTCAACAAACGCCTCTTCTGGCTCGCCTTCCGCGTACCCAGCCTGGGCGCTGTCATGGCCAAGGCCGGCATTCACAGCGCGCGAATGGCCATGATCGCCCTGTGGGGCGGTCCGGCAGCTCGGGAGGTC